>Ga0315298_1001784_pt1 | contig 38303 bp, 36 predicted proteins | sample WHS_1_MG_FD_203077 | JGI IMG/M metagenome (GOLD analysis project Ga0315298, IMG submission 203077) | Extremophilic microbial mat communities from Washburn Hot Springs, YNP, Wyoming, USA - WHS_1_MG | ecosystem: Environmental > Aquatic > Thermal springs > Hot (42-90C) | place: USA: Wyoming...
ATGCATTGGGGCGATATTGTTGGCTCGCGTGCTGACGCCGAGGCTTTCCGCGCCCAATGCCAGGTGCCAGTGGAGATCATTACGCCGGAAAAGTGATGAGTGATGAGTAACGAGTGACGAGTGATGAGTGATAGGTGGTCTGACTGCCACTTGTTACTTCTTATTCGTCACTTATTACTCATCACTTCTTACTCATCACTCCTTACTAATAATAACGCTTGACCTCGAAGCGATACAGTTGCACGGGTTCGTGTGGGCGGATGCCCGCTTTGCGTCGCGCAATATCCACCTGATACTCTGCCGTATCCACGCCTTCCAAATCGGGTAGCAGCAAGCCGCGCCGCCATCCCGATTGCACAATCACCCCGTAGCGCTTGGGGTCCAGTTGAGCCATAGACTCAATTGGCTCTGGTGGGCTGAGGATGTCCACCGAGATTTCCAAATCATCCAATTCATTGGCTTGGACAGGCGGAAAACGGGGATCGTGCACGGCAGCACTGATGGCGTTTTGAATGATCTCCTGCGCGACGTTGGCTGACCTCGGCTCAATGGTGCCAATGCAGCCGCGCAAGGCACCGTGTTTGTGCAGTGAAACAAAGACCCCGGCGCGCTGCTTCATCTCGGGTGTTAATTCTCGCGGCGGTTGGATCACTTCGTGTCGGCGTACATAGTGTTCAATCGTTTTTCTCGCCAATTCGACTACCGGGTGGTGCTCTTTTTCCATAGGTCATCCCTCCACAAACCTGTACGCTACCCACTTTGGCACGGCGATGCACTATCCTTTTAGCACCATTACCAATGCATCTGGACGGTTGGTGATGATCATATCCACCTTCTGCGCGATAAGGCGATGCCAATCCGCTACTTGGTCTGGAGTCCATACGTTCACGCGATATCCCTTACGCCGTGCCCAGGATAGGTAATCTGCCGTTACCATCCCATAATAGGGATGGAGCGCATCTGGGTGAGCCAATGGTCGCAACCAGGCACGGCGTAAATAGATGGGCAAATCGCCGGCATAGAGCAGCCCCGTATGCATATGGGGAGCCAATTGTTTCACTCGCCGGAGAGCAAAGGGATTGAATGAGGAGATTACCACGCGCTGCTCCAGTCCGAACTCATGCACGATGGCGATAACCTTTTCCTCCAAGCCATCGCCGTGGATGCTTGTGCTTTTGAGTTCAATGTTGAGCAATATGTCCTCTCCCGCCCATGCCGCTACCTCGCGCAAGGTTGGGATGCGCTCCCCTGCAAACTGTGGATTGAACCAGGAACCGGCGTCTAATGCCTGCAATTGAGCCAAGGTGAGCTCCTTCACGCGGCCATGGCCATTCGTTGTGCGCTCTACGCTGAAATCATGGATGACCACAGGCTCACCGTCGGCGCAGAGCATGACATCCAACTCGACTCCATCTGCCCCCATCTCGCGGGCTTTTTGGAAGGAGGCAAGGGTGTTTTCTGGTGCGGCCATAGGCGCTCCACGGTGGCCGAAATTCAACGGGCGGTCGCGGTAAGGAAACGCTGCTTTTGCCATATCTCTCCTATTCAGGAATTGGGCGGCTTGTCCATTCGAGCGGATTGACCAATACGTTTCCCACGCGCATCTCCCAATGCAAGTGTGCACCAGTAGAAAGGCCAGTGTTACCCAGACGTCCTATAAGGTCACCTTGCTTCACCTGCTGTCCTTCCTGGACAAGTATCTCCGAGAGGTGGTAATAGCCAGAATACACACCCCAACCATGATCCAGGATGACCGCATTGCCGTGGACTTGCAGCGGAGCAGCCAGTGCTACGCGGCCATGGTTGGCAGCCACGACCGGATCGCCAGGTTCACCGGCAATATCTATCCCGCCATGATAGCCTACGCTCCCATCATTATAGGTTCGCCGGATGCCAAAGGGGGAAGTAACTCTGCCAGCATATGGCCAGATGAATACTCCTTGCCAGAACTGCTGCGGCGTGATGCGGGCGAAAACTTGATCCAGTCGCTGAGCCTCTTCTTGCAGCAACTGTGCATCGAGTAGATTGACCCTATCCGGGGGGATTTGGATGTGCTCTGTATCAAAGTCCCCTGTCAGTACCATCACGCTCAGGGAGAACGAAAGGCTGGTACCGAAGCTATCCATCACGGAGACTTGAAGCGGATGAGGCCCTTTGGCGCTTCCTACCGGTATCCCTACCACTGCCCAGACACCATTGGAACCGGGGATGAAGAACAGGCGGCGTTCGTCTAAAGTAGCGCTGGCGGTAATTCCCCGGTTAGCCGAGATTTTGAGCAAAAGCACATGCCCTTGTTTGACCTGCGGAGGGTCTAGGTTCACAGTCAGGCGCAAAGGCTCAACAGTTGGTGTGGCCGTGGGTGTAGGCGTGACTGTGGCGGTAGGAGTGAGTGTAGAGGTGGCTGTGGCGGTAGGGGTGGGGGCAGCGGTGAAGGTGGGTGTAGCAGCTTGCCGCAGCGAAGTTGCAACCTCGCAGCCAATCAGGCAGGTGAGCAGGAGGGCAACCAGCAGAGGCAGGGCAAAGGTTCTAGTTTTCTTCGCTATGGCACGGGATCCCATCTATTCTCCCGATTTGGGCTTCAAAGCAGGGAACAGGATCACTTCACGGATGGAGGGGTTATCGGTGAAGAGCATGGTCATGCGATCAATGCCGAAACCAAGGCCTCCCGTGGGAGGCATGCCGTATTCCATAGCCCGAATCCAATCCTCGTCCATGGGATGCGCCTCAGCGTCGCCTTCTTGGAGTTGTTGCCATTGCATTTCAAAGCGTTCGCGTTGTTCTAGAGGGTCGTTCAATTCGCTGAAAGCATTTCCACATTCCAATCCACCGATGAAGAACTCGAAACGCTCTACCAGTCCAGGTGCATCCGGCTTTTTCTTGGCGAGAGGCGAGATGTCCAACGGATAATCCAGGATGAATGTCGGCTGAATCAAATTCGGCTCGACATATTCTTTGAACAACTCCTCTATCTGCTTGCCCCAGGTTGGCTTTACATCGAGCTCCAGGCGGCGTTCTTTGATCTGCCGGCGCAAGGATTCCAAATCAGTGTGAACGGCGATGTCAATGCCGGTGGCTTCCTGAATCGCTTCGCGCATAGGCCACCGTCGCCAGGGTGGGGTTAGGTTGATTTCATGCCCCTGATATGTAATCGTCGTTGTCCCCAGCACTTCGCGAGCCACAGTAGACCATAGCTCTTCTGTGAGGCGCATCATCTCGTGGTAATCCGCGTAAGCCTGATAGACTTCAATCTGTGTGAATTCGGGGTTGTGCTTTGTAGAAATACCTTCGTTGCGAAAATCACGGCCAATTTCATAAACACGTTCCAGGCCACCGATGATTAAGCGCTTGAGATAGAGTTCATCCGAAATACGCAAGTAGAAGTCGCAATCCAAAGCGTTGTGGTGGGTTACGAATGGGCGAGCTGCAGCGCCGCCATAGATAGGCTGCAGGATGGGTGTCTCAACCTCTAGGAAACCGCGTTCATCGAGAAAACGCCGTATGGCTGATACAATCCGCGTGCGCGTGATGAAAGTGCGGCGTACCCGCTCATTAGCCAGTAGGTCCAGGTAGCGTTGTCGGTAGCGTAACTCGACGTCCGTTAAGCCATGCCATTTTTCGGGGAGAGGCCGCAGCGCTTTCGCCAGCATCTGAAAGGACTGCACGCGGATGGTGATCTCTCCGGTCCGCGTGCGGAACAAGGGCCCTTCGACTCCGATAAAATCGCCCAGGTCGAACATTTTCAAGAAAAATTCGTAAGCCTGTTCCCCTACTTCATCCTGACGCAGGTAAATCTGAATGCGGCCGCTGCCGTCCATGATATGCGCAAAAGAAGCTTTGCCCATCACCCGTATGGACATAATGCGTCCTGCGGTGCGCACCACCGGGGATTCGGCTGACCCTTCGCTGGAGGTGAACACGTGGAGTGCTTGGGCTACAGAATGGGTACATGAGAAACGTGCTGGATAGGGCTCGACGCCTGCAGCACGCAAAGCAGTCAGCTTTTCCAGCCTCTGCTCTCGTTGGTCACTTGTCTCAGGCACGATGGGTCTCCTATGCTAACCTATGGCGAGGATTTCAAATTCGATTGGGCCGTCAGGAGTACGCACCGTAACCCAATCGCCTACACGATGCCCCAGCAGAGAGCGACCCAGTGGGGACTCGTCCGATATCCGTCCCTGGCGCGGATCGGCCTCAGCCGGCCCAACAATGTGATAAATCTCTGGGCTGCCGCCTCTTTCCATCACTGTGACGCGGCTGCCAAGGCAGACTACATCGCCCTGTCCGGGCTCTTCGATGATCTGGACTTTGTTCAAAAGGGCTTCCAATGTCATAATCCGCCCCTCGACGAAAGCCTGCATATTTTTGGCTTCGTCATATCCAGCGTTTTCCATGATGTCGCCGCCTTCCTTGGCTTCATGGATTTGCTTGGCTATTTCGGGCCGGCGCACGGTGCGCAAGTATTCCAGCTCCTGTTCCAGCTTGCGCTTGCCCTCAGCGGTCAGGTAGGTGGGTTTATCAGTCATTAGCCATCACTCGCTTTCGCAAAAACTCTAAGAATCAACTAGCAAAAAAGCGCCCTGGGGCGCGGAAAATCTTTTTACATTATAATCAACATCCGTATACTGTCAAACTGGCATGGAGCGTTCAGTCCTCTGCTTTCCCAAAATTGTGTAGATCCTCGGCGAGTTTGCGCAACCGGGCATCCACTTTGGCATGGACGGAGCCATCGGGGAATTTGCCATCCGCCCCGCGGCTCCCTGCGGCAACGCCAGTCAGTATCTCAAGCCCTTGGTCCACATTTTCTACCGCGTACACATGGAATAGCCCCTTGCTGACTGCCTCAAGCACTGCTTCTTTGAGCATTAGGTTTTTCACATTGCTCTGTGGAATAATGACCCCTTGTTTCCCTGTCAGCCCTTTGGCAGCACACAGGTCGAAGAAGCCCTCGATTTTCTCATTGATGCCACCGACGGCTTGCAGTTGTCCCCACTGGTTAATGGAGCCAGTAACTGCGATGCCTTGGCGTATAGGCAATTCTGCTAAGGCGGACAAAAGGGCATACAGCTCGGCGCTGGAAGCACTATCTCCTTCCACTTCTTGGTAGCTTTGCTCAAATACAAGACGGGCGGATAGAGTGAGGGGTTTATCCTGCGCATATTGGCGGGTCAAATACCCGCTGAGAATCAGAACCCCCTTAGTATGCACTGGCCCTCCCAGTTTTGCTTCCCTTTCGATATCCAGCACGCCGTCTCGACCCAATCCAATCGTCGCTGTGATCCGTGTCGGATACCCGAACTGATAATCGCCCAGGGTGAGCACCGATAGTCCGTTCACTTGCCCAGGGACTTCTCCGTCTGTGTCAATAATGAGCGTGCCATCGAGCATGGACTCTCGTATATGCTGTTGGAGCATATCCGAGCGGCGAATCCGCGCATCAATGGCTTTTTGAACATGTTCTACCGTGACGTATTCGGCGTGATCCTGTTCGGCATAGAGGCTTGCTTCGCGCACTACGTCTGCAATCTGTGCAAAGTGGGTCGAAAGTTTTCTTTGGTCTTCAGCCAGTGCGGATCCATACTCGACGATCTTGGCTGCCGCCTCGCGTCGAAAGTGGTGCAAACCCTCTTTGCGGCAAAGTCCACTGATGAAGGCTACGTAGGCGCGCACATTGTCAGGATTACGTTCCATGCGTACATCGAAATCTGCTTTGACCTTGAATAGTTCGCTGAAATCTGGATCGAGGCTATAGAGGAGGTAATAGGAATGGGGGTCGCCAATTAGGATCACTTTCACATGAAGAGTAATTGGTTCAGGCCGTACACTTTTCACCGGAATAGCGCCCAGACGTTCTGAGACGTCTTCGATCGTGATTTGCTTGCTACTCAAGGCTCGTTTCAAGCCATCCCAGGTTATCGGATTATCCAAGAGTGGTTCTACCGGCAGCACGAGATACCCGCCGTTGGCTCGGTGCAGGGCACCGGCTTTCAACATCGTAAAGTCCGTGACCAAAGCCCCAAATTCTGCCTCGCGCTCGATGCGTCCGAATAGATTGTGGTATGTGAGGTTGATTTCAGTGAGCACTGGCGCCCCATGCAATGCGGAGTTATCCACCATAACGTTGACTTCATACTGGCGGAAAAAGGTGGCTGCACCGGGTGATGAAGTGGGAGATGCCGCCTGTGGTTCTTCTTCGCCACGGAACCTAGCCAGATTTTGCAGGATGCTGTTTTGCACCTCTTCTAGGTAAGAAACGACATCGGCACTCGCCTTGTACTTTTCCTTGAGGTCTTCGATAAGAGGGGAAATGACAAACAAGGAGGTCTCACGATCGAGTTCCTGCAGTTGTTCCTGGCTCTTCTTTTCGGCGAGGTGGACTTGTTTCATCGCCGTGTTCACTTCTGTATCCGCAGCAATGCGTTTGGCAAAGATTTGCTGCCGTTGCTCCTCTGACAGAGAGGTAAAGTCTTGCTCACTCATGGGCTTCCCGTTTTTGATTGGGACGAGCATCAAACCCGCAGGAGCAATTTGGATGCGAAAGCCCATCTGTTGCACCGCCTGATCAAGCTGTGTCAGAATCTGTTGGCGCTGTTCCTCAAACGCTTTTGCAACTGCTTCGCGCCTCTTCGTATACTGCTCGCTTTCAAAAGCCGTGGGTAACCTTTTACGAATTTCACCGATCAGCGTCTCCATATCCAAGCGGAATTGTTTGGCTTGGCCAGCAGGAAGTTGGATCGCTTTTGGGCGGTAGGGATCCCGAAAATTATTTACATAACACCAATCTGAAGGGGTAGGCTTGTCTCGGGCGATTTCTTCCAGGAATGACATGACTGCCTTGGTGCGACCAGTGCCAGGCCGTCCTGCGACGTAGACATTGAAACCATCGCTTTGGATAGTTAAACCAAAGCGCAGAGCCTGCAGCGCGCGTTCTTGTCCAAGAATACCAACCAGGGGTTCAACTTGGTCCGTTGTGGAGAAATTCAAGTCTTGTGGATCACAGATGTTACGCAATTCCTCGACGGGAACCTCATAAGCCATATCATCGTCTCCTTACTACGGCACGGTTATCCATGCTTTATGATACGCACGTTACCTTGTCTGTCAAACGGTGGCATATCTCCAAATTATCGCGCGCTTTGTCGGCACTGCGCTGGATGGTTATAATGTAAATAGGTAATGCATGCGCTCTGGTATCAGTAGCGAAGGAGTGGATTGCCTATGTACTGCCCATATTGTGGTGCTTGGAATCCAGAGGATAGCAAGTTCTGTGGCAAGTGTGGCCGGCGATTGCAGGCAGCAAGCCAGTCACGGCAAGGTAAAGGGAAGGGGTTGTGTTTGTTGCTGGCCGTGATAGGGATGTTTCTCATCCTGCTTGTCGCGGCTGGCAGTGCGTTCTTGCTGCGGGAACGCCTTGCGCTTGTCTGGCAGGGTTTCGTGGCACGGCCTACTGCTACTCTGGTTATCCCAACTGAAACGCCATCACCGACGCCAAAGTCCATGCTAGCTACTGCGACCCCCTCACCATCTCCCAGCCCTTCACCCACAGCCACCGAACTGCCTATCCCAACGGCTTCGCCCACCGCTACGGCAACGCCACTGCCACCGCAGCGCACGTTCAAACTCATCTACAGGAACTGCATTCCCCACGCTTTGTCACTGGGTTCGGTCAAAGGCCAGGTTTTTGACAAAACGGGGAGGGTTATTCCAGGGGCAAAAGTCAGAATTATGATCAATGGATACGAGTGGCAATCTGATGCCAATCCTGCTACGACCAATATTGATGGCTGGTATGAGTGGGTCTTGGAGCCCGGCCAGAGGGTCAAATTTGTTGAGCTCATTGTCAACGGGAAATCCGTTCCGTTTACCCCACGTGATTTGGAAGTAGTCGCTACTTCAGGTTGTTTCCAACGCGTGGATTTTGTCGAGCAATAAGCGCTTATCCCGAGGCAGTCAGCCTTCTGCCATGGAAATGGTCTGCAAACCATCCAATAGGCTCTGAAGAGGAGGGAAGCACATGAAGCAGGACAAAAATTTCTATATTTTGGCCGTGGTACTGGGAGTGCTGGCTATCTTGCTGAGCACGTGTTTGGGCGCACTTGCGGGCGGCCTCGTTGGCTACTGGGCAGGTCGAAAAGCAGCCACCGCAGTAGTACCCTTGCCTTTGCCTGAGGGGAAACAGCCTACCCCCATCGTACCCCAAAAGCCTCTACCGACTCCTCCCGAAAGCCTTCCGTGGAAGCCTGTAGTAAATGGGGCTCTGATTACCAGGGTGGTTGATGACAGTCCGGCTGATGAGGCGGGCATAAAGCCCGGAGATGTGATTATTGCGGTAGATGGGAAGCGGGTTACAGAGGAAAACACACTGGATCAAATTATCCGCGGGTATCGGCCTGGGGATAAAGTGGAAATTACGTTATGGAGGGGAGCACGGGAGCGGAGTCTTAAAGTGAAGCTGGGAAGCCGACCAGAAGACCCTGATATCCCTTACCTGGGGGTGTATTATATCCCTTTCATCAGCATACAACTTCCAAAAGGCGACTGAAAGGGCTCTCTGGAAAAGGCTCCTAACCTATAAATGGGGTGTTTCTGAGGACCTCCACCGCTTCAGGGGGCAAGACGTCAGGGACTTGGTGCAACAAATGACAGATTACTAGTATGCGGGCTGTGTTTTCCAACGAGATGGCTCGCCTCACGGCCTGTTGCAGGTCTAGCCCTATGGTGACCATTCCTTCATGAAGTAGCAAGGCTGCGGGGACTCCGTCTGTCAATTTTGCGGCTACTTCGCGCAGCCATTGCTGCTTGAGCAAGGGATAGGCTGGAATGCGTGGCAAGTCAGCGAAAGGGATGGCCTCCATGGTAATGGGTGGGATGGGTAATTGACAGATTCCAAGCACAGTAGTCATAGGGGCTTTGCAGTGAACGATGGCGCGCACATCTACCCTGGCACGGTAGATGGCTAGATGCATTTGCTGTGCGAGGCTAGGATGCCCTCGCTTGCCAAGAATTCGCCCCTCTATTGTCAGTTCGAGGAGGTCATTTGCCGTTATCTTTTCTACGAAGGGCACAGATGGGGTCATCAGAACCGTGTCCGTAGCAGAGACATGCATGCTGATCTCGCCTGTGCTTGTGCTCAGCAGCCCCGAACGGGCGAGGCTATCGAGCGCCATCATTATTTGTGCAGCCCACTGCTCTTTGGTGCTGGGGCTGCTTTTCCTTGTAGCCATCAATTGCCCTGTCGCTTGCGTTACCGATCCATTAGCCATCTTTTTGCCTCATTCCTACTTACAATATAGCACACTTATGTTACATTTCGGCTTCTGTCAGGTAACATGATGGTAATTTTATCCATGACAGGACATAGTCTTCGACCTGCGAGCTTTTTGATGGAGTCTCACCCCTATCCCCCTTGGTTTACCAAGTTTTTCGTTTCGCTTAGGGTGACAGGATTTTTAACACGCTCATCTATGGCCGTGCCCGAGCAACGCTTCGCGTAGATTGAGCAGGGTATAAGGTTTTGGGGCTTTTCCGTTGTATGCAATCCAGACAGTGAGCCTGCCAGGACAGAAAAGTGCGCTATAGAAGGGGATTACTGGTGCTCCCGGCATATTTTGGGAGGTCGTCTCTCTGTCCTCCTGAAGAAAAGTGAGTGCCTTTTCCATGCCAATCCAGCCGTGGTTGAAGTGGAGTTGGGCTTGGATCTGTTCCAGACGGGTCTTGCTCGGTTTCTTTTCTTGGACGGTAGGTGTCTCTTCTTGCAATAAAGCCAGTTCTGGGTCAATAAAGTGGTTTGTCCGTGCCAGTAGCCCTTCTTCTCCGCTCGATTCAAAGATAGCGTAGTGATGGGTAGATAGCTCGAGGACTATGGCATTGGGAGCCTTGCCATCGCCAAGCAATACGTTGCCGCCGGTGCTACGAGGAGCAGCCAGGAGCGTGTTGACCGCTTCGTCCAGGTTGCCAGCATGCTGCAAAACCTGTCGCAGTAAAAACGGCAAAGGTTGTCCCCGCATTGCTGTGCCTACCGCAGGGGAACTGGATAATGCTACGGCGATTTTCTCCTCATTCATTCCTGCCCATACGCCAACCATGCCCATAACGCCTACGGAGAAAAAAGCGTTGCCGAAAGCCGGCTGACGTACCACTGTCAACAAGTAAGGGGAGAACAAATCGCTCTCGGAGTGATCCAGGTTATAGCCTAAGAGCAATTCTCCGTCTATTGTTGCCTTTCCCCATGCACCCCAAAACATACCAGAGGCAGCGTTCCACTCAGCATTGCTTTGCTGCATCGCAGCAAGCCGTAAGAGAGAGGATTCCCATACAGGCAATTGGTCGGCTAACGCCAGAAGGTCTGGGATCGTGTTGAGAAGCAAGATATCCTGGTACGGTAAGCCCGCGCCGTCAGCGATGCCTTGCATTTCCGCTCGCAGGTCATTGGGTATGTCCTGGTCGGCTATGCGGGCATAGGCGAGTAGCCAGAAATGCGCCACCCCTTGCTCCAGGATGAGATAGTCATAGAGGTAATTCTGGACGAGCTGGCGCAATTCCTTGCGAAGCAGGACTCCCTGTTGTAACCCCATCTCGTAGGGCTTGCCCTGCAGATACACAGTACGTATTCCAGATGTTGTTTCAACCCGTCCTGGAGGGTTCGGAGCGTGTACGGGGCGGAGCGCTGGGGGCGACAGCATGATGAGGCAAGTCGAGAACAGTATCAGGGCATAATGGGCGATTCTGTGTCTCAATGGCTCTTTATCCCGCGACTTGTTCATATGAAGGCATCAATAAGAGACGGGTGTATGGCAAGTAGTACTCCTCTGGTCTCTGTTACGTGCGCTCGCGTCCTTCAAAACGCAAGCGCAGAGGCGTGCCCTCGAATCCCCAGCGCTCACGGATGCGGTTCTCCAGATAACGTTGGTAGGAAAAATGCACCAGGCGGCTGTCATTGACAAAGAACACCAATGTCGGTGGATCTACGACGGGCTGGGTAGCGTAGTAAAATTTCAAGCGCTTGCCTGCTTTGGAAGGAGGGCTATGGCGAGCAATGGATTCCTGCAGCAGGTCATTGAGTTGGCCTGTGGGTATACGCTGGTAGCGTTGTTCATAGACTCGGAGGGCTGTCTCCAGGATCTGATCAATCTGCCACCGTCTTAGCGCTGAGACGAACAATATCGGTGCATAGGGGATAAATTTGAGTTGGCTGCGTATGTGCTTCGTGAAAGAATCCATATTCGCGCTCTCTTTGGGCACTAGATCCCATTTATTGACGACGATGATCACGCTTTTGCTAGCCTCCAGGATATAGCCGGCAATGTGAGTATCCTGGGCGGTTACTCCCTCACTTGCATCAATAAGCAGCAGGACTACATCCGCACGATCGATTGCTTTGAGTGCGCGCAACACACTGTATTTTTCTACCCCTGGAGCAATGCTGCCACGCTTGCGTATCCCGGCGGTGTCAATCAACACGATGGATTGTCCTCGCCATTCCAGCACTGTATCAATCGCATCGCGGGTGGTGCCAGGTATCTCGCTGACAATGGCGCGCTCTTCGCCCAGCAAGGCATTGAGCAAGCTCGACTTGCCCACATTAGTCCGTCCTACGATGGCGATCTTGACGGCCTTTGCCTCCCCTTCCTTCTCGAGTTCTTCGGGAGGGAATCGCGTTACTACTGCGTCTAGCAGATCCGCGACGCCAGAGCCATGCAGCGCGGATATAGCGTACACTTCGCCCAGTCCCAGTGAATAGAAATCCGCAGAATCCATGCGGCGCTGCGAGGTGTCCGCTTTGTTGGCTGCGAGGAACACTGGTTTTTGTGCCCGGTGCAGGATCTCGGCGATTTGTTGGTCGGCTGGTGTTACTCCTTCCAGCACATCGGTAACGAAGATGATTACATCCGCGTCGGCAATAGCCTGCTGCGCTTGCAAGCGCACACGCGAAAGCAAATCATCTTCTGCGCCAAGCACAAGGCCACCAGTGTCAACGAGAGTGAAAACGCGCCCTTGCCATTCCGCATCAGCATAAAGACGGTCACGCGTTGTGCCAGGCAGATCCTCTACGATTGCCAAGCGCTCTCCCACGATGCGGTTGAACAGAGTAGATTTGCCTACATTCTGGCGACCCACAATCGCTACCAGAGGTTTCACCATCGCCGAACCCTTAGTTCAATCCACCGAATAGCAAACCAATAGCGATAATCTAGTGGAAATACAGGACAATGATGACCGCCAGTCCCCACAGAACAACTGTCAGGAGGAGAGGCCGGTCCTTCAGCAATAGGTCTTCTGGTTCGCCCCCTTCTCCTTTGATGTGGACAAGGTACATATAGCGGAATAACCCATACAGGACGAAGGGGATAGTCAGCATCATGGCATGGTTGGGGGGCAGACCAGCCGCGGAGAAGGTGTAGAGAGAGTAAGCCATGGCGGTGCAGGCAGTGACCATCCGAATCATGTCATCGAGCAATGGGAGGCTGTATTCATTGAATATGCTGCGATGTTCGTTGGCGTTTTCGTTGAGCAACACTAGTTCTTGGCGCCTTTTGCTGATGGCGATAAACAGGGCAAGCAGCACCATGCAAAGGTAGAGCCATGGTGAAAAACGCGCTGTTTTCACAATTACGACGCCTCCTGCTACGCGCAGCACAAAACCCGCCGCCACTGTGAGCACATCAATAATCACCAGGTTCTTTAACCAGAAAGAGTAGAGGATCATCGTGATCAGGTAAAGGCTGATAATGGCTGCGAACAATGGGTCGAGTAAATAAGCTACCGGAATGGAAACAGCAATAAGCAATCCAGCCACAGTCACAGCCAGTCCTGGAGCCAGTTGTCCAGAGGCTAGGGGACGATTGCGTTTGGTGGGATGCTGACGATCCCTTTCCATATCGGACAGGTCATTAATGAGATAGACCGCACTGCTGATGGCACAGAAGAGGCCAAAGCCTAAGAGTGATTTAGCAAGAAGCCTGGGCACGAAGAGTTTGCCGTCAAAAACAAGCGCGGCTAGCACAAAGATATTTTTCGTCCATTGCTTTGGTCGCATTGCTTTCAGTAATGAAACGAGCGTCTTCAATCAAGTCCTCCATGTGAGTAAGCGTCCTGTTCTCTAAATAATAGCCAATTCTAGGCTGCCGTCAACTTGACTTATCTGGCGACTGCGTTTATCCTAGTTTTGTGGAGAAAGAGCGGCTCGATATCTTGCTTTTCAAGCGTGGGCTGGTAGAAAGCCGGGAACAGGGCCGGCGACTGATCATGGCTGGTCAGGTGTCTGTTAATGGTGAAACCATTGACAAGCCTGGCACGCGTGTCCCACTGACGGCGGTGATACGCATTGAACAGGAACCAACCTATGTAAGCCGGGGAGGGATGAAACTCGAAGCTGCGTTGATCGCTTTTGGCATTGATGTGCGTGGTCTCGTGGCCGCAGATATCGGGGCATCCACGGGGGGCTTCACGGATTGTCTCCTCCAGCATGGTGCAGCACGGGTCTATGCCATTGATGTAGGTTATGGGCAGTTGGCTTGGCGTTTGCGCCAGGACCCACGGGTTGTGGTGATGGAACGGGTCAATGTGCGCTATTTGAGTGGGTTGCCTGAACTGGTTGACCTTGCCACCATTGATGTATCGTTCATTTCACTCAAATTGGTACTGCCTGTGGTGATGCGTTTGCTCAAACCCAATGGGCAAATCATCGCTTTGATCAAGCCACAGTTTGAGGCTGGTCGAAAGCAGATAGGCAAGGGGGGCGTTGTGAAAGACCCTGCTGTGCATCAAGCGGTATTGTATGATGTGCTGGGCTGGGCGATGCAGCAGGGGCTCCATGTCCGCGGCGTGATGCCGTCACCATTGCGTGGTCCTGCTGGGAACGTCGAATTCTTGGCTCATTTTGTGCTATACCCAGGTGAACCTACACTCCCTCTGGACAAAATGGTGGATGAATGCCTCGCCTCTTTCAGGCAGGGAGGAACATGAACAAAACATCACCCTCAGGGCGAGATACTTTCATAGAATTTTCAAGTTGATGCGCTATCTTGTTAGGAGGTTTGCAGACACCAGCGGATGGGCTATAATGGGAACAATGAGGATAGAGGTAAACGTGACTTGATCCCGTTCGGCGATCTCCGACTGCAATATCAAGCCATTAAAGTTGAACTGGACAACGCAGTCCAGTCCGTGCTCGATAGCGGGTGGTTTATTTTAGGCAAGAATGTGGCTGCCTTCGAGAGCGAATTTGCTGCCTATTGTGGCGCAGCCTTTGCTGTGGGAGTGGGCAACGGTACTGAGGCTTTACAACTGGCGCTGATGGCTTGCGGTGTAGGTCCAGGAGATGAAGTGATTACCGCGCCGAACAGTGCCACATTTACTGCCCTGGCTATCACGGCGGTAGGCGCCGTCCCTACATTTGTGGACATCCATCCTGAGGCCTATAACATAGATCCGCAGCGGTTGGAAGAAGCCATTGGAGCCCGTACCAAGGCGATCATGCCAGTCCATCTCTATGGACAGCCGGCGGACATGGACCCCATTTTGGATATTGCGCGTAGACATAACCTGTTTGTCATTGAGGATGCGGCGCAGGCACATGGAGCTCTGTACAAGGGGCGCCATGTGGGAACTCTGGGGGATGTGGGGTGTTTTAGTTTTTATCCGAGCAAGAACCTGGGAGCTTTTGGCGATGGGGGCATGGTCGTTACTAACAATCCCGAGATTGCGGACAAAGTGCGCATGTTGCGCAACGGTGGCCAGAAATCCCGCTACGATCACCAATTATTGGGTATGAACAGCCGGCTGGATGAATTGCAGGCGGCGATACTGCGCGTGAAGTTAAGGTACCTGGATAAGTGGAATGAGCGTCGCCGTCATATCGCGGCACTCTACACTGCTCTTCTTGGTGATAGCACAGTGGAGCCCCCTGTGGAGATGCCTTATGCGAAACACGTGTATCACTTGTACGTCATCCGCTGCAAGGAGCGCGCAGCGCTGCAAAAATACTTGGCTGAACAAGGGGTGGAGACAGCGATCCACTATCCTACTCCCATTCATTTGCAAAAGGCTTATCGCTGGCTGAATCTGGGCCGGGGTTCATTCCCCATTGCAGAGCAGTACGCTGAAGAGGTCCTATCTCTACCTATTTATCCGGAACTAACGGATGCCAAAGTCCGCCAAATTGCCACATATATTCGTGATTGGCGTGCATAGGAGTGTATATGGCTAAGAGCATTACTGCATTTTTCCCTGCTTACAACGACGGGGGCACGATCGCCAGCATGGTGATCTCTGCCCTGCTAACCCTGCGGGAGTTGACCGATGACTATGAGGTAATTGTGGTCAATGATGGCAGTGTGGATTATACGCCAGAGATCTTGGAGGAACTGGCTAGGGTATATGACAATGTCCGCGTGATCCACCATGAGCGCAATAAGGGCTATGGAGGGGCGTTGCGCACTGGCTTTGCCAATGCGACTAAAGATTTGATTTTCTATACTGATGGGGACGCCCAATATGACGCGCGTGAACTGAAGCTTTTGTATCCCGCCCTTGTAGAAGGCGTGGACATGGTTAATGGCTACAAGATCAGCCGCTCCGATCCCTGGTACAGGATAGTGATTGGACGTATGTATCACTGGATCGCCAAGCTGAGTTTTGGCCTCAGGCTGAGGGATGTGGATTGTGACTTTCGCTTGATGAGGCGAGAGATTTTCGATAAGGTGCAATTGGAGTCTAATAGCGGCGTTATCTGTGTCGAAATGATGAAGAAAATTCAGGACGCCGGTTTTGTCATCGCTGAGGTCCCTGTACACCATTATCATCGTGTCTATGGCCGTTCTCAGTTCTTCAATTTTCGTCGTACATTCCGCGTGGGGATTGACCTCTTGCGGCTGTGGGTGAAGTTGGTGCTCAAACCCAAACTGAGCAGGTGGAAAGCGTCAGAACCCGTGAAGCAAACTGAGGGGTAGAGATGATGAACCACTGGAGCAAAAGGCAGCGCGCTCGTGCCCTGATCACTATTGCTTTGCTTTTCCTCCTTGGCTGGTTGTTGTATCAGGCTCGCGGAGCATTGTTGCCTTTTGTGCTAGGCAGTGTTTTTGCCTATATCCTGTTGCCTTTTATCAATTGGTTGGATGACCATGTGCGGAGATCGCTCAGCCAGCGTGTGGTGCGTGGCGTTTCGGTTCTCATTGCCTACGTGCTGACTCTTGTGATCATTTATGCGATATTGACATCCGTGATCCCGCCGATTGGCGTGCAGGTGGGTTCTCTCATCCAACGGCTACCATATTTTGCGCGCAATGTTTACCGTGCTGCACCTGCGCTTGTACAGGATTGGTTGGACGCATACAACCGGGTTGTGCCAGAAAATATTCGCCTTGCCTTGCAGCACAGTTTTGAGAACACCATTCAGTCGCTGCTCAGGACCTTACAGACGGGCATCTTTAAAGGAATTAACGTAGTCTTCACCACTGTTAGCTTCGTTTTGGGCTTGATTGTGGTTCCGCTTTGGATGTTCTATATCTTGCGTGATGAGCCTGAAATCCGCACCCAATTTTATGGGCTGGTTCCCAACCCTTACCGTGAGGATGTGCGGAATATCCTGCGCCTGATTGATAGCGTTTTGGGTGCTTACCTGCGGGGACAGTTGATCCTTTGCCTCAGTGTAGCTATTCTGACTACTATCGGTTTGCTAATCCTTGGCATAGATTTTGCTTTGCTTTTGGGCACCATTGCGGGTATTTTTGAAGTGATTCCAGTTCTGGGCCCGCTATTGGGAGCCATACCTGCGCTTTTGGTGACCTTGGCAACTTCTCCATCCAGGCTACTTTGGGTGGCTTTGTGGGCTGTCATTGTGCAGCAGATTGAAAATTACCTGCTTATACCGCAAGTTGCCCGTGGAACTTTCCGCATACACCCAGCGTTAGCCATACTTGCCCTTGTCATTGGGAGCGAGGTCGCCGGTATCTGGGGAGTGATCCTTTGCCTGCCTATTACGGCTATCGTCCGGGATGTAACGCGCTATCTTTATCTCCGTTTATCGGATGACCCCTTATCACCTGAAGAGGCGCTAGCCAGTGTGCGTATTCAGGCTCGGCCTTCGCTGTCTATTGCATCGCGGACCAAAGCTCTGTGGAAGAAGTGATCTATGGAAACCATGCCATCAAGCGCTCTAGATGATCACGAGTATCTGTATGGACAGGCTTTCTACCCGGTTACTCCTTTCTCTTGGCTGGCGCCGTTATGGTCATTTCTTTGTGGGGTTATCGCATCCGCTGCTTGGGCTTGGACGAGTAATAGCGTTTTGCGCCTATTTTGGGGCTTGCTTTTGACTGGCCCGTTGTTGGGTACAGTTTGGGGAGCGGGCACCCGGATCAGGAAACACGCGCAGCAGGGAGATTGTTTGCCAGACGGGGCGGAGCCAAAGTCTATTTGGGCTCTGCCTTATACTCTGATCGGTTCGACGAGTTATCGCTTTGCTGCTCGCTTGTGCTTTCTCGTTACATGGTGGCGGAAAGCAAAGCCGGTAGTGAGCAGAGCGCTCGTGCAATTGATAACCGGCACTGTTTTTGCCCTCGCGGTGGCTGCTCAGCTCGGTCAGCAGAGCATTGCTATTACTGCATTGGGCCTTGTGATGGCATATGCTATAGGGTTCAGTCGCTGGCAGTGGATTGCCCATCCGGTAATCTTTATTGCAGTTCCGCTGTGCCTTGCGTGGCTGTTGGGACATGCTGCTTTTGCCGTTTTGAATCCGCTTTCTATCGTGGTGGCTGCATGCTTTGCCTGTGTTTTTTATGGGAGCTTTATTACTAACCAGATAGACCAGGGGTTGATCTGGCAGGTTATGCCGCAAGCGGTTGTGATAGCAGTCTTGCTCGCTTGCAACCAACCTGTTGTGGCAGCAGCCGTGACCCTACTTGGATCACCACAGCTCCTTTTAGCCCAGCTGCTGAGGACGCGAGAGCAGCGTGGAAAGTACTTTCAGGCGATACAATGGCATGTGGCAGTCAGTATGCTCTTGACTGCGCTAGCCCTGAGGTATAAGCCATGAGCTGGGTGATTGCAGCATTCCTTATTGCAGCCATAGGAGCCGTTCTCTATTGGCTGTTCATCCTCACAGAGGGTGTTTATCTAGGGAATAAAGTGGTCATCGCGCTATATGATTGGAACGCACCGCATTATGACCAGGTGAAACAGGTGCTACCGCATGAAGATGGCATCCATCTGGCTAGGCCCTTGTTAGCGGCACTCCAAGGCATCCGATCACCTTTGGTGTTAGACATTGCGACAGGTACAGGACGACTTCCTGTAGCTCTATTGCGGCAATGGGATTTCCAGGGACGGATTGTGGGGCAATTTGACTATTTTGGCATTGTGTGGAATAATGGATTGCGGCAATGGGATTTCCAGGGACGGATTGTGGGGCTCGATCTTTCGCAACGCATGTTGGCTATTGCTCAGCAAAAGACACGCGCGCATGGTCATCGCGTAGGGTGGGTCAGGGATAATGCAATGACCTTGCCTTTTCCTAGCGATATTTTCCACGCTGTTACCTGTATCGAGGCGTTAGAGTTCTTACCCCAGCCATGGGAAGCTCTGGCTGAGATGGTGCGTGTGTTGCGTCCAGGAGGGCAACTCGTAGTGACAAACCGAGTGGGGATAGATGCCTCCTTTCTCCCGGGCCGTGCTTATCCTCCTACTGTGCTAGAGCAAAGGCTGCGGGAACTAGGGCTTGCCAAGGTAAAAACGCGGCGTTGGCAAATCCCTTATGATCTTGTTGATGCACAAAAGCCTTTAGGACAGTACGAAAGGAAACCATTATGAGATGCATCGGAGAAATTCGTTATAGACTGCTTGCCTTTGCTGCCAGAGGCATACCGCTTGCTATAGCTATTTTGTGTAGCGTGTTTCTCCTGGGAATCTGGGCATACTCGGTGCGGGCAGATACGCTTTATGTCTGCCCCAGTGGCTGTCCCTATACCAGCATATCAGCGGCATTGGAGCATGCACTGCCTGGGGATACGGTCATGGTTGGGCCGGGTGAATACCGGGAAGCTATCTCTATGCGCGGGGGTGTGAGGATTCAGGGGGCTGGTTCTGATCGCACTTTCATTATTTGGAGTGGGCAAGCCCCTGCGGTATCTGGCTACCCTCAGGACCTGACTGGTGCTGTTTTGGATGGCTTCACCATTATCTGTAATTCTCCGCACAGTGCCATTCATATTGATTGGCCTCATGAGAAGGAAATTATCAGCAACAACGTGATCAGTAACAGTGTGGGCGAGTGGGAAAGCGGGGGCATTTGGATTATTGAAGGCGCATCACCAACGATTATTAATAATGTCTTTGTTGGCAATACCTTGCTTTCAGCGCAAGGTGGAGGAGCCATTTATGTACAAAATGCCGCTCCAATAATCAGTGGGAATGTCTTTATCGGCAATCATGCCAAAAATGGTGGCGCTATCGCCGTCTACAATGATAAGCAATACCAGGCTATCATCATAAACAACACCTTTATCAACAATACGGCGGAGAGAAACGGGGGTGCCATTTATCTGGAGAATTCTTGGCCCGTGATCCGTGGCAATACGATTCTCAGCAATACCGCTGTATGCGGCGGGGGTATTTATGCCACTAGTTACAGCAAGGCGGTTATTGAAAACAATGTGATTGCGTACAACAGGGCTTCTGGTGGGAATCTGAATATCGGCGGAGGGCTGGCTATTGTGGGCGGTTCAGATATTTCTGTGGACCGCAACGTAATCCGGGAGAACAGCGCAGGGCGAGGCGATGGCGTTTATATTGAAAATGCGATGGCGCGTATTACCAACAATGTCCTGACTGCTAATCAATGGGTGGAAATCCTGGTCAATGGCGCTTCTCCCTACATTATCAATAATACGATCCTGGGCATCCGGAAGCCAGGCACAGTTGGGATAGACTTGTTGGGTGCGTCAAGCCCCAGGATAGCAAACAATATCATCATTGATGAAGCTTTTGGTATCAGGGGTGATGGCGCAGCCGTGCCTCTTATCCGCTATAACGATGTTTGGCAGAACCTGCAGGCAAATTACAGCGGCGTTGCTCCGCAACCGAACAACCTGAGTGTTGATCCTTATCTGAAGGATCCGGCAAATGGGGACTATCACCTTGCCCCTGGATCTCCGCTTATTGACGCAGGTTCTACAGAGGACGCGCCCCTTTTCGATTTCGAGGGCGACGCCCGGCCGATTGATGGCAATGGGGATTTCATCGCTCAAGTGGACATTGGTGCGGATGAGTACAGCCCATTCCCTGCGACGCCTACGCCCACGGCTACGCCTATCCCGCCTGGGACAGAGATTACAGTTACACTGCAACAGATAAGCGATGGCTATTCTGGTGGCGAAGACACTTACATCTATCTGTACGCTCCGAATGATAACTATTCTCTCGAGCCCGTATTACGGGTGGGGTATAAGCAGCAATATGCGGCGCTCTTGCGCTTCGATCTCTCATCCATACCCGTGGGGGCGACGATTACCCGCGCTACTCTTCAACTCTATGCGGCAGCCTGGAATTCTACGGATATTGTCATCGGTGCATATGCCATCACGCGCAGTGTGACTTTGAGCCAGACTACTTGGAACCAGGCACAGTCGGGCAATCCATGGGGTAGACCGGGCGCTAATGATACGAGCAGCGATCGCCGGGCAGTTGCGGAGAGCACGTTGACTACCAGTGGCGTCAAAAAATGGTACAGCTTTGATCTGACGAGGCTTGTTCAAGACTGGGTGAATGGCACTATGGCGAATAATGGCGTGCTCTTGCAGGCGGCATATTCCAGTGGTGCGTTCTACTTTTCCAGTGCCCAAGAAGGCAGCGTTTCTCTGCATCCCAAGTTGGTCATCACATATCGCTATGGCAGCGGTACATCGCCTACTCCAACGGCTACTAGTGTCAGTCCTACTCCAACCCAGACAAACGCATCTACACCTGTACCGACAAATACGCCTACACCCACCCCCACTCCTTGGGGCATGGATACTACTATTACATTGCAGCAAGGGAGTGATGGCTATTCTGGCAGCGAGGATACCTATATCTACCAATATAGTGCGGATAGCAACTATTGTATGGAAAGTGCGCTCAAAGTGGGATACAAACAGCAATATGCCGCTCTTCTGCGTTTTGATGTCTCGGCGATCCCCGCGGATGCTATAGTTACACGCGCAACGCTTCAGCTCTATGCGGGGGGCTGGAGTGGATCCGATATCACCATAGGTGCCTATGCTATTACGCGCAGTGTTGCTTTGTGCCAGACTACCTGGAACCAGGCTCAAGCGGGGAATCCCTGGGGATTGCCTGGAGGCAACGATATCTATAGTGATCGCTCTGCTGAAGCGGAGAGCACATTGACTACCAGCGGCATCAAAAAGTGGTATAGATTTGATCTCACAAGGCTTGTCCAGGAATGGGTCAGTGGACATGTAGCGAACAATGGCGTGCTATTGCGCGCAGCATATTCGACGCAGTTGTTCTACTTTATCAGTGCGCAGGATAGTAACCTCAGCATGCGGCCCAAGTTGGTGGTCACTTACAAGCGTGCTGCCAGTGTTACACCTACGGCAACAGTTACTGAAGTCAGCCCAGTGCCCACGCAGACTCCTACGCTGACGCCTACCCAGGACAGCACGCCTACTCAAGTGGTTACCAGCACGCCTATCTTGACTCCAACACCTTCTGCTACGTCTACCCCGACTGTGACGCCGACTCCTTCATCCACCCCTTCTGGGGTAGAAACCACGATTACTTTGCAGCAGGGGAACAATGGTTACCAGGGCAGCGAGGACACCTATATCTATCAATATGACCCCAATCGCAATTATTGCACCGCAGATGTATTGCGCCTCGGGTACAAACAACAGTTTGCCGCCTTGTTTTATTTTGACCTTTCTTCTATACCTGCGGATGCAATGGTTACACGGGCTACCTTGCAAATCTATGCTACTGCCTGGGGAGGGGCTGACCTCAGTATAGGTGCTTATGCCATTACGCGCAGCGTTGCTTTGTGCCAGACTACCTGGAACCAGGCGCAAGTAGGGAATCCTTGGGGGGTTCCAGGTGGTAATGACACCTTAAGCGATCGCCGCGCTTTAGCCGAGAGCTCGATCACTACCAGTGGTGTCAAGAAATGGTATAGTTTTGATCTCACAAGGCTTGTCCAGGAATGGGTCAGTGGCGACGTAGTGAACAATGGCGTGCTTTTGCGTGCCGCATATTCTACCAGTTCGTTCCATTTCGCCAGCGCACAAAATGGAGATGCTAGCCTGCGTCCGAAGTTGGTCATTACCTACCGCCGATAGGCGAAAGGCTGGTGAGAATTCTCACCAGCCTTTCCATTTTGAAGTGATTCTCGATTTTATTTAGGGTACTGTCAGCTGGGTTGCAGGGAACGAGGCTCGGCTACTCCTTGGGTTCTCCTTCTGTTTCTGCCTCTGGTGCTGTGGGCGGCTCGAGTGCGAACGGTTCCTGCTCCTCTCCAGCCATGACGCTTTTTCCGCGGAACATCCCCCCTTCATCAATGAGCAGGGAGGTAACCTTGATGTCTCCCCAAACACGACCTGAGGGCAAGATCTCCAAACGACCAGAGGCAGTGATATTGCCTTTGACCGCGCCCCATACCTGGACGTTGCTGGCGGTGATGTCAGCAGTTACTTTTGCTTTTTCACCGATGATCACATTGCCGGTTGTTTCCACAGAGCCGTCGAAATAGCCATCAATCCGTATGTTTCCCTCTGCTTTCAGATGTCCGTGGAAACTGGCGGAAGGTCCCACAATGTTCTCAATCTTACCGGTAAAAGGGACGAAAGTGCGTTCTTTTCTGAACACTCTCCCTCCATCTCTTTGCTATTTTTCGATGAAATACGGCACATCGGTGTCGAGGTATTTCAAAGGATCCACTGGCACATCATTTAGGCGTATCTCGTAGTGTAAATGGGGGCCGGTAGAACGTCCAGAGCTGCCTGAGAGAGCAATCACATCACCTGCTTTGACCTCATCGCCCTTCTGCACCAAAAGTTTAGAGTTGTGGCCATAAATGGTGGTAAAGCCCATCTCGTGTGATAACTCAACCGTCCAACCGTAACCTGGCTGCCACCCGGCTTTCGTTACTACCCCATCTTTGGTGGCTAGAACCTTGCTTCCATACCAGACCGGGATGTCAATGCCGTTGTGGAACTCCAGTTTGCCGTATAAGGTGCGGTAGCCAAATTTTGAACTGATACGGCGGACATCTGTGGGCCATAGATGGGGTGCTGCGGCGAGGAGCCGCAATTGCTTTTCCAATTCAGCCGGATCACTGCGTTTTTCAGGCTCGATCTTTTCCACACGCTGGAGCACCTGTTCGCGCAGATACAATAGCTCGCGGAAAGTACTGGGCAAGACTAGTTGCATGCCAATGACATCCTCGCTCTTTTCCATTGCCAGAGCCATGCTGCGCTCGGATAGCTCACGGCTGACGCGCCCGCCCCTGCCATCCGAATCAGCGGCGGCCAGATGATCATCGTAGGCGAGGTCTCTGTAGGACGAGTCGGAATATAGAGCGAGACTAGCAATGGGGGTAGTGGTGGGTGCAGGCAAGCCAATCAGCTCGCGGATCTCACTGCTCAAGCCACTGATGCTTGCCAGTTCGGACTGAAACTCTTCAACCTGTTGGGATAAAGCGCGGACTTCTTCTTGCTGCACGAGGATCGTATTGCGCATTTCCCGTTCACGCGCCAACTGCAGCCATTTATCTTGTCTTAGTTCGTGGATCTCGCGGCTGAGACGATAGGAATGCACCGCCAAAAAACCTATGCCAATGAACAGGGCTAGGCTCAGCACGCAGGTCAATGGCAGCAACCAAGTAGGCACAGAAAAGCTCACGGGTGCGCGCTCAGAATGTGGCACCACAATCAGCGTCAGCGGCTGCCTTCCCTTTTTTCGGGGCACTCTACCAATCCTCCGGCTTATGATTCATCTCATAGGTGGCAATCGGATATCGGGATGGTGTTTTTCAATATCCCAATGAGATAATAGCAATTTTGAACCATATTGGCCCGAAAGTACGGATGCGCCACAAATACACGAGACATTGCGCGGAGTAAAGTGCCATCACTCGCTTGGGTTGTTCAAATAACAAATGCTATATTACTCAAAGTAGGCAATTTGGTCAAATTGGAAAGAAAAGCCAATGTATGCTATATTAGCCCTATGACTGATTTGTTTCTCGCTACGAATAACCCAGGCAAGATACGCGAATATGAGCAATTGTTAGCCCCTTTGGAAGTCAAGCTCTGGACCCCGCGAATGTTGGGGCTAGAAATCACCGTGCGCGAGGAGGCGGCTTCGTATGCTGAGAATGCGCGGCTCAAGGCGCTTACTTATGTGCGAGCCAGTGGCATGCCAACCCTTGCCGATGATTCAGGATTGGAGGTTGATGCTTTAGGCGGCGCGCCGGGCATACATTCGGCGCGTTATGCTGGCCATGATGCTAATGATGCAGATCGCTACCACTTGCTCCTGCAGCAATTGGAGGGCCTCCCTTGGGAAAAGCGCACTGCTCGTTTCCGTTGTGTCCTGGTGCTGGCTACGCCAGATGGCGAGGTATATAGTACGGAAGGGGTCTGTGAGGGGATTATTGGTTTTGAACCACGAGGTAGCCATGGATTTGGCTATGACCCTATCTTCTTCCTGCCGGAGTACGGTATGACTATGGCTCAGCTTTCCCCCGAGGTCAAGAACCGAGTCAGTCACCGTGCCCGTGCCGTGCAGGAAATGCTCCCTATTCTATCCCGCGTACTCGCGGGGCGAACGCTGCATTCGAGGAAAGATGCGGATGGGCAAAGTCATCTCTCTTCATGAGGCAAAAAGCATCTGCCAGGAGATGCACCGGCAAGGCAAGACGGTCGTACTGACCAACGGGGTGTTTGATTTACTGCATGTCGGGCATATACGTTATCTGCAGGCAGCACGCGAGTTAGGGCACATTCTCTTTGTCGGTCTGAACAGTGATGCATCAGCGCGCAGGTTGAAAGGGCCAGGAAGGCCGCTGATTCCCCAGGCAGAGCGAGCAGAGGTCCTCTGCGCTTTGGCTTGTGTGGACTATGTCGTTCTCTTCGATGAAGATACTGCTGAGCAGCTTGTCTATGCTCTTCAACCTGATATCTATGTCAAAGGTGGGGATTACGCTGCCGATAGCGAGGGTCAGACAGGCAAAGCGTTGCCCGAAGCCCGCGTTGTCGAGAGCTATGGTGGTCAAGTGGTGATCCTGCCCTATACCCCAGGTCATTCTACAACCCAATTGATTACCCGCATCCTGGAGCGAAGCAATGCAGGGAAATAAGTGTGCGATATCGGGGACACCCAATCCAGACAGTCCCCCTCAAAGGCAAAGCATCGCCGGCGCAGCACTCATCGTTTCCTTAGGCAATATCGCCAGTCGCATCTTTGGCCTGATACGTGACAACCGCAACGCCTATTTCTTTGGAGCGACAGGGGAGATGAGCGCGTTTGAGGCTGCCTCTCTTGTGCCCAAGAATATCTACGAACTGTTGGTGGGAGGCATGGTAAGCGCCGCTTTGGTTCCGGTTTTTAGCGAATATGCCGCCAAGGAGGAAAGGGAAGAACTCTGGCACCTGGTGAGCATTGTGCTCAGCCTGGTGGTTGTGGTCATGGGCGGGTTCTTGATCCTGGCTGAAGTGGCAGCTCCTTTGCTGACCCGTCTGTTGGTTGGAGGGTTTGATGCGCGGTTGCAAAACCTGACTGCTGCCTTGATTCGCATTATATCGCCAGCGGTGGTATTTTTCGGTGTATCTGGTATCCTGACTGCAGTGCTTTATGCGCAGCAAGTTTTCACCTATCCCGCGATAGGCGCGGCTGTGTTCAACCTCGGTGGCATCCTGGGCACACAGTTGCTTGCACGTCGCATTGGTATTGCTAGCCTCACGCTAGGTATCGTGTTGGGTGCGTTTTTGCAAATGGCAGTACAGATCCCCGGGCTTTATCGGGGACGGATCCGCTTTTCATTGAGTTTGAAGCATCCAGCGCTACAGCGCATCATTGTGCTGTATATTCCCGTAGTCCTCAGCTTGATTATCAGCCAGATAGGGATTGTCATTGACCGCAACCTTGCCTCACGGGTTGGTGAGCAGGCTATTGCCTGGATGGCTGCCGCAACCCGCCTGCGGGAGTTTCCCCTAGGGCTGGTGTCCACAGCGGTCTCTATGGCTGTTTTGCCGGCTCTGTCCCGCCTAAATTTGCGCAGCGGTCGTGAGGAGTTCAAAGAAACTCTGGCTTTGGGGCTTCGTCTCGTGTTGGTGCTCATTGTTCCCGCGACAATAGGCCTTTTTGTCTTGGGTGTGCCGATTATCTCGCTTATTTTCCAGCACGGTGAATTCACCGCCTTTGACACACAGCAGACTGCACGGGCTTTGGTTGGCTATTTGCTGGGAACACCTTTCGCAGCAGTGGATTTATTGCTGATCTTTGCCTTCTACGCACAAAAAGACACCGTGACACCAGTGGTAGTAGGCATTGTCTGCGTGCTCATCTACCTGGGGGTAGCCCCAACCCTTGCTTTCGTCGCAGGATTTGGTATGATTGGGCTTGTTCTTGCCAACTCTGTGCAGTTGACTAGCCATGCCATCATTATGCTCATTTTATTGCACCGTCGTGTAGGTTCTTTGGCAAAACAGCGGCTGCCCGTGGCTATGGGCAAAATTGTGCTGGCTTCTGTGGTGATGGGTATATCGGTCTATCTGAGCCTTGCCATGTTACGCGCTGTATTACCCGGTGGAGGATTGATTGCCCGGACAATCCAAGTGGTTGTGCCAGGGATAATTGGGCTGCTCGTGTATGCTGTGGGAGTGATGAAACTCGGGGTGGAAGAGGCAACCCTCCTATTCCATCTGATGCGACGGAGGAGTCGGCGCAAGGCATGATGAAAGCGAGGTGCAGAGGGCGCGCAAGTTGACTCCTAGGCAGCTTTGGCTATAATCATGAGGCATTCATAAGAGGATTCTGCAGATAAGGAGTTTCTGGATATTTCCATGGCCAAGAAAGGCAAACGACCACGCCGCAAGGCAGTACAAAGTAAGAAACCCGTAGTACCGGCCGCTAAGGCCGAGGAGCTACGGCCTATGTTGGCGGCAACCAGTGCTGCCTCGAAAGTTTCTGCCCCAGCCAAGGTGGACCTGGCTCAGGAATACCATTATGTTTTGGCGGACTTGAGGAAGATCGCCATGATCGCACTGGCCATGTTCATAGTGCTCTTCATCCTGGCTTTTATCCTCAGGTAGTGCCTATCTCAAAGACAGGTGCCCCGAGTGATTACCTAGCGCAGTGATGTTTCACCATAGCGGGGGCTTCTCACCGATGGAGCTTCCCAGAGTTTTCCCTGTGCGTACCAGGTGCAGGATTGCCAGACGCAAGATAAAGTGGACTGCGATGCAAAGCCACAGATTGTGGACGAATGCGTACAGGGTAGCCGTTACCATCGCTAGCGAGCCAGTTAATACTACTCCTTCGCGCCAGCCAGGCACGCCAAGGGCATATCGAGTGCGCGCATTGAGCAAAGCTGCCGCGTAGACAGCGGCCAACCCCACGTAGACACCGAAATAAGATCCAGCCAGTAACAACATCGGGCTACGGCATAAAGCCCACCATGATTCCAATAGGATGGCTTCTCGCAGGATAAAAGCCCATCCCCAGGGTTGCGCCAGCCATTGTACTTCTTGCATGGGGGGAACATCTCTAACTAGGCGTGTGTATTGCCACCAGAGCAGCACCAACAAGAACAGGCTTGCACTACCAAGGACAACGCTCAATCCTATCCCTCTGATCCAATCGAGGTCAGCAAGCCCCAGATCCAGTGGGCTAGCCCAGCCATAATAAAGCACGAGGTAAGGCGGAATCAAGTAGTACGCCAAGCGCAGTACCTCGCCCAGCCATAGCCTAGTGCCCCATAATCTGATCCACTCAATTGCCCGTCCATAGCGGCCAGGCCGGGACATACGCAATGCCCAGGCGATGTTTGTCCCAATGACATACAAGATGAGATAGCCAAGGATAGCCAGCAACAAGCGCGACGAGTAAGTTAGCGAGGGCACTCTCAACCCCCTGTCTAGAAGTGTACTTGCGCCAACGCAGTAAAGCACGCTTCGGGAAAAGAAACATGGGCGCGATAGGATTCGAACCTATGACCTCACGGATGTGAACCGTGCGCTCTAACCAACTGAGCTACGCGCCCAATTTTCAAATCCATTATAGCAGCAAAGGCTAATTTTGGCAAATAGCCGCTGCGAAGGTTTTCAGTCGGGCCCTCCTGGTTCACTGCGTAGCACACTGTCCGCAGATTGAGCCGCTCAACCCATTTATCCCAGTGCACGCGGGAACTTTCCATTCTAGGAAGTGGGTTGAGCGAAAGGCGTTGGCACTATCACTGGTATGGGCGTGTACGTTGGTGTGGCTAGACCGGGCGATGGTGTAACCATCTTTGGTGTCGGAGTGGGTGAAACAAATGTCATAGGCGGTGAAGGTGTGGCTTGCGGACGCCGTTGGGGACTGGGCCAGACGACAAGAACGGTGCCACAAACCATACTCACTGCCACTAGCAGACTCAGTACCCAGAATAAGATTGCTCTTCTTCGTCCTTTCTGCGCACGTGTCACAACTACCTCCTAACACCTATTTCCCTTCACATGCTTTCAGCCCTTGTAAAGCGGGCTGAGCAGATGGGTCAATATCCAAAGCCTTTTCCAACCAAGGCCGCGCCTTTTCGCAGTCATTTATATAGACGTAGCATAAGCCCAATTCATAATAATATTCAATAGCAGTAGCACCCAGGGAGACGGCGCGTTCAAATTGGGGAATGGCATCTTCGTAACGGAGCTGGGCATAGTAACACCACCCCATGTGTCCGTAGGCAGCGGCAAACTCGGGATCTACTTCTATTGCTTTCTTGAATTGGGCAGCAGCCAGCTCATAGTCGCGCTGGTCAAAGTATACCAAGCCCAGGCTGTCATATGCGGTAGGATCACGTGGGTCAACTTCAATTGCTTTCTGGAATTGTGCCATAGCCCCTTCATAATCCCCAGCAGCGCGGTAATGGCGGCCCAGGCTGAGGTACAAGTAGACTAAGTTGGGTTGCAACGAGATTGCTTCGATGTATGCGGCGATAGCCCCATCAGAATCGCCCAGCCTTTCCAGGATGTAACCCATATTGCGATGCGCATAAAAATTCTGTGGGTCAATGGAGAGGGCTTTTTCGGCTGCCTGTAGCGCATGTTCCAGACGCCCCTTGTCCGCATAGGCTTCAGCCAAGTAAGCGTAGGCTGTAGCGTAGGCTGGATCAAGATCTATCGCTTTCAGGCAGGCTTCCACGGCGCGGTCATATTCACCGTTCCAATCCAGCACCATACCCAGGATAGCCTGATTCTCGGCGTTTTCAGAGTCAATTTCGACTGCCCGTTGAGCCATGCGCAAACCCTCTGCATAGCGACCTCTCAAGGTAAGCAGGCGTCCTAAGCGTGCGTGGGCGGTAGAATTGCTAGGGTCTAGCTCGATAGCGCGGCGGTACTCTGCAATGGCTTCGTCCATTTTGCCGCTGGCAAAAAAGCGATCGCCCAGAGCCATATGCTCCTTGCTGCCGATTTCTGTGGGAGTTGGGGTTGGCCGTTGCCCGCTGAGAAAGCCTGGCAGGGGTATAAGATCCTGTCCCTTGGAACGTACATACCAATAGGCGGTAGCGGTGAGCACAAGGAGTATAAGTAGGAACCATGGCCAGCGACGGGGCCGACGGGTAGGTGGTCGGATGTACATCGCTTACATTCCCATATCCAGTCCGTCTTTTTTAGCCCTGCTTGCTGTGCAGTGCCACCAAGCCCAGCCTAGCTAAAAGACGAAAGTGCTTCACCAGCAGTTGCATATTGCGCTGACCCGTCTCTAGCTCTACCAAGTCCGCAATCTCTGCCACTGTGCGCTTGCCGTCTGCCCAGTAGTTAGCCACCGTGCTCATTCCGTAGTACTGGCGGCGGTACTCTTTCATCCAAGCGTAGGCTTCCTCCTTTTCTTGCGGGGTCAGCTGATGCATGTATGCGCCTGGTGAGATTGGCCCACGGAACAAACGAGCCGGTACCATCGTTGCAGCCTGTTTCTCCCATTCATCCGCCTCCTTTGGGGGCAGCGCGGGAATCTCTGGCAAGCCCAATTGTTGTGCGTGGCGGTGCAAGGCACTATTGGCGCGCTCTATCTCTTGCTGCACAGCGTGATCGACTGCTTGGCTTAGGTCGCGGATGAGCCATTTCTCTTCAGGAGCCAGACGTAGGAGTGAGCGCATGGCTTCTCGCTGTCTATCGGCGAGGAATTCCGTTTTCTTTGCCAAACGTGCGGTGGCTTGTGCTAATTCTTCGCCGTTTTTTGTGGTCAGGGCATCAGTCAATAGGTCTTGCACACTGCGTGCCAGGCGTGCTTTGAACCTAGCCAGCATCTCGTGGCCTAGCCAGTCTACCTCACGCGATCCGGCATTGGCAACGAAGTACACATAGGTGGTAGCCAGCCCACCGAGAACAGCCAACATGCGCGGGTCTACTTTGTCCAGAGTGTCTTCTGAGGTATGGTAGAATTTGTCTGGCCATTGGATCAACATCGGGGTAGGCACACCGACAGTAGGGTCGGAGAGAATGTAATGATCGCTGCCACCCGAGAAGGGAGTAACCGTGTGTCGGAACAGGGGATAGGCGGATGAACTGGAGAGGGTTTCTGCTTGAGCCATCCATTCCTCGCGCAGGCGTTCGAGGAGGTCGGTAGCGAAGGAAGGCGTGGCTGCTGGTGTTCCTTCAATGATGAATACGCTGCCGCATAATTCCTGATTCTGCCCCACCATGTCCAGGTTAATGCCTGCTACCATGCGGGGAATTTCTCCCTCATGTGTGGCAAGGTAGGCATAGGTACCGGTCATTTCGGGTACCCAAAGCAGCCTGATGCTTCGCTTGGGCGGTGGCAATTTGCCGAACTGAATCAGATGGTGCAATGTACGCGCCAGTTCCAGCAAGGCTGCACTGCCAGAAGCGTTATCGTTAGCGGATGGCTGGGGGTGACAGAGATGGGCTACAGCAATCACCTCTTCCTCTGTTTCGCCCGGGATGAACGCCGATACTACTTCGATGTGCCCGTCGTAGAATTGACTGACTACTCGCGCACGCACTTTGGGCGGTGGTTTACCCTCGCGTTGCTGGGATTTGATCAGTTTCCGCAGGTCTTCGCCTGCACGAGGGGACAGGACGAACCCAAAGCACCGCTTGTCCCCTGGACGCCACCAGAAGGATGTGTACTGCACGGCATCCGGCAGATCAATGCGCTGGCGGATGGGCGGTGACTCACGCATGCCGTCAAAGAGGATGCCTGCAGCGCCGTGCCTGCCTACTGCCAGCTCACGCACGCGGTCAAGGTCGCCTTTGGTCAAGACTACCTTGCCTTGGAGGTCAATGCCCTCGTACTCTTTCTCATCCTCGCCATCCTCGAGCAAGACAATCTCTGCTTCCAGGTTATCCACAGGCGCGCTGCGCTGGATAAGCGAACATTTGACTTCTGCAAAGTCAGCCAACTTGCGCGCCTTGTCGGCAGGTTCGATTAGGTGCAGAGTAGCCTCTTTCGCAGCCCACTCCTGAAACATCGGTGATCCCCAATACTGCGTCCTCTCATCGGCAGGAAATGGGAGTACTTCCGCTGAAAGGCCAAATGTCGCCAAGAGGTCACGGCATCGCTCCGCCGCTGCGCGGAACCCAGGGCTTGCCTGTATCCGATGGTAACGAGTGATCTCAGCGACATACTCTTTGGCTCGTACGCCAGAATACTCTTCGACGACTGCTTTGTGAATGTCTTTGAACATGTAGTTTCTCCTAGCATTGAGCGAAATTGACCGTATGGGCATGAACTACTAAAGCTGGTTGGAGCACTATTATAGCACAACTCCCGTCAGGAGTGTAATGGCTGTCTAGACATTGGCACTTGCTTCTCTTGCATTTTGACTACTTTGTTTTTCTGCCCTTTCACTGTTATAATTCGGGAAAGAGTCGCTTCTAACTTAGGGGAGGGCAGGATGACCGTGCCCCATGCAGATGCTGGAGCCACGCGGCTAGCAGACAAATTCTCTGGTGCTCGAGAGCACAGGCGGTATAGCGACCCTGCTAACTGGTCTCCTCGGGTGCGTTATTGCCGGCAATGGCGAGTGATTGTGCTAACCCTCAGCCTGCTCTCTCATCCCCGTATCTTGCCTCTATCTGCTTGGTATTCACTGGCAAAAGGACGGATGGGCCAAGTTGTTTGTCCTTTAGGGTAGATTTCCTGCTCTGTCTATGGAGGAGAACCATGTATCGTGATGGGATTTTGTAGGAAGTGAAAGAATTCATCGCTGCGGCAAGGCTCGCCGGATTGGAGGTGGTAGAGGAAGATAAGTAGCAGCGCCCGTTTTGCACCCATTCTCATCCTGAAAGGAGCACTGGCAATGAAGAGCAGATTTGCAAAAATCGCTTATGGCATCGGCAATCTGGGGCAAGCCCTTTTCTTCAACACTGTGCAGACATTCCTCATCTTTTTCTACACCGATGTCGTCCATCTTGCACCTAGGCTGGTAAGTCTGGCTTTTGCCGTTTCTTATGGGATATGGAATGCAATCAATGACCCGCTGATTGGGTTGATCTCGGATCGCACGCGCACCCGCTGGGGACGGCGCATTCCCTATATTGTTTTGGGCACCCCCCTTACTTTTCTCTTCTTTTTCTTGGTATGGTCTCCGCCATTGGGAGGACGTCCTCTTGCCAATCCATCACATACGGGCATTTTCCTCTATTTCGCACTTGTGATTGCCATTTTTGACCTGGTGTATACTGCCGTGAGCGTTACGTACACTGCTCTCTTCCCCGAGGCATTTGAGGAGCTGACGGAAAGGACCGAGGTGTCCATTTACCGCCAGGTGGCAGCCATGATTGGCACGGCATTGGGAGTAGCCATTATGCCGGTGTTGGTTGGTCTGTTTTCCCAAAGGTTTGGCGATCTGGGTGGATGGAGAACTGCCGGGTTGGTTTTGGGCTTCATCGGTGCCAGCGCTTTTGGGTTCTCGCTTTTGGGCAGTAGGGAACGCCAGAAGAGCAGCGCAGAGGAGGCGTTGCCGTTCCTGGATGCTCTGAAAGAGACCCTTGTCAACCGCTCGTTCTTGGCTTTTGTCGGCGCCAACCTGATGATCTGCTACATCTGGAGCTGGCTCTCGGCAATGGTGCCATTCTTCACCAAGTACGTGCTCCATGCACCAGAAGAGCAGATGAGTCTGATCTTCTTGGGGATGTTCGCGACTTCGATGGGCCTTTACCCCCTTTGGAGGAAGGTTGCCCTGCGTCTGGGCTCTAAGAACACGTTGGCTTTGGCTGTAACTCTCTTCGTGGTCTTTATGCTCCCGGTGCTGGTCGTAGCCAATCTGGCGCAGGCACTGATGATGATTTTGCTCGTTGGTGCGGCGAACTCGGGCATCACGTTGGTGCGGGATATTGTGCTCAGCGATGTGATAGATGAGGACGAATTGCGCACCGGCCAGCGCCGGGAAGGCAGCTACTTTGGGGTAAATGCTTTCATCGAGCGGTTGGTTATGGTGCTGATTGGTGGCTCCAGCAGCCTAGTGCTGAGCCTGAGTGGTTACGCACCCGAATTGGCGACTCAGCCGCCATCTGTAAGCATGGGCATCCGCCTGGGGATGAGCCTGCTGCCGCTTGCGGCGTTGGGGGTATTCTGGTTCTCGTTGCGCTTCTATCCCCTAGGGAAGGAGCAAGTCGCAACGCTTAGAGAACGGCTGGATAGCTTGAACTAAAAAGCAAATGTGCAAAGTTGACCTCGGTTAGGTGTTATTGTATATTGTATGCTATGAAGGAAGGAAAAGCCAAAGAGCGGGCCGAACATGGCGAGTTGTGGCTTGATGATTTGTTAGAGAGTTCGGCGCAGTGTGTTCTTGAGCCAGCCAAAGGTGATGGTGCTAGGTAAAAGAATTTCTCATAACCAAGGCATAGTGCGACGCGCAGTGATGAGGGTGGAAGAAGAGTTCACTGGCAATAAAGAGTTATCGTAGAGCAGTATGCACCGTTTCGCTCATTTGTTTGGGGCGCAGGGATTCTTGTTTACTTCGATTCCTAAGCGTTCTGATTCGCGGAATGCAATGGGAACGGAAATCTAAGCAGATAAAGGAATTCAAAATGAAGTTTTCTGATTTGCTCATTCTTTATGAGGAATTCAAAAAGAGGTATGGCGAAGATACATACAAACATGTCTCTGAATTGCTCAGAGAAGCAAAAACTATTCATAGGCGAGACTGGTTAAAGTTGCCCACTCCAGGTAAAGACCATGAACAATCTTGGCGTGCCTTTAAGGGGAAAAATCTTGAGAAACTAGTCATTCACATAATAAAAGATGAAGTAGAGAATCTAGGCCTGAAAATCGTTGAAGGAAATGTTCTAGAAAGGTCCAATAGTAGTAATCTTTCAGAGGAACTCAGCCGAGTCAAACGAAATCTTTTGGTGGATTATGGTGAGTTCGGAGCGCATCTTCCAGATGTAGATATAGTTATTTATGATCCGAGGAGTTGTGCCATTGTTGCTGTGGTTTCTAGCAAAGTCACTTTGCGGGAAAGGATTGCTCAGACGGGTTACTGGAAGATTAAATTGAGCCAGGATACGGTAACTAAACATATTAAAGTTTTCTTTATTACCCCGGATGAGGATAGGACATTGAGTATGAGGATGCCCATTAAGAAGGGGCGAGCGATTGTTGAAGCAGACACTGATGGGAGCTATGTAATGAGTGAGGAAGAGATTGAAGAAAGTGATAAAGTCAAAAAGTTCGATAAATTTCTCTCTGATTTGCAGAAGTTGTTGGAGAGTGAAAACCGATGAAAGCTAAGAATCAATTACCGTTGAGTTTATTTCCAGAAAGAGATGAGCAGTTTGAGCAAAAGGAGGATGAAAAACCAGCTTTGGAAACAACCACCCTGTGGGATTACCCAACGCAAAGCTATGGGAAAAAACCCAAGGGTGACAATAAATTTCAAGGCGTGACTCCAGCGTTTATCATTTGGAATATGATACAGAGATACACAAAGCCTGGGGATTTGGTAGTTGATCCAATGGCAGGCAGCGGCACGACAATTGATGTCTGCGAAGAAGAGGGCAGGAGAGTCATTGGTTATGACATTAACCCAAAACATCCTAAGGTAATAAAGAATGATTCTCGCAAGATACCCTTGGAAGACAATTCGGTTGACATGGTTTTCATAGATTCACCCTATGGAGATAATGTTAATTACTCAGATGACCCTGCTGACATTGGCAAGATTTCTGCAGAGGACCCTCGATTTTATGAAGAATTAGAAAAGGTGGCTCTTGAAATCCATCGGATCCTTAAACCTGGGAAGGTTGTAGGATGGCTGATCGGGGATCAATGGGTCAGAAGGAAATTCACACCTGTTGGTTTTAGAATATATAGTATGCTCGAGAAGTATTTTGAACCTATAGACATAGTATGCGTAGTAAGGCGCGGTCAGAGTTCGCATACAGGTCTCTGGCATTATCGGGCTAAGAAATTCAACTTCTTTTTGAGGGGGTTCAAATATCTATTGCTATTTAGAAAACCGCCTCTCGAAAGGAAAGAAAGGGAAGAGAAACCAGAAAAAATTAAATGGAGGAGATATAAATAGAGAGTAGTTCTGCAAAGGGGGTGCAGAACTTGTGACTAAGGTGGCATAGCGAGATAGCCTTACAGGAAAAGTACTCCTGGTCGGGGTGTTAAGATATTCCCCAAATGATAATAAGTATTAGAAACCGTTTAACGGATGGTAATGTTGGATTTGAATCCATTCTTCTTTACAGGTGGGCCAGTTGGGTGCCTCCTCATCCACGGTGGCACGGGCAGCCCGCCGGAGATGCGCCCCATGGGAGAATATCTGGCTGCCAAGGGATTGACGGTGCTTGGCGTGCGTCTGGCTGGCCACGGGACTACTCCCGAAGATTTGCTCAGGACCAGCTGGCAAGACCTGGTTGCTTCGGCTGAGGAAGGATTGTATCGGCTGCAAGAGCAGTGTGGGCGTGTGTTTGTTGCGGGGCTGTCCATGGGTGGTTTGCTCACGCTTTATCTGGCTGCTCGCCATCCCATTGCGGGAGCTATTGTCATGGCTGCACCTGCTTACCTGAGCGATTGGCGGTTAAGGTGGCTGCCTATTATCAAGCACTTTGTCAAATGGTATCATTCCAGCGGCGAGTTGGATTTGACCGATCCTGAGGCGGGAGAAAGGATATTCTTTTATCGGAGAGTGCCGCTTGTCTTTGGTGAGCAGGTGAACCGGCTCTTGCAGGAAGTGCGTAGCAGCCTAGAGCAAGTGAAAGTGCCGGTGCTCATCATGCAGGGACGCTATGATCGAACCATCCCTGCGGATAGTGCGCAAATTTTGTTCGATAGCCTGGGGAGCGACGATAAAGAAATCGTCTGGTGGCCCAACTCTGGCCATGCCATCACAGTGGACAGCGAGCGAGAAGCAGTGTGGGCTCGTGCCTATGATTTTATTGCCGCACGTACGGCAAGTTCATGAGGGTGTTCATCCAGGTAGGGAATGCTTTTGCAATCCAAGGAGGCTTTATGGAGAAGCAACCATTTCTGCGTCTGGTAGAAGCAACTGCCATTTTCCTCTTTTTTATCCAGTCTGTGCGAGTCCTTTTCTCGGTGCTCTTTGGCGTGATTTACGATGCCATCTTTGCGGGCCCGTTGACGGCCTATGCCATTGTAGCCAACCTGCTGGTGTTCCTGGCTTTTGTAGCCCCGCTTTTTGTGACACGCTCCTCACCGAGGCGGCTCCCGCTGATCGCTGCCTGGCTGGTTTTTCTTGCTAGGTTGCCCTTGACCTTAAATGATCCGCAAATCCGGCTATATAGTTCCCTGTGTATTGTCGCTGCGGGTGGCTTGTACGCTGTTTCCCTGCTGAGAGAAGACGCTGAACTTTTCCCATGGGCATGGATAGCGGCGCTGGCTGTGGACCAATTGCTGCGGGATGCTGGAAATACCTTTGATATCACGCTCCACGGATGGTGGTTGCCCGTGCAAGGGCTGCTTTCTGGAGTGCTTTTCTTCTTGAGCCTTTTCGCATCCCGGTTTCCACGAAAGGAAACATGGCTAGCCGAACCCGGCTTACTGGGCGGGCTGGCTAGCGGGGCTTTTCTGTTTTTGGAGACGTCTCTCCTTGCCCTGCCTCATGCAATGGCCCGCTGGAGTGCTTGGAGCTATACGGTTTTGACGCCTACGCTGCTGCTGGTTACACTATTGCCCCTCCTGTATGCCATACACGGATCATTGCACCCCTGGCGAGGACGATCCCGCGCCTGGGGAGTGTTTTTCTTGCTTCTTGCCTGCGTTGGACTAGCAGTAGGGCATCTAGCAAAAGGCTTGTCCTCTGCAATTTCCCTGCTACTGATGCAATGGATTGTGCTCGTTTCTCTTCCCTCTGTGCTACGTGATCCAAAGCACGGTAAGGAGTGGATTGGCTTGCATCTGGCACTGGGATTTCTTTTCTTCCTGTTGCTCAACTTTGCCTATGCCTTTGCTTTCACCTATGCCTATACTCTGGATTTCTTCCGTGGCGCTGGGGTTCCTATCCTCTTTATCGCTGTTGTAATAGCCATGGTCCCGGCGGTTGTAAGAGGGCTACGACCTCCCCAGCCCTTTGTCGCACCATCTGGGCGGTGGGTAGTCGCAGCAGCGGCGGTAGTGCTGGTGGCTCTAAGTGCAGCGTTTGCCCTTCCGCCATCGCCAAGAGTGAAGGAAATGAGCCCTACGATCCGTGTGGGCACTTATAATATCCACTATGGCTACAACACAACCTGGAGGTTCTCCTTAGAAGAGATTGCCAAAACCATTGAAGAAAGCGGGGCTGATGTAGTGGCATTGCAGGAGGTGGACACAGGGCGCATCACCAGTTACAGCGTAGATGATGCACTTTGGTTGGCACGGCGTCTGCGTATGGACGTGTTTTACCAGGCAACGGTAGAATACTTGACCGGCATTGCCATGCTCTATCGCTTTCCCCTGGAGAAAGCGGAAGGCCGGCTTCTCACTAGCCGCCTGGAGCAGACAGCCATCATACATGCACGCCTCAACATAGGAGAAAAGAAACTGGATGCCTATGGCACCTGGTTTGGGTTGGAGCCAGAGGAGAGGGCTGTTCAGTTACACGAGGCGCTGTCCTTCATGGGCGAGGGAACAGCGGTTTTCGGCGGCGACCT
>Ga0315298_1001785_pt1 | contig 38301 bp, 28 predicted proteins | sample WHS_1_MG_FD_203077 | JGI IMG/M metagenome (GOLD analysis project Ga0315298, IMG submission 203077) | Extremophilic microbial mat communities from Washburn Hot Springs, YNP, Wyoming, USA - WHS_1_MG | ecosystem: Environmental > Aquatic > Thermal springs > Hot (42-90C) | place: USA: Wyoming...
AGGGAGCTGGATGAGCGGGTGAAAGAGTTCAGGACCAGGCCTTTGAAGGCCGAGTATGTTTTTGTGTGGATAGATGCTCTTTATGAGAAGGTTAGGTTTGAGGGGAAGGTGGTTTCGGTAGCGATCATGATAGCTTATGGGGTGGATGAAGAGGGGAGGCGTGAGATATTGGCGGTTGAGCCGATGTGGGAGGAGACGGAGGGGTCGTGGCGTGATTTTTCCTTCTGTTGAATCTTATGTTCGTCATGTTACTTGCTATCTTCTTGAATCGACCGAAGACTGGGCCAATGATTATGCTTATGTCAAAGCTGATAAGCTGGGTCCTATATTAGAGCAGGAACAAATTTTAGCAGCTAATTAGAAGCTAAAAATGGAGAGTTTGCGATGGCTATTTTGCGCACAAAAATTGACATGGCCGCCGACAAAGAAAAAGAAAAATAAAATAATGTAAAAAGGCCACTGAACCAAGAAATGAAATTCTTGACTTCGGTCAATCAAAGGTATTATATTGCTCAGGAAAGTTATGGACAGAAGATTCTGGCTTTCACTTACCGTCAATAGAGCAAGCAAAGTTTTTCTCAGAAAAGATTAATTTAAGGGTTATAAATCTTGACTTTTATAAAATGGCTTGTTAATTACTTTAAAAAATTTTAGAAATTCTGGCCAAATAATTCTAGTTGAAAATTTTTTGGTCCTTGACGACAAAATGGAAGAAGATGGAGCTTACCTGATAGGTAAGAACAATATCTGGTTCGGCCGCATCTGGCTGGCTAACCGTCTCACAGAATGCGGGCTATGATCTAACGGTTCGCCTCCGGGTGTGGGTTTAGAGCCAATAAAAGGAGGCGAACGCTGTTGATTTTTATTGGTTTAATTCCTTCTTCCTTTCTCCGCACATCTGCATTGACTTGTTGGCTGAGAGCCTCGCCTGTCGTCCGCCCAGGAGGTGTGCCTGATGCCTGATAAAAAAAGAGGTCTATGGAACAGGCTTTTCAACAGCCGCCTGGAAGAGGAGAGAAAAAAGACTATTCTCAGAGACGTAAGCCAGTACGAAAAGCAACTTATTGAAAAATGTTGCTTGCCACTGGAAAAGGTTTTTCTGCAGTTGCAGAGTTCAGCCAAGGGGTTGAGCTCTAAGGAGGCAGAAGAACGGTTAGACGAGTTTGGCCCTAATGTGCTGCCTACCAAAAAAAGGCTTACCTTCTGGGAAGATATGCTGCGCCGGCTTAAAAGCCCTCTGGTTATTCAGCTTTTAGCCATTGCCACAATTTCCGCTATTCTTGGAGAATGGAAATCAACTTTCCTGGTTAGCTTGATGGTCCTGCTGAGCATCGGGCTGTCTTATGTGCTTGACCGCCGCTCCTTCCAGGCAGTTGAGGCTCTGGGCAAAAGAGTTAGGTCCAAGACCCTGGTTCTAAGAAATGGCCTGGAAATGGAAATAAATGTTTCTGAGGTTGTGCCGGGCGACATAATCATCCTCCAGGCCGGCTCTATTATCCCAGCTGACCTGAGGTTAATCCAGGCCAAGGATTTCTTTGTCAGTGAGTCAGCCCTGACCGGGGAATCAATGCCAGTGGAAAAAACCGCGACACCACCGGCCACACCGCCTAAAAGCGCCCTGGAGCTGAGCAATGCCTGCTTCTTCGGTACATTCGTTATTAGCGGGACAGCTCGCGGCCTGGTCATTAATACCGGAGTCAAAACTATTTTCGGCACTATTTCTGAAATGTTAAGGGAAGAACCAACGGAAACCAGCTTTGACCGCGGATTAAAAGATTTTACCTTCTTGATGATTCGCTTCATGCTGGTCTTGGTTTTTGTCGTATTTTTTATCGTCGGGCTGACCAAAGGTAACTGGCTTGAAGCCCTGCTTTTTGGTATTTCGGTGGCTGTCGGCTTGACTCCAGAGATGCTGCCGATGATTATAACGGTTAACCTGGCCAAGGGCGCTCTGTCCATGGCCAAAAAGAAGGTCATTGTCAAGCATCTGCCAGCTATCCAGAACCTAGGAGCCATGGATGTGCTCTGTACTGATAAAACCGGGACGCTGACCCAGGACCGGGTCGTTCTGAAAAAGCATGTGGATATCCTTGGTCAGACCAGTGAAGAGGTGCTGGTTTATGCTTATCTCAACAGCTATTTTCAAACCGGTCTGCGAAACCTGATTGATCGGGCGATTCTGGAACACGAAGAACTGGAGGTGGAAAGAAATTGCCGGCTAGTGGATGAATTGCCCTTTGATTTTGAGCGACGGCGGATGTCAGTGGTTGTGGACTATGAGGATGCCCATGTGCTAATCTGCAAGGGAGCAGTGGAAGAAATTTATTCCTGCTGCACTCATTATCAGATTGAGGATGAAGTCTACCCCCTGATTGATATGATTCGGGCCGACCTGTTTGAAGAAGTGGAATGGCTCAACCGCGATGGATTTCGGGTGCTGGGCATAGCCTACCGTGAATTTCCTAAAACAAAAACAGTCTTTTCCGTGGAGGATGAAAGCGGGCTCATTTTACTTGGTTACATAGCTTTCTTTGACCCGCCTAAGTCCATGGCTCCAGAAGCCATAAAACTTTTGAAGGAGGCGGGAATTAAAGTCAAGGTCTTAACCGGTGATAATGCTCTGGTTACGGAGAAAATCTGTCGTGAGGTGGGGGTAGAAATTGATGGCCTCATCAGCGGACCGGAGCTGGCTGGTTTATCCCCAGAAGAATTTGCCCGGGCTGTAGAAAAAAATAACATTTTTGTTAAGCTTACCCCACTGCAGAAAGAAGAAATAGTAGAAGCTTTGCGGAATAACGGCCATGTAGTTGGTTTCCTGGGCGATGGCATCAACGATGCCCCGGCCTTAAAAAGGGCTGATGTTGGCATTTCCGTGGATTCAGCCGTGGATGTGGCCAAAGAATCGGCGGATATTATTCTTCTGGTCAAAAGCTTGCTGGTCTTGGAAGAAGGCGTGATTGAGGGACGGCGAATATTTGTTAACATCATAAAATACATCCGGATGGCGGCCAGCTCTAATTTTGGCAATATGTTCAGTGTGCTTGGTGCCAGCTATCTCTTGCCCTTTCTGCCTATGAGGCCGGTTCAAATTTTGACCAATAACTTGCTTTATGATTTTTCGCAGACCGGCATTCCGAGTGACCGGGTAGATGAGGAACAGGTGGCCAGACCCCGGCGCTGGGATATTTCCGGCATAAAAAAGTTTATGATTTTCCTGGGGCCAATCAGTTCTATCTTTGATTATGCCACCTTTGGCTTGATGTGGTTTTTCTTCAACTGTCGGGCCTACCTGGACCCTGCCCTGGCGTCAGGGCAGAAGGAAATGCTGGCCAGGTTGTTCCAGACCGGTTGGTTTGTAGAGTCGCTTCTTACTCAGACCCTCATCGTGCATATTATCAGGACCAAAAAGATTCCCTTTCTGCAGAGCCGGGCTTCAAGTCAGCTGATGCTGACCACCCTCATCATCATGCTGGTGGGCTCCTGGCTGCCTTATTCGCCGCTGGCCTCAGTGCTGGGGCTGGTGCCGCTGCCAGCTACTTACTGGTTATGGATTGGTTCTTTTCTTATAATGTATTCTGTCCTGGCCCATAAGGTTAAAAGATGGTTCTTCAATAAATTTGGAGGTGATTGATGGAAACCTTCCTTGATGCCATTCAGGAAGGAAGGTTGTTTGAGCTGCCGGAAAATGACAAGACCCGTGCACTCCAATTTTTGGCGCATGTTATAGAAGCTTTTCCGGAAACTCCAGCGGGAACCGATGTGGTTGGTCTGGTGCTTAAAAGAGAAGAAACGGCCAATACTGGACTCGGTAAGGGCTGGGCCTGCCCTCATGCCCGGGTTCCCTATGAGGGAGATTTGATGTGTGTTATAGGCTGGAGTCCGGCCGGAATTGATTATCAAGCTTTTGATGGTCAGCCTGTATCATTAATTGTTATGCATGTGGTACCCAATAACCAGCGCAGCCGTTATCTCAAAGAAATTTCTCTCCTGGCTAAGGCGCTTTCTACTTATCCGGATGTAGGAAAGGTGAAGGAGGCAAAAAATCTTGATGATGTCCGCCTTTATCTGTTGGATATGATCGAGTCTGCCCGAAAAGCGGCTACACCTGACGTTCGGGCGCGCATGATAACTTTACAAACCAAGCCCGCTGGTTTAATCCAGACATTGCCTGAAATCAGCAATCTGATTATTGAACCGGCCAGCATCATCGCTGGTCCTGACCTGAAGCCCATTATTCTGGCTCAGAACCCGACGCTTATTGAATACCTGGAAAAGGTTCCAGATTTAGTTGAAAAACTGGAAAAAGATGGTCTTTATCAGGATGGCGGCTGGCGAGTGTTGAAAAGGTCAGTTTCCGTCTACCAGAAAGGCCGGGTAGTCTATGATTGTCTGGCTATAAAAATAATAGCCGGAACCTCTAACAACATGCCTTCCTGATTTTCCCTTATTTTATTTCTAAGGCTGGTCGTATCTTTCTTCCTTTGGCCTGAAATATCTGGAAAAGTCTCTTTTACTGCGCTCTAAATAGCCTACGCTTTTCTTCATCTTCTCTGGCTCAGAAGCCCCTTTAAGGTAGTGGTCAAAAAATTAATCTAACTGGATGGTCCAGTATTTATAGTTTTCTCTTTGCCGCAACCCGAGCTTTTCGCTTTTAAAGACAAACATTCAGGCCGGTTTGCTCAGAAGCGGCCTGGCCGAAAAAATTCAATGCCCTAGAACCACGGAATATCATCATCTTCATCGTTGTGAATGGTCAGGTAGGGCGTCTGCACCCTTTCCACCCAGAAGATGGGCGAATTTTCTATAAATTGTAGGGCTCTTTCCCAGGGCGAGCTGCTGTCTGGCTCTGAGTTTTTTTATACTGAACAGCTCGTTACATGCCCGAGCCCCAGCGATTCCCGCCTTAGGCGCTGACCACGTTGGAGATAATGGCTCTGGCTTCACATGCCGCAAAGATGTTGGTTCTGGTAACCAAATAAGTAATTTAATAATCATTACAGCAATGGTCATGAATGTCGATTCTTTTGGGATCAACGATACCCAGGCCAATGACCTTTTCCACGTTCGACATGACGCATTCATAAAGACACATGATAAAAATTTAAGCTTCTCCCGACTTTCTTATAAGTAAAAAGGTGAGACCTGGATGTGCCTTTCAGCAAATTTATTTCAGCCGGGTTTATTGCGCCCGAGGCTAATTAAAAGAAAATTAATAAGATATGAGAGCGACATAGCCATTTTGCTTTTAAGCCTCGTATATAGAGCTCATAAAAAGCGTCTCCGGAGGTATACAGACTTTAAGGACATAGGATTAATCTCCAGCGTTTAGATTACAGAGATTTGGAGAAATAAATTGAGCATCCGATTGAAAATCACCTCACCTCATAAGCGAAGCAGAGCAATTAGCCTTGAGTTTTTTTAATTGCGCAACACATACGAATAATAGAAAAGGCAACTTGGTTTGGAGAAGGTGGAAAAGTTTCGTCTACCTCTCCTTAGTAATTTGGAAATTAACGAGATCTCAGATTATTTTGGACAGCAATAGATTTTATAAATCGTTTTTTATTTTTTAATTTTGAGGCCATGTCCCATGGGAAATAGGCCGGGAATGGAAACCGGAAGTTTCCCTTCAATATCTATTTCCCCGAAAATAGCCTGGACAGCCGCTGTTTGAGCCTGAGGCGCGTTTCTATAGGCACAGAGATAAACAGGGACTTCTGGAAAATGGCGCAGGAAATAGGGGCTACCAAAAGAAATAACAATTAAAGGCTTATGGAGAGAAGCCAGGTCCTTAACCAGATTGATATGCTTGGACTCAAGGCCGACACTGCCCTTCCCGGCTCTCAAAGTGGAAAAAAGGCCGACGATTATTATCTCGGCTTCAGAGGCCTTTTGGCGTGCAAGCTCAAGGCTCTCAAGGCCAGTATCAGCATCGGCGTAAAAGGATTCTGTTTCAGGACAGCGCTTCTCAATCTCCCGGATAAACTGGCGACCGGCATAATAATCTCCCAGGTCTGAGCTCAGAGAAAGAGCCAGTATTTTTCGGTCTTTTTTGTTCAAAGGAATAATCGCACCTTCGTTTTTAACCAGAGTGATAGCTTTTTCGAAGGCCTTTGAAGCTATCTGCTGATACTCCTTCAGGCCAACCCTGTATGGCAACAGATTAATATTAACCAGCTTGTTCCTGGCTAAACCCAGTTGTGCTTTAACCAGAAGAAGACGACGCACGGAAGCCTCGATTCTGGAAACTGGAATCTCTCCGCTGCGGACGGCCTCTTTCAGGGCAGCTGAGGCGGCATCAATATCAGCTGGAAGCAGCAGGCAATCAACGCCGGCCTTTATCGCTCTTATGGCGGCTTCAGCCGGGCTGAAGGAACGAGTAATTCCACCCATCGTCAGAGCGTCGGTTACGATTATTCCCTGGAAATTGAATTTTTTCCGGAGCAACTCACTCAAAATAAGGGGCGACAGAGTGGCGGGAAGCCCTGGCGTTGAATCAAGGGCAGGCACATGAAGATGGGCCGTCATAATGGATTTAACTCCGGCCTCAATGGCCCGCTTGAAGGGCAAAAGCTCGACTTTCTCCAGCCTTTCGAGGTCCGCCGAAATAACAGGCAAAAGAGTATGGGAATCAAGGTCAGTATCCCCGTGGCCGGGGAAATGCTTGGCCGTGGCTATAAGGCCATTTTCCTGGCAGCCCCGGATGAAATTAATGGCTATTCGACTCACCAGTTCCGGATCTTCGCCCACTGAACGGGTATTAATGATTGGATTATCGGGATTAATGTTGACATCAACAACCGGGGCATAAGTCTGATGAATGCCCACAGCTCTGGCTTCAAGGGCCGTGATGCGGCCCATTTCATAAGCCAGATCGTCAGAGTCAGCGGCACCCAGGGCCATCAGGGGTGGAAAAACCGTGGCGCCATTAATCTGATTGCCCGCTCCTCGTTCAAGGTCCGAGGCGACAAGGAGAGGCACTCTGGCCCATTTCTGAAGCTGATTCAGAAGAAGGGCTGTTTCGTAGACCTCGCCACCAAACAGAATTACTCCACCTACTTTTTTTTCTCGAATGAGATAACGAAGACGGGACATTTCGTCGCTATCGGCGGGAAAGAATCGGCCGCTGATGGAAACAAAAAGAAGCTGGCCAATTTTTTCCTCAAGACTGAGCCGATGCAGGGTCTTTTCTACCCAGGGATGGGTCTTAACCATGGCCGCACTCTCCGTTAATTTCGCTGGTGGCGCGGTGGCGCAGCCTGAAAGAGAAAAGAGAAAAAAGAGAGAAAAGAGTGAAAAGGATAAAGAAAAAATCGAAGTTAAAAAGAGGGATAAAAAGAATGGTTTTCGTCTCACCATAGCTCACTCCTCTCGCTTTATTTAAAAGCATGAAATGAAGTGTAAATTGAAACATCGAGTGGAGACAAGGCAACTTTCAGTCAGTTTGGCCGCTTTAGCACCTCAGCCTCAGTTCATTTAGTGTAGCTGAACCTACTGCAAGATATAGCGGAGGATAAACATGGCAGAAAAAAGATAAATCAGCCAGTGAACTTCCCGGCCGCGGCCGCTTACCAGTTTCAGCAAAGAATAAGAAATAAAGCCAAAACTCAGGCCATCAGTAATGCTGATAGTCATGGGCATGATGATGATGGTCAGAAAAGCTGGAATAGCTTCGGTCAAATCATCCCAGTCAATCTGGGTGACAGCTTTCATCATTAAATAACCCACGATGATCAGGGGAGGTGCAATTACCGGTCGCAGGACGAGATTTCCCTCGGTGTATTCGCCCCCAATCATCTCGGCTAATGGGCTGAAGAAAAGAGAAACGAGGAAGAGAAGAGAGGTGAAAACATTGGCCAGCCCGGTCCTGGCTCCCTGGGCAATGCCGGTGGCGCTTTCGATGTAGCTACCAACGGTGGAGGTACCGAGCAGCGAACCCATAACCGTGGCTAAGCTATCAGCCATCATGGCTCTATTAATTCCCGGAAGCCGACCATTTTTGATAAAGCCTGCAGGTGCGCTGACGCCAATAAAGGTTCCTACTGAATCAAAAAGATCGAGGAAGAAAAAAACAAAAATGATGGTTATAAGACCGACCTGCAGGGCCCCGGCAATATCGAGCTTTAAAAAAGTTGGTTCAAGACTCGGCGGAGCTGAAAAGATGCCATGATAACGAACAATTTTGAGGGGAATGCCCAGCGCGGCTGTGGCCAGAATGCCTAAAAGAATCGAACCCCTGACTCTGAGAGCCATCAAGGATGAAGTTAAGGCTACCCCAAATAAGGTGAGGAGGACAGGTCGGCTGGTCAGATCACCGATACCTACAAGAACGCCAGGAGTGTCAACCACCAGACCCCCAAATTCAAGGCCAACAAGAGCAATAAGCAGGCCGATTCCGACGGAGATTGCATTTTTGAGGGAGGCGGGCACAGCTGCCGCTAAAGTTTCCCAGACTCCAATGACAGAAAGGAGGAAAAAGATAGAGCCGGAAATAAAGATGGCGCCAAGAGCCACCTGCCAGGAATATCCCATGACGCCGCAAACAATGACGGCAAAAAAGATGTTATGACCCATATAGGGGGCTTGAGCAAAGGGGTAGTTGGCCAGAAGGCCCATAAGCAGGGTGGCCAGCGCTGAACTCAAACAGGTTGCCACCATCACCGCCCCTCTGTCCATGCCCGTTTGACTCAGGATAGCGGGCTGGACAAATATTATGTAGGACATAGTCATAAAGGTGGTTATTCCGCCCAGGGCTTCGGTCCGGACTGAGGTGCGGCGTTCGCTGAGATGAAAAAAGCGGTCTAACCAGGTTTTCATTGATGTTATTCCTTATTGATAGAGTTTAACCAGAGTAAAAACATCAACTTCCGGATGGGCTTTCTTAATATTGTTTAAACCATCGAGAAAAACAAGCTCCACGACGGCGCCAAAGCCAACAACCTCAGCTTCCAGTTTTTTAACCAGAGAAATGGCGCTGATGGAAGAAGAACCGGTGGCGATGAGATCATCGATAATAATAACTCGATCCCCTGGTCTGGCCCCATCGGCATGCATCTCGAAGGTTTCAACGGCATATTCATTGGGCGCGACAATTGAGATTGTTTTACGGGGGAGCTTGCCTTTTTTCCGGATAATACTTAACCCCAGACCGAGCTCATAAGCCAGAGGGGCGGCGAAAAGATAGCCTCTTGATTCAATCCCGACAATCAGAGTTGGGTTCCTGGGTCTGGCCCATTTGGTCATTTCAGAAATGATATAGCGGAAGCACTCGGGCTCCTGAACAAGAGGCGTTATGTCTTTGAAACTTACGCCTGGTTTAGGAAAATCAGGGACTTCATAAATTCTTGATTTAAGAAGCTCAACGTTCATTTTCCTTCTGCCTCCACTCTTTTCCATTTAAGAAAAAATCGGAGGGGTTTGTCAACGACTCTTTTCTTTGAATCCCGCAGCCTAGAATCTTAAATAAACAGATTTTATGAATTGATAAAACTACTGGCTGAAAAAGTAGAGCATGAATAAATAAAAAATAAAGTAAAATCAATTTCAAAAAAATTCGTGATTAGGTAAGGCGGCACGAATTTCGAACAAGAATTTCGAAGGACAGGAATTTTGGCTTTTACTTTACCCTGAGACCAAAATTAAAAATTAGGTAAATAAATAAGCTGGCACGAATTTCAAGCTGGAACGAATTTAAGACACCAGTTTCACGTCGGGGTCGGCAGGGAGGCGCAAGGAGAGTATATGGCTTGATTGGGGGGCAGAAATTTCAGGAAAGAGATCGGGTAGAATTATGGGAAGGAATAAGCTTGATTTTGGCTGAAAAAAAGAGGTAAATATGTAGGCTGGCACCAATTTTAAAAATAGGTAAATATGTAAGTTGGCACGAATTTTGGGGAGGAAATAGGTAAATAGGTAGGGTGGCACCAATTTGGATGTGGCGGCTGTGCTTTATTGCTGATAGCGAGGCTCTGCCTCAGAAAGACATAATCCAGGTAATGGAAAAAGCCGTGAGGGGTGGTGCTACCCTGGTCCAGCTTCGGGGCAAAAAATGGTCAGACCGGGAGTTTTTTTCCCTGGCCCTGGAAGCCAGAGAAATTCTTAAACCCAAAAAAATTCCCCTGATTATTAATGACAGGATTGATATAGCCATGGCAGCTGAGGCTCAGGGCGTCCATCTGGGTCAAAAAGATCTGCCCCTGAAGGTTGCCCGAAAACTCGCTGGAGACAGGCTCATCATTGGCATTTCCGTCAATACGGTCAAGGAAGCTAAAGAAGCGGAAAGCGAGGGGGCTAATTATCTGGGTGCTGGACCTGTCTTCTGGACCGGTTCGAAAGAAGATTTAAGGCCGACTCTTGGTCTTGAGGGTTTAAAAGCTATCTGCCAGGCTGTAACCCTTCCCGTTCTCGCTATTGGCGGCATTACAGCTGCTTCCATCCCGGAAATAATGGCCTCTGGAGCTGCAGGAGTGGCTGTAATTTCAGCTATAGCCCGGGCAGATGACCCTGAGCAGGCGGCCCGGTCACTCAGAGAAGCTATTGATTTATCAATAAGATGAGCTTCAAGCTGATTTTAAGGAAAGCTGGATTTTTCGCTCGCCTTTCTCGCCGATTTTAATTTCCACCTGATAAAAAGGTAAGCCAGGGTCAAAGGCAATTTTCTCGGCCCACTCGACGATGACCACCCCCTGCCCTAACCAGTCCTCCCAGCCAAGGTCCAGAATTTCTTCCTGTCTTTCCAGGCGAAAAAGATCAATGTGGAAAATCGGGCAGCGGCCATAATAAATATTGACCAGGGTAAAAGAGGGGCTACAGACTTCATTAATATCTTTAACTCCAAGGCCTGCCGCTAAACCCCGGGCAAAGACAGTTTTCCCTGATCCGAGTTCCCCGTATAAGAAGGCAATTTCATCACCCTTCCAGGTTTCGGCAATGCTCCTGGCAATAGCTATCGTTTCTTCTTCAGAATAGCTGACAAAATAGAGGGAGCTTTCTGACATGGTTATCAAATTTCTCTCAGAGGAATCAGGCCAATTTCCCTGGGCCCTGGTCCCGGCTTTTCTCTGGCCAGGTCTTCGAGTTTTTTAATTGCAGCCGGAAGAAAACGAAGGAGGTCCCCGGCGACCAGGGGCCTTTCGCCTACCCTCTCTCTGGCTATATCTCCGCTTAAGCCATGAATATAAACAGCTGCGGCCACGGCTAGAAAAGAATCTTTAATCTGCATCAGGAAAGAAGCGGCCAGACCGCTGAGAACATCCCCTGAGCCGCCACTGGCCATACCGGGATTGCCTGTAGGATTGATATAAATAAAACCATCGGCATTGCTGATTATGGTCCGATAACCTTTCAGAACCAGAATAAGGCCATACTGGCGAGAAAAATTCTGGGCGAGTTCCAGGCGTCTTGCCAGAATTTCAGCCGTGGGGAGGCCGCTGAGACGAGAAAACTCACCGGGATGGGGAGTTAAGACACAGGTTTCAGGCAATTTTCTTAAAAGTTCAGGATATCTGGCCAGAATATTCAGGCCATCAGCATCAATCAGGCAAGAGAGGTTGATTTCGGGCAACAGAGTTTTTACCAGTTCCGCTGTTTCTTCGTGGAGCGAAAGCCCTGGCCCGATAAGAAGGCAGTCTTTGCCCTTTATCAATTCTTTGAGCCGGGGTAAAGCCTCCCGGCTAACTGTACCCTCCTTTGTTTCGGGCAGAGGCTCGGTCATCAATTCCATGGTTGAGCGGGCAATAATGGGAAGGCAGCTCCGCGGTGTGGCTACGGTCACCAGGCCAGCCCCTGATCTCAGAGCGGCCCGGGCGGCCATGATGGCAGCACCTGTTTTCCCCACAGAGCCAGCCAGAATGAGGAGATGACCATAAGTCCCCTTGTGCGTATCCTTTTTCCGGGGCTGAAAACAGCTCAAAATCTTTTCTTTTTCCAGCCATTCTATCCGGTGCTTTTCATTAGAAAAAAGAAAGCGAGGCAGGCTAATATCGGCCACAATAACCTCACCAGCAAATTCCTCGGCCGGGGGCAAAACATGAGCTATTTTTGGCGCCCCCAGGGTAACAGTTAAATCCGCTTTAACGGCAGGGCCGATAAGCTGGGGTGTATCAGAAGAAAGACCCGAAGGGATGTCAACAGCTATCTTAAAAGCCGGGCTCTTATTGACCAGATCAATGGCCCGGGCATATTTTCCTTCAGCTGCCTTCTCCAGTCCGGTTCCAAATATAGCATCAATAATAATTGTGGCTTCAGCTAAAGCCTCGCCGAAACTGAGCCAGTCCTTCTCTTCTTCAAGCTCTTCAATTTTAAGGCCGATATTTTCAGCTATACGCAGATTAAGGGCAGCATCGCCTTTAACCTCGCTCTTCGAAGCCAGGAGGAAAATTCGCGGCTGACAGCCATGATTAAAAAGATGCCTGGCCACAACCAGGCCATCGCCACCATTGTTGCCTTTCCCGGCTACAATGACAATTTTCTGACGGATAAAATCAGGAAACTTCCGGACTATGGTCAGGAAAATCTGCCGGCCGGCATTTTCCATAAGAACCGGCCCGGGAATGCCAATTTCCTCAATGGTCAGCCGATCAATCTCCTTCATCTGGCTTGAATTCAGAACTTTCATCCTTTCCTCCAGCCAGTAAATTTTATCACAGAAATTCCCTTCTTTTCTTTAGTTTAATTAAGATGGACCTTTTGAGTGCGCTTAGCTGAACCTGATTAACCATTAAATTTTGTCATAGAAAGGCGCTGGCTGAACCTGAATAATCCACTAACTTTTATCATAAAAATTTTTTTCTCTAAATAAACAATTTAAATAGGCCTTCTGCGGTGGGTGTGGTTAGACCCGAATAATTATAGCTTTTAGATTTTTTAAAAAGCTCAGAAAAAAATTCTCTCTATAAATAATCCAAGCCAAATTCAGACCCTCTGTCTGCCTCAAGCTAGAGAAGATATCGAAGATAAGAATGAGGCTATAAAAAGGCTTTAATTTAGCCTGAAAGTTTACTCTCAGCAAAATAAGAAACTTTTAAGATCAAAAAAGACATCCAAATAAGCCCGGTAATTTTCCAAATGAGAAAGCTCCATTTTAAATTTGACAAGAAAGAATAAAATTAAATAGCATAAGGAAGTCTTCCCTTAAATGAAACACTTAGATTTCATTTTCTATTTTACGGCTGTTCTCATTGGTTACCTTTTCGGCAGTTTTCTTCCAGCCTATTTTTTAGCCCAAAAACTCAAGGGAGTGGATATTCGGGAGGAAGGAACAAAGAATGCCGGCACAGTTAATACCTATCATGTCCTCGGCCTGTTTCCAGCCATCATTACAGCTGTCTTTGATGTAAGCAAAGGCTTAATTTCTCTTTACCTGGGCCAGTTGATAACCGGTTCAGCCTTTGGCGGTTATTTGGCTGCGGCTGCTTCCATTTCTGGCCATGTCTTTCCCTTTTATCTTAAATTTCGGGGCGGCCAGGGTGTAGCCTCAGCCACTGGCCTTCTGATTTATTTTCTGGGAATCTTTTATGGCCAGGGCTTTCTGCCCTGGTTTTCGCTTTTTCTTTTAGCCTTTCTGGTCATCATCTTGAGCTGGATAGCCAGAAAGGGGGAGTTTGTAGGGGGTTTCATTCTGCCCTCGCTATTCTTCCTTATCCTTATTTTTGTCCCCTTCTCCGCAGCCAAGCTCTTTTCTCTGTTAATAATTCTCTATATTCTGGCTATCAATGTTCTAAACATCTGGAAATTTGGCCTGTGGAAACCCTCAGAATTTGCCCAAAAAGGCCTTATTGGCTGGCGCCTTTATTTACGTCCCCTGGCATTTTTGCTGATTCTCATTTATTTTAAGCTCGAAAGAAAAATTGTTCTTACCTTTCTTGGCGCACTTACCCTTTTCTTTTTAGTTCCTGATTTACTGCGCCTGATTTCGAACCAAATTAATCGCTTTTTCTTCGTTAAGGTTCGCAAAATATATAAGGAAAAGGAAAAAACCAGATTTTCTTCGATTACCCTTTTTCTGGTCAGTTTTTTCCTCACCCTTCTTCTTTTTGAGCAGGATATAGCTGTTGTGGCCATCTCCTTTCTTATTTTTGGCGACTTTTTCAGCAAAATTTATGGTCTACGTTTTGGCCGGACGCCCTTTTTTGACAAGACCGTTCAGGGGAGCCTGGCTCATTTCTGTGCCTGCCTTATGGCTGGTTATATCCTCCATCCCTTTGTTCAGATTTCCCTGCCCGTAATCTTTCTGGGCGGGCTGGTTGCCTCCCTGGTCGAAGCTCTACCTCTTGGAATTGATGACAATCTCAGTGTCGCTTTAATCAGCGCCTCAGTGATTTATATAACCAGACTGTTCTAAATTTTCCTGTGGTTGCGTCTCCAGAGGCAGGAGCTTGAGAAAGGAGCTGAATAATTTCAGCCAGGAAATTGGCCTAGAGCTTCAAAAGTTGAAGCCATTTAATTTAAGCAACTTAAAAAGAGGATAAACGGTTTGAGTGAGCGGCTAACGATAAAGAGTCGCTAAAACCTCCGTTGTTTTTAGGGAAAGCCTGATGAGGATTGATTCAGCTCTCTAATTATAATACTAAATAAGGGTTAGCCCCTGCCATTTTTACTATTAAGGAATTGATTCAGCTCTCTATTTATGATACTAATAAAGGTCAAAATTTTCGGAAAAAGGAGGTAAGGGTATGGCCATTCGGGTGGGCATAAATGGCTTTGGCCGTATTGGTCGCAGTCTTTTTCGGGCGGCTTATAAAGACCCTGAAATTGAATTTGTGGCCGTTAATGATATCACTGATGCTCGCACCTTAGCCCATCTGCTTAAATATGATTCTGTTATGGGCATTTTTAAGGAAGAAGTTAAATGGACGGATAATTCCATCCTCGTTCAGGGCAAAGAAATCAGGGTTTTTGCGGAAAAGGACCCGGCCAGCATTCCCTGGAAAGACCTGGGAGTCGAAATTGTGGTTGAGGCGACGGGTAAATTCAAAACCAAAGCCGAGGCAAATAAACACATTCAGGCCGGGGCAAAGAGAGTCATTTTCTCGGCGCCAGCGACTGACCCAGATATAACCATTGTCATGGGCGTTAATGAAAAGGCCTATGACCCGCAAAAACATTTTGTCCTTTCCAATGCTTCCTGCACCACCAACTGTGTTGCCCCTGTAGCCAAGGTTTTGCATGATACTTTCGGGATTGAAAAGGCCTTTATGACGACAATTCACGCCTATACCAACGACCAGAGAATTCTTGATCAGCCTCATAAGGATTTGAGAAGGGCCAGAGCCGCGGCTGTGAGCCAGATTCCCACAACCACCGGAGCAGCCAAGGCTGTTGGCCTGGTTATGCCCGAGCTAAAAGGAAAAATCGACGGCATTGCTATCCGGGTTCCAACGCCCAACATTTCTCTGGTTAATTTAGTCGCCCTGCTGAAAAAGAAGGTTTCAGTCCAGGAGGTCAATGAGGCCTTTAAACGAGCGGCCGCCAATGAGCTCAAGGGTATTCTTGACTATACTGATGAAGAACTGGTTTCCGTCGACTTTATGGGCAATCCCCATTCGGCCATTGTCGATGGCCCCTTCACCCGCCTGGTAGATGAGAATCTGGTTGAAGTTCTGGCCTGGTATGACAACGAATGGGGCTATTCCTGCCGCCTCTACGATTTGATTAAATATATTGCCAGGTAAAGCTATGAAATCCATCTGCGAAATCGATTTTAAAAATAAAAAGGTTTTTCTCCGGGTTGATTTTAATGTCCCCCTCGATGAAAGCGGGGCTGTGCGGGACGATACTCGTCTTCGAGCGGCCCTGCCCACAATTCGCTATCTTCTGGATAATGGGGCTGCTCTTATAATCGCCTCCCATTTAGGCCGGCCCAAGGGAAAATATGACCCGAAATTGAGCCTCAAGCCTGTGGCGCGAAAACTGGAGGAAATACTTGATCGGCCTGTGACCCTGGCAGCTGAGGTTGTGGGCAAAGAAGTGGAGCAACTAAAAAGCCAGATTAAGCCAGGAGATATCTTGCTTCTTGAAAATTTGCGTTTTCATCCAGGGGAGACAGCCAACGACGAATCCTTCGCGCGGGAACTTGCCTCTCAGATAGACGTCTATGTTAACGATGCCTTTGGCGCCTCCCATCGGGCTCACGCCTCAGTCGTGGGGATGGTTAAATTCGTGCCTGAAAAGGCTGCAGGCTTTTTAATGGAAAAGGAGGTTACCTATCTTAAAAAAGCCATTGAAGACCCGGAAAGACCCTATGTGGCCATTCTCGGTGGGGCCAAGGTCTCAGATAAAATCCCTGTGATTGAAAGTCTTCTGGATAAGGCTGATGAGATTTTAATTGGCGGAGCCATGGCTTACACCTTTTTTAAAGCCATGAATTTTGAAGTTGGCCGCTCTCTGGTTGAAATGGACCAGCTCGAAAAGGCGCAGACTATCCTCAAGAAGGCCCGGGAAAAGGGAGTGGGCCTGCATTTTCCAGTTGACCATGTGGTCGCCCCTTCCCTTAAGGCCGAAGTAACTCCAGCCATCATTGATGGTTTTCCCATACCTTCAGAGATGATGGCGGGCGATATCGGGCCCAGAACAATTACCATGTTCACTTCTCTCATCAATAAGGCCAAAACAATTTTCTGGAATGGCCCCCTGGGTGTTTTTGAGCTTGAGCCTTTTAGCCAGGGAACGATGGCCATTGCCAGGGCCGTAGCGGCCTGTTCGGCCATTTCCATAATTGGCGGCGGCGATTCCGTGTCAGCTTTGAAAAAAGCAGGTGTTACCAGCCAGATTACTCATGTCTCGACAGGTGGCGGGGCCAGCCTGGAATTCATTGCCTATGGGACACTTCCTGGAATCGAAGCCCTCGAATAGGGCTTGATGAAGTTAATCCATAACGAAGAGGCAAGAATGATTCAAGGGAAAAAAGTAGCCTCGAGAATTCCCTTTATTGCTGGTAACTGGAAAATGAATAAGACCATTCAGGGAGCCAAAGCGTTAGCCGCAGCTGTGGTAAAAGCATCCCTGAATTTAGCTGGTTCAGAAATTGTGCTCTGCCCTCCCTTCACTGCCCTTTATGAAGTGGCTAAAACCATAGAGGGTAGCCCAGTTCAGCTTGGGGCTCAGGATATTTTCTGGGAAGATAGTGGTGCCTTTACAGGTGAAATTTCCGGGCCGATGCTCAGAGACGCAGGCTGCCAGTATGTTATTGTGGGTCATTCAGAAAGAAGGCAAATCATGGGCGAAAGCGATGATATAGTCAGCCGCAAGCTTAAAGCGGCCCTGAGGAATGAGCTCCATCCCATTCTTTGCCTTGGAGAAACTCTGGAGGAAAGAGAAAGGGGACTGACCTTTGAGCGAATCAGAGCCCAGCTTAACCTGGCTCTTAGAGATCTTGACCAGGAAGAAGTAGCTAAAATCATTATTGCCTATGAACCGGTTTGGGCTATTGGCACCGGTCGTAATGCCACCCCGGAACAAGCTCAGGAGGCCCATCATTACATCCGCCAGATTCTGGCTGAGCGCTATGGCGAAGAACTTGCTTCCTGTGCTATAATTCTTTATGGCGGTTCGGTTAAAGCCGAAAACGCCGCTTCCCTGGCTGAAAAAGAAGAGGTGGATGGTTTTTTAGTGGGTGGGGCTTCCCTTGAGGCCGAAAGTTTTGTTAAAATTATAAAGAACTCAATTGAGGTAAAAAAGAGGTGAGTGCGTTATTAATTATTCTTCATGTTCTCATCTGTCTTATCTTAATTGTGGCTGTTCTTCTTCAATCAGGGAAGGCGGCTGATCTGGCTGGTTCCTTCGGGGGAGTGGGCAGCCAGACAGCCTTTGGTCCAAGGGGAGCCACAACGCTTCTGGCCAAAATAACGACAGCAGCTGCAGTGATTTTCATGCTGACTTCAATTGGACTGTGGCTTGTCTCCACTAAAGGGGAAAAGTCGGTCATGAAATCTGTCCCCGCAGTAACTGAGACCCAGAAAAAGGCTGAGGAAACAAAGAAAGAACCCGGAGAAAAGAAAGAAACACCTGCAAACCCTGAACAGAAGGGTGAAAGGAAATAAGTTAGAAAGATTTGTGATAGAAAAATAAATGGGATGCCGAAGTGGTGGAATTGGTAGACACGCTAGCTTGAGGGGCTAGTTCCCACTATTTTGGGAGTCGGGGTTCGAGTCCCCGCTTCGGCATTCCTTCTTTTTTTATCAGGCGCGACTGGCAACCCAGAAAGAAAAATCCATTTCATCCTGAGCACCAGACAAACGACCAACTTCAGTTCCTTTTTTCACAATGAGAAAAGTGGGAACAGAGCTAATACCAAAACCGGCCGCCAGCTCTGGATACTGGTCAACATTGACCATGACAACCATAATTTCTCCAGCCCGCCTTTTAGCCAGTCTTTCCAGGATGGGTTTCATCCGCAGGCAGTGGGGACAGTTATCAGAATAAAATTCGAAAAGGATGGGAATAGAACCATTTTTAATGAGATTATAAATCCGCTGAGGAGAAAGGGTCAGAACTGTCCCTGGCTCAGGCAGGGCATTACGACAGCGGCCGCAGAGAATTTTTTTGCCGGGAGCAAGATCTTTTTCATAAATGCGGTTAGTTGCCCCACAATGAAAACATATTAGTCTTAATTCTTTACCTTCTTTCAAGCCTTTTTACCTCTTTTTCTGAAGATAAATAGGTCAATAGCTAAAAGTAATCAATCCCCTTTTTTCGCGGATGGTCTTCCTGATTTCCTCTTTGCTTATTTTACCTTCCTTTTCAGCTTTAATTGCCCAGAAAAGTTCGGCTGTGGTCATCAACCCATTGCCATCAGCTACAGCTTCATCTATCTGCTCCTGGGTAAAGGGGTTGGGCCTGGCTCGAGCATCCTGCCGTAAATAATAATTACCGATAAGCAAGGCTTTCATCTTGGTATTATCGAATTCCTGCATGCGACGGGCCTTAAACTTCTGCAAGACAACGAGATCGTTCTCCGGAGCCGGGCCGAGACCACTCCGGATAACAACGAGTATCAGGGGACTTGTTCTGATCTTTTCCTCAATTGTTTTTTCATCGGCATCATCAATCAGCCAGATATCCTCTTCTTTAATCCGGATGACCCTTTTCCAGTAGTCATCAACATCGACGACAGTTGGCCATTCAAGGTAATTAAAGGCATGAACCACGGCCTTTTTCAAAACCTCATCCTGACCGATGACCAGCTGGAAGAAAACCTCCTGCTCGGTCTTTTTTAGCTCTTCAGCCTGATTTCTCAGGCGGAAGATGGCCTGTCGATGACGCTCTGTCTCCTCCTGGATTTGCTGGAAGACCGCCTTAAGAGAGGGGAAATAATAGTCTGGGCTTTCAATCCAGGCAAAGGGATTTTCCTCAAAAAGATAGGGTGTCATGGGGGGTAAGATCTGACGGAGCATGGCCCGGACGACATCAAGATTACTCTGGCCAAACCAGGGCAGAAGGAAAAGATAGCCCTTACCTTTGCGCAGGCAGGCAGCTACGGGGCGACGGCGGTAATTCCTGGCCAGAACCTCGATCTGTCTATAACCCGAACCTTCCTCATCAACTGTCAGAAAGTTTTTGGTTTCGTCTTCATCAGAGAAAAGCTCGTAGGATTTGATAATTTGAGGCATGAATTCTTCCAGGAGACGTCCAGCGGGGCTGTCAGCGATTTTATTGATAAAAGAAGGTCTCTTATTTACCTCAAGTTTCAGCCCGGGGATGGGACCAAAAAGATTTGTCAGATGAAATTCCTCACCTGATCCGAGGAAACAGGTGATAACCCCCCCATCGAGGAGAATGGCTTCAAAATTAGCCGCATCGCCCACATGAAGGCCGGGACCGGAGTCGCCAAGATTGAGCTGAAAGAAAACAAGACGGCAATCGAGGGGAGGAACAAGGCTTTCGACTTTCCCGGATTTCCAGTTGGTTTCCCGGCCCTCCACATCCCATTTTTCAGCCTGAAGTTGCTTTATATCTTCTTCTGAAAAATCAATCATCAGGATTTTAGCCATTCTTACCCCCTTTCAGTTATTTTCGATTTTTTATATTAACACAACTCGAGATAGACCTGTCAATCATCAATTAAGAGGATTTTTTTATCTCACCTTCTTCACCATATGGGCCTAATCTTCCTTTTTTCTTCTGGCCTTCAATATCAAAAAAAGCAGGCCCTTCCTTAAAAAGTCAAGCAATTTCAGCAATTTTTTATGGTGAATTTCCGGTCTTCTTTCCGCCTTCCCAAGCTCTTATATAAGGAAAGGAAAAAAGCGTTTAAAAAAAACTTATCCAGGTTCCTTGATAAAATGAATCAAGAAAATAGGAACCAATTTGGGCATTATATAAGTTGTCTTAAATGTACTTATAGCCAATAGAGGTCTGATAATTAACCGCACTTTTCAGGGAAAAGCCATTTAAGGCAGGCTTATCCTTAAAAAGTGTGGTGGATGCTGCCCTTTTTTATCATGAATATTTAGCCATTTTTCGCTTAAATAAGCGCTCGTATCAGGGTAATGGAGCGTTTTTTTAAAACTGTTCTCTAGCCCCTTTATAAAAATTGGAATGATAATAAGTTTCCTTCAATTTTAAAAATCATTTTTTAATGGCTTAAAATTTTTTAGCTTTTTGATCTTAAAAGAAATAAAGCCGTTACAGGCCCAATCCAATCAATGGCCACAATTTTCACAGAAGCCCCAAGGCATTGACAAAGGCGGGTTTTTCTATGATAATAATAATTGGTGCTGGCCATAAAAAACAATTCATAACCCCCTCCTTTCGCTTTATATCCCCCAAATTCCCCTATAAGGCCAGCACCTATTTGCATTCAGAAAGATAATTTGGCCTCCACTCATGACATGAAAGTAAAGGTCAGTCTATTGACCATAAAAGTTGAGGAAAAACCGGGTGAATTAGTTTCTTCACGCTGAAGAGAAAATTTTACCCCGAAAATCATTTGTGGCACTTGAATCAGGCCATGTATTATCGTTTCCTACCCTCTCCCCATGAAAGTCCAGTCAGATTAAAAGATAAAGCGGGCAAAGACATCTTGAGGTTAAAAAGAGACCAATGTAATGCCAATTTGAGTTAGTTGTTTCTTTTCGAATTCCTACCTTATTTCAAGAGACGTTTAATGAATATTAATGAACAATAGTCCCTTCTTTTCCATTTAGAGCTTCTTTAATTCGAGTTTAAGTTAGTTCTGGCTTATGGGTAGTGTCTGGAAGGAATATCCCTAGAAGCATTTAATCACTCTTTCGCAGGCATCCAGAGGTAGTATTTTAAGAAATTTCGGGGAAGCGCGCCCGGAGGGATTTGAACCCCCGCCCTTTGGATTCGAAGTCCACCGCTCTATCCACTGAGCTACGGGCGCGTTCCTTTAAAATCAATAAGTTACATCCCTCTCCTTCTCCTTAACGCTCATCTGGTGTCCAATTGGTGTCCATACATTATCTAGCTTCTCTATTGCCTCTTGTACATATTCAGGCGAAAGATGGGAGTAGCGTATCGTCATTTTAATATCCTTATGACCCATCAATTGCTGATCTGATTTGAGATTAACCCCTTGCATTACCAGGTGAGATGCAAAAGTATGTCTTAGGTCATGAAATCTGAAATTTTCTATCCCTGCTTTTTTTAGAGCCGATGTAAAGGCCTTTTTTATGTCTCCTAAAGGCCGGCCGTTTTTATCAGTAAAAACATAACCGCCCTTTTTATTATGAGGGAGTGCTGAGAGTTCTTGGTAAAGAGTTTGATTTATGGGGATAACTCTTGATTCGTTGTTCTTGGCATTAATTATTGTAATCTTGCGATTTTTGACGTCTGCCTGTGGCCATTTTAGATTTAAAATCTCAGATTTTCTCATCACGGTACTTAACGCTGAAACAACTATTGGACGGAGATGACCAGGACAGGCATTGATAAGTTTCCCAGCTTCTTCTGGTAATAGATACCTCAAACGGCCCGGCAGCTCCCTCAAGAGTTTCACTTTCTTTACAGGATTTAATTTCACATATCCCCACTCGATTGCTTTTGTATACATATGCTTCAGGCAGGCGAGTTCTCTATTAAGTGCCGCCGGTCCCACCTTCTCCAACCTGACAGTTTTGTATTTTTCAATAATCTCTGGGGTTATTTCAAATAAATATTTCCCCTTAAAAAAAGATATAAGGGAATCAGTGCTATGGCGATCCCGCTTATAAGTTGTTGGCGATTTATTAATTCTTGAAAAGTCTAAATATTGCTTAGCATAGTCTTCAAAGAGCATCTTTTTCTCATCAAAAATGCCAAGATACTCCCCTTTTGCAATTTTTAACTTCACATCTTTTAGAACCTGCATCGCCAGCTTCTTGTGAGGCCCGATTTTCTTCCTTTTCTGACGACCTTTGTAGTAATAATTAATGTACCAATTTTTCCCTTCTAAAAAATGCCCATAATCTTTCACACATTAATCATGTATTATATTGCCATACTTCTGTTGTGATGTAAAGATTCAAGATTTTCTCTGGGATAATGTTTTGCTGATAAAAGAAGTTGCCGAAGGCAATTGGGGCAAAATAAAATTTTTTTAATCGCTGTTAGGCGATGTTGTGCTCACGTCGAAATTTTAATAAAGCCAGTTAAGAAACCAACTATACGGAAGATACATTAATCTCGGCCATATAGAAAACACAATATATGCAACTATTGCAAGAAGTCCATACATACTTGCGCCCTTTTGTATCCCCTTTCGTTCGGTAGAACTTTCTGCTGTAGTTTGCTCTTTATAAGCAAGCCAACCGATAGGACTTGCACAAAATCCAAATCCAATTAATAAATAAAAACATTTGGAAGTTACCTCGGAGGAAGATGAATATATCGCCACTAATGAACTACAATAAGCTGCCCATAGTCCCCAAAAGTATAATTGAGCGACAAATAAGAGTCCAAGAACAGGATAGCTTAAGACGGTCATTTTTGTTTCTTCTTTTTTCATCGTAAGATAAAGTAAGCCAAAAAGCGGAGCAACTAGAAAAGAAAATACGACCGGTAAAATAATTGAGCCTACGAGAAGTCTAAAAAAGAATCCCCAGAATGATCCTTTCGACTTGGATAATTTGTTTCCTATTTCTTTTTCATGTTTCTCCCACCATATGAGCCATTCAGCTACGAGTTGGTTGCCCTGCATTTGTAGTTGAACAGCACGCATTATGTTGCCTTCCATGCTTTCCTTAATTCCTTGGCTGTATAGTAGAGCACCTTTGATTAGTTTTTCTCGATAGTACTGTTTCAATTCTGGATTAAGTTTATCCAAGAAAGTGTCTTCAACGTCTCTACTCAAAGCTAACCCTCTTTATATTAAGGAATTTATTTGTTTTTCACGTTCGACTGGAATAATAAAAGGCTCAGTGGGCTTATCCTCTGGCTGTGTAAGTTCCATCGATTGATGTAAGGAAATAATTGATTGTATAAAGTTCTCTCGATTATTAATATTATGTTGTGATGATTTCTGTTTTTCACAGCCCAGAAGTAAAATCATCGCTACAAAAACTGTTCCAATTATTAAACGTTTCATATTAAATTCTCCTCATTAAGAACAATGTTGCCTAACTTGTTCATAGGCGAACAAGTTCGTATATACTTCCAAATTAGCAGAATGGAAGAAGTATTTCATTTATTCTAATTTTATACAAAGTTTTTCTTTTCCTCCTGAATCCGCCTATTCAGCCAGGCTTCAAGGTCTTCTTTTCTAAATTTGACAAGCCTCCCTACTTTAATATGAGGAATCTTTTTTAAATAATACACTCATAAAGAGTATTTTTTGCTTATTCCTAAAAACTCCGCTGCCTCTTTTGTGTCTAAGAATTGCTTCTCTTTTGAAATTTGGCCAGAAACAATGGCCTTTTCAGAAACAATAGGACCAGGACCAAGACTCGAAAGCAACTTCTTTGCCTCTTCAGGGCCGCATACACGAATTTTCTCTTTCTCACTGGACGAAAAAGTTTTCTTAAATTCCTTTTTAATAGCCCGGAAGGCCTTTTTCATCATGACAAATGGAAAATTACATAATCATAGCCAGCTTCAAGATATTTCCGGATGTTTTGAATCTCTTGCTCGGGCCTGGAAGTGGCCGGATTCCATTTCTTTCCGGAGATAATCCATGACACAATCTTTGAGTGAGCGGTAAAAAATAATTGACTTTTCCGTTCTTTATTCCCCATGTTGATTATGCTTGACTGATTTAAAAAATTAAAATTCAATATTTTCTTGTTCCATTTTTTTAATAAATTCGGGGAGGGAAAAGAATGGCTCTTTTCCCCCCGTTTTTAGCCAGGCAATAATTAAAAAGAGTAGCGGATCGATACTCTGATGGTTCTTGTTAGATTGGAGAAACCAGTAACTTTCTTATACGTTCCGCTCAGAATATAAGTTCCTTTATCTGTATTATTATCGACAGGCATCCATGTTCCACCTGGATTTTGATTAACATTCACATAGTGATGTCCCAAGAGATTAAAGATATCAACAAAAAGACCGATCCTGCCAATATTGGCTAATGTAAATGATTTCTCGATTCTAGCATCAAGAATATTCCAGGCATTGTATCTTCTGGCGCCTTGCTTCTCCAGCAACACATAATAATAATTCCATGGGTTAACGTTATTGACGGCAGCCCAATTTCCAGGCGGAACAACTGTGACTCCACGCGCCCAGGGTGTCCCACTGCTGAATTGATAATTAAAGGAAGCGAGGATACCATAGGGGAAATTAAAGGAACCAAAGAGTTTGATGACCAGTGGCCGATCTTCATTCGTTCTACCGCCCCAATTGACAAACCAGTTGGCATCATTTGCCGCACTGGTATAGCCATGAATATCGCCATAACCGCCTTGGAAATTACCCCAGGTCTTAGAATAGTTGACCGACCCGCCTAATTGCCACCCCTCGGAGAATCGCTTCTCGAAGGAAAGCTCAAAGCCAGAATACTTTCGGAAAGCCTCAGGAACGTTTCGAACCTGCAAAATCCAATTCGTTGGAGCGTTGTTGCTGAGGAACCACATTTTCACTGTGGTCGCAGGGAATTCCGAACCGACAGCCGGCACAGTGGTTGTAAAGGGGACCCAATATTTGTTTCCGGGAGCCTCATTGGGGTTATACCAGCATTGCTTCGAATCTAAATCATAAAGAACGTCGTCAATTATGTTCTTCTTATGTTTGTAGATATAGCTTAAGCTTACCTTGAAGTTTTTAAATAATTCATGGTCCAGTCCCACCACAAACTGCTCGTCATAGGGAGACTTAATATTTTCCCCCACACCTGTAATCCAGTTTTCTCTAAGTAATTCTATGGGATTTGACCAGGTTGAATACCATTCATACCTATCTCCCTGAGAAGGAGGGTCAGGCTTTTTATTCTTGTTTTCATCCCACCATCCGAAATAATAGGTTTTCCACTGCAGGGGATGAATCTTATAGACTATTGACCCCCAAATATTTTCACTGTAGACCCCGTAATTGAATTTTAGGGCGGTCTTGCCGTTGCCGAAAAGGTCATAGGTTAGGCCGATTCTCGGCGAAATGATACTCCACTTTATCAGGTTGTCTACGCCTTCCTCCGTAAATGAATCATAAGGATTGAATCCTACCGCAGGCTTTAAATAGAGCTCTCCGAGCTCATAGGCAAAGCCACCTGTTCGGTCCTTTTTAATGTCAGGAATCCACCCGGAAACACGGTCAAAGCGGACACCAATATTCAGTGTTAGGCGATTTTTAAAGGTCATAGAATCTTGGAGATAAAAGCCCAATCTCATCCATTCGCCATCAGCGACACATCCCTCCTTAGTCGTACCCATTACGGTATAGCTTATCCAGCCATCTCCATATACAGCTCTATCATAGCCTTGAGCTCCATAATAATAGGGGTTTCCATTCCACCATGGCCATTCAAGGTAATTGTTCTTCCAGGTAGCCCATTTTGATCCACCCCTGTAAAATTCTCCCCCTGCTTTGACCTCATGATCAGCTCCTAATAGGTTATCTTCAAACCTCGTAACATGAGCGGATGCTTGAGCTAAAGGCCTGCCAATCCATTCATTTGGTCGATAGCCTGTCCCAAAATAATATCCGGTATAGCCATCCCACATGAAAGGCACGTCGTTGAGCTCAGGCCTAATCAAGGTAAGCATAGCGTCAACATTCGCATAGCCAGCTCTCAATTCGAGAAAGGTATTGGGGTCAGCAACCCACGTTAATACGCTATTTATAGCTTCGTTAGCCCAGGGATCGTCATGGTAGGAGCAATCAAAAGGCATGTACCAGCCAGAGGCGCGTGTGTTTCGATAGGTTTGTTGCAAATTTCCCATAAGAGCGAATTTGATTTTTTTAGCTAGCTGAAAAGTGAATTTACCAAATACAGCCCAGGTATTAGCTTTGCGGTCGAAAGTATCATAATATTTGCCATCATAGGGAGAGACGAAAGGAATGAAATCTGAATGATAGACATTGCGAGCATAACGGCCATTGAAGTAAAACCATATTTTGTCTTTGATAATGGGACCACCTAATCCTCCAGACATCTCGTAATCAAATACTGGAGCTACCGGCCTTTTTAAGCCAAGAGCGGCCAGCTCTTCTTGAGGTAAAACCGGCTTGGTCATATCTTCATTTGTATAATAGAATTGCATCAAACCCGAGAGCTTATTTCCACCTGATTTGGTGATCACGTTAACGAATGCGCCCAAGGTAACTCCCACCTCAGCTGGGGCACCGCCAGTTATTACTTCAATCTCTTCCATCACATTAAAATCAATTGGCACAGCCAGCTGCTGCTGGCAGGCATCGTTTGCCCCTAACCCGTCAACCTGATAGGTATTTCCGCCGGCTGTTGAGCCCTTGATGTTCATTGGGTCAACAGTCCCTGGTGTTAGCGTAAGAACGGCTTGAAGATTTCGAGCAATGGGTAGATTTTGAAACAAATCTGATTTAAAAATCTGCTGAGTTTTTGATGCCTTAACATCGACGATAGGTGCGACTCCAGTAACCGTAATTTCTTCGGCAATTGCCGCTACACTCATTTTTATATTTAGCGTTACTGTCAATCCTACACGAACCTCAATTCTTTCCATTTTTACAGTCTTAAATCCGGATAGCTCTGCCACTAAAGTATACTCTCCTGGAGGAAGGAGAACTAAGCGATAAGAACCATCGGCGCGAGAAACATCAGTGGCCTTGCCCATTAAAGCGGGACTAGTAGCTGTAATGTTTACTCCAGGAAGAGGATTGCCTTCCTCATCGGTGACAATTCCCTTGATCGACCCTGTTTCGCGGCTCGAAATTTGAGACATTAAAAGGTTGGGAACAAGAAAAATTAAAGCTAAAATCAACCAATATCTTTTCATTTAATACCTCCTTTTCAAAGATATTGGTTTAGAAACCAATCAATTTCATTCTTAATCTTTTTCTCACCCCCTCTATTCAAACTTTATTCAAATTTACACACCCAATATAATTTACAATATACAAATTAGAAAAAAATGTCAAATAAATTTTGATTTGCCCCATTTTAAAATCCACCTGAAAGGTAACTTATTTTAGCCTCTCTAAAGGTAGGATATTTAGGAGGAAAAGGGCTTTATTTAAGCAACAAGCCTTTAAATATAAACGGCCACTTTGGATCGTTTATTACATTCAAAGAGAAAGAGGTCAGAGTTAAAGGGCAGAGCTGGACTAGACCTGGCACTCTCAAGTACCAAATTCCCATCAGAACCTTTTCCGACTGGGATAACAACTGGCCAGATTTCTCGAAAATAAGCCTGATGGGGCATGACGGGAGAAGTGTTCACGGCGGAGTTTCTCTGTAGCCTTAACGCCACTTATGGAGCCAAGAGCTGGAGATCGGCCTTCATTAGCGCTCATTTTTTCCGCTACTTCGAAGAAGACTACCTACCCTTAACAGCAGCCTGGCTTACGATAAAACCGACAGCTGCTATGTGGAGCACAAAAAGTACGCGGTGATGAGAAAAAGCGTCTCCTTGGCTCTGTTTAAAAAAGATACTAACTGAACAATTTCATTGTTTGCTGACATTTTTTTGTGGCTAATATCGAATAATCTGTCGCTCCTGCGGTCTAAATCTGGTGTCCAAATAGTGTTGAATAGATAGCTAAAAAGGCCCAAAGTCAGGCAACAGAATCTAAATCAGAAACAATGCTAAATTATTGAAAATAAAAGTAATTCAGGCGATTATCCCTTATTTTTAATTATCTATCATCGTTCTCTTATAGAGTGTTCGAAGTCCACCGCTCTATCCACTGAGCTACGGGCGCGGCTCTTCGTTCTTTATTTTGGCTTAAAGGGAAGGTTTTGACAAGAGCGGCACTGATTCAGAAAGCTTTTATCCCCAGTAATTTTTTCTTATTTTCGATGGACCTTAAAATTTCACTCAAAATCAGGCCAGTTTCTTCCGCACCAAAGTCATTTTTCTCAATAATGATCTCTTTTTTCCTGAGAACGGCCTTTATGAGTTTAGAGCCCTTGGCTTTCTTTATTCTTGACCGATCAGCCTGAGTTTCAAATTTCGTTACCTGAATCCAGAGTAAAGTCTCCTCACCCTTTTCGAGAATCAGGATAAAGAGATGGTCATCCTTGTAAGAATCGTCTTCATCCTGACCCAGAAAAGATTGCCATTCCCTTAAGCCTTCGGGAGAAACCAGAGCCACCGGCCTGACCTCTTTATAAATTTCCCTTATTTTCTGGCTTAAAATGGCTGCATTATCCTGTGTGGTCACCTTCTGATTGCTTTTTATCACCTCATCTTCCGAGCTTGAAACCGAAAACGGGCTGATCAGAAATAGAGGCAAAAGTGCGAGGACAATGATGACCGGCGCCGTATTCTTTAACCGCCCGAAGATGTTCATTTTGGCTCCTGATTCTATTTTAATCCCCTGAGATCTTTTTCATAATTTGATGAATCGAAAGGGATTGCCTGTCCAGGCCAGAAATTTCTTAAAATCAGCCAGGCTCAGACCTATGGTCACCGTATTTATATTGGGATGGAAATGGAGGGTCTGGGCTGACTCCAGATCCGCGTCAATGATAACCTCGACTTCCTTTTTGAGGTCATTGATAAGGCCAAAGGGAGAAACTGAGCCGGGATCAACACCCAGAAAACGACGTAATCTTTCAGGCGAAGCGAAACTCAGTCTCTTTTCCCCAAGTCTCAGGGCCAGCTTTTTTAAATCCACGGGTTTTTCATGCTCAGCAATGACCAGAAAATGTCGCTGGCCCTTCTCATCTCTCAAAAAAAGATTTTTGCAGCGGGCCCCGGGAAGATCAGCCCAGTAAAGGCGGGCTTCAGCCACCGTATAAACGGGCGGGTGCTCATAGCGAGTAAAATTTATACCGAGTTCGCTTAAAACTTCATAAACTTTCTCTTCGGGCGACTTCTCCCTGAGCTCAGCTGTCATCTCTCCCCCATCGCCGGATTTTCTATCGGGCACTGAATCATGGCTGGATAATTGCCGCCGCCACCAGATTGGCTACCCTTGATCTTACTGGAATTATAACTCCCTTATCATCAGGATGCACCCTGTTGGTCAAAAAGATGACAAAGGTTTTTGTTTCGGGATCAATCCAGATAGAAGTTCCGGTATAGCCCGTATGGCCATATGAAGAGCGGCCAAAAAGGTCTCCCCTGTTTGTGGAATAAGGGGAGTTTATATCCCAGCCAAGACCCCGGCCTGAAAAAAGAACTTCAGGATAGATTTCCGTCATCCTCCTGACGCTCAAGGGGCTGAGAATTCGCTGCCCATCAAGCTCTCCCTGATGGAGCATCATGCGGGCAAAAAGAGCCAGGTCATCAGCTGTTGAGAACAGCCCGGCATTGCCGGAGATACCCCCCTGAAGTCGGGCCAGAGGGTCATGGACTATCCCGATAAGAGGCTTCCCTGAAATAACCTCTGTGGCCACGCACTGGTCTTTTAATTCGGGTGGAGGATTGAAAAAAGTTTTCTTCATGCCCAGAGGAAGAAAGATATTCTCCCGGGCAAAAGTCGCTATGTCTTTGCCCGTGATTTTCTGAATAATATAAGCCAGGGTAATATAGCCCAGGCAGCTGTAACGAAAATCTTTTCCAGGAGGAAATTCCTTCTTTAAAGAGGCAATGTGTTTAACCAGCATCTCGGTTGGACAGGGGGAACCATAGAGCCTGGCTACTTCCTCGGCACTGGTATAGGCTGGAAGCCCGGAAGTATGAGTTAAAAGATGCCAGAGGCGAGCCTCCTCCCCCTTCTGGCCTTTTTCATCTTCATAAACAGAAAACTCAGGAACATAATCCCGGACTCTATCATGAAGACTGAGCTTTCCCCTTTCCACCAAAATCATAATGGAGGTGGCTGTCGCTACAGGTTTGGTCAGGGAAGCTAAATCGAAAAGCATGTCTATCTTCATAGGCCTGGGTTCAGGAATCCATTGTGCATGGCCATAGGCCTGGCGAAAGACAATCCTGTCATGGCGTCCGACAATTACCACTGCCCCGGGAAAATATTTTTGCTGAATGCAATCAACCAGAAACTGGTCCAGAAGTTTAAGCCTTTCGTAAGAGAAGCCAACAGCTTCGGGCCGGATTATGGCCGGGCTGAGAAATGAAAAAGAAAGAAGAATTAAAAGGATAATCGGAAAAATTTTCGCTGAATTATTTTCCCCATATCTCATGGAATTGTTTTCCTTTAGCTTTTTATTTTCCCTGATTTAAATTATTATCTCTTTATAATTTTTTTTCTACCAACTTTTTCTTCTCTTCATCTTATTTTTTTTCTTCATTTTTCTCAGGGTCTAATCACCTTCATGCCAATTTTCTACAGGTCTGTCTTCTATGTTTCGTAACTCAAAAGTTTCTATAAAAAACCTCTGCCTTATCGACCAGGCTATTCTTACATTCTTACATCAGATGAACAGCGATTTTATAATTTTTTAAATTATGAGCAAAAAGATGTAGTGGATCCATAAATAAATGCAACTTTTTACAGGGATTTTTTCTGGCCAAATGCTCTTTTCCTGGAGGACCGAAGATCATAATACATGTCATCCCTGAGGCTAAAAATTTAAAGTTCTATTCGGCAAAAAGAGTCTGATGTCCAATTCTGCTTGAAGAATTATGATGCGTCGCAAATATATCTAACCCGTAGCAGAAAAAGCAGGATTCATTTAATCCCGGGACGTTGAGCTAAAAGCTTTTCTATCTCTTCAATTTCTTTGGGGACATCCGCTGTCAGGACTTCACAGCCATCAGCCGTGATGAGCACCGTATCTTCAATCCGGATACCAATATTTTTTTCAGGATAATAAAGGGCCGGCTCAATCGCAAAAACCATGCCAGGCTGTAAGGGAATGCCGGCAGGACCGACATCATGGGTAGCGAGACCAACATAATGGCCAATGCCGCCTCGCAGGCCCCGGCCATCCATTTTTTTCTTTTTCAATACCTCTTCCACATGTTTTCTTACATCTTCCGCTGTAATACCGGGCCGATAGGCTTCAATGCAGGCCTTCTGCACTGTCAGGACTATTTCATAGACTTCTCTCTGTTCAGGCGTAAATTTGCCGGAAACAGGCCAGGTTCTAGTTATATCCATACAGAGCTGATCGAGGTCAGCCCCAAAGTCCATCAGAATGAGGTCGCCTGCCTCTATCCGCCGGGAATTTTTATTGTAGTGCTGAATGCAGGTATTGGGGCCTGAACCAACGATGGGCGCATAAGCCGGTCCTCTTGCTCCTCCCTTCAAAATATAATAGATGGCTACAGCCTCAATTTCGTACTCATACATTCCTGGCCTTGAGGCCAGCATGGCCTGTTTAATGGCCTCGGCTGAAAGCTTTCCATTTCGCCTGAGAATAGCTATTTCTTCCTCTGTTTTGATCAGCCTCATTTCATCGATAAAAGGCGTGATGTCGCGAAGTTCAACTTCGGGAAAACGCTGGCGGAGCTTTGCGACCCGGTGCTCATCCAGGGAGATGAGGTCGTTGTAATGGCTTCTATTTTTTCGGGCTATAAAAATCCTGGTTTCGCCGCGGCTCATATCTACCTCATCTCGAGGCGAAAGGCGCACATAAAATCTGGGCTGGGGACCTCGCGTATTTCGGGCCAGATATTCTTCGAATTCGCTGAGTTCCTGGACCCGCGTCAGCCCCAACTTCTCAGCATTCTTTTCTATTTTCAGCCAGTTAGGGCCTTCCATCATTTCCTCTCTCGCTGTCTGGCGGGGTAAAAAGAGAATTGATTCCTTAGTCAGGGGATTCAGAACAAGAATGGCATTCTTATCTTCAACACCTGTTAGATAAAAAAAGTCATTGTCCTGCCTGAAATGAGAGGCAGGCTGATCCATGACTTCACCGAAGAGAATAATCAAGCCATCTTTGACCCGGGACATGAGTTTTTCCCTTCGTCTCACCATTTCTTCTCGGCTGTAGCCAGTTCTCTGGCCGAAAAAGATTCCCGGCCAAAAAAGAAGAAAAAGGAGCGTTACAAGAATGGCCCGGGATAATGTGCCTTTTCTTTTGAATTTCATGGCTAGCCTCCCTTTTTCTTTAATCTCCCCTCTTTTTAATTCTGGTTTTAGGTTTTTAAATTTTCATTTCCTTTTTCCTCTGCATTTTTTTAAGGCTCTAACTCATCTCAAGGGACTCATCACTGAAAAATTTTTTCTTTAAGAAGCCTTCTTTTTAAACCTTGCAAAAATTCTTCCTCGAAGATAATTAATCGCTTCCTGAATCCAAGAACAGTTAGAATAGGAATCATCTACCTCAAAATACCTCTCGTTATTTATCTCAATTTTTAAGCCAGTTTCTTCTGGTTCTTCAATCACCTTCAGCCCTGGTCTTGTCTTCGGGCTTTTTGCGGTATTTTTCGAACCAGGCCATTAAATAGAGCTGCTGGGCCAGCCGGTGGGAGGGCCGACGCCAGCCATGATATTCTTCCGGCATGCGGACAAGAAGCGTTTCTTTCTTGAGCATTTTCAAAGCTCGGTAATATTCTTCACTCTGGCTGATAGGGGTTCTTAAATCAGCTTCACCGGTCATAATCATAATGGGAGTCTTTACGTTCGCTACATAATGAATGGGTGATCTTTCAATATATTCCAGGGGATCTTCCCAGGGAAATTTTCTGAACTGGCGATACCACATGTGACCATCAGTCGTTCCAACAAAAGAATACCAGTCAGTTACCGGCCTCATGGAAACAGCGGCCCGGAAGCGGTCAGTATGACCCACAATCCAGGCCGTTAAAACACCGCCACCGCTTCCTCCACAGACAAACAGATTTTCCGGTTCAATAAAGCCTTTAGCTATGGCTGCATCCACTCCCGCCATAAGGTCATCGAAATCTTTACCGGGATAGGAAAATTGAATGCCATTGACAAAATCCTGGCCATAGCCCGTACTTCCCCGGGGATTAGTATAGAGGACCGCATAGCCATTGGCAGCAAAATTCTGCCATTCCCAGCTGAAGGCTACATTGTACATGGCCCAGGGGCCACCATGAATCCAGAGAACCAGGGGATATTTTTTACCTGGCTCAAATTCCGCGGGTTTAATCAGCCAGCCCTGAATCATCAGGCCATCAGAGGATTTAAACCAGAGCTCTTCCACTTCGCCCAATTTAACACCTTCTAAAACGTCCTGATTGACATCCACCAGTTCCTTCATCTGAGCGGGCTGATTAAGATTGAAAGTTACCAGATAGCCAGGCCGGTAAAAATTGGATATGATCGCGGCTACCTGGCCATTTCGAGCCAGGGAATAATCGGAAATGTAATGGACTCCCTGGGTTATCTTTTTTATTTTGCCGTCAAGGGAAACGAAATAAAGATTGGCCTCTCCTTTCTCGGGCATTAAATAATAAAGACCGGAACTATCAGGCGACCAGGTCAGAGAAACAGGCGAATTGGGTAAGTCTCCTGCCAGAAGCTTCTTTTGCTGGCCATCTTTGTCCATTAAATAGATGCTGGAAAGATGGGAGGTAAAATTGCGGTCATCATAACCGGTATAGGCAACCCATCGCCCATCAGGCGAAATCAGGGGGTTATTATCAGGTCCTTTGCGATCCGTGAGGGCCTTTATCTCAAGGTTTTTTAAATCCACCACATAGATTTCAGAATCACCCATCTGGTATTCAGCGTCAGGTTTGCGAATAGCCGAAAAATAAAGCCTGGTTCCATCAGCCGAAAATGCCGGGCTGGTGTGATTATAATCGCCTGTGGTTATCTGACGGGGAGTTCCCCCAAGCTCGGCATCAATAACGAAAATATGGTTATATCCTCGGGGCAAGGGTCCCCGGCCATCTGACCTCCAGGAAAGGCGATCAATGATAATGGCCGGTGCTGCCCATTTCGCACCTTCAGGTCGGGGTGGAAGTTTAATGGGTAGAATGGGATTATTGTCAGGAACAAAATAAGTGAAGGCCAGGTGCTTGCCATCTGGTGCCCAGACAATATTTGAGGGAGCTCTTTCAAGATGGGTCAGCTGGGCCACTTCTCTTGTATCCAGCCACATCACATGAATCTGGGTGGAGCCATCCCGTTCAGAAAGAAAGGCTATTTTCTTGCCATCAGGCGACCAGACAGGGGAATAATCGCGCCAGTTACCATGGGTCAATTCCCTGACTCTTTTACCCTCCACATCTACCAGCCAGAGGTTGGAGCGAGTCTGGTCGTTCATCTTATCCACCCAGGAACGAGTAAAAATTATCAGTTTTCCATCAGGAGAAATGGAGGGATTACCCACCGATTCCATCTCAAAAAAGGTCTCTGTGGTTAAGAGGCGATAGGCTTTGTCAGCCGAGACAAGAAAGGATAAGGAAAAAAGGGTCAGAAAAAGGACCAGGGCTAAATTCTTTAAGCCATTTCGCGGCTTCATGCAAAAACCTCCTTTCAGTTTTCTCTGATTATCACAGAACCCTGGCTAAAAGCAATTTATCTTCCAAGATAAGATAAACTGAATCAAGATGAAATGAGATAAATGAAATAGTCATTCGACATCCAGGGCTCTTCCCCCTTTCTTGGAGATTACATTCCCCATTATTTTATGGAAAAGCTTTCCTTGGATTAGGTTAATTTCACCCAAAAAATGATGCGTGTCGAAAATAAGATGAAATAAAAAAGACGAAACAGGATGAATGGTAATGAGGCCGGACGGATTAAATCAAATAAAAACGCTAAAAAATTGAGCTGAAGCCAGGCTATGCGGGAATTGGATTAAAATTAAATCCGCTACCAGACGACGCCGTAGTCATCGCCATAGTTGCTGGAACCACCCCAGAAGGTACCATGTTTATGGTCAAAATAAATGGCGTTTATCGGGCCGGAAGTATAACGTTTAAAGGAGAGGCGGTAACCCATTCGGCTCAGGGCCTCTCTAACCTCAGCGGGCGTTCTTTCATTGAGATCAAGTTTTCCGGGCGAGCATTCATGTAAATCAAAGGAACTACGCATCTGATAGCTCGTGATGTTGGGCGCCTCACAGGCCTGCTGCACATTCATCCCGAATTCAACAATATTCAGAAAAAACTGGAGGAGGTTCTGATCCTGGGTATCTCCACCCTGAACGGCAAAGGAAAGGTAAGGCCGGCCATCCTTCAAAGCCAGCCCGGGAGTTAGTGTGGCCCTTGGTCTTTTGCCCGGAGCAATGACATTAAAAGGATTTTCTTCTTCCTCGAGAACAAAACTCTGGGCTCTCTGGCTCAGGCCGATGCCTGTGCGGCCAGCAATTACACAGGGAATCCAGCCGCCACTGGGGGTCATAGAAACCACCCAGTCCTGCTCGTCGGCGGCCTGAATTGAGGTTGTCCCCTGCCAGAAAGTTTTTTCCTCTGAACCTTCCTTCTTCTCCATAAATTGACGATTTGACCATTTCTCGAGGTAATGGAGGAAAGGATTCTTTTTACCTTCAAAAGGATAGGGGTCGCCAGGCTTGACCTCAGGGTCATTGGCCTCCCAGTTAATCAGCTTGATTCTTTCCCGGGCATATTCTTTGGACAGAAGGCCTTTAATGGGTTCTTCAGGTGGAAAATAGGGGTCGCCATAATAGAAATCCCGGTCAGCAAAGGCCAGATTCATCACCTGATAAAGAAGATGAATGTATTTGGCGCTATTATAGCCCAGGGCTTTCAGGTCAAAGTTTTCAAGCATATTCAGGGCCTGGAGCATGACCGGGCCCTGGACCCAGCAATTGAGCTTATAAACCTCAATTCCCCGGTAAGTTGTCATTACCGGCTCTTCAATATAAACCTTCCACCTGTCCAAATCCTCAAGGGTAATTAGAGCTCCCTGCTCCTGACAGCCCTGAACAAAATCCCTGGCGATATCACCTCGATAAAAACGGTCGTAGGCAGCATAAATAGCTTCTTTTCGGCTTTTACCGGCGGCCAGAGCTTTCTGTTCGGCCTCAACCAGTTTCAACAGGGTTTCTTTGAGCTCAGGCTGACGAAAGACTTCTCCAGGCCAGGGAGCCTCATGACTTTCGCCAGGGTGCGTCAGGAAAATCCGGCTGGAATGGGGCCATTGCTTTATCTTTTTTTTATTATTTTCGATTCTATCGACCGTTTCCTGTTCTATGGGGTAGCCTTCGGCCATCTGGATAGCTGGTTCAAGAACATCTTTTAGGCTTAAAGTACCAAATTCAGCCAGCATTACCATCAGGCCGCCAGGAGTTCCCGGAGTCACGGCCGATAAAGGCCCATCAGCCGGCGGATATTTATACCCTCTTTTTTTATAAAACTCCGGAGTTGCTCCTGTTGGGGCAACTCCCAGGGCATTAATAGCTATGACTTTTCTCGTCATCGGATTATAAATCAGAGCCTGCGTTTCCCCGCCCCAGGTTAAAACATCATGCATGGTGCATACTGCTGCCAGCATCGAGCAGGCGGCATCCACCGCATTCCCGCCTTTCATGAACATCATGGCTCCGGCTGTAGCGGCCATGGGCTTTCCAGTTATGGCTATCCAGTGCTTGCCATGAAGAATGGGCTTTTCTGTTTTCTGCTGCCCGGAGCTGAGGATCATCATCCCCAGGAATAAAAGAATAAAGAACAGAGGGAAAAGGGTTTCGCGCCACGAGATCATAATTTACCTCCTTTGGCTTCTTTTTTTGCCCGGTGCAAATAGAGAAATTCCATGAGGGAAATTTTATCTTCAGCCGAAAGGGTTTTGAATTCAAATCCGGTCTCATAAAGACCACCAACAAAACTCGGTTGCTGCCAGCGAACTTCAGCCTCAATCATGAGAACTTTATTCAGGTCAGGTAAATAAAGCTCGATGTCCGCTTGTCTCCCCTGCTCCAGTTTTAAGGGAAGAAGCAATCTGAAACCACCCACTGAGAGCTCTGAAGTAAAAGCCCAGAGCTCCTCCTTCCTGGCCTGATCGGGGCCTTCTGATTGCCCGGTCTTCAGCCTGATTTTAACCCTGGCTTCAACCTTTATTCTTGGTTCCTTGCGCCTCTCCCTCCCTTTCCCCCCTTTATCCTTGACTTTATTTTTTCTCATTTTCCAATCCTGGCTGATTTTATCATAATCAGGGCCAGAATAGCCAGCAGGTTTATTCCGGAAAGCGCCTGATTCAGGACTAACCTATTGATTTTATTAGGGATATTTGCTATATTAGTTACGACCCCTGTTTGGCTGGCTGGGCAGGGGTCAGAAAGCCCTCCGTTTTCCCCTCCTTTCCCTCCTTTCAACCCATCCAGCCAGCAACTTTTTTTAAAAAATTTTACTTGATTAATTCTTATTATTCCTATATGATTAATAGGGAATAAGGAGGTTTCATGAAAGAATCCCATGATGATTTTAACCTGAGAGAGGGAAATTTTGGTTTTTCTTTATATATTGACAGGCCTCTATCCGAAAATCAGGGCTTCGGCGATGAAGATCAGGGTGATACCAGCAATTTACTTGAACAGGATCGCTTGATTTCCTCCGCAGATTTAAACTCGTCTGAGGGTGACCAGGAGGAGGATTATAATCTCCTCCAGATTTATATGAATGAAATGGGTAAGATTCCTCTCCTGACACCAGAAAGAGAAATTGAGCTGGCTCGAAAAAGAGAAAAGGCTGAACAATTTCTCCTTAAAGCCCTGGCCCGAACTAAGCTTTCTTATCTCGAATTGATCAAAAGGGAAAAACACTGGCGGGAGCATCCTGAAGCTCTTTTTACCTGGTTTGAACCAGGTTGCCGTCTTAAGGGCAAGGAGGCCCTGGTTCAATTTCGCCGGCAGGTTCTTTCCCGTCTTTCCCGGTTAAAGGCTCTTTACACGAGACTGCAATCCCTTCCCAGAAGGAGAAGAAATTCTCTGGCCCGGGCCAGGAT
>Ga0315298_1001787_pt1 | contig 38293 bp, 35 predicted proteins | sample WHS_1_MG_FD_203077 | JGI IMG/M metagenome (GOLD analysis project Ga0315298, IMG submission 203077) | Extremophilic microbial mat communities from Washburn Hot Springs, YNP, Wyoming, USA - WHS_1_MG | ecosystem: Environmental > Aquatic > Thermal springs > Hot (42-90C) | place: USA: Wyoming...
CTGTGGTCGTCGGACTTGCCTCCATGCCTACAGGGGCTAATGCCTCAGGAACTACTGGAGCGCTTATTCCCAATCCTTCTACTTGCGTTGTCAAAGTTGGTTGTGCACCTTCTAATGATGGTGCTGCAGATTGTTCTTCTATCTTTGATACATTTACTATAATGTTGTTACCATTGGTAGTAGTTTGATAAGGCAATACCTTATTAAGCGTTATCGTTATTCTTGATGAGTAACCAGTGCTTTCACCTAACTGCTCAATTGCTATTTTTTTAACAAATCCATTGTCTACACTGATACTCTTTGAAACATTTGATGCGTCTGTAGATGCAAGGTCAATCGCAATAGATGGGGGTGATTTAGTGCTAAAAGAAGCATACTGAGGCAAATTGTCAGTTTGTAAGGTTATTATAGTAGCTGTATCTGTATCATTCACCTTAATATCCATTAGTCTGGAACTAAGTCCTGGTGGTACAACAATACCTCTCGCACATGAACCTAATATCAGTGTACCTAATATTATAGTGCTTATCTTGAAAAATCTTTTATCCATCAATGCCTCCTTTTTACTTAATTATAACATAAAAAACACTTTATTTCAAAGTATCATAATTATTATATATTTATATCTATTTGCTACTATTATAGCAAAAATTTATATATTCTGCAAAATTTAAAGAATATAAAAAGTGGAAAAAGAGATTAACAGTGATTTATATTATAAAACTTGAAAGGAGGTTTTATGACCTTAAAAAAGATTAAAGAAGATGTCTTCTGGGCTGGAGCTATAGACTGGAATAGAAGGTTGTTTGATTCACTTATTCCCATCCCTGATGGTACAAGTTATAACGCGTACATAATCTCTGGAAAGGAAAAAACTGCTTTGCTGGATACGGTTGATCCATCAATGAAACATGTACTATTGGAACATCTTAAGGAAATCAAAAATATAGATTTTATAATATCCCACCATGCAGAACAGGATCATTCTGGTTCTATACCAGATGTATTAGAGAGATACAGTAGTGCAAAGGTTATAACATCCTCAAAAGGTAAACCAATGTTAATAGAACACCTTCATATTCCCGAACACCTCATTGAAACAGTAGAGGATGGAGCAAGGCTTGAACTTGGAGGCAAAACGCTTGAGTTTATATATACACCATGGGTTCACTGGCCGGAAACAATGGTTAGCTATTTACATGAAGACAAAATCCTTTTTACATGTGATTTATTTGGTTCTCACCTCGCCACTTCAGAACTATACTGCAAGGACGAATGGAGGGTATGTGAAGCAGCAAAAAGGTACTATGCAGAAGTAATGATGCCATTCAGAGCTAATATAAAAAAACATTTAGAAAAACTTTTAAAATACAATATTGAGATCATAGCTCCAAGTCATGGTCCCCTTTACAACAATATTCAATGTATTACCAAATCCCATGAAGATTGGGTTTCGGATACTGTTAAAAATGAGGTTATCATACCCTATGTAACAATGCACGGTAGCACCCAGTTAATGGTAGACTATTTAACGGATCTTTTATCTGCAAAAGGTATCAAAGTAGAAAAATTTGATTTAACAGTAACAGACCTCGGCAAGCTTGCTATATCGCTTGTTGATGCTGCAACCATGATAATAGGATCGCCTACCGTACTCACAGGTGCCCACCCTATTGTTATATCTGCTGCATTCCTTGCTAACGCACTGAGACCAAAACTAAAATTTATCTCAATTATTGGCTCATACGGATGGGGAGGTAAGATGATAGAGGATATACAGAAAACAATACCAAACCTCAAGGTACAATTATTAGAACCTGTACTTGTAAAAGGCAAACCTGATGAGCAAGCCTACAAAGCTATAGAGAGACTTGCAGATGAAATAGCTATGAAACATCGTGAATTGAATATTTTATGAGAGTACAATGAAAAAATATAGATGTACAGTATGTGGATATATATACGACCCTGCAAAAGGTGATCCAGAAAACAATATTCAACCCGGTACTGACTTTAATGATCTTCCTGATACATGGGTATGCCCGATATGCGGAGCAATGAAGGATGAGTTTGAGATAGAGGAATAAAAAATATTATCTTTTCTGCCTGCCATTTCTTTCGGTAAATCTTCTCACACCATCCAGAATCTCTTTGCTATTTAATGCGTGCAAACCATGACGCAGTTCATTTTTCATAGCTTCATCAAAATTATAATCAAACTGTTCTATAGCACTCAACCTATCGTGCCTCATGCATATTTGAGGAAACTCAGCAATCTGTGCAGCAAGTTTTTCAGCCTCTTCAAGTGATGTGCCATCTTTAACAACACGATTGGCAAGCCCCATCATGTATGCTTCATCTGCCTTCACCGGTCTACCTGTCAAAATCATATCAAGTGCCCTGCTTAAACCTATTAATCGTGGAAGCCTGACTGTCCCACCATCTATAAGTGGAACCCCCCATCGTCTACAAAATACACCGAATATAGCACTCTCTTCGCATACCCGTAAATCGCACCACAGTGCTAATTCAAGTCCTCCAGCAACAGCGTACCCAGAAACCGCTGCTATTACAGGTTTGGTAAGCCTTAATCTTGTTGGTCCTAATGGTCCATCACCATCTTCAGTAACCCTGTTTTTATCCTTGCTGTTATTTGCAATAGCCTTTAAATCAGCTCCAGCACAAAAGTTTCCTCCTGCTCCATAAAGTACTGCAACATGTGAACCTTCATCTTTATCAAATTCACGAAACGCATTAGCTAAATCCAATGCCGTAGGATAATCAATAGCATTTCGTACCTGCGGACGATTTATTATAATAGTTGTAATTTTACCTTTCTTTTCAATTAATACAGACATACACTATCATTATTTTAGCTTAAAATTTTACCTTTGGTACCTTTTGTGCATTTTCTGTTGCTTTGAAATAAACCTCTTTAGGTTTATACCCTAAAAAATGGGCAACAATGTTGGTAGGAAAACTTTTTACCGCCACATTATATGCCATAACAGCTTCGTTGTACCTTCGTCTCTCAACAGCTATTCTATTCTCAGTTCCAGCAAGTTCATCCATTAAACGATTAAATGAACTATCCGCTTTTAGATTCGGATAGTTCTGTACAACCATTAGCAATCTACTAAGTGCATTATCAAGTTCATCATTAGCTGCAAACTTGTCTTTTGGAGTTGTAGCACCGGCTAATTTGGCTGTTGCATCTGCAACATGATCAAAGATCGCTTTCTCATGTTTTGCATAACCTTTTACTGTATTTACAAGATTTGGAATAAGATCAGCCCTGCGCTGCATAACATTCTGAACCTGTGCCCAGGAGTTGTTAATATTTTCGTTTAGAGCCACAAGCTTATTGTAACTACTTACAAGACTACCCACAACAGCTATGACAATAATAAAAAATATCCCGAGTGTTATAAGCACTGCTATCCATTTTTTGCTCATATCCCTACTCCTTTTCTATAAAATTTATAACCTTTGTAATGCCTTCAACGAACATCTCCAATGTCCTGAATACATCTTCCTTTTTAAATCTCTCCTTTTTTTCTCTAACTGAAATTATCTTTAGAAATGGTGTTTGATCAAAACCCACGATCTTGGAAACTTCACTTATTATATCCCTTTTATGAATTGGTGGTTCTTTGCCATTCAATCTTAGCACACCTTTAAATATTGCAACAAAACTTGAAATTGAATTGGTCATAAGCATTGATACCTTCTTCTCTGAGTTGTTAATAAACAACGCCTGTCTGAGTTTTAAAAGTTTGGCTTTTAATTCAGATTCACATTGAAATTTCAAATTCCTGGGATCAATTGTAATACCTTTTAAGGGATCTTTATCTCCATAAACAAGTGTATGATGTTCTATCAGATCAAACATTTCAATAGGGAATACATCTTTGTATGAATTTAACTCTTCTTGTGTAAAAATTAGAGGAGATGGATTACCTTTGTATATGAACCATTTTAGCTCTTTCCCTATTTTAGCAATATCCATCGCCGTAATATTGGATACAATAGCCATCGTATTGATATTTGAGTATCCCTCATGGAACTCGCCTGTATGTGATGAACCATACATCACAAAAGCTGTCAATCTTGATCCAAGTATACCTTTAAAGACTTGCAAAACTCTATTCAGTGTTTCTTCATGCATATAAACCTCCTACCAACCTCCTGAGGCACCACCTCCCCCACTACTACCACCTCCAAAGCCTCCAAAACCACCACCAAAGCCACCGCCTCCAAAACTGCCACCGCCTCCAAAACCACCACCAAGAAAGAACAGCGTCAGGAATGGATGCCTTATAGCAAAATATATAAATACAATAAACAATATTATCCCCAGTATCATATTAAATGTTCCTGTTCCTTTGTTCTTAACTGATGCTGCCACAGATGGATGGGCTGAGATATCACCCCGTTTAATGGACTCTGAGAGCGTATTGATTATAGCTACTGTACCATTCAATATGCCCTGTGAAAATCTTCCTTCTTTAAACGCTGGTATTACATAATGCCTTAATATAACCCCGCATTGTTCATCTGTAAGTGCGGGCTCAAGTCCATACCCAACCTCAATCCTTACTCTTTTTTCTTTAATTGAGGCAATTAGCATAACACCATTGTCTAATCCTTTAACTCCAACACCCCAATGATGAAACAATCTATTCGCGTATTCATCTATACCCATATCTGCAGTATCTTTTACTGTAACTATTGCGATCTGAATGCCTGTTTGCTTGTTAAAAGATGCTATAAGGTTGTTAAGAGTAGAAACAGTACCCTGATCCATCACATTTGCAAAATCGTTGACATAGCCTACATAGGAGGGAAAGTTATAGGCTTTAACCTTTGGAATTGCTGAGAGAAATACAGCAATAAAACCTAACAAAAATAAAAATTTTTTCATATTATATTTTATATGATAAGCATTGCTTAAAACAAGTCCAGTACTTTTATTGTTGCTTATTATAAATGTTATGATAAAAATTTAAAAGGAGGATCCATGGGTATAAAAGGAACAGCCTCACAGGCATTTTCAGAGGCTTTTAAACAGGCTATAGAATTAGGAAAAAGGTATTATCTTGCCTTTCTTGTACCAGTAGCATTGGGGTTTATATGGGGGGTAATATCACGCATATACTTATATGGCGGGATAATGGCATTAATGTCATCGCTTATGACAAGCCATCCTGGTATGCAAGAAATCGTTAACCTGAGACATCTTACTTTTATTCTCATCTTAACAATGTTTATAAGTCTACTTTTATGGCTCATCACTTTCTCGGGCGCAGGGCTAATTATGAAAAATAGAAACAATAAAGAATTTAAGCTTACATTTGAGGAAATAATGTCGTACACAGGCAACAGGATTGGTTCACTTGTTACAGGCGGTATTATGTACATGTTCCTTCCTGCTATACCTGCATTGATACCTTTTATAGGTTTTATTTATATAATAGGATTCTTTATTTACATATTTTTTATTGGCAAAAATTATGGCGGTTTCTTTTTCTGGGCTTATCCTGTTATAACAGAGGATAAAACCGCACAGGAAGGCTTTGCAATTGCTAAAGAAGTTGTACTATCCAAAAAAGGACCATTCTGGATTGCACTGATCCTTGGAGGCATTGTAATATGGATTACAAATATGTTCCTTGGATTTATACCTTACATAGGTTATATTCTTATCTGGGCACTAAATCTTATCTTTCTGATCTACACAGGCATTTTATATTATGATTACAATGGAGATATTGATTAGGAGAAAAACATTTGAAAGATAGGAAATTTTGTCCAGTAGACAACGATCAGGAGTTAAATACAGGTGTCATTGGAATATCAATTCCCATGAGTTTGGTTTATGCTATTATAAAAACTTGGAGGTAAATATGACAGAATACAGAAACCCAATACCTACGGTAGATATTATAATAGAATTGGATGACAAGATCATTTTGATAGAAAGAAAAAATCCCCCGCATGGTTGGGCAATCCCCGGTGGATTTGTGGATTATGGAGAGTCTCTCGAAGATGCAGCTATAAGGGAGGCGTTTGAAGAAACATCACTAAATGTAAAACTATATGAACAATTTTATACATATTCTAAACCAGAACGCGACCCAAGGCATCATACTATTACGACCGTTTTCATCGCAAAGGCAGTAGATGGGCACCCAAAAGCTAATGATGATGCAAAATCGTTAAATCTATTTACTTTAAATTCATTACCTGATAATATAGTATTTGATCACAGAGATATATTAATGGATTATTTTAGATACAAAAAAACAGGTAAAAGACCAACACCATAAACAGGCTATGCTAACCATAGAAGAACAAAAAGAGCTTTTAAAACTTGCGAGAAAAACTCTGGAGGTCTATTTAAATAATGGTAGCCTTTTAGAGTATAGTACTAACAATAAAAACCTTTTAAGAAATGCAGGGGCTTTTGTTACGCTTAATAAACATCATATGTTACGCGGATGTATAGGTAATTTTTTCACCCATGATCCGCTGTACAGAAATGTTCAGATGATGGCAATAGCAGCCGCGGTGGAGGACCCCCGATTCAGGCATGTTACAGCAGATGAGTTAAAAGATATTACTATTGAGATCTCTGTCCTTTCTGAACTTGAACCAGTAAAATCTATAAATGAAATAGAAGTTGGAAAACATGGTTTGTATGTTACAAAAGGTTTTTATAGAGGAGTGCTGTTACCACAGGTTGCTACAGAATATGGCTGGGATAGGGATACATTTTTGAGTGAAACATGTGTAAAGGCAGGATTACCAGCCGATGAATGGAAAAAGGGCGGGATTAAGATTGAAAAATTCACAGCTCAGGTATTCAGTGAGGAAGAAGTTTTCGGTAAGTAACAATACATTACATAACCTCTTCAGCCCTTCGGGCATACTGGTTATCAATCATTATTGAACAAAATAATTTCTATATTATATTTTTAAGATTCATTATGTCATTATGCTTAAAATAGGTAAGTTTTTGATAAAGTATCCTTATATAATGGCACCTATTGCTGGATACACAGATAGCCCATTCAGAAGGATAGTAAAGACACTGGGCGCAGGACTTGTTTATACAGAGCTGATAAGCGCTGATGCTCTTATACATAACAATCAAAAGACTCTAAGGCTTATGGCTCATACTGTAACAGAAAAGCCACTTGTAATTCAATTACTCGGCAATAATATAGATACACTTGTAAAGGCTTCACAAATAGCAATATCACATGGTGCTGATATTATAGATCTAAATATTGGATGCCCGGCACATAATGTTGTAGCAAATGGTTCTGGTGCAGCACTTCTAAAAAAGCCAGAACTGCTAAAAGAGATCATAATTGAAATGAGAAAAGCAATATCGGTACCGTTCACAATAAAAACAAGAATTGGATGGGATGAACATTCTAAAAACATATTACAGATCGTTGATATTGCCAATGAACATGGTGTAGATGCAATAGCAATACATCTAAGAACAAAAACACAGGGGTTTAAAAAAGGAATTGACATAAATAGCCTCACAGAAGCAGTAAGAATATCAAAAATACCCATAATAGGTAATGGTGATATACTAACACCAATGGATGCAAAATATATGATGGATATATCAGGATGTGCTGGCGTGATGATAGGTAGAGGAGCTATTGGTAATCCGTGGATATTCAATATGATCATTGACTATATAGAGAAAGGGGTATACAGTCTCCCATCAGTTATAACTGTAAAACAGATTATGCTGTCACATATAGGTATGATGATTGAATTTTATGGTGAGAGGAATGGCGTAAAGCTATTTCGTAAACACCTTGTTCATTATTCTAAGGGAAGTTCAATATCACCTCTTATGAATGCAAGACATAGCGCTGATTTCAGGGCTAACGCTATGAAGATTGAGACATTTGAACCACTTGTAAGTTTAATAAATGAATATTTTGACTATCTAACAGAGATGAACAATGTATAGAACCAAAATACTCGTGTATTCTAATAAAGAGCCATCAGCAATTCTTTTAAAAATGATAAAAAAGAATGGTTTAAATGTGCGTGTAGCAAAAACTATAGAATCTGTTTTTGAACTTTTACATAAAAAGGCATATAAGTTACTTTACATAGATATAACAGGCTTTAAGATGGACATTGAAGAGACAATAAACAGAATAGTAGCTATAAAAAATGATATTGTCATAACAGCGATCATACCAAGAAACAAAGGAATAATTTATACAAAACTCATAAACAACGGTATATTTGATATACTTCAAAAGCCTCTTAACCCTATTGCAATACAGGCTTCACTGAAAAGATGCTTGTATGTTGTAAAACTTCATAGAGAAATAGGACAAAGTTATAGCCAAAAAACTTCCAGAACCTCTACTACCTATACGCCACTATCAGATGCAGAGATAGAAAATCTCGGACTCGACGAACTCATTAAAAAGAAATTATCTGTCTTATTTTCAAAACCTGCCCATAAAAAATTAATAAATCTTTATTCAATTGTGATGCCTATAATAGAAAGATCTTTTATAGAAACAGCTTTACAACTTTCAAATAACAATCAGGTAAAGGCATCATTATTACTCGGGATTAACAGAAATACACTTAAGGCAAAGATGATAAAATTTAATATAAAAAAATGACTAAAATTGGTTTAATTATAGCTGGCTTTGATCCATCTGCTGGCGCAGGCATTCTTATGGATATAAAGGTCTTCGCAAAGATAGGCGTCTATGCATTTGCCATTCCAACTTCGCTTGTTGAAGAGAATACAGATGTAGTAAAACAAATAGACACCGTAAAGCCATCTGTTTTTAAAGGCATGTTAGATATATTGCTTAAACACAGTTATATAAAAGGTGTGAAGTTAGGTATGCTCTATAACAGCTCAATAGCAAAATTGGCTATGGAGACATTATCTTATTACAGATTAAAAAATGTTGTACTTGATCCAGTTCTTTACTCTTCAAGTGGAGCCCCTCTCTTAAAGGGTAACAGAAAAAAAATTATTCATGACCTGCTACCTTTATGTACCATTGTGACACCTAATGTGTCAGAAGCCTCTTCATTATCCGGTATCCAGATAAAAGACAAAAAGCACATGTTATTATCAGCACAATACTTCATAGAAAATGGTGCTCCTGCAGTAATTATAAAGGGTGGACATTTTATCCAAAAGGGATTGGATTTATACATGGATAGAAAACAATATGTTTTTCTTGAAGCAAAAGCCCTACTTAAGGATGTTCATGGAACCGGATGCATCATGTCTTCTGCCATAGCTGCATTTCTCATAAAAGGATATAATAGTTTTGAAGCTGTGAAAAAAGCAAAACTATTTACTTATAAGATGATAAAACATGGTATAAAGATCTCTCCATCTTTAACAAGGTATGTTGCAAGCCCTGATTTAATAACTTAGTCATTCCTACAATAAATCAATGTCTCATATATCATTCCCCATAATAATTTTAGCCTCTGTTTTTATACTGATTTCTATAAGGCAGATAGGAAATATAAAATTTGAGATCTGGCAGATTATGCTGTTAGGCGCAATCGCTGTTTTGCTTGCAAAGAGCATCCATCCTGAAACAGCATTAAAATCCATAGATATCAATGTACTCCTGTTCTTATTTGGTATGTTCGTCATAGGTGTCGCTTTAGAAGAAAGTGGATATATGTCCCACATATCATACATACTATTTAAAGATGCAGCATCAATAGATAGTCTTTTGTTAAGAATACTTTTTTTCATGGGGTTTGCCTCTGCCCTTTTGATGAATGATACCCTTGCTATTATAGGAACCCCTTTAATGCTTTTGCTTGCAAAAAAACACAGTATAAATCCAAAGCTATTATTGTTAGCACTTGCCTTCTCTGTAACAACAGGTAGTGTAATGAGTCCTATAGGTAATCCACAAAATTTACTCATAGCTATAAACAGCAATTTGCCAGATCCATTTATTGCATTTCTGAAACACCTTTTTTTACCAACCATAATAAATATGTCAGCAATTTATTTTGTACTTAAGGTGCTTTACAGAGATGAATTCAGGACAAAAAAGTTAAAGCATATATATGAACCGATAAAGGACACAAAACTTGCTATACTTTCTAAATATTCTCTTATTCTTGTCGTCCTATTAGTTGTGTTAAAGATTATAATATCACTGCTCCATAGCGGGTTTGATTTTAGCCTTACATATATCGCTATAATTGGCTCATTACCCATACTTATATTCAGTGAAAAAAGATTTGAAATAGTGAGAAATATAGATTGGCATACTATAATCTTCTTTGCATCAATGTTTGTTCTTATGAAAAGTGTATGGTTAACAGGCTTTTTCCAGCATTTCTTGAATAACTATGATGGCAATATATCCTCAACCACCTATGTAATGATCATAAGTATTGTTTTAAGTCAGTTCATATCAAATGTGCCAATGGTGGCATTGTATATTCCGGTGCTAATGCATACAGGCGCAACACCAAAATCAATGATAGCGCTTGCAATTGGAAGTACTATAGCAGGCAACCTTTTAATCCTTGGTGCTGCCAGCAATATCATTATTATCCAAAACGCAGAAAAAAGATCAAAAGAAACCATCTCATTCTTGGAGTTTGCCAAAGCAGGTATTCCAATAACTATTATTAATGCTATTGTCTACTGGTTCTTCCTTAATATCGTATGATACACTATTACATTACGAGAATACAATTCTCAACCTAATACATGAAACTTGAGAAGTGTGTAAAGCTCTCCAATGGTGCCCACCAAATACCAAACAAGATCGTTGGTATAAGTAAACTTATTATAATGATGGCAGGCAAAACACCTACTTTTATTGGTGGCAAATTAGAAGGTGTTGCTTCAAGGTACATCTTTTTCACAACCCGTGCATAATAGTATAATGAAACTACTGTGTTCAATACAGCTACGATTACAAGCCAGTAAAGTCCTTTATCTACAGCTGCAAGAAATACAACAACCTTTCCTATAAACCCTGCAAAAGGCGGGATACCAGTTAAAGAAAACAAAAATATCGTCATTGCTGCTGACAACCCTGGGGATACCCTGGACAATCCACTATAGTTATTAATGTCCTCTGTGTGTAAACTATTATCAACAACCATCACTACAACAAAGGCACCGAGGTTCATAAAGAAATAAACTACAAGATAAAGAAGTATTGCTCCTATTGCATCCTTTGAAACAATGGATAAGCCTATAAGCATATATCCTGCATGGGCTATACTGGAATACGCAAGCATTCTTTTGATATTGTTTTGAGGTATTGCAACAATATTACCTATAGTCATTGTGAATGCTGAAATAATAGAAATTAATGTTAGCCATTTGATAGGACTTACATTCACATAGTATTGCGTCAAACTTACAGTACTTATAAAAGCTGTATAAAAAAACCTCAACACTACAGCAAAGCCAGCAGCTTTAGAAGCTACTGCAAGAAGTGCTGTAATGGGTGTTGGTGCCCCTTCATAAACATCGGGTGCCCACATATGCATAGGAACCATTGCTATCTTAAAGCCAAAACCTGCCAGGACAAACAAGGTTGCCACATAAACAATGATATGAGGATAGTGGTAATTCATAAATAAGACAAGGATATTCCTTAAATCAAGGGAATGCGATATACCATATAAAAGAGACATACCATATAGCATAAAACCTGATGCAATAGAACCATATATTATGTACTTAAGCCCTGCTTCTTTGGAGCGTCTTTCACCCTTTGCGTAAGATACGAGTAAGTACGACATTACACTTAGCAATTCCATGGAAAGGTATATCATAATTATATTCATAGAGCTTGCCATCATAGACATACCCACTCCAAAACCAGAAAGTATTGCCACAAATTCCCATTTTCCTTTTGTATCTTTTATCTCTCTTGAACTGAAAGCCATAAGAAGGACATATATTATAGATGTATAAGCAAGAAATCTGAAAAAGAGACTAAATGGATCTATAGCTATCATATTGTAAAAACATGTATCAAGTGTAAGCCTATTGTACAGGATAGCGGTGGCTGCAATGGAGCCAATCATTCCGATTATGCCTATGTAAAAAGCCTCATTGCCCCTTGATTTCTTCATTAACATTGCACCAATCAGAGCAACAAGTGATGTAATAGTAGCAATCAATTCCGGCGTTATAAGGAAAAGCGATTTTGTTAAACTTTCCTGCATTATATTCTCTCCATTAATGACCAACCATCATCAACAATTTTGTAAGTGAAGGACCTACAAGGTTAAAAAATGGAACCGGATAAACACCAAAGAACACAGCAATTAAAGCAAGTGGAACAAGCGTAAAAAGTTCCCTTCCATTTATCTCTGGTATATCCTTATACTTTTCATTTGCAGGACCTAAAAATACTCTTTGATATGCCCATAAGAAATAACTTGCTGTAAATATTACCCCTGTAGCAGATATGATCACAATAACCGGATAAACCTTGAATGTGCCAAGAAATACCAGAACCTCTCCAATAAATCCACTCAATCCTGGTAAGCCTAAAGAACCCATAAATGCAAGGCTTGTTATACCTGCATAAATAGGCATATAAGTTGCTATACCACCAAATCCATTAAGATCCCTATGGTGTGCCCTATCATAAATAACACCTACCAGTAAAAAGAGCATCCCTGTAATAATACCATGGTTAAACATCTGCATGATGGCGCCGTTAAAGCCAATAAATGTCATTGAGGCTAATCCAAGTATTACAAATCCCATATGACTTACAGAAGAGTAAGCGATCATCTTCTTAAAATCTGTTTGAGCCATGGCTACAAGTGCCCCATAAACAATGTTTATAAGCCCTAAAATTGCCATAGCAATTGCTGTATAATTAGCCATGTCTGGCAACAGTGGAAAACTTATTCTCATAAGACCATATGCACCCATTTTTAGCAAAATACCAGCAAGGATAACGCTTATGGCTGTTGGTGCTTCCACGTGTGCATCAGGCAACCATGTATGGAATGGGAATACAGGCACCTTTATTGCGAAACCTATGAACAAGGCAATATACATTGCCAACCTTACGCCAAATTGTTTAAGAAAAGGTCCCTGATTAGCTTGATTCATAAGGGTAACAATATCAAAGGTATGCCTGCCAGTGGCAGGGTCAGTACTGTTAAAATAAAATGCCAGTATTACAACAAGCATCAACACACTACCAGCAAGTGTATAAAGGAAGAATTTAATAGCTGCATATTCTCTTCTTGGACCACCCCAGATACCAATAAGGAAATACATCGGGAACAGCATTAACTCCCAGAATATATAAAATAGAAAGAAATCCAGTGAAAGGAACACTCCAAACATAGCTGTCACGAGTAAAAGGTATAAAGAAAAGTAAGCTTTATGTGCTTTGTTAATGTTCCACGAAGCAAATACAGAAAGAAAACTCAGCAGACCGGTAAGAATAACCATCGGTGCACTGATACCATCCACACCTAAATAATATTGTATGTTGAATGCTGTTATCCATGGATATTTTTCCACAAATTGAAACCCACTATCACCAAGATTCATGATAGCATACATATAAAAGGATAGGATCATGGGTATAAAGGTAAATATCACTGTGGTCCATCTGATCCATGAGACTTTGTCCCTCGGCATAAGTAAGACAAGAACAAAGCCTATCATCGGTGTAAAAACGATCCAGCTCAAAAGATAATTAGATAACATCTCTTCTTCCTCCTACAATAAAACAAACGAAAGTAATATAGCTAACCCTATGATGGCGAATATAAGATAGTTTTGCACGAGCCCTGTTTGCAGCTTCCTCAGGATACTACCTGCTGATATTATTCCGTCACCAACTGCATTAACAGCCCCATCAACGACTACCCTATCAAATGCCCCATCAAACTCTGAAAGTTTCCTGCCAAGTTTTGCTGCTCCATTTACAGCACCATCAATAATACCCAAATCAAACAATGCAAGTATATCTTTCAATTTCATAACACCACCTACAATATACTTTAAATAAAACTCATCCACATAATACTTATTCAACAACCATGTATAGGTAGTATGAAATTTCTCTGCAAGTTTATCAGGTAATTCCGTGTTAACAGCGTAAAAGTAATAGCCCAAACCTATACCCAGCAGTGCTGCCAATACTGAAACACCCATAAGCATCCATTCTAAAGAGATAGAACCTTCTGGTAAATTGAAATTGGAAGCAAATACAGGCGAAAGGAATTCGGCAAACACATTATGTACACCAAAAGCCTCTGGCATCCCTATATAACCACCTATAACAGATAGAATAGCAAGTATGATAAGTGGTATTGTCATGGTTTTTGGGGATTCATGAATATGCTCTGCTGTATGATGATCCATTCTTGGGTTGCCATAAAATGTGAGTATTACAAGTCTTGTCATATAAAATGCAGTGAGAACAGCACCTGTTACGCCAAGTGCCCACACAAACTTTCCACCATACGGGCTTATATAAGCATTGTAAAGTATATCATCCTTACTGAAGAATCCTGCAAATCCTGGCACGCCTGTGATAGCTAATGTAGCTATAATGAATGTTGAAGTTGTTATGGGTAATTTTTTAGCAAGCCCTCCCATTTTTCTTATATCCTGTTCACCGGACATTGCATGGATTACACTTCCAGCTCCAAGAAACAAAAGCGCTTTGAAAAAGGCATGCGTCATTAAATGAAAAATACCAGCACTAAATGCCCCTACACCAACACCTATAAACATATAACCAAGCTGGCTCACCGTTGAATAAGCAAGGACCTTCTTTATATCATTTTGAACCAATCCAATGGTTGCTGCAAAAAATGCTGTTAATGCACCTACAATAGCGATAACCCTTAATGCATCCGGTGCAAGCACATAAAGAAAATTCATCCTTGCAACCATGTATACACCTGCTGTTACCATCGTAGCTGCGTGTATCAATGCACTAACCGGTGTCGGACCTGCCATTGCATCAGGCAACCATACATAAAGAGGTATTTGTGCAGATTTACCAGTTGCACCCACAAACAACATTATACCAACTATGGTAAGTACTGAGACAGGAATAAGATTTATGTTAGATTTTATAACACCAAAATCAAGCGTCCATGTACCTGTTTTTAAACCCATTGATGTAAATAGAAGTATGAACCCAACTATAAATCCAAAATCACCGATTCTGTTTACAACAAATGCCTTCATGCCTGCTCTGGCATTCTCAATTTTTTCAAACCAGAAGCCAATAAGAAGGTAAGAACATAATCCAACACCTTCCCAGCCAACAAACATCAAAAGTATACTATTTGAAAGCACAAGCAAAAGCATTGCAAATGCAAAAAGGTTTAAAAATCCAAAGTATCTTGAATATCTCTTGTCGTCATGCATATAACCAACTGAATAAAGATGGATCACAGAACCTACACCGCTAACAACAAGGATCATCACCGTAGACAATGGATCAACGAGAAATGATAAACCTACCTGAAAACTACCCAGCCCTATCCATGTGTACACTGTATCCACAAAGTGCCTCTCGTTTACAGGTAAAGAAATCAAATGTATATACACGAGAACAGATAATATGAATGATATAGAAATGGAGCCAACCGCGATAACATTTACTGCTGTATGTGATAGCCTTCTTCCGATTAAAAGGTTTGTTGCTGCACCTAATAAAGGTAGTAATGGAATCAACCAGATATAATGTTCAATAAAGGAAAACATTAAAGCCTCCACCTACCCTTTCAATGTATCTTCTTTATCAAGGTCAATAGTTCTCGTTGCCTTGTATATTGCTATTACTATAGCAAGTGCTACTGCAACCTCGGCAGCAGCTATTACTATTGAGAACAATGCAAATACCTGGCCACTAACACCGGTATCCACAAACTTACAAAATGCTACAAGATTTATATTGGCTGAATTTAACATAAGCTCTACACCCATCAAAACAGCTATAGCGTTTTTTCTTGTTAAAACACCAAAAACACCTATTGAAAACAATAAACCTGATAGTATTAAATAATCCGTTAATGTCACTGATAAAAGCTCCATTAGACCTCTTTCCCTCCTTTTATATCAAGCGCTTCCTTGCTTTTATTATTCTTAAGCTTAACCTCTATTCTTATAAGGTAAGCAGCACCAATCATTGCAAGAACAAGCAACAGGGAGGCAAGCTCAAATGGCAAAAGGTAGTTTGTTAATAGTTGTGTTCCTATTGGCTCGGTTGTTGGTATGTAGGGTTTATATCCTATATAAAACCATGGAACATTCTTAATTGAATAGTATATCATGGTAAATGTTATAATTGCACTGATAGTTCCCATCACCACTGTACCAAGTCTATTAAATATGTCCATGCTATAAACATTGCGGGTAAGCATAACACCAAACACAATGAGGATCATTACACCACCAATATAAATAAGTACCTGTGTTACACCTATAAAATCAGCTCCAAGTAAGATGTATATACCTGCAACACCAAACAGGGTAAAAAACAACGCAAAAGCCGACCTTACAATATTTTTAAGAAGCACCACAAGTAAAGCAGAACCTATTATTAAAATTGAGAAGATATAAAATAATATTGCTTGAACGGTAGCAGAATACATATTATTTTACCTCCTCTTTCTTAGGTTCTAACTTTTTCTCTTCAACCCTGCCTTCCTGCGGTTTTAATTCGCCAAGACCAAAGTGAGAAATAAGTTCATCCTTTGTATAGGCTGAGAATTCATACTTTTTCTCAAAATAAAGGCAATGTTCAACAGGGCATGCCTCCACACAGAGTCCGCAGTATATGCATCTGGCATTATCTATATCAAATACAACAGGTCTTAACTTTTTATTTTCATCCCTTACTGTTTTTAATGTTATGGCATCAACAGGACATATTCTTGCACATGCTGTACATCCTGTACATATATTGATATCCACAAATAGCTTGCCCCTAAATCTATCAGGAGGTTCTCTTTTGACCTCAGGGTACTGCTGGGTTACCTCTGTTTTGGGATTTACTCCATACTTGATGGTAATTCCCATACCTGTAAGAATAGATTTAATAGCATTAAACATCTTTTTAAAATACTCTGTCATTAACTCTCCATTAGTGAACGAATAATCCTGTAATAATGTCATAAACACCTTTACCATGCAGCAGCAATACCCACACACTTGCACCTATAAGGTTAAAGAATGCAAAAGGTGTTAGATATTTCCAGCATAGTTCCATGAGCTGATCTACCCGTAACCTTGGTAATGTCCATCTAATCCACATCATGATATAAATAAGCAGGAATACCTTTCCAAAAAACACAGCTACTTCCAGAATATCTTTTAACCAGACAGGCATTACAATATTCCCGATAAATGGTATCTGCCAGCCTCCTAAGAAAAGGGTTGTTGCAAGTGCACTTACAACAAACATATCACCGTATTCTGCCATGAAGAAGAAAGCAAAACGCATACCAGTATACTCTGTATGATAACCTGCAACGATCTCTGATTCTGCCTCTGGTATGTCAAAGGGTGTCCTGTTAACCTCTGCTATAGAGGCTATAAAATAGATGAAGAATGCAAAAAATGTAAATGGATTGTTGAAGATAAGCCATCTGAATATTCCTAAACCACCTGATTGATAAGCGATAATATCTCTCATATTCAATGATGCTGGTATAATAATTGCAGCGAGTAAAGAAAGAACTGTAGGTATTTCATAACTTACAATTTGTGCAACTGCACGCATACCACCGAATAATGACCATTTGTTGTTTGAGCCCCATGCTCCCATAAGTATTGCCATGGATACAACAGATGAAATAGCCAGGATATAAAGCACCCCAACATTGAGGTTTGCTATGTATATATGCTCACTGTAAGATAAAGGAACAAACGCGGCAAATGAGGCTGTAAAAACAATATAAGGTGCTATTATAAACAGCCATTTGTCAGCATAAAATGGAATTATGTCCTCTTTAAGCAAAAGCTTTACACCATCTGCAACAAACTGTAAAAGCCCATAAGGTCCCACCCTGTTTGGACCTATCCTTGCCTGAATATCACCTGCTACCTTCCTTTCAGCATATGTTGCCAGACCTTCATAAAGTAAAGCAACAGCAAGTACTATTACTGATGAAACAATAATTATAGCTATAACCACAAGCAATCTTATTATTGGTGCAGCATTTGCCAAACGCGTAATGATCTCATTTATAAGTTCTGTCATCTATCAATCTCCGGTAAAATAATATCCAGACTTCCTATAATGGCGATAAGGTCGGCTATCATGACCCCTTTTGCGAGCTTCGGTAAAATACTCAGATTTGCAAAAGATGGTGCCCTGATCTTTAACCTGTATGGTTTGGTAGAACCATCACTTATCAGATAAAAACCAAGCTCTCCCCTTGGATTTTCAGCACGTACATAAACCTCACCTGCTGGCGGTTTTAATACCTTCGGTACCTTTGCTGTATAATCTCCAGGGGCAAGCATATCAAGGCACTGTTTTACTATTTTAGTGGATTGTTCCATCTCGTATATTCTCATCATATATCTATCCCAGGCATCTCCAATTGTGCCCATCTCCCCTCTACCAATGGGAATATCAAAATCAAGTTCATTGTATATAAGATAAGGTTCCTCGCGCCTAAGGTCCCATTTTATGCCTGATGCCCTTAGATTGGGACCGGTAACACCATAATCCAAAGCATCTTCAGGGGTTATTACAGCAATATTCGCAAGCCTCTTTATAAAAATAGCATTATATGAAAGTAGTTCATTATATTCTTTTAACTTACCGGGAAAGTAATCCAGAAATTCCTTTGCCTTATCAATAAAGCCCTCGGGTAAATCCTTGGAAACCCCACCTATCCTTATATAGTTATATGTAAGTCTTGACCCACATGTCATTTCAAAAAGATCATTGATAAATTCCCTTTCTCTTATTCCAAATAAAAATGGAGTAAAAGCACCCATATCTGAAGAAAACGACCCAAACGCTATAAGATGACTTGATATCCTGTTTAATTCAGCCATAATTACCCTTATTATCTGAGCCCTTCGTGGTATCTCTATATTAAGAAGCTTTTCAACTGTCATTGCATAAGCAAGGTTACAATTCATAGAAGCAAGGTAATCAAGCCTGTCAGTAAATGGCGTAAACTGAGGGTAGGTAACCCGTTCTGCTATTTTCTCAAGTGCCCTGTGTAGATAACCTATATAAGGTCTGGCAGCAGTTAAAACCTCACCATCGGTTCTAACAAGCAACCGCAGTACACCATGTGTACTCGGATGCTGTGGTCCCATACTTACTTCCATAAATCTTTCATCAACATTAACCATTTATACATCCCATGTATGATATTTTTTGGGGTAAACATAATCCTTGCGCATAGGATAACCTTCCCAATCATCTGGCATGAGTATTCTTCTTAAATCAGAATGCCCATCAAATATTATACCAAATAGATCGTACGCCTCTCTTTCATACCAATTAGCAGTAGCCCAAACACCTTCTACTGTAGGAACATGTGGTTCATTCCTGTCTATCTCCACCTTTAATGCTATCTTATGCCTGTGTGTTATGGAAAAGAGATGATAAACAACAGCCATTTTACCCTGGTCCTTAAGATCCACACCACTTAAACACATGAGAGATGTGAAATTAAGTCCTTCTTCATTTTTTAAAAACTTACAAACATCAACAATGGCACTCGATTCTACAATAATAGTAGGAGGAAATGTGTTCTCTAAAAACTGTTTTATCTTGGAACTGAATGTTTTAGATAATATATCGTAAATGCCTTTTGGTTCCATTATTTTTTCACCAGGTTTTTTTCTTGCATTATCTTTTGCTGCAACTTTATGATACCCTCTATCAAAGCCTCGGGTTTCGGAGGACAACCAGGGACATACACATCAACGGGTATAATTTTGTCTACGCCCTTGAGTACAGAATATGAATCCTTGTAAAACGGACCGCCTGTATTCGCACAGCTACCCATTGCAATTACATACTTTGGCGAAGGCATTTGATCATAAAGTCTTTTAACCCTATCCGCCATTTTATGAGTTATAGTGCCAGCCACAATCATCAGGTCAGATTGCCTTGGTGTAGCCCTGAAAACTGAACCAAACCTATCCAGATCATAACGAGATGCACCTGTCTGCATAAGCTCAATACCACAACACGCAGTCGCGAACAGCATGTACCAAAGAGAATTCTTTTTGGACCAGTTTAAAAACTTATCCACAGTTGTAAAAAGTATGTTGTCCGGTAATCTATCTTCTAATATACCCATTATTTTTCCTCAATTTATTCTTTTAAGCATATTTGTTGATATTCTCTCATCTGGACTATTGTTTTCTTCTGTTTCTTTCAAATTATCAATATCCTTTATCCAGTTGAGATCACCCATATCCCATACATATGCAAAACCAACAAGAAGAATCACAATGAATATAAGCACATCCCAGAATGCAACCCAACCTGTTGCTTTAAACACAACTGCCCATGGGAACAAGAACAATACCTCTACATCAAATATGACAAAGATCAATGCAATTATATAAAACCTTACATTGAAGTTAATCCAACTAAAACCAATTGGCTCTTCACCGCATTCATAGTTGCTCATTTTTACCACATTTGGCTCAGCAGGTCTTATAAGCCTTGCTAATAACAGACTTACAGCAACAAACAGAATGCCTACTATTAAAAATACAAATACGCTTGCAAAATCTATCATCATATTTTCACCTGTATACTGTATACGCTTCCTACATAAAAAAATAAAACATTGTCAAGTATTTGTAAAATTTTATTACCAGAAACTAAACACATGGGGGTATGCGATCCTAAATTAACCCAGAAATTGCATTTACAAAAATAGGGAGGTTTGTGTAAAAAGCCTGCGTCAAATCTTAGGTATTCTTCGGATATTAGCAAAAAAGAATTATTGTGCTGTCATTGCGAGCCGCAGGCGAAGCAATCCCTATGCTTGTAGATTGCTTCGTCATTTTATTCCTCGCAATGACAACCTTACATGGGTACCCCGAGCGAATGAACAAACTTTCCTATTGCATTTTTTAGGTTAACCCAGAAATTGCATTTTTGGGTTAAGAAAACACCCTTTTGAATTTTGCAAAAAGTTTTTTAATACCGCTTCTGGAACTAATATGCCTTATCATATAAATAAAAGCGTTAAGACTACTGTAAACATAGAAAAAGGCGATGATGCGAAGTAGTTTCAACGCCTGATTTGATATTGTTACATCTTTAAAAGCCCTTTTATTATAGTAATCAAACTTTGTAAAATCCTGAACAACCATATATTTCGGATCCGTTGAAATAATGTCATAAAGCCCTGTGCCGGGTAAGGGCTGGGTCAGATTAAATGTTACCTCATCCGATCTTATCTGTCTTGCAAATTTTATCGTTTTTAATATCTCTTTTTTAGTCTCGCCCGGCGCACCAAGCATAAAAAATGTAAGTGTCTTTATACCTATTTCGTGAGCAATACTTACTGTTTCCTTAACCTGTTCTGGAACAATCCCCTTTTTATATATATCATTCAATATTCTTTCATTAGCAGATTCTGCTCCAATATGAATCTTTCTTAAACCGGCTTTGTACATCTCTCTCAACAATTGTTTATCCACTGTATCTGCCCTTGTATTGCACCCCCAGACTATGCCTGACTGCTTTTTAGAAAAGATCTCTACAAACTCATAGACCCACTTTTTGTTTATAGTGAAAGTATCATCTTGAAACATAAAAGATTGTATGTTGTACAATCTTTTTAATTCCAATATCTCTTCTACTACATTTTCAGGTGATCTGTACCTTAATTTTGAGCCAAACATCTTTCTTAATGTTGGCTGACAGTAGGTACAATGAAATGGACATCCCCTGCTTGCTATTATATTGGTTCCTTTTAAGTTTTTGCCTGTTGCATCCATATAATGCCAGTACTGCATATATTTCCAATATTCTAAAAAGCTATGATCCGGAAAAGGAATGTCATCAAGATTATCTACAATATTTAGTTCACCTGATTTAAACAACTGTTCTTCGTTTTTTGTCCATGAACCCCTGACAGATTTTATTGATGGTAAAGCTGTTAGAAACTCTAACAGAGGTTTTTCGCCCTCACCTATGATAATAGCATCTACATGCGGTATGACAGTTTCAGGCATTATTGTAGCATGAGGGCCACCTGCTATAACGAACTTTCCAAGCGATTTAGCCATATGTGCTATAAATATGGCATCATTGAACATAATTGTATCAATGTATATTCCGACAATATCTGTTGAATAATTCACAATTCGTTTAAACACATAGCTATAATCATGATGAAATGTCGTATCTATGAGCTGGACATTTGCATTTAGAGCCCTTTTTAAATATGTTGCAATATAAAGTGGACCGAGTGGCGGATCTCCAGATGCATACTTCATCCTCGGAAAAACAATGGAGATATTATAGTTATCAAGCATAATATATACCGATTGCTATCAAATATAGCTACCTATCCCTTTTTATAGTAACAACTGTTGAAGGATTAATGGTTACATATGTATCTTTACCAAGATATAGTATAGGTTGTATTGCATTATAATTTATTGTGCCCAAGTCAGTATGTAGATTGTCTGCTTCATGAACATAAACAATCCTACCTATAAATAAATCGTGGTCACCTGCTTTTACTATCTCCTGAACAGAACACTCGTATGCTGCATAAGAAATTCTCATCACAGGAACATCTAATTTTTGCGAAGACTTCAGTTCTATATTTGCATCTTTGATCTTGTCTATATCCTTTCCGCTAACACTGCCTAATCTTACAAGCAATTTTAGATATTTAAAATCAATAAAGTTCACAGAAAATACTCCGGATGCACTAATCAATTTATGTGTATATCTTTTAGGCGATATTGAAACACAATACACCATTGGATCCTTTGAAAGACCTGCCTGCCACGCTGCTGGCATTAGATTAGTTTTTCCTTCATGTCTTGAACCTATCAGTGGTACAACACATGGATAAAATTGGTAAAAATCAACCATATTACCTCCTTTAAAAGCTTTTTATAGTTGTATAAATTAATTATCCTTTAAACCAAAAAATGCAATAGGAAAGTTTGCTCATTCGCTCGGGGTACCCACCCGAAGGGAAGGGTCGTGCGATCCACCCGTAATCCCTTCTGCCCCTTTTTAGCAAAAAGGCGGAGAGGGGTTTGTTATAAACGAGATTTAAGTCCTCTGTAAGGTTGTCATTGCGAGGAATAAAATGACGAAGCAATCTACAAGCATAGGGATTGCTTCGCCTGCGGCTCGCAATGACAGCACAATAATTCTTTTTTGCTAATATCCGAAGAATACCTAAGATCTGACGCAGGCTTTTTACACAAACCTCCCTATTTTTGTAAATGCAATTTTGGGTTAAACTTTCGGGTTGATCGAGCGAATAGCTGATAACAACTCAGAGGAATTTACAAACCTCTTCTCAGGCTGTTTCTCCAAACATTTAAGTACTATATCATTAAGCACATCTGAGACTTCAGGTACAATGCCTTTAAGTGAGGCAGGCACAGTATGTAAATGATGATAATAAACATCCCCCTTATTAAAAGGAGGTACACCCGCAAGCATTTCATACAAAACAACACCGAAAGCGTATATATCTGTTTGAAAACTTATTTTATCCCCCTTTATTTGTTCTGGTGACATATAATAGGGTGTTCCTATAACCTTTGTCGCCGTTTGAGCAGTATCATGTATAATCTTTGCGAGCCCAAAATCCATGAGCTTAATAACACCATCGTTTGTAATCATTATATTCCCTGGCTTTATATCCCTATGGATAAGGTTATTGCTATGGGCATATACAAGTGCTTTAACAAGTTGAACTGCTATATTTAATGAATCCTGTTGACTCAACCTTCCCTTATCCCGGAGAATATCCTTAAGTGTTTTTCCATTCACAAGTTCCATTGCGATATAGTACTCATTTCCTTGTTTACCCGCGTCGTAGACTATAACTATATTCGGATGGTTTAAGGCTGCAGCTGATTTAGCCTCTCTTAAAAAATCGCCTACCATTTCCGGATGATGTGTTAGATCAAGATTAGGCACCTTGTAAGCAACCTTTCGTTCAAGCACATTATCATATGCTTCATATACCCTACCCATATTACCACGCCCAATTTCTCTAATAATTCTGTATCTAATATCACCTCCGGAAATCAAACCCTGAACCTTTTTAGGTTGCTCTTTTAGCATCTTTATTCTGTTTTTTACATCTCTGTAGTTGTAATCTTCAGCTATAATCTTCTCATAGATCAACAATGCTTTTGATAGCTCTCCCAACCCTTCAAAAGCCCTTGATATTCCATAGTAAGCATCCAATGTCGGCTTATCCAGTGGCTTATTTCCTATAGCCTTCTTATATTTTTCTACAGCCTGTGTTAACATGCCTTTTTTAAAAAAAATATCACCAAGGAGCACACATGCACGATAGTACTCAGCTTCATTGGAGGACTGAACCATCTGTAGTGTCTGAATTGCATTATCCATATCGTTTATTTTTATAAATTGTTCTGCAGCTTCCACAAATCGCTTTTCTTTAACAAGTGCATTTATAAGCTTTTTTTCATCCCCGACAAGTTTATAAAATGATTTAGCCTTTTCTAAGTTTCCAGCCTTTTCATATAGCTCTGCGGCTTTCTGAGGCATACCGGCTACCTCATACATCTGGGCTGCAAGTTCATACTCACCCGCTTTTTCATACATTTCTCCAGCTTTGGTATAATTATTTGCATCATGATAAAGTTCAGCTGCATTCATAAATTCTTGTATCGCCTCATAACATTTGGCTGCCTTATCTTTTTCACCGATACCCCTGTAATATTCTGCCTTAATAGTGTTAGCCTTTACAAGCTCTCCTGCCTTTTCATAAAGCAATGCTGCTTCTAATGGCTTGTTTACCAGGGTAAGGTATTCAGCAGCTTCAACAAATTTCCCGGCTGACTTGTAAGCCTCAATAGCCAATTCATAAAGCCTCATTGACGCATAAACCTTTGCAGCTATTTCATGTTTACCTATCTTAGTCAAAAGAGAACCTGTTTTTCTGGCAAGCTCTTCCATCCTTGCAGTGTAATCACGATCCATTTCCATCTTTTCTGTGGAATAATCACTGTTTAATGCCTTCAAATAGCATTGTGCAGCCTTATTCAAATTATTGGATTTAAGATAAAGCTCTCCAGCTGGTAAAAACATCTCAGCTATTTCATACATTTCAGCAGCATTGGTATAATCCTTACCATCCTCGTATGCAGAAGCAGCTTCTGTATAACTTTTTATGGATCTGTAAATGTCACCTGCCTTTTTAAAATCGCCTTTTGTTTTCGCAAGCCTTGCAGCAGCATTGGCATCTCCTGATTCAAGAAGAAGATTTATTGCAGTATCAATTTTGTTCATCCGCAACGCTATCTCTGATGCCTTCTTTTTAGCGCCTGCTTTCATATAAAACTCGTATGCCTTTGAAAGCTTTCCATCATAGGCATAAAAATCCCCTGCAGATACATAATCACCGTGTTTAATTGCGTTTCTGGCAGACTCAGCAAAATTTGTTGTTTTTCCATGACTGACTAAAAACAGTTTTTTTAATACTACACTGAAGATATAAAAACCAAAAAGCCCACCAGCTAATTTCAAAATAATGTTATATGGTTCTGTGTAATAAATATAAGCAATAAGCGATAATAGTTTATCTATCAAAAAACCTGTTGTATCCACAATTGTATTCATATTTTACAAATTTTATACTATGCACCTTGAAACAAAGTCAAACACTTAATTTAAAAATTACAACAATAAAAATTCATATGCCATCTTTCTTCTTTAATTCCTTGTTTTTTTAGAAATAAAAGCTATAATATACACCATGGACAAAACTAATATGGAGGCACAAATGAAACCCAAATCTGTTAGAAGTTGGCTAATAGTGATACTCATTTTAGCTGTCACATCTGCATTTGCAGCTAAAATTGTTGCAAACAAAGAACATCAAAATTCTAAAAAGAGTGAGAGCACATACGAGGACCTTGGATTGTTTACATCGGTACTTAATAAGGTTCAAAAGGATTATGTAGAACCTGTAAGTACGAAAAAACTTATATATGGTGCATTAAAGGGTATGGTAAGCTCGCTGGATCCACATTCAGCATTCATGACACCAGATGAATACAAAGACCTTCAGGTAAGTACACAAGGACAATTTGGTGGCGTAGGTATGACGATCACATTGAAGGATGGAGTGTTAACTGTAATATCGCCTATAGAAGATACACCCGCTGCAAAAGCAGGAATAGAGCCAGGGGATAAAATCATAATGATAGATGGCAAGCCAACAAGGGACCTTACACTTGAACAGGACCTGAACATGATACGTGGACCAAGCGGAACAAAGGTAAGCTTAACTATTGTAAGAGAAGGCTGGAAACAACCCAAAACATTTGAACTAACAAGAGAGATCATAAAGATCAAAAGTGTTAAATACGATGTAATAGATGGCAACTACGGATACATAAGAATTATCCAGTTTCAGGAAACCACCAACAATGAACTTCAAAAGGCACTTGATGAGATACATAAAAAAACAGATAACAATATTAAAGGACTTATACTTGATCTGAGAAATAATCCAGGAGGTTTGCTAAATCAGGCAGTTGATGTAGCATCCCATTTTATAAAAAGTGGTTTGATTGTTTACACAAAAGGCAGGCTTCCTGATCAACAGATGAAATTTATGGCAACAGGTAAAAATGTAGAACCCGATTACCCAATAGTTGTATTAATCAATGGAGGAACTGCAAGTGCCTCTGAGATAGTAGCAGGAGCTCTACAAGATCATAAAAGGGCAATAATAGTAGGAACACCCAGCTTTGGAAAAGGCTCTGTTCAAACAATAATACCACTTGATGATGGTTCTGCACTTAGACTTACAACTGCACTTTACTATACACCCAATGGAAGATCTATTCAGGCTGAGGGAATACAACCAAACATTTTAATGCACGAAGAAAAGGTTGTTGAAGAATCTCAAAATATATTCGGGATTACGGAAAAGGATTTAGAAGGACATTTTCCAGCACAAAACAAACTAAAAAAGGTTACTCAGGAAGAATCAAAAAAGATAAAAGAACTTTTAAGCGATAGTGAGATAAGGCGTGCGCTTGATATATTAAAGGCTATTCACTTTTATACCACTGTAAATGGAGGCAATGTAGTTAAAAATTAATGAAATGGTTAAATAGACTTTTATTACTACTGATATTGGGAATGGCTGTGTATGTAGTTGCCTCGCACGGAGGACTGTACGACCTGTGGCAAATTAAAAAAAATATAGCACAGCTTGAAAAAAAGAATACAGCATTGTTACAGGAAAAGAATGACCTTGCTACACAAATTAATTTATTGAAATCCAACTATTTTATCATTGAGAAATTAGCGCGTGAGGAGCTTGGCATGGTTAAAAAAGATGATCTCGTTATCTACTTTGACAAACATAACGCAAGCCCGGCTCCTCAAGTTTCAAATGAAAACAACGAAAAAAAATAAAACCAGCATTCATACATGACATTAAATACCAAACAAATACTCCTTACCATTGTATTTTTCATTATGCTTATGACTGCTTCTATATTTTACATCTTTGGTATTGAACCAGTTAGCGATTCTAACAGTCTACTTTTCATAGTTTTTTGGGCTATCTTTTCTATTTTCTCAATCCTGACATACATACTGACAAAGATTCCGCAATACATAAAAAATATAATGCTTTCTCTTCTAATCGTTGTAACCTTTATGATAATACTTGACATCGTTGAGACTACATTCAGGTTTAATGCAAATTCCTCAATCTATTTTATTTACATGCTAATTACGATGTTGTTTGGTATCATCAATGGTGTAATTGCTGTTATCTATGGTGGTATACTGTTCCTTACAAAGGCTTATATATATTCAAAACCTTTTGAAAGGTACATATTCTATTCTATCGTTTCTATCGTCTCAGTAGTAGTTGTTGGACTATTAGTTATATACGAGAAAAATCTAATAGAAAAATTAAAAAATAAAATAGCCACCCTTCAACAAGCACCGATTGAATTCAACTTAACAACAGAATCAAAGGTAGATTCTGCCTCATATTCTCATATTATCTCTGATGATGGACTAAAAAAGGAAAAGAAAAGGCTCGTAACAATACTGAATGAAAGATTATTCAACATAGTAGAAACAATCCGTTCCACACTTCATCCATTTACTGTAATTCTTTATTTGAAGGATAACGATAAAGGATTCAGGGGTAGAGAGGTTCTATCAAACAGTGAATTGATAAATATGGACAAAGTCCTAACCCAAGATGATCCTTACATAGGATGGGTATTAAAAAACAAGAAAAGTATGTTGCTAAATGAGATGAAAGGTGAGATTAAAGATATACCGTACTACATGCGAAATGAAGGAATTAAATCTTTTTTAGCCGTCCCTGTTATGCGTGAAAACGAAGTAATAGGTATAATTTGTGTTGATAGCCTTGAGGTCCAAGCCTTTACAGATGAACATTCAAAATTGTTAAATATCATATCCAACCAAATCATAGATTTAATGGATAATATAGAACTGCAATATAAGCTGCGATACGATATGTATGAAAAAGGAGCCATGTATACCTTTGTGCGTACACTTTCCCATTATATAGATGCAGTAGACATATCAAAAACATCACTTAATGAAATTCTAAGGATCACAAATGCAAATGCGGGTTTTTTTGCGATTAAAAATGACTATAAGAAATTTAAAATAATCTATGTGCAAAATCTTAGTAATGAGCTTAATGGTAAAGAATTTTTTGCTGATATAGAACCTTTCCTTGATGGTACAACAGAAAATCATGTCTCACCTATATCACAGATGGCAACATCTCAAATAAAAAATAGCCACCCTGCTCTATACAACCTGTATGCCCCTGATAAGACCTTCAAATATACCACAATAATACCATTACAAACAAAAACTGAGGTAGTAGGTGTAATCATACTTTATATGGGAAACACCATAAATGAGCGAATAATTTTAATCCTTGAAACATTGATAAATCAGATTTCTATATCACTATATAACTCTATCCTTTTTGATAAATTAGAAAGGTTAGCTATTACAGATGGTCTTACACAACTTCATAACCATAGACACTTCCAGGAATATTTGGATGTTGAAGTCAAAGAGGCAATCAGGTATAATAAATTACTGACACTTCTTATGTTAGATATAGATCACTTTAAGGTTTTAAATGATAAATATGGACATCCTCAAGGTGACAAAGTGCTAAGAAGGCTCTCTGAAGTTATTATACAAACAATAAGAGATGTAGACTATGCGGCAAGATATGGAGGCGAGGAATTTTGTGTAGTGCTACCCAACACAGACACAAAAGGTGCGTATAAAATAGCAGAACGATTAAGAAAAACCGTTGAAACCCTTGTTTTAAAATCAGGAACAGGAGAGAATATCAATTTTACAATCAGTATAGGTATATCTTCTATACCAGAAGATGCTAAAAACAAAGAGGAATTGATACTTCATGCAGATAAAGCACTTTATTTTTCAAAAAAAAGTGGTAGGAACAAAACAACAATATATGCTAACATAAAAGAAAAGGAGTAAATTATGAAAAAACTCGGTGTTAATATAGATCATATAGCAACTGTAAGACAGGCAAGAAAAACATTTGAACCTGATCCCGTAAGTGCAATCAGTATCATAGAATTAGCGGGTGCAGACAGCATAGTAATGCATCTAAGAGAAGATAGAAGACATACTCAGGATAGAGATTTAGAACTCGCAAGAAAAATTGTTAAAACAAAACTAAATTTAGAGATGGCTCCAACACAGGAAATGATAAAGATAGCACTTGATGTTAAACCTGATATTGTAACGCTTGTGCCTGAAAGACGGGAGGAGCTTACAACAGAAGGTGGACTTGAAGTGGCTCTTAATATGGAATCTTTTAAAAAATATATACGATTATTCCACGATGCAGATATTACTGTAAGTCTTTTCATAGACCCGGATATTGATCAGATAAAAGCTGCTCACAGAGTTGGAGCTGATATAGTTGAAATAAGTACAGCCAGATATAGTGAATCAAAAACTAAAAAAGAAATAGAGACAAACCTACAACAAATAATAAATGCAGTAATAACTGCAGATAAATTAAAATTAGGAATATCTGCCGGGCATGGACTTACCTATATAAATATAGAACCAATAACAAAGATAGATGCAATAACTGAATATAACATTGGACATTCCATAATAGCACGCGCTATATTCACCGGTATCGCCAATGCAGTTAAAGAGATGAAGGATAAAATCAATGCAAGATTATAATTCTTTGCAAAGGAGATAAAATTTATGTCTATCATAACGATATCAAGAGGTACATTCAGTGGTGGAGAAAAACTCGCAGAGTGCCTTGCTCAAAAATTGGGATACAAATCCATCAGCAGGGAGGTCCTTGTAGAGGCAGCTGAAAAATATGGTATCTCTTTAGATAAATTAGTATACGCTATGGAATCAAAACCAACTATTCAAGAACGGCTATCATTGAATATAGATAGATTTAGATATTTATCTTTTATTCAAGCAAAATTATGTGAAGAGGCACGAAAAGATAATATTGTGTATTATGGTCATGCAGGTCACATTCTTCTGAAAGATGCCTGTCCGGTAATAAAGGTTAAGGTTATAGCAAGCATGGAACAACGTATCGTGTTTGCTATGGAACGTAATAAGTTTTCGCGCGAAGAGGCAATAGCCTACATAAAAAAGATGGATAAATACAGAGAAAAATGGACAAGATTTATATATGACATAAATTGGAATGATCCGTCTATTTATGACATTGTTGTAAATCTAAAGGATACAAGTATAGAAACAGCATGCAATATAATAGCTTTTATGACTACTGTACCAGAGTTTAGACTTTCTGAATTTGCAAAAAAGAATTTAGATGATTTAACTCTTGAAAGTCAAATAAAGGCAAAACTTGCATCGGATGATATGACGAAAGATTACATCACACTAAAGATCATTGTTAATGACCGTAATGTTAAAGTGAGTGGAAGGGTAAAGAATACCGAGATCAGTGACAGAATAAAAACTATTATTGAGCAAACTCCTGGAGTAAAAAGTGTAGACTGCACTTGTGTAAGCTATTATATTAATGATGATGTAATACTCTAACCTTAAGGCTTCATGCATGACAGGTAACCACCAGAACTACTCTGGAATAGAAAAACCTCACTATACTAAAAAGGTATCTACATTCAACACGAGAAGATGTACTATAAGATAAGTTTGGGTAACTTCCTGCTATGAAAAAGATAACACTAAGAACAATGCATAGGCTAACTTCAAGCTCATTTATTCTGAAAGGAAATGTTCTTTAGCCATCTTTACCCTTCCCTTCTTTGTCATTGAAAGGATTGCCGAAACAAAATTTAAAATTGTATATGTTATAAGTACTACAACAAATCCGTGCATAAATCCTGTCTTTTTTAACTGTTCTGGCACAACATTTAAATTTATATGATGGTAACCTTTTGTACTCAAATATGCTGCTGTTACAGATGTCATTATAAGTCCTGAGATATCTATTCCAAAAACCCTTCCGCTTGCCCGCATCATATTCAAAATACCCCCTGCACTCCCTAATCTTTCCTCAGGAACGCTACCCATAACAGCACTATTATTAGGTGGAGTAAACAACCCCATACCTAATCCAAGTGCAGTAAATTCAATAAGTAATACAGTTGTATGAGGATTTCTACCTAAAAAAATCATACAAAAAGAAGCTATTGAACATATAAACATACCAACAGATGTCATTATAGGGGGTCCATACCTATCTGAAAGTGTTCCTGCAATTGGTGCCACAAGAGACATGGTAATAGGTATAGGTGTTAATAACGATCCTGCTTTAAATGCGGAAAGCTTTACTATATTTTCAAGATAAAATGGCATAATAAAAAGTACACCAAACAATACATAATAAGAGAAAAAACCTGTAATATTACCTGCGCTAAAATCATATATCTTATACAACTTAAAATCCATCATTGGGTAACTAACTCTAAGTTCTGTTATTATAAATATTGTAAATAAAATACCAAACAACACTAGATATGTAACTATAGTATCTGATTCCCATCCAAGTTTACGACCTTCATTAAGAGCCAGAACCAAAAACAATAAACCTGCTGCAAAAGTAATGCTTCCTATGTAATCCATTTTTTCTTTAACTTTAGATTTTTTATCTTTAGGTAAGATATACAAAGCTGCCAAAGTACCAAGGATCCCGATAGGAACATTCACATAAAATATGGATCTCCATTGAGTACCAAAAAGATTTAAATTAATAAGTAATCCTCCAAGAAAAGGACCAATAGACATAGAAATTGCCTGTACTGCACCCTGAATCCCAATAGCCTTTCCAAGTTCGTTTGACGGAAAGCTCTGGGTTATAATAGCAACTGAATTAGCCTGCAATAATCCGCCTCCAATAGCTTGAATCACCCTTGAGATGATCATAAACTCTATATTTGGCGCTATACCACACAGTGCTGAACCTATTGTAAAGATCACGAACCCCAAGTTATACATTTTTGTTCTTCCAAACATGTCAGCAAGTCTACCAAAAAATGGTAAGAATATAGTGAGGGTAAGCATGTATGCCATTGCTACCCATTCATCAAGGTGTAAAGATACATGATAGTATCTTTTTAAAGTTGGTAAAGCGATGTTTTCTATACTTACATCCAAAGCTGACATAGCAGCGCCAATCAAAACAGTTGTTAATATAAACCATCGCCATTTAGGATGGCTTGAAAAAAAGGGATGTGGCCATTTTCTTTTTTCTTCCATAGTTATAATCCTTAAAATTTACTAAAAACAGAATGTAACATACTATGTATACAATATACAAAATTCATATTTGAGAATGAAATTACGGTCAAGGAATTTAAAGCAATTTGGATTTGTTTATCTTCCTTTACCTAAGGCTAAAAGTTTTCTATGATACACAAGACATCATCAACTCATTTAAGTTCTGGAGTGTAGAGCAAGGAGGGAGTGAGGATGGGTTTTGCAAATGCATTTTTTAAGTAAATGAGATATCTTTTATCCTTTTGTATCCGCCCATGTCTTACCATAACTGATAGACACCTTGAGAGGGACAATTAGCTTTAATGCATGCTCCATCTGTTCTCTTATTGCGTGCGAGAAGCTTTCTATTTGTTCATCTTTTACCTCAAATATAAGTTCATCATGGATCTGCAAAAGCATTTTCGCATCATATTTCTCTGTTTCTATAATGTTATCAACCTTTAACATGGCAAGCTTTATAAGATCTGCAGCACTTCCCTGTACTGGTGTATTGATAGCAATCCGCTGATAAGCAGGATTATCAAGTGTCTTTGGTATGTATCTTCGTCTACCGAGTATTGTACCTACAAATCCAGTTTGCCTTACCCCATTCAAGATATTATCTATAAAAGCCTTAACCCCTTTGTATTCATTAAAATATGTATCAATAATTATTTGTGCCTGTTCCTGAGGTATACCCAGTTGTTTTGATAAACCGTATGCCGATATCCCATACATAATGCCAAAATTTACAATTTTAGCCATATTCCTCATCTGGGAAGTTACATCAGATAATGCCACTCCAAATATGCTGGCTGCAGTAGCAGTATGAATGTCCCTGTCATGCATAAATGCATCTATCAATATTTCATCAGATGAAAGATGAGCCATAATTCTAAGTTCGATCTGAGAATAGTCCGCACTTAATATAGAATAACCCTTTTCTGATATAAAAGCCCTTCTTATCATGCGTCCATATTCGTCTTTTACTGGAATATTTTGAAGATTAGGTTCACTGCTCGCCAGCCTGCCTGTCGCAGTACCCGTCTGCAAAAAATGTGTATGTATCCTTCCTGTTTTCTGATTAACAAATGAAGGCAATGGATCTACAAAGCTATTTTTAAGCTTTGCAAGATTTCTATATTCTATGAGATATTTAACAAATGGATGTTTATCTTTAAGATCATTTAAGACTTCATTATCGGTAGAATAGCCTGTTTTGGTCTTTTTTACAGCAGGTAATTTCAGTTTCTCAAACAATATATTGGCTATCTGTTTTGGTGAATCAGGGTTAAAAGGTTCTATTACAATCTCTTGCATCCTTTTTTTCAAATACTCCAGTTGCCTGTTAAATTGCTCTGAAAGTTGATTAAGGTATACCGGATCAACTTTTATGCCTGTATATTCCATTTTTGCGAGTACATTTGATAAAGGCATTTCTACTTTGTAAAACAAAGGTTCCAAAGAATCCTGCTTAAGCCTTTGTCTGTAGAGATCTGAAAGCCTCTTCAGTTGAGTAGCATACTTTAAAAGATGGATGGTTCTCGTTTGTTTAATATTATTATTTTCTTCAACCTTTTTTCCTGAATCTTCAAAAAGCCCTTCCTCTACCTTTGAGGTTTCAGTCCCGGGATGGATAAAATGATCAGATGTCAGAGAAGGTAGTTGCTCTCCAAACTCTGACAGAGATAAAGATGAAATAGAATAATTCTTTTCCTCTGGATTACAAAGATATGCGGCAAGTTCTACTGAAAATAATCTCGCCATTTCATGGATACTATATTCGTAGCAAGCTCTATATAAAGTCTTCGCATCATGCACAACTACATCTTTATCCACAGAAAGTGCTTTGCCAAGTACATCAATAACAATATTTTTACTATCATTGCTATCTCCGTAGAAATAGTCTTTATTATCCCCTACAACACATATATCCTCATTGGTAAAAAAGATACACAACTCTTTAGCATTGGTTAGCAACTCATCAATATCCTTAACAGGTCTCATATCTGTATGACTAATTTCATCATTGCTCAATCCATGTTTACTAAATTTTTCTATTAGTCTATTAAATTCAAGCTCAGAAAGGAGCCTTAAAAGCCTTTCCCTTTTACCATCTAATGTATCGTTTAGTATCAAGGTATGTAACTTAAAGGATTCTAAATCTATCTCAACGGGCACATCATGCTTTAGCTGTACCAATGGCTTGGTTATGTTGTAGATCTGTTCTTTTGCATCAAGCAGTGCATTCTTTATCCTTTGATTTGTAATGTCGTTAATATGCTCATAAATACCATCAAGTGAACGATATTTTGTAAGCAATTCTTTAGCTGTCTTATTACCAATTCCCTGTACCCCCTTTATGTTATCAATGCTATCCCCTGTCAACATAAGAAAATCTTGAATCTGAGAAGGGTATACTCCAAACTTTTCTAAGACTGTTTCTGTAGTAATCCATTGCTCCTTCATCGTATCAAGCATAACAACACTATCACACACAGTTGACATTAGATCCTTATCAGCCCCAACTATAACAACGCCAAAATCTTCCTTTTTTGCTCTATCTGTAATAGTAGCTATAATATCATCTGCCTCAAAGCCCTCCATAGATATACGCTTTATATTTAAAGCATCTGTAATTTCAAATATATATGGGAATTGCACTGTAAGATCATCTGGAGGAACTCCTCTATTGGCTTTATAGCTACTATCAATGTGTTCCCTAAATGTAGGACCTTTTGAATCAAAAACAACAACAAAATATTCTGGTTTGTACTTTTCTATAACCTTTATAAGCATATTGGTGTAACCATATACTGCATTGGTTGGAATACCATTTTTGTTCGTCAAAGGTGGTAATGCATGGTACGCCCTGAAGATATAGGAGCTACCATCCACCACAAAAATCACACGCTTCTTTGATACAGGAATGTTCGTAGACACAGACAATGTACTATCTCCGTTCTATTTTCCAAGTTCTATAAGGCTTGAGATCACATAAGGTATACGTTCAAGCAGATCAGACGCCAGTACAGCACTATTCCTATGATAAGTGTAAACGATGTCACCTGCCATACCATGTATAAATACACCGGCGATCGCAGCATTCAGAGGACTTAAACCTGTGGCGATCAAACCCGTTATAATCCCCGTAAGTACATCACCCATTCCACCTGTAGACATACCCGGATTACCCGTAGGATTTATCCATATATCTCCATCTTTACTCGCCACCACTGTCCTTGCACCTTTAAGTACAAGTGTACATCTGTATTGCCTGGCAAAATCCATTGAAAGCCCAATTCTATTTTGATTTACTTCCTTTGCCGGCATATTTACGAGCCTACCAAACTCACCAGGATGGGGCGTAAGAATGATATTTTCATTACCAGCTTCAACAAGAATATCCGGATTTTTTGCTATAATATTTATACCATCTGCATCTATAACAATTGGTAATTTACACCTCTTTATAAATTCAAAAACAAATTCCGCTGTTTGTTTTTCAGTACCAATACCTGGTCCTATTGCAACAACATCTTTCGTTTGCATTAATGCTTCAACCCTGGAAATAGCAGAGCTATCTATAACACCACTGAGTGTCTCTGTTAAAGATTCTTTTAATGCCTCAGTAATGGTTGTTTCATATATCGGCATCAAGCCTTCTGGACCGGCTATGGTAACAAGTCCACTTCCTGCACGCAATGCACCCTTTGTGGCGAGTATGGCAGCACCGCTTTTTCCTTCAGAACCTGCTATAATTAAAGCGTGTCCATAATCACCTTTATTTGTATTATAGTGGCGGGGTTTTAAAATAGAATGAACCAAATTATAATCTATAAGATTATACGGAATATGTGTTTGCCTGATAAGTTTATCAGGTATGGATATATCAATTACATCTACATCACCAGCAAACTCAACACCTGGATACACAACAAGTCCTATTTTTGAGAGACCAAAAGTTATGGTCTTTTTTGCCTTTACAGCAATACCAGCAACTGCACCTGTATCTGCATCAATACCTGATGGTATATCTACAGAGATAACAGGTAAACCAGATTTGTTTATAAGATCTATAGCACCAGCATATGGTTCTTTAACTATGCCTTTTATTCCTGTACCAAGCAATGCGTCAACTATAATACCCTTTTCCCTTAGCTTAATCCCTGTTTTTTCAAATTCACTAATATCTTTAAGCTCGTGTATAACATCGGTAATCCTGCTTAACGCAGTATAATTAGTCAATGCATCCTCTGTGAGCTCTTCCTTTTTACCAAAGAAAACAACATCCACATTGTAACCTTTGTTTAAAAGGTGCCTGGCTGCTACAAAACCATCTCCACCGTTGTTGCCTTTACCACAAAATACAACAACCCCTTTTTTTGCTTGCTGATCAAATTCCTTAATAACAGCTTGTGCAACAGATCTACCTGCATTCTCCATAAGAACAACGCTTTTAATAGCAAAGGTTTCAACTGTTTTTTTATCAAGCGATCTCATCATTTCAGATGTAACAAGTTTCATATTGCCTCCCTGTATTTAAAACCTATATTAGTATCTATCCTGTTTTTTTTAAAGGATCAATCCATATATTGGTTAACTCAAAAAATGCACTTGCAAAACCTGTCCTTCTGAAAACAGGGATAGGGAAGCATGTAGCGGTTTGAGTTATCAAACAACAACACCGTCGCATAGGCCTCAAAATGAAATAAGGAAGTTCGTTTGTTCGTTCGGGACACCCACTGCACAAACTTCCTTATTTTTAATGCATTTTCTGGGTTAATATGAGATGTAGTGGTTTGATTTATCAAACGAAAAACACTTCCACTATAAGCAAAAAAGAAATATTATTACGCTATCATTGTGAGCCGCCTTCGGCGGCTAAGCAATCCCTTCTCTCCAGCATCATTCCCGTAAAAACGGGAATCCAGTTTCTTTGCTTAAATTCCTCGCTTGGCAGTCTGCCATACAATGGTCACTCTGGTACAGCCGAAGAATTTACTCTTCCTTGTCATTCTGAGCCGCAGGCGAAGAATCTACTTACCTTGAGATTCTTCGTCATGGCTTGAAAAGCCATTCCTCAGAATGACACTCCCAAAATCTTTCAAGTTCCAGAGTTCTGGAGTTCAGAGTAAGGACGGAGTTTGATAAATCAAACCGCTATAAAACTTCAACTAAAAATCTGCGAAGCCTTCTACAATTCAAAAACTACTGAAATGTTGTGTGAATGAGTTTACCAAACA
>Ga0315298_1001791_pt1 | contig 38242 bp, 30 predicted proteins | sample WHS_1_MG_FD_203077 | JGI IMG/M metagenome (GOLD analysis project Ga0315298, IMG submission 203077) | Extremophilic microbial mat communities from Washburn Hot Springs, YNP, Wyoming, USA - WHS_1_MG | ecosystem: Environmental > Aquatic > Thermal springs > Hot (42-90C) | place: USA: Wyoming...
CTCGCCCTGAGAAGGTGGATGAAGGAAGGGGTGAGCTACGCTTCGGAGGGTGTTTCGCAAGGCGACGAGGACCGGATCATCGGTCGGTCACCCAAGATGCAGGAGATCTACAAGATGATCGGGCAGATCGCTCCGAGCAACGTGACGGTCCTTTTGCGTGGGGAAAGCGGTACGGGAAAGGAGTTGGTAGCCCGGGCGATCTACCATCACAGCCTTCGTTCGGCCCAACCTTTTCTGCCCGTGAATTGTGCAGCCATTCCCGACACCCTTCTTGAGAGCGAGCTCTTCGGTCACGAGAAGGGCGCCTTCACCGGAGCGATCTCGCGGCGGATCGGCAAACTGGAGCAGTGTGAGGGAGGAACCCTCTTTCTTGACGAGATCGGCGATATGTCGCTGGCCACTCAATCAAAGCTTCTGAGGGTTCTTCAGGACAGACGATTTGAGAGACTGGGAGGAAGCGAGACCCTCCAGGTCGACGTTCGATTCATTGTGGCCACGAACAAGAATTTGGAGGCGGCGATCTCCAACGGAACGTTCAGAGAAGACCTTTACTATCGCCTCAATGTCGTCTCCCTCACCCTTCCTCCTCTACGGGAGAGGAAAGAAGACATCCCTCTCCTGGTGGGGTATTTCTTGAAGAAGTTCAATCGCGAACTGAAAAAGAACGTTGCGGGGCTCACCCCTTCGGCCATGGACAAGATGATCGCTTACAGTTGGCCGGGCAACGTACGACAGTTAGAAAACGTCCTGAAAAGGGCTATGGTCCTTTGTCAAGGGGAATGGATCGTCGAGGACCAACTCCACTTCGAAAAGGAATGGGAAAGGGTGGAGGTCGAGGAAGAAAGAAGGGGAAAGACGATCGAGGACCTCCTCGATCTCTTTTTCAACGAGGTCTTGACCCTACCTATTCCGAAGGGCCTCGATCGAATCTCCATTCTGGAAAGGGGATTGATCCTTCGGGCCCTTCAAAAGACGGGAGGCAACCAGTTGAAGGCGGCGAAGCTTCTTGGAATCCATCGTAGCACGCTTCGGGGAAAGATGGAACGATATCAGATCACAAAGGAAATTATCCTGAAAGCAGCAAAATCGCCTCCGGGGTAGATCAGGAGGGACCTGGCGAAGGAGACGGGTGCTGGAAATCCGAAGAGCCTGTGCCCGAGTTTTGTGAGAACCGATGATTCATTGGAGCTGGTTTTTTTGAGGCAGCCTGTCCGAAACCCGGCAGGAAGACGCCTCATCGAAGGTCCCGAGAGAAACCCTTTTTCCCTCCTCCGATTCCCGTAATTTCATGAAACGATTAACGAAAATCCGTTTCTCGGTCTAACTCGCACCTTTGGCACATCCCTTGCTCTTTTCTCTTGTCATGAAAGTCCTCATCCTCATGCACGTTGATCAAGAGGGTCCGGGATTGATCGAGGATTGTTCGAGGGAGCTTGCCATTCCCTACGAGATCCGAAATCTCGGAGCGGGCGCGGCCCTTCCTAAACTCGATGACTTTACACACATTGTCATCCTGGGCGGACCGATGAACGTTTACGAAGAGGATCGTTATCCCTTTCTGGGAAGGGAAGATCTTTTTATCAAAGAGGCCCTCCAGAGAGGGAAATCGGTTCTGGGCATCTGCTTGGGAGCCCAGTTGATGGCAAAGGCCCTCGGAGCAAGGGTTTTCAGGGCTCCGGTAAAAGAGATCGGTTGGTTTGAGGTCTCTCTCACTTCCCAGGGGTTGGCAGATCCCCTCTTTGCGGGTTTCCCGAAAACGTTCTCTGTGTTTCAGTGGCACGGCGACACCTTCGATCTTCCGAAAGGGGCGCAACTGCTTGCCACCTCGCCGGCTGTTCTCCATCAGGCGTTTCGCTACGGAGAAGCGGCCTACGGGCTTCAGTTTCATCTCGAGGTAACGGAAGGGATGGTTCGTCAGTGGATGGAGGGCTATGAAGAAGAGTTCGCAGCCGGATCCGTTCCTCCTTACACCAAGGACCAGATCCTGAAAGACACGGTGGGGAAAATGGATTTTTGCCTTCTTTGGGGGAGGAAGTTCTTTCGTCGATTCTTGGGCGAGGACATTTCATCGTCGTTTCGTCACGGGTGAGCGAAAGCAGGAAAGGAAGAAGGAGCCGCAAGATGAAGATCGACACAGGGGATACGGCGTGGATTTTGATGTCGTCGGCTTTGGTCATGTTGATGACGCCGGGATTGGCCCTTTTCTATGGGGGCATGGTTCGAAGCAAGAACGTTTTGGGGACGATCATGCAAAGCTTCATCGCCCTTGGTGTCATCACTGTCCAGTGGGTTCTCTACGGCTACAGCCTTGCCTTTGGGCCCGATCTGGCCCATCTGATCGGGAGTCTTGAGTGGGTGGGGTTGAGGGGGGTGGGGTTGGATCCGTTTCCAGAGTACTCCACCGCCGTCCCCCACCAGGCTTTTATGATTTTTCAGATGATGTTTGCCGTCATCACGCCTGCATTGATCACGGGAGCCATTGCAGAACGGTTCAAGTTCAAGACCTATCTTCTCTTTCTCGTTCTTTGGGCAACCTTTGTCTACGATCCCCTGGCCCACTGGGTGTGGGGAGTCGGCGGGTGGATCCGAAACCTGGGGGCCTTGGATTTTGCGGGAGGTCTGGTTGTACACGTGAGCTCGGGGGTTGCGGCCTTGGCCGCTGCCCTGACCGTGGGAAGAAGGAAAGGGTATGGAGAAGAACCCATGCCTCCCCATAACCTCACGATGACCCTTCTGGGTACAGGTTTGCTTTGGTTTGGATGGTTCGGATTCAATGGCGGGAGTGCTCTTGCCTCCGGTACATTGGCAACGAACGCCTTTGTGGTGACTCACATCGCTTCCGCCTCGGCGGCCCTCTCCTGGATGATTGTGGAGTGGATCCGCCGCGGAAATCCCACCGTTCTCGGTGCAGCCTCGGGAGCTGTGGCCGGCCTGGTGGCGATCACGCCGGCATCGGGCTTTGTCGGAGCGGTTTCGGCGATCCTCATCGGGCTCGGCGCAGGCGGCCTCTGTTATTTCGCCATTAGCCTCAAAGGGCGGTTCGGGTACGACGATTCCCTCGACGTGGTCGGTGTTCACGGAGTGGGTGGAACTTGGGGGGCCCTCGCCACAGGATTCTTCGCCTCGAAAAGCATCAATCCCGCAGGCGATAACGGCCTGTTCTTCGGCAACGTCTCGTTGCTGGGGGTCCAGGCTTTGAGCGTTTTTTCGGCTTGGGTCTATTCGTTCGGGATGACGTGGCTGATCCTGAAGCTTCTGGATCGGGCCGTGGGCTTGAGGGTGGCCGAGGAACATGAGATCAACGGCCTCGACCTCAGCCAGCACGGCGAAAGGGGCTATGGGTTCCTCGGCTCGTAGTGGGCTCGTGATGTTGCGAAATTTCTTGAAGCACCCAGGAATGCCTTGGAGGAGAAGGATGAAGAAGATTGAAGCCATCATCAAACCCTTCAAATTGGAGGATGTGAAGAACGCCCTCACCCGCATTGGAATTCAAGGCATGACGGCGATCGAGGTGAGAGGCTTCGGAAGACAAAGAGGCCATACGGAGGTCTATCGAGGCTCCGAGTACAAGATCGACTTTCTACCCAAGGTCAAGATCGAGCTGATCACCGATGATGAGCTTGTTTCCCGAGCGGTCGAGGAAATCGAAAGGGCTGCAAGAACAGGAAAGATCGGCGACGGAAAGATCTTTGTCTCACCGGTCGAAGAGGTCATCCGGATCCGAACCGGAGAGAGGGGAAGGGAGGCTGTTTGAAGCAAGCCTCTGCTCCCATTGCCAGGCGGTTTTGACGATGTATTCGATGTCGTCGCAGCAGGGGGTCCACCCAAGCTCCTGTCGGAGTCGCCTGCTCTCGGCGACCAAGGCCGGCGGGTCACCCGGCCTTCGCTCCGCCTCCTTGACCGGGAAATCGATGCCCGTCACCTTCTTCGCCATCGCGACGATCTCTCGGACCGAGTATCCGTGGCCGTAGCCGCAATTGAAAACCCGGCTCCCTCCGCCTTCGAGGAGGTGCTCCAAGGCGAGGAGATGGGCCAGGGCAAGATCGTCCACATGGATGTAGTCTCGGATACAGGTTCCATCCGGTGTGGGATAGTCCGTCCCGTAGATGGAGAGGGTCTCGAACCGTCCCAAAGCCGTCTTCAGGCAGCGGGTGATCAGGTGGGTCGCCTCCCGATAGGCCTGGCCGATCCGTGCGCGAGGGTCTGCTCCTGCCGCATTGAAATATCGGAGCGAGACATAACGGAGCTCGGAGGCGGAGGCGAGATCCTGGAGAATCCGTTCCACCATCATCTTGGTCGCTCCATAGGGGTTGATTGGATTTAGGGGAGCCTCCTCCGGGACCGGTGTCTTTTCGGGGATTCCATAGACTGCGGCGCTTGAGGAGAAGATGAAGCGTCGGATCTGATGCCTGTCGAGGACGTCCAGCATCTGGAGGGCGTTGGCTGTGTTGTTGAGGTAATACTTCAGAGGGGCCCGGATGGACTCTTCTACCTGGATGAAGGCCGAAAAGTGCATGACCGCATCAGGCCGAAAGGCCCCGACCACCTCGTCGAGGCGCTTCGGGTCCGAGAGATCCCCTTTCACCAGGGTACCGTAAAGAACGGCCCACGGATGGCCTGTCGAGAGGTTGTCATAGGTGAGCAGGTCGTATCCTCTCTCTCCAAGGGCTTTCACTACGTGGCTGCCGATGTAGCCTGCTCCACCGGTCACAAGGATCTTGATTGAGTTCTTGCGGCTCATCGCTGCCCTTCCTATATCCGATTCGCGCCTTCTTTTCAACTCCACCCTGCATGCTTTTCAAGTTGCTCGAAGGGCCTGGACGATATTCATGCGGGAGGCCCTCAGGGCGGGAAAGACCCCTCCCGCAAATCCCATGATCCATGCAAAGGCCATGGCCTTTACAATGGTGTCGACGTTCAGAGTCAACTGGAAGGTCAGTTCCGAAAAGGTCTGAAAATTCATGGTGGAGACCGTCAGAAACCGAAGAAAAGAAGCGAAAAAGAGGCCGACCACTCCTCCGGTCGCTCCCAGGAGGAGGGATTCTACGATAAAGGCCAAGAGGATGGTTCGTCGTTGAAAGCCCAGGGCTCGAAGGGTGGCGATTTCCGATGTCCGGGTGGCCACGGCTCCGTACATGGTGATCATGGCGCCGATGATTGCGCCCAGAGAAAAGATGATCGTTAGAGAGAAGCCCAGGATCCGGAGAAACTTCGCCATGAGTTCCGATTGATCGGCATAATAACGGGTTTCCCGCTTTGCCTCCAGGGTCAACCGTGGATCGCTTTCGATCCGGAGTTTCAACCTTTCGAACTGGGTGGGATCGCGAAGCCGAAAGAGGATCGAGGAGTAGGCGTTTCGACGAAAGGTCTGCATGAGCTGATCGACATCAGCCCAGATCTCGGAGCTGAAACTCGTGTTGCCTGCGTCGAAGATTCCCACCACCCTCCATGAACGGAGACCGAAGTGGAGGGTCTCTCCCAGTCCGCCTCCTTCGCACCGCTTGGCCACGGACTGGCTGGCCAGGATCTCCGATGATCCCGGTTTGGGGAGTTGTCCCGCAATCAGCCTGACCTGACGTCTCAGGGCGAGGGATTTCGTCCCGATGCCCCGAACGGTGATGTAGGCTTCCTTACGGCTTCCCCTCTTGGGAAGGCTGACGATCACGACGGCTTCTTTGCTGAGGAGGGGATCGCCGTCTTCGGCAATGGCGACCTCCGGCTGGGTTTCGACGATGGAGGCCTGATATCGGTCGATACCGCTCTGGACCTCTGTTCCCGCACTTCGACGTATCACGACGACCTGATCGGGCGAGCCGGTATCGACCAGGGTTTTCCGAAGGCCTTCGGCCATCATGAGCATGGCCGAGAAGACAAAAACGACAAGGCCCATGCCTGCTGCGGTGAGGCCTGTCGTCCACTTTCGCGTCCAGAGATTTCTCAGCGTGTAGAAGAGAGGCACGGTCATCTAACCGATCCTCCGAAGCCCGTCGGCAATGCGGATCGTCACCGCTCGATAGATCGGAACGAGGGCGGCCAGAAGGCCTACAACAAGAGAAGCGACTATGTCCATGGAGATCGCCTCGTGGGGCACGCGAAACACCGGGAAGTATTGACTCAACGCCCTGGCGGCGATGCTCGCGATAGGGTAGGTGAGAGCGATCCCGAATCCACAGCCGATGGACGTGAGGGTGATCGATTCGCCGAGGATCATGCCGCCGATCTGCCATCCCCGATAGCCCAGGGTTTTAAAGACCGCATACTCACCGATACGCTCTCGATAGGCCATGGACATTGTATTCGCCACCACGGCCACGATGATGACGATGACGACGAAAGAGACGAGTTCGATCGCCGTGAGGATCGTCTCGGACATGGAGAGGAAGGAGAGTTGAAAGGCCTTCTCCGTCTCGGTCAAAGTCTCGGCGATGGAGTTTCGAAAGGCTTGATCGATCTTGCGGGCCACCTCCGTTGCACGATCCGGACGGGTAATGCCGATCATGTACCAGCCGGTCTGGTCGGCCAGAGAGGGAGCGATCCTCTTCAAAGACTCGTTGAGGTAGTCCCAGTGAAAAAAGAACTGGGTTTCGTCGACGGTTTCGTCCCTTCCCCGATAGATTCCTCGAAGCACGAATTCGTAGTTTCCCGGAAAGATGGTTCCCCGAAGGGTGATGAGGTCGCCCAGCTTCCAGCCGAACCGTTTCGCAAGCTTTCGACCGACCACAGCGGCCTTGCGGTCACGGAGGAAGTCTTTCCTCTCCTCCGCTGAGAGGAGGTATTCGGGGTAGAGGTCGAGATAGCTCTTTGCGTCGACGGCAAAATTGGCAAAGAAGTTCTTCTCGTCGATATAGATCCCTCCGAACCAAGTTCCCCATGAGACGATGAGAACGTCGTCGATTTGACGAATTTTTTCTCTGTAGGAGAGAGGAAGGGGAAAGATGAGCGAGATGGAGCTTCGGGTAATCAGACGCGTGGCCGAAGAGGCCTCCACCCCTCCGTACCAGGCCTGAATGAAGGTGCGAAGAAGACCAAAGGCCAGAATGGCCACCGTGATGCCCAGGATCGTGAGAAACGTACGAAGCTTGTGGCGAAAGGCGTTTCTAACGAGGATCTTGATCAGGAACATCGTTGAGGTACCCTTTTTCCAAACGTCGAATCGTTCTGGCCCTCTCAGCAGCCCTCGGATCGTGGGTGACCATAATAATCGTTTTGTTCGACTCCTGATTGAGCCTCTCCATCAAATCGAGGATCTCCCGGGCTGCCACCTTATCGAGATCGCCTGTAGGTTCGTCCGCCACGAGGAGGGTTGGATCCGTAACCATTGCCCTGGCGATGGCGACCCGCTGCTGCTCTCCTCCCGAGAGCTGGGCCGGATAGTGATCTGCTCTCGATTCAAGATTGACGACGCGGAGGGCCAATTTCACGTGCTCCCTCCTCTCCTTTCGACTCAGCCCTGTGAGAAGCAAGGGAAGCTCTACGTTCTCAAAGGCGGTGAGCACCGGAATGAGATTGTAGAACTGAAAGACGAAACCCACGTGGAGGGCTCGCCAGCGGGCCAACTCTCTTTCGGAAAGGGTGGTGATATCGATCCCTCCAACCCGAATCGTTCCACTGTCCACCTGGTCGAGGGCGGCGATCAGGTTGAGAAGGGTGCTCTTACCCGATCCCGAAGGACCCATCAGGGCGAGAAACTCCCCTTCCTTCAGGGTCAGGTTGATGTCAACGAGCACAGGGATCAGACGGCTTCCCCTCCGGTACGATTTGTTCACATGTTCGATTTCGACAAGAGGAGACTGAACTTCCATCACCTTTCCGCTGCCTTTATCCTTGACCCATTCTTCAGTCCCTTAGGAGGATTGGAAACGATCTGGTCCCCTGCCTTCACGCCTTCGAGGATCTCGACCATCTCACCGAGGGGCTTCCCCAGTCGTATCGGTGTTTCATAGGCCCTCTCGCCCCTGATGAGAAAAACCCTCGTCCCTTCTTTTCCCCTTACAACGGCATCAGGGGGGATGACAACTCGAGGGGTTTGCTCCTCGGGGTTGGGCGCTCGGGAGAGGAAGGCGACCTTTGCGCTCATTTCAGGGAGGATGCGGGGGTCTTTTTCGGTGAATCGGACTTTCACCATGACCGTTGCTTTGGTACGATCCGCGGTGGGAACGATCATGTGGATTACCCCTGGAAACCTGTGGCCGGGAATCGCGTCGAGGAGGATCTCACAGGGCTGACCTTGTTGGATTCGGTTCAGGTTCGATTCAGAGACATCGGCCTCGACCTGGAGGGAGTTCATATCGGCAATGGTGATAACCGCGGATTTCGCATTGGCAGCTGCGCCGATGGGGGTCACGATGTCCCCGATATCGGCATTCTTCGTCAGCACCACCGCATCGAAGGGGGCCCGAATCAAGGTATAGTCAAGGTTGATCTTCGCTCCTTCCAGAGCGGCCAGATCGGCTCTTAGGGTGGCTTCAGCGACCTCGACAGCAGCGGCTGCCCGCTCGTAGCGAGCCAGGGCGGAATCGTAGGCCGAGGGAGCGATCACCTGCTTTGCGAGTAGGGCCCGATACCTCTCAAAATTCAAGGTTGCCTCCCGCAGCTCTGCCTTGGCCTGCTCCAGGTTGAAACGGGCGGCTTTCACCTGGGCTTCCGCTCGATCCTTGGCAGCCTGGACATCCTCGTTTTCAAGACGGGCGACGACCTGTCCCGCCTTAACAACCATCCCTTCCTCGACCCCCAGCCAGACGAGGCGTCCGGTTACCTTTGAGGCGAGCGAGGATTTTCGTTGGGCGACCACGTAGCCGCTCGCGTTGAGCACCGTCAGCGTCTGGGAGGGATAGATCTGGCTGACCGTAGCGATCTGAACGGAGAGGGCAGGCGTCAACCAACCTCGGGAATAGAAGAAGCCCAAAAGAGCGAGGACGGCAACGATCGACAGGCTGACAACCCCTCGCCGAAACCGCGAAGGACGAAAGGTGATACGTGTCTTATCGATCCTTAATTTGGGGAGATCATCATTTGCCATGAGGCCCTTTGTTTGATCGCGCTATCCTTCTTCGCCGTGAGGAGGATTTGGGTGTGATCCCCTGGCGCAAGCATTTCAGTATATACCGGTAAAAAAGCAAAGATGTTCACCCCTCTTTGAGGCTTCACTTGTCCGTTGCGTAGCGGAGTCCCGGAGGGGAGGCCCTTGAGGCCTTGTCAAGGGGGTATTCTCGACATTTTTCAAAGAATCACGAGATGGTCACCGGACAAAAAATGAGGGGCTCGCTGATCGGCAAACCCCTTAATTATTAATCTTCTCAAAATGGAAATGACGGAGATCTTCCTCTCCCGCCTTGGCGGGAGAGGGCTGGGGTGAGGGTGTTTCGTTGGAATTGCCCCCTCACCTCGATCCTCTCCCCAAGGGGAGAGGAAGATTTATTTTCCCTTTGTTTCTCCAGACTAATATGAGCATACAAACATTTTTGGTGGTCCCAACGGGATTCGAACCCGTGTTACCGACGTGAGAGGCCGGTGTCCTAGGCCACTAGACGATGGGACCTCTAAGGATTGGTCAAAACCCACAAGAATTTAACCCAATTTCGCCTAAAATGCAAAGAGCCCTTCAAAAAGAAGGGTGTTTCTTGCCTCCAAAAGGAGTAACTGGCCGGGGAACCTCCTTGTCGTTCTTGTAATCCCTGGGGATTCGGATTATATTTGAATCGCCATGATCCCGATTCGTGATGCGGTTCGCTCCGCTCATTTTCCACTGGTCAACTGGCTTCTCATCGCTGCAAACAGCCTCGCCTTTTTTTGGCAGCTCAGCCTGGGCCCTCGCCTGCAAGAGGCTGTTTTTCTTTATGGGATCGTTCCCATGCGCTATTCGGATCCGGTGGCCGCAGCCCATTTCACCCCTTTCGAACAGGTCCTGCCCTTCTTCACCTCCATGTTTCTCCATGGAGGTTGGCTTCACATCCTGGGTAACATGTGGTTCCTCTACATCTTCGGCGACAACATCGAAGACCGTCTTGGCTCCATCCGCTATCTCTTTTTCTACCTTCTCTGCGGCATCGCTGCGGGGTTGATCCACCTGGTGACCAACTGGCATTCCCGCCTACCGACCATCGGCGCGAGCGGCGCCATCGCAGGAGTGATGGGAGCCTATGTGCTCCTCTTTCCAGGAGCCAGAATCCTGACCCTTGTGCCTATCTTTTTCTTTGTTCAGTTCTTCGAGATACCGGCTTTTATTTTCCTCGGTTACTGGTTTCTCATTCAATTGCTGTCCGCAGGGCTGACCCCAAGCGATATGGGAGGTGTTGCGTGGTGGGCCCATATCGGAGGTTTTGTCACGGGAGCGGTCCTGGTCAAGATCTTCGATCGGCTTCCCCGTAGTAGCGTGTCCAAGCGCATCAGGCAATACACAGAGAGACACCGCAGCCCGAGACTTCATGCCATCTCTCCGTGGAGCTCCCCGGAGGATCTTCATTCGTATGGGGTCATTCACATCACCCCCCGAGAGGCCTATTTCGGAACGAAGAAGCTTGTTCATGTCCCCCAGGAAGGTCGGAGACGAACAATCCTCGTCACCGTGCCGCCGGGTGTGGAAGAGGGGAAGATGCTTCGGTTGGCCGGTCTGGGAAAAAGGGACGAGGAAGGCAACCGAGGAGACCTCTTCCTTGAGGTGAGGATCGGTTAGGAAAATCACGGCCTGGCGACAAGGGGGTTCTTTGGAGACGGGAGCGGTTATCGCATATTCTGCCAAGGGTGAAGTCCAGCAGAGAGAAGGAAACTTGGGATTGAACCTCCTTAAGGTGCCGCTACAAACCCTCTCTGGCGCCCTCAGCGGGGTAACGGGCGGTTAAAGACCGGATTGGCCCCGTGTTTATGAGAGGGTGAACCGCCATTTACAGAAGAGGTCGGGAGGGTGGGGATCGGGAGGACTGAAAAGACACTCCACCTGGATCCGAGGATCGATCTCTTGGGCAAAGCTCGTGAATTCCCCCCGATGCATTTCACGACAGACGAACTCGTTCAGGCCTCGTCGAAGCCTCGCCTCCTGGGTATAGCAGTGGTGCACGGTGATCCACACTTCGTCTTCCCGTTCTTCGATTTCGTACTCCATGATAATGGCCCAGGGAAAGAGCCTCAGGGCCTTCACAAATCCTTTTAGCCCCTTCTCTTCGATCCGAAATCGCCGGAGGAGATCCTTCGCGGCCATCTGGGGCACCCGTGCCCAGACCCTCTCGTTGAGCCTCTCGGCTGTGGGTTGGCCGAATTGTTCCGCCACGTAGATGAACCAGAAGGCGTCAACGACCCGATAATGCCAGAGCAAGAACTCGATGTAGCTTTTTAGCTCCGAGTTCTCCATGCCATCGAAGGCGCTCAGGTCCATGAAGGTGCTCCCCCTTTCCGCCGTTTCCTAACGAATGAACTGCAAGACCTCGTCCACAGGCCGTCTATCCTTCACGGGAGACTCATCGGGATATCCCACAGCCACCAGGGCCGTCAGATCGAAGGTGGGCCCCACATGGAGGATCCCCTCGATCTCGGTTTTGGCCATCAAGGGCGCTCCGAGCCAAACAGCCCCTAACCCCATCTGGTGAAAGACGAGAAGCATCGTCGATACGGCCGCCGCAATGCTCTGGATGGCCGTCGGAGCGGTCCGACGCATATCCAGGATCCTCTGAGCCTCGGGATCGGAAGAGGCCCTCAGCGTGAGGGCTTTGTCCATGACGCTTTGATATCGACCCACAAACGTTGCGATCACCGCAGGAGCGTTTCGGAAAAAGGATGCGTTTTTCCGATACCGTTCCATCTCTTCAAGGGCCGCTGACTCGGGCCACGAAGCGATGCGATCGGCTACGGACTGCACCGCCTCGGCCATGCGGCGTAGGGTTTCGCGGTTCTTGATCACGACGAAGTGCCACCCCTGAAAGTTCCCTCCGTTCGGAGCCCACGTGGCGAGCTCTACGGCTTTCCTCAAGAGTTCGTCGGGAACCTCTTCCTTTTTCCATTGTCGGATCGAACGTCTTCCTTTGATCAATCGCTCCAGTTCCTGAAGATCCATCTCTCGTCTCTCCTCTGATGGTTTTTTTTAAGTATCCAGTGCTCCTTATGCGGAAGACACACGGGAGCCGCGAAAACCGTTCATGATTTTTCTGTTCGAAGGATTTTTCCCTTGAGGAGGCTCAGGATCGATTGGATCGGAACCTCTTCTTGCGACTGGTTGATCATGTTTCGAAGCACCCCTTTCTCCTTCGCAAGTTCCGCCTCACCCAGGATCAGAACGTAACGGGCCTTGAGCTTATCAGCCCTTCGCATCTGGCTTTTCAAACTCTTCCCTTCATAATCGATCTCGGCTCGAATGCCCTCGAGGTGCAAACGATTCATCAGTTCGTAGGCCCTTCTCTGAGCCTCTGTTCCGAGGGCCGCGATGAAGAGATGGGGATACAGAACAAGATCCTTTCGTTCGGGTAGGAGGGAGATCAACCGCTCGATCCCTACTGCGAAACCAATCCCAGGAATGTCGACGCCTCCGATCTCCCGGAACAGGTTGTCATAACGGCCTCCGCCCGTCACAGCATTCTGGGCGCCAAGCTGATAGGAGACGACCTCGAAGGCGGTTCGCGTATAATAGTCGAGGCCTCGGACCATCCTTGGATTGATGACGAAGGAAAGCCCGGCCATCGACAAGTATTCTTTGACCTTCTCGAAATGGTCTCGGCAGCCTTCGCAGATAAAATCCGTGACCTGAGGCGCTTCGAGGATCGCTCCCTTGCAGGTTTCGACCTTGCAGTCGAAAATACGCAGGGGGTTGATCTCAAGCCTTCGCTTGCAGTCCTCGCAAAGCAGAAACGCTCTTCCGGTCAAGAATCTTTTGAGGGCCTCCCGATACGGAGGTCGGCACTCCCGGCATCCCAACGAGTTGATTTCGAGCTCCAGGTCCCGAAGGCCCACCCTCTTGAGAAAGTGGATGAGCATGAGGATCACTTCGGCATCCACCATGGGATTGCTCACACCGAAGACCTCGGCATCGATCTGATAGAATTGCCGATACCGGCCCTTCTGGGGCCGTTCGTAGCGGAACATGGGCCCGATACAGTAAAGCTTGGCCACCGGATCGAAGCTATAGAGTTTGTGCTCCAGATAAGCCCTGGCCATCGAGGCTGTCGCCTCGGGCCGCAGCGTGAGGGAGTTGCCACTTCGATCCGTGAACGTATACATCTCTTTTTCCACAATATCAGTGGCCTCGCCGATCCCCCTCGAAAAAAGCTCGGTCCGTTCAAGGATAGGAATCCGAATCTCAGAGAAGCCAAACCCCTCAAAGACCTCCCGGGCCGTTCTCTCGACGAACTGCCACGTTCCAATCTCTTCGGGAAGGACATCATTGAAACCCCGAATGGCCTTGATTTCCACAACGATCTCCCGGCAAATTTTTCTTTTCAAAATATCCTATCCGATGCGAAAAGTCAAAACGGTTGAATCTTGAACCGTTTTGGGATAACCTGAAATTATTGAAGTCGAAAAGGAGGAAGCCGCGATGGAGATCAACCCTCAGATCTACCGAGAGTATGACATACGGGGCGTGGTTGACAGGGACTTGACGCCCGAGGTCGTGAGAACCCTCGGTCAGGGTTTTGGAACGACGATGATTCGTCTCGGCCGTAAGGAGCTGATCGTGGGTCGAGACGGAAGGCTCAGTTCGAAGCCCCTCAGCGAAGCCCTGATCGAAGGCCTTCTTTCCACGGGGTGCAACGTTCTCGATATCGGTCTCTGCCCTACGCCGGTCTACTATTTCTCACTCTTTCATTTCGGTCGGGACGGAGGGATGATGGTCACAGGCAGCCATAACCCACCCGAGTTCAATGGATTCAAGGTCTCCGTAGGCCAGAGCACCATCTTTGGAGAGGCCATCCAAGAGCTTCGAAGGCTCATCGAAAAGGGAGAATTCGCTCGGGGGGCTGGAACCCTTTCCCGAGGCGAGATCATCGAATCTTATCAGGAATATATCAAAAAGAACATCCACCTCGAGAAGGGGATCAAGGTGGTCATCGACGGAGGCAATGGCACGGCGGGCCCTGTGGCCGTTCCGTTGCTCAGGGATCTCGGTTGCGAGGTGGAGGGGCTTTTCTGCGAGGTGGACGGTCGGTTTCCAAACCATTTCCCTGATCCTACGATTCCCGAGAATCTGAAAGCCCTCATCACGAGGGTGAAGGAAACCGAGGCTCAGGTAGGGATTGGTTACGACGGCGATGCGGATCGGATCGGCGTCGTGGACGATCGAGGAAACATCATCTGGGGGGATCAGTTGATGATCCTTTTCGCCCGGGAGATCCTGAAGGAAAAGAAAGGGGCTACCTTTGTGGCCGAGGTGAAATGCTCGCAGAACCTCTTTGATGACATTGAACGGCATGGAGGCAGGGCCATCATGTGGCGGACGGGCCACTCGCTCATCAAGGAGAAGATGAAGGAAGAGAAGGCCGTCTTGGGCGGCGAGATGAGCGGACACCTCTTCTTTGCCCACCGATACTTTGGTTATGACGATGCGATCTACGCCTCGTGCCGTCTTCTGGAGCTTCTCTCCAAGACGGAACGAAAGCTATCGGAGCTCCTTGAGGACCTTCCGAAGACCTTCAACACACCCGAAATCCGTGTGGCGTGTCGTGACGAGATCAAGTTCAAGGTTGTGGAAAAGGTGAAGGAGGCACTGCGTAAGGGGCATGAGATCATCGACGTGGATGGGGTGAGGGTAAAATTCGGGGATGGTTGGGGGTTGGTGAGGGCATCGAATACCCAACCGGTCCTTGTCCTTCGATTTGAGGCCCGCTCCGAAGAGAGACTGCACGAGATCAAGGCCTTTGTGGAAGAGGAAGTGCGCAAGGCGATGTCGACCTTCCCGTGACCTCGGATAGGGGTTGGGCCGGCTCAACCCCCATGCCACGGATAGGAGGCCCGTCCGTTGCATAAGGGAGCCCCGGAGAGGAAACCTCAGAGGCCGCCTTACCGGGGCCCTTGAACAGGATTTATTGCAACATGAGAGGAGACTTGCCATCAGCACACTCGAAGCGCTTTTTCTGGGAGCCCTTCAGGGGTTGACGGAGTTCATTCCTGTCAGCAGTTCGGGCCATCTTGTCTTCTTTCAATCGCTGTTCGGGTTGAAAGAGGCTCCGCTTTTCTTCGATGTGATGCTTCACTTCGGAACTCTGATGGCCGTGCTGATCACCTTTCGGCACGACGTGGCGGCTATGGGAAGTGAAGCCTTGAAAGCCCTGCGGGGAAAGAAGGGAGGCCTCGAGGGGAAACTCCTCTTCTGGATCGTCCTGGGAACGATTCCAACGGGGCTCATGGGGATCTTGCTCAAAGATTGGTTTGAATCCTTTTTTACAAGGCCTAAGAGTGTGGGCGCGATGATCCTGATTACGGGAAGCCTCCTCTGGTTGACGAGGTGGATCAAGGGCGAAGGGAGATCCCTCGAGCGGATGACGTGGCTGGATGCTGTCGTGATCGGCGTGGCGCAAGGGGTGGCCATCATGCCCGGCATTTCCCGATCGGGGACTACGATCTCGGTGGCCCTCTATCTCGGTCTTAACCGGGAGCTTGCGGGGAGGTTCTCGTTTCTTCTCTCTATCCCGGCGATTCTGGGAGCCACGTTACTCGAGATTCCAAAACTGGGTGTCATCCACGATCCTTCTTTAGCCCTGATCGGAGCCGTGACCGCCTTTGGAGTCGGTTATGTTTCCTTGAAGTTCCTGATGAGGATGATTAAGTTAGGATGGGTAGGGAACTTTGCCTATTACTGCTGGGCAGCGGGTATCGCAATGGTTGTGGGTTTTTGAACAATGAATGATGAACTGTGAACAATGAACTTTGAACCTTGAACGAAAAACAGTAAGGAGTGAGGAGTAAGGGGTAAAGAACAAAAAAGAACGTTGAAAGCTGATCGCTGAATGCTGAAGGCTGATTGCTGAATAGCTCAAGGTTTGCGGCTTGCAAAAAAGGAGGGACGTCGATGAGGATCAAAGATGTGATGACACGAAGTCCGGTTACGGTCGATAGCGAAACCCCCATAGTCGATGCACAAAAGATCATGAAGGAAAACAACATCCGAAGGCTTCCGGTGGTCGATAAGGGGAAGCTGGTCGGCATTGTGACGCAGCACGATCTGCTTCAGGCCTCGCCTTCGCCTGCCACGTCTCTGAGCATCTACGAGTTGAACTACCTTCTTGCCAAGATGAAAGTCAAGGAGATCATGAAGCGGGATCCGGTCACCGTCACTCCGGATACGCCCTTTGAAGAGGCCTTGAGGATCGGGCAGGAGAAGAAAATCGGTTCGTTCCCCGTTGTTGACGAGGCGGGAAATCTCGTCGGGATCACGACCGAGTCGGACATCGTGCGGGTTCTCACCCGTGTTCTCGGTTTGCGCGAAGAGGGATCGAGGATCACGATCGAGGGACTCGGGCAGAAATTGGGAGAGCTTCAGAGGCTCATCAGCATCCTCGACGAGCATAAGACGGCGCTCCTCAGCATGATCACCGTACCAAGGCCCGAAAAGGGGGATTGGATGATTGTGCTCCGCGTCCTGACGAAGCGTCCGGAACCGATCGTGAGGGATCTGAGAAAGGCGAATTTCAATGTGACCTATTGTGCCTGAGGGCCAGGCACGGGATCATGGGGGATTGGAAGGGGTGGGAAAGAGGTCCGGTTACCCGATTCCCTTTTCCCGAAGAACCTGATGCCACCGCTCCAGGAGGCCTTGACGCTCCGCCGACGAAATCCTCGGTTCAAAGGTGGTTTCCGTGAGGACCAGGTTTCGAACCTCTTCGCGGTTCTTCCAGAGGCCCCTTTGTAATCCGGCGAGGAGGCCGCAGCCCAGGGCCGTTGCCTCTTTGACGGAAGAGCGACGAACGGGAAGCCCTAAGAGGTCAGCCTGAAATTGGAGAAGCGGATCGCGGGCTACCCCACCGGCAGCAAAGACCTCCCTCACCGGTAAGGAAGCATTCCTGATCCTCTCCAGGCAGTCGGCCACGAGGAAGGCGATCGATTCCATGGCCGCTCTGACAAGGACCGTCCAGTCCGGCATTTCTCCCTCGCCTACGAATTCGGATATCTTCCTTTCGTGCCAATAAGGAGCCGCGATCCCGTACATGCCTGGAACAAGAATCCAACCTCGGGAGGAAGGGGCCATGAGGTTTTCCCAGTTCCTCGAGACGTTGGGAAGGTTTTGTTCCTTTTCGAACCATTCGAAGAGAGAGCCGACCGCATTGACGGTTCCCTCGACCTCGTAGATGGCTTCATGAGGGTCGGAGTAGAGAGGGGCGCTCAAGAGGCCTCTTATGATTTGTGGGGTCGCTCCCACGTTGGTGAGAACGCCTGCGGAAGTTCCGTAGTTGATGGCGCATTGGCCCTTTTCGAATCCTCCCAGCCCCAAGAGGGCGGCCTGATGATCTCCGATGGAACAAGTGATGGGTATCCGTCGATCGCGAAAACGGTAATGGCCATAAAGGCGGCTCGTCACCCACACATGGGGAAGGAGAAACTCCGGAACCTGAAAAAGATCGAGCAAATCCCGATCCCACCTTCTTTCGTGGATGTTGTAAAGGAGAGACCGACCCGCGATCGATTCATCGGTAACAAAGACGCGCTCCTCCGTGAGGTGCCACAAGAGATAGCTGTTCAAGGGGGAGAAGGCAGTTCCTCTTTCCTCGATCTTTCTCGAGACATGAGGATCATGGCGAAGGAGCCAGAGGAATTTGGGCCCTCCGTAATGACCTGTCAGGGGAAGCCCTGTCTTGGCGTAGATCGTCTCCCGTTGATCCTGAAAGTCGTTGCAGAGGTCCTGGGCTCTGAGGTCCTGCCAGGAGATGATAGGGGTGAACGCTTCACCACGGTCCCGGTTCCAGAGAAGAAACGACGAACGCTGGCATGCGAGACCCATGCACAAGATATCGTGACCATCGCCTAAAACCGAAGCAATCACCTGATTCAGGGCGTCGCGGGTCTCCTCAAGGACGTGAACAGGATCCTGCTCGACGTGAGAGGGCTTAGGTCTCTCCGTTCTCAGGGGCCGCGAGGTCTGATAAATGGGTCGGCCCTGCGGGTCAAGGGCGAGGACTTTGGTGGCGGAACTCCCTTGGTCGACGGCCAAAACAAAGGAGGCCATGATAGCGCTTCTCCAAGGACCCAGATTACGGCTCGGTCAACGCAGACGGTTACCGTTTATCGATCCAAGGGAAACGGGAGTCGGGGGGTGGAACCCTTTTCCAGAATTCGGATCAGACGATCGGGATAGTTGGTGATCAGGCCATCCACTCCCATGGAAAGGAATTTCTCCATTTCCTCTTCGAGATCAACGGTCCAGACGATGATTCGCACGCCCTGCTGATGGGCTTTAGCCAGATTTGTCTCGGTCAGAGTCGATTTCCGGGCATTGAGAAAAGGAAGGGAGGTCGAACCCCAGAGATCTCCTGGCGATGCAAAGGGATTGCGGGTGATCAAGGCCACAGGAATCGACGGGTCCTTCTGATAGAGGTGTTTGACTGCCTCGAGGTCGAAAGAGGAGAAAAGGACCTGTCCCTCCATTCCCGATTCCTGAACCTCCTTCAAAGCCCGCTCCGCAAGGTCGATCATGGTGTATCTCCCATGATCCCCCTTTTTCAATTCGATGTTGACGAGGATGCGGCCCTTTGCGAAGTGGAGAACTTCCATGAGGGTTGGAATTTTTTGGTCGAAAAAGGAAAGACCGAACCACGACCCGGCATCAAGCTTTTTCAGCTCCTGAAGCGTGAAGGCCGCCACCCTCCCTCGGCCGTTGGTCGTTCTCTCGAGGGTGTCGTCGTGAAAGACGACGAGTTTCCCGTCCTGTGTGAAGCGAACATCGAGTTCGATGAAGTCGCTTCCGATCTGGATGGCCCTCTGAAATGCAGCAAGGGTGTTCTCGGGCGCAATTCCGGAAAATCCCCGGTGAGCCATGACGAGGACGGGATAGCGGCTTTTCCAAGGGAGGGGGCTCGGTTTTTCGCCCTTTTCAGCCAGGGCGACCCCTGTAAGAATCGAAATCACGAAGACGATGCTCCAGGAAGAAATCGCTAAGAGACGAGACATTCGGTCTTACCTTGGCCCGTGAAGCCTTTTCATCTTTTTTATCCTATTTCTCGCTCTCAATCAAGCCGTGAACGAACCATCGTTGCATGCCCATGACAACGGCTACAGGAGGAAGAAGGGCCATCATCGCTCCGGCCATCACAAGGTTCCACTCCGGTGGTTGGGTTCCTGTCGGGATCGTCGAAGCGATGCCGGTGACCACCACCCTCATCTTCTCCGAGTTGGTGACCATCAAGGGCCACAGGTACTGGTTCCATCCATAAATGAACATCACAACGAAGAGGGCCGCAATGTTGGCCCCTGAATTCGGTAGAAGGATCGACCAGAGGAAACGAAGAGGTCCGGATCCATCGATCTTGGCCGCGTCGACCAACTCATCGGGAATGGTCAGGTAGAACTGACGGAAGAGAAAGGTTGCTGTGGCCGAGGCGATTAACGGGATCGTGAGACCGGCATAGGTGTCCACCCAGCCCAGCTCTGTGACGACCTGATACGTGGAGATGATCCGAACCGGAACAGGGAGCATGAGGGTGATGAAGATCATCCAGAAGGCGATCTGCTTCCCTCGAAAGTTAAAGTAGACGATCGCATAGGCCGAAAGGATCGAGATGAGGATCTTTCCGAAACTGACGACCAGAGCCACCACGGCGCTGTTGAAGAGGAGCCGACCCATCTGGAGGCGGTTCCAGATGCGGGTATAATTCTCCCAGAGATGGCTCGAAGGGAGAAGAACCTGGGGGTTTCGGGTCACCTCCTCCATGCTCTGGGTGCTGATGACGAAACCGTAGTACAAAGGGAAGCCGATCAGGCCCACGGAGAGAAGAAGCAGCAGGTGGACGACGAGCTTGTTCCAATCCCGCCTCTGAGGGCCTTTCAACTTTTCGGATGCCGGTGCCATCAATAGAAAACCTTCCTCTCCGTGTAGCGAAATTGGAGGACCGTGAGAAAGATTACCAAGGCCATCAAGATGGCGGACTGAGCGGCCGAGGAGCCCATCCTCAGATGAACAAAACCATCGACGTAGGTCTTGTAAACCATGATCGTTGTCGTGTCGCCCGGCCCTCCCTGAGTAACGGCGTGGATGATGCCGAAGGTCTCGAAGAACGAAAAGACCATGTTCATGATGAAAAGAAAGAAGGTGACAGGCGAAAGAAGAGGGAAGGTGATCCATCGAAAGAGTGAAAAACCACTGGCGCCATCAACCTTCGCTGCCTCAGTCACCGATTTGGGAATGGTCTGAAGGGCCGCGAGAAAGAAGGCGATATTGTAGCCGAGATGGGCCCAGGTGGCTGCAAAAATGACGAGGGCCATGGCGACCCACCCCTTCAGCAACCAGTTGAACTCATAGGAGGTGATCCTGGAGAGGAGATACGTGAGGATCCCGTAGGATGGGTGAAAGATGAAGAGCCAGATCACTCCGGAAACGGGTGGAGCAATGCCGTAGGTCCAGAGGACCGCGGTTCGATAAAAAGGGAGTCCTGAGATTTTCTGGTTCGCAAGGGTCGCAAGGAAGAGAGAAAAGGTCAAACCGAGAAAGGTGACGCCCAAGGAAAAGATGAAGGAATGAAGGACACTTCGGTAGTATTCAGGCGAGGAGAGAAGATCCGTGAAATTCTTCAGGCCCACGAAGACCTGACGATCTCCGAAAGGAGAGGTTTGGAAAACGGCCAACCGCAGCGTGTCGAAGGCAGGCCAGAAGAAGAAGACGATCACCACGATGAGCTGAGGAGCGATGAGAAGGTAGGGAAGCCACCGGTTTTGAAAGATGCTTTTTTTCATCGCTCTTGTGCCTCCCTACCCACCCACCGCTTCGGAGCCTCCTCATTTGTACATGCTGGCAAACTCTTTCAGGATCTCGTTGGCCTTCTTCACCGCGTCGTCGAGGCCCTGTTTGGGCGGTTTCTTGCCCGAGAGAACGTTTTCGAGTTCGGCCTCGATGTTGTCCCGGATGGCTACAAGGTTTCCGATGCGAAGCCCCTGGCTGTTGGCCGTGATCTTTCCGCTCGTGATCTGAGCGAAGGCCGTCCACATATGGGGGTTCTTCTTGAAGTGGTCCGTTGCCTGGAGGGCCTTAAGGGCCGAGTTGCTGATGGGAAGGTATCCGGTCGTGGCGTGCCACCAGGCCTGCTGTTCGGTCTTACCAAGAAATTCCAAAAACTTGGCCACACCCTTGTACTCATCGGGTTTGTGACCCTTCATCACCCAGAGGCTCGCTCCGCCGATGATGGAGTTGCCCCGGGGAAAACCGGCCATGCGGGGAAGGTTGCCCGTTCCCCATTCGAATTTGGCCGTTTTCGTCAGGGTTCCCACGAGGGCCGTCGACGCAAGGCCAACCGCAGCCTCTCCGTTGATAATCGCTTGGTCGCCTTTGCTTCCCCGGCCGGAATAGGTGAAAAGACCCTCCTTCTGCCAGCGCCAGAGATGGGTCCACACCTTCACTCCGAAATCGCCGTTGATCTTAAGCTGAGTCGCCATGCCCGCAAAGCCGTTGTCCATGTCGGAAAAGGGTTGGTCGTGCCAGGCATGCATATTTTCGACCAGCGTCCAGGAAGGCCAAGCCACCGTAAAGCCCATCTTCGACGCTCCAGAGGCCACGACAGCCTTGGCGCATCGCTCCACGTCGTCAAAAGAAACGGGCGGTTTTTCAGGATCGAGGCCCGCCTTCTTGAAGAGGCTCTTGTTATAATAGAGGATAGCTGTCGAGGAGTTGAAAGGCATGGAATAGAGGTTTCCATCCTTCGAGTAGTACGATCGGACGATGCTCAGAAAGTCGTTCCAGTCGATGGAAATGTTCTGATCCTTCATCAGCTGAAAGACGGGATAGATCGCACCCGAAGAAAGCATGGTCTGGGTGCCCACTTCGAAGACCTGAAGGATATGGGGGTGGGTTTTGGCGCGATAGGCAGCGATGCCGGCGGTTAGGGTTTCGGGATAGCTTCCTTTGTGAACGGCCTTGACCTCGACTTCGTTCTGGCTGGCATTGAATTTCGCGACGATCTCATTGACCTTTTCTCCGAGAAAACCTGTCATGGCATGCCACCAGACGATCTCCGTCTTGGCTTGGGCTCCGGAAGGGAGAATCGCCCAGGCCATCACCAAGACGACCCCAGCCACGAGACTTCGTCTCATCGACCTTCGAAAGCTCATCGTTTCACCTCCTCAGTGGATTTCACTTCCGCTCTATTGTCAACAAAAACATCGAAGATGTCAAGGACGGTTCTCATTTTTCCCGTCCGTTCCGTAACGAATCTATTGCAACCTTGGGGTTTTCTTGGCCGGAGGCGCTGTGAAAGAATTGGTAGACCGAATGGCCGGACCGTCGGTCCATGGTCGGCGCCTGGGCAAGCTCTTCCAGGGTTGCCTCTTTGATCCGCTCCACGCTTCCAAAGTGCTTGAGAAGGGCTCTCTCCCGGATCGGGCCGATTCCAGGGATTTCTTTCAGAACGGATTCCTTCATCGTCCTGCCCCGGAGCTTCTTGTGATGGGTGACGGCAAAGCGATGGGCTTCGTCCCGGATTCGGTCGAGAAAAAGGAGGAGGGGGGAATGTTTTCCAAGAATGAGAGGCTCCTTCCATTGAGGATGAAAGACCTTCTCTTCCGTCTTCACCCCTCGAAGGGAGGATCGACCTTTGATATCTCTCTCCTTGGCGAGGCTCAGCAGATCGACATCCGAGATCCGAAGTTCTCGAAAGACCTCCTGGGCTACGTGAAGCTGTCCTTTGCCTCCGTCGAGGAGGACGAGATCGGGAAGATCCCCCTCCTCGAGAGCTTTTCGATAACGTCGAAGGAGAACCTCGTACATCATCCCATAATCGTCGACCTGATCGACCGTTTTGATCTTGAAATGGCGATATCGGTCTTTTTCGGGCTCCCCGTCCACAAAGGTGACCATGGACCCCACGGCGTAAACCCCCTGGATGTTGGAGATGTCGAAGGCCTCGATCCGATGGGGGGTTTTCCTGAGATAAAGCTTCTCTTTCAGCGACTCGAGGAGTTGCTGCCGGTGCGCTTCCGCTTCGCTCGCGGTCAAAAGAAAGGAACGCGCGTTTTCCTCGGCCATGGTCACGAGATTCTTTTTTTCGCCTCGTTCGGGAATAAGAAGCTGAACCCTTCTGCCCTTCAACTCCGTGAGCTCCTCTTCGAGGAGGTTCGACTCAGGAATGTCGTGAGGGAGGAGGATTTTGTCAGGAATGAACTTACCGCTACGGTAGTACTGATGAAGAAAGGATGAAAGAAGCTCTTCCTGAGGAAGTCCGGTTGAGGGGAAGGAGAAGCCCTTGCCGCCCAGGATCTTTCCTCCTCGGACGAAGAGAAGGTAGAGGACGATGGTATGGTCCTGACGATAGACCCCAACGGCATCCCTATCCACAAAATCATCCGAGACAATCCTCTGCCTTTCGATCACGTGTTCGATGTGTTGGATTTGGTCTCGAATCTTGGCCGCTTTTTCAAAAAGGAGGTTCTCGGAGGCCTCCAGCATTCGCCTTTTCAGGTTTTCGAGGAGATGGGTGTTCTTGCCCTCGAGGAACATCCTCACCTCTTGGATCATCTCGCGATATTGGTCGGGGTCGATCTTTCCGCAACAAGGACCGCTGCAACGCTCCATCTCGTAGTTGATGCAGGGCCTCGTGCGGTTCGAAAATTTCGTATCCCGACAGGTTCGAATGGGAAAGAGGCTTCGAACGAGCCGCAGGGTCTCCTTGAGTGAAGTGGCCGAAGGGTAGGGGCCAAAATAGAGTGATCCGTCTCTTTCGATCCGCCTCACAATCGTGAGCTTGGGGAACTCTTCGGTCGTGGAAAGCTTGAGGATGGGGTAATTCTTGTCGTCCCGGAGCTTGATGTTGTAGCGGGGTCGGTTCGCCTTGATCAGGTTGTTCTCAAGGATGAGGGCTTCTTTCTCGGTGTTGGTGACGATGGTCTCGATATCCGCCACCTTTTCGAGGAGAGCCAGAGTCTTTCCGTCGAGGCCGTCGCGCTTCTGAAAATAGGAGCTCACCCTGTGTTTCAGATTTCCTGCTTTGCCCACATAGAGGATCGCTCCCCTGGCGTCTTTGAAAAGGTAGACCCCCGGGCTGGTGGGCAGGTATTCGATCTTCCGAAAGAGGGCGGATGATTCCATAGAGTGGTTCCTCTATCTTATCATGTAAGAATGGAAGGGAAGGAGTCAACCCGTCCGTTGCTTTGCCGAAGCCCCGGGAGAGGAGCCCTGGAGGGCCTCTAAAACGTTGGCACCCATCGAGAATGGAAGGAGGTTCGCGCACCGGGTCTGAGGTTTTAGGAATGATCCCGGGCTTCACAAGAGAACATCCCACTGCCTCAGGCAACGAAGTCGATATCCCGCAGGGTACGTTCGGCCCTCTGGGTTATGTCTTCGAGGGTTTGAAGCACGGCCTCGGGGAGGGGCTCGGGCTTGTGGGTGGCCAGGATCTCTCGGGCCCTTTCCGTCAACACATCCCCGTAGGTCTTGGCCCCTTTCTCGCTCCAGATCTCAGGGCTATGGCGGTTGAGGAACTTGGGCCGCCAGTGCTCCTGCCGATGAAGCCTCCGGGTTCTCGGGTCCATCAGAAAATTGCCGCCGGGTCCGATCTGGCGAATGGCTTCGAGCCCCATTCGTTCGGGGTCCATATCAAATCCCTGAATCATCCTTTTGACGTAGCTGATGATCTCGCCTCCCATGAGGATCGCTGCAGGAGAACCGATGAGCCCTTGCCCCATATAACCGATGTCATGGATCAGATTGGCTCCCTCGAGGGCTGCAGTCAAAATCGAAATGGCTGCCTCCATGGCAGCCTGGGGATCGAGAACGTTCGCGTCGGTACAGCCCGCTGTTCCCCACACCGGGATGCCGTAATAGTGATAGAGGTCAGAGCAGGCTCCGTGGGTCAACCGGAACTCAGGGGCTCCGTAGGAGCCGATGGAGGTCAGCATGTCCATCGGCGTGACGACGAAACCCGAGATCAGGGGAGCTCCTTTGGCTTTCAACTGGTGAAGGACGATTCCGCTCAGGGCCTCTGCGTTGGCCATAGCGATGGCGCCGGCCAGCGTCACCGGACCGCTCGCACCCATGAGGACGGCAGGGGTATAGTTGACAGGAAGGCCCTTTTCGGCACAGAGAAAGAGCTTCTTCAGAGCTCCCCGGGAGTGGGAAAGGGGGCTTGTCGGTTCCGAATAGTGGATCAGGAAAGGCTTCGCCCGCAGTTCTTCCTCGCTTCCCGCCACAGCCGCAGCCATCTCGATGATCACGGAGAGATCTTCCCTCCCGCCAGCGGTAAAGAAGATGGGTTTCACGGAGTTTCGAACCATGGTGCGGAAACACTCGACATACATCATGTTGGTGGGGATCTCCCGGGGAAGGGCATAGGAGGCGATGAAGTCGATCTCCTCAAGGAAATCGGCGATCCGTGCCGCGTTGGCCACATCGTCGATCCGGGAGGGCCTTCGTTCTCCTGTATGAAGATCGATCGTATGGATGAGATCGGTCCCAAGGCCGAAATAGACCTTGTTGCCTCCAAGGTCCATGGCTTCTTTCCCCTTACGATTGTAAAGGGTAATCCGTGAGGGGACGCTCAAGATACTTTCCTCCACAAGCCAGTTCGGGATCCGAACGATGTTTTCATTTTTTATGGAACAGCCCGCATCTTTGAGAAGGGAGAGGGCTTCGTCATCCAGCACACGGACGCCCATTGTCTCGAGGATGTTGAGCGTGGCCAGATGGATCTCTCGAATCTGCTCTTCGGTGAGGATACGGTACCGTGGCACGCATTGAGATCGAAATCCGCTGTTCATTTTCCCTCCTTATCGGCGTGGGTCACGAGAGACTTGGCCAGGCTCACCGCTCCGGAGGCATCCGGGCTGTAGCCGTCTGCTCCGATTGCGAGAGCGAACTCTTTTGTCACAGGTGCGCCTCCCACCACGGTCTTCACCCGGTCACGCAGGCCCTCGATCCTGAGGGCTTCGATCGTCCTCTTCATACCGGGCATGGTTGTTGTGAGAAGGGCCGACATCATACAGAGGCTGGCGTTATGAACCTTGGCCGCCTTCACAAACTTCTCAGGTGCCACGTCCACCCCGAGATCGATCACCTCGAACCCGTTGGCTTCCATCATCATGGCAACCAGATTCTTTCCGATCTCGTGGATATCTCCCTTCACGGTTCCAATGACGACTTTGGCCAACGGTTCCATGTCGGCCTTCCCAAAATAGGGCCGAAGGACCTCGATTCCCGCCTTCATGGCCTGAGCAGCCCAAAGCACGTCGGGAACGAAGAGCTCGCCCTCTTTGAACTTTTCACCGACGATCTGCATCGCCTTGATCAGCCCTTCGTTGAGCACCTCTTTGGGTGACCTGGCCTGATGGAGGGCGAGACGGACAAGCCCGACGGTTTTTGACTCCTCTCCCTCCAAAACGCTCTCGATTAAGTCCTTCAGATCGGACATGGCGCCTCTCCTTTCAATTCGATCTTTGGCCCCCCACGGGCGCACAAAGCAAGGTCTCATCTTCGAAGACTATCTTTTCGCCAAAGCGTTTGACCACCGCTTCGACGGTGAGGTTTCGCTTCTCTTCCCCCCGGATATCGAACTGGATCTTCCCTTCATGAAGCATGATCATTCGGTCTCCCATCTCGATCGCCTGGGCCATGTTATGGGTGACCATGATCGTCGTCAGATGGTGCTCTCTCGCGATCCGGTCTGTCAGGCGGGCCACCTTTTCAGCCGTCCTTGGGTCGAGGGCAGCCGTGGGCTCATCAAGAAGAAGGAGCTTGGGGAGGGAGAGGGTGGCCATCAATAGGGTGAGACACTGACGTTCTCCACCCGAGAGAAGGCTCACACGATCACGAAGACGGGTCTCGAGACCCAGGTCGAGGGGTTTAAGAAGGTTTCGGTACTGTTCACGCTGCCTGCGGGTCACTCCCCAGGCTAAGCCCCTTCGTCTTCCACGAAGCTCTGCCATGGCCAGATTCTCCTCGATGGTCATGGAGGAGGCTGTGCCCATGAGAGGGTTTTGGAAGATCCTTCCCAGATATCCCGCTCTTCGATGTTCAGGGACCGTCGTCACATCTTGGCCATCAATCAAGATTCGGCCTTCGTCCGGCAAGAGGGTCCCGGCGATCAAATTGAGAAGGGACGTCTTCCCAGCTCCGTTCGATCCGATCACCGTGACAAACTCACCGTGCTTCACTTCGAGATCGATCCGGTCAATGGCGACTTTTTCGTAGGGGGTGTTGGGGTTAAAGATCTTTCGAAGGCTTTGAAGAACAAGCATGGCCCGAATCCCAATCAAATGCCTCGTAGATGGAAGCGTTCCTCTTTGCCCCTCTTCAGGGCGGGCAAGCCGAGGGCAAGGATGACCATGGCTCCTGTGGCCATCTTCAAATCCGTGGGGGCCAGACCGAGCCACAATCCAACCGTGATCGTCAAACGATAGACGAATGAACCTACAATGGCTGCCAAGGTGTTCCTCATCACCGTCTTCGCACGAAGAAGGGTTTCTCCGATGATGATGGCGGCAAGCCCCGCGACGATCATCCCGATTCCCATTCCGATGTCTGCGAAGCCCTGATGTTGAGCCACCAGGCCACCCGAGAGGCTGACAAAGGCGTTCGAAATGCCCAGTCCCAGCACAGTGATATGATCCGTGTTCACACCCAGGGTCCGGATCATCTGCTCGTTGTCGCCTGTGGCCCGCATGGCCAGTCCCAACTGGGTGTGAAGAAAGAGGTCCGTGAGGAACTTGCAACCAAAGGCTATGGCGCCAAAAAAGAGGGTAACCCAGAGCCACCTCGCCTCGGTCTCCTCGAAGGGGGTAAAAAGGGTCGTGTAGTTGATCAAGGGGGTATTGGATCGTCCCATCAAGCGGAGGTTGACCGAGTAGAGAATGGTCATGATCAGGATTCCAGCCAGAAGGCTGTTGATCTTGAGTCGGGTGTTGAGAAGTCCTGTGGCGCATCCTGCTGCGAATCCGAGGACGACGGAGAGGAAGACCCCTGCGAGAGGAGAATATCCGAGGACAATCATCCGCGCCACGACCGCTCCGCCCAAGACGAAGCTTCCATCCACCGTGAGGTCCGGAAAAGCGAGGATGCGAAAGCTCACGACAATACCAAGGGCCACGAGGGCGTAAGCCAGGCCCTGTTCCAATGAGATCTGGAAGATTCCAAGAAGGATATTCATACCGAGCCCACACTCGCTCTCCCGGAGAAAGTGACACCCCTCTCCGAGAGGAATCGCGGCATCCGGGCAAAAAAACCCCTTGGAGGGGAGAACCCTTCACGGGGAGCTCCCCTCAGACGGATGGGGCTTTTCCTGGGTGCTTTCTCCTATTCCTTGATCACCTTGGCAGCTTGCTTCAGAAGATCCGAAGGAATCCTGACGCCCTGGGCCTTGGCCGCTTTTTCACTGATCACCAGGCTGAACTTTTCGGCCGGTCCCCAGGGGATATCACCGGGTTTTTTCCCCTTGAGGATCTGAACAGCCTTTTTCCCGGCCGATTCTCCGATGAGAAAGTAGTCAAGACCGTAAGCGGCCACAGCCCCCCGAGGAACGCTGTCCACATCTCCCGCGAAGAGGGGAATCTTCTTCTCGTTGCACGTCTTCACAATGGCCTCGAAGGCCGAAACCGCGGTGTTGTCCGATGTGATATTGATCGCGTCCACTTTACCGGCCAGGGACTGGGCTGCCTGGAGTGTTTCGGCGCTGTTTGAAATGGTTGCCTCAATGAGTTCAACGCCCAGCTTCTTGGCCGCCTCTCTCATCTCTCGAATGTGAACAAGGGAGTTCGAATCCCCTGCATTGTAGATCGTCCCCCATTTCTTGGCCTTGGGAACGAATTTGACGTACATCTCGAATTGAAGGGTGACGGGCCAGCGATCGCTCACTCCCGTCACGTTGGTTCCGGATTTCGTACCGGGAGGGCTCGTCTTGGGAACGAGGCCCGCGTCCACAGGATCGGTGACCGAGGAAAAGACGATAGGAATGGTCTTCACGGTTTTTACAACAGCCTGAGAGGTGGGTGTGGCGATGCTGTGGATGAGATCGACCTTGGCATCGAGAAACTTCTGTGCGATGGTCTGCGCATTGGCCATCTCGCCCTGGGCATTCTGTCGGTCGTAGGTGACGTTGACCCCTTCCTTGAACCCGGCATCAGCGAGGGCCTTCTCGAACCCTTTTGCATCGCTGTCCAGGGCGGGATGGGAGACGATCTGGGTCACCCCGATTCGGATCATCTTTTTCCCCTTTTCCTGTGCATAAGAAAGACCAGCGAAAACGAGAAGCATGGCGACGAGGATAAGAAAAAGTTTTCTTGACATCGAGGGCCTCCTTTCTTCCTTTTGGGTGTCCAGTCCTTTCCAAAGGCTTAACGCTTCAAAAAATATCGACTTCTTTTCTCCCAGTTTCTCACCCCCTCTCCGCGGTTGAATACAAATTATCATGTTTTCTGGAGGCTGTCAATTTCGGGAAGAACGGCGCGCCGAGGGAACGAAGCCATGGCTCATTGCCTTCCGGTCTTGATAGGGGGAGAAACGACCCGCAAGTTATTAATCTTCTCAAAATAGAAATGACAGAGATCTCCCTCTCCCGCCTTAGCGGGAGAGGGCTGGGGTGAAGGTGTTTCCTTGGAATTGCCCCCTCACCTCAATCCTCTCCCCAAGGGGAGAGGAAGATCTATTTTCCCTTTGTTTGTCCAGACTAATATGAGCACAATAACAACCCGTCCGTTTCGTAACGGAGCCCATGAGGAGGATGGATCGTAACGTTGAGGTCAAATGGTGGAAGCAGGGTGGTTTTGGCGAAGAGAGACGAAGTCCGTGGCATGGTCTGAAGGGATCACGAAAGAACCTAACGAAGGGCGGGAACCGCTCAGGCCTCCAGGGGCAGGATTTCTCGATCTCGAAGTCTCACGTATCCTTCGTGGGTAATCCTCAAATGGGGGATCGCGGGGCTGGTGAGGGTGTCGAGTGTGAGAATCGGTTTTTCCCAGGGGATTCCGTTCTCGTTCAGGGCTCCATTGAGTCTCTTCATCTTCTTGTAAAGGGTCTCCATGGGTTCAAGGGGCAACCCGCCGCAAAAGGGGGCGGAGAACTCAGCGATGACCTCCCTTCCAATCGCGTAAACACCACCACCCCGAATCTCTTTCACCCGATTCATCGCGGTCTTCATGGACTCGGGATCGACTCCTACGACGAGCATATCAACCGTATCCCACGTCATCGTCGAAGCATAAGCCCCGCGCTGAAGCCCCAGTCCTTTCAAAAGCCCCATGAAGGCCTTGTTTCTTCCGAGACGTTCCGCAGCGAGGACCATCAACACGTCCCTTCTCTGCTCTGGATCCCGTAGATCGACGATCCTTTCTTTGGTCACAAGGCGACTGACAAGCTCGATGACTCGGACCTTTCCAGTCGGTGGGGGAAAGTTCGGGTTCACATCCTGGACATGAACCGTATCCAGGAGATCATCAGGCAAGAAAACCTTTTGAGGTTCGACAAGGGCCTTCCCATCGCGAAAGATGGTCTTTCCTTCCCTCATGACAAGCTGAGGCGAGAACTCTTCGGGCCTCGGAATGACGACCAGGTCAGCCATCCTGCCGGGTGCGAGGGATCCGATCCAGGGATCGAGGCCAAAGTGTTCGGCCACGTTTAGGGTCACCATTTGATACACTTCAAAAGGCGATGCCCCCAGTTCTATGGCCGTTCTCACGGCCGCATCAAGAGAGCCCGCCTCCATGAATCGCTCTGGATCGATTCCATCGGTGGCGAGAACCAATCTCCTCAGGTCGAGGTTCTTTTTGAAAAGGCCCTGAACGGCTTCAAGCTCCCTTCGAACAGATCCTTCCCTCACCATCACCCAAAAGCCAAGCCTCAGCCTGGCCAGAACCTCTTCTTCCGTGATCGGTTCGTGACAAGATGAAACCCCCCAGCACGTGTAGGCCTGAAGCTTCTTCTCGGAGGCCCCTGCGCTGTGGCCTTCTACGCTTTTCCCCAAGCTCAGGGCAAGGCGGACAAGTTGTCGGACTCTTTCTCCCTGCTCTCCCTCGAGGAAAATATTTCCCCAATAGATCTCGCCGACCCCGACGCAAAAGGGGTCCTTGAGAAAGGGCAGAAGCTCCTCCGTAGAGAGGGCGTTGATCTCTGTGGAAGGCGTGAGACCACAGACAGGAGCCACGGTATAGAGGAACCGGATGGGTTGCTTCGCGAGGCCCCTCACAAAGTGTTCAAGGCCCCTTCTACCCGAGATCATGGCGACTTCCTGGGTTTCGAGGACGACCGTCGTTGTTCCGCTCGGGACAACGTAGCGTGTGAACTCCTCGATACCCGTTCGATTGAGATGGGTGTGGCCGTCGATCAGGCCCGGAAGAAGGACCATGCCTTGGGCATCGATGGTCTCGGTCTTTTCGTCTCTCGGAGGATCGTGGTCAGGCCCCACGTAGGCGATCATTCCCTCCTTGATCCAGAGGGCCTGCCTCTCGACGAACTCTCCGGTGAAGGCATTGAAAAGCGTGCCGTTGAGGACCAATGTATCGGGAGCAAGCCTCCCGAGGGCCACTTCGCTTAACGTCTCGAGCTTGTCGAACCTCTTCATGGAGGTTTCTTAACAAATCGCCTCCGAGACTGTCAACCCGTCGTTTGTATGGGAAGCCCCGGAGAGGACGCCTCAGAGGCCTTATCAAGTGGGTTTTGTTGACACCTGAGCAGGTATCGGAGACTTTACCAAGAGTGAAGTCCAGCAGGGGTAACGAAACCTTGGTATCGAACCTCCTGAAAGGACCGCTACAAGCCCTCTTTGGCGCCCTCGCCGGCGCCCTCGAGCAGGGTTCATTGAAAGATTAGGGTCCATTGTCTATGGAAAGAAGGTTAGCATTTGTGATATAAAGAATGAAACGAACAGCTTGACGGATCGAAGGGGGAAAGCATGGGCCTTCCAAAATTCGAATATCTGGAGCCGAAGAGCCTGAAGGAGGCAACCAAAGCCCTCCTGTCAACCTCCAGGGCGGTGCTTCTCGCAGGAGGGACCGATCTTCTGGTCAACATGAAGCACCGGGTCGTTGACCCTGACCTTGTGATCGATCTTAAGGCGATCTCGAAGCTCGACGACATCTCCTTTGGGAAAGAGGGGCTTCGAATCGGCGCCTGTACCTCCCTTCACGATCTTGCCTCTTTCCCTGCTGTGAGGGAATTTTACCCGGCCCTCTCTCAGGCAGCCGAAGAAGTCGGAGCCTATTCCCATCAGGTCATGGGAACCCTCGGTGGGAACCTCTGTCAAGGCAACCGGTGCCGTTTTTACAATCAGTCGGTCTTCTGGAGAAGCGTGAGGCCCATCTGCTATAAGGCGGGAGGGAAGATCTGCCATGTCGTGAGAAAGCCCGGGGAATGCCATTCAACCTATTGCGGTGACCTGGCTCCAGTATTGATCGCCATGGAGGCTCGTATCGCACTCATCGGCCCGGAAGGAGAGCGGATCGTACCTCTTCGGAAGCTTTACACAGGAAACGGGAAGAGCCCCCTTTCTCTCAAGAGGGGGGAGATTCTGAAAGAGGTCATGGTTCCACCGCCAACCGGGAAAACGATCTATCTGAAATGGAGGCTTCGAGAGGCCATCGAGTTTCCGACAGTCGGGCTGGCGCTATCGCTCCAACTCGACGGAAAGGAACGGGTGAAGAAGGCAAGAATCGTCTTCACCGCTGTGGAACCGGCACCCGTGGAGGCCCGCGAGGCGGAAAAGGCACTCCAAGGGAACCCCCTCGCTCAAATACCTACGGACAAGATTGGTGCCCAGGCGGCAAAGGAGATCTCGCCCATGCGGACCTCAACTGTTTCGCCTGCATATAAGAGAAAGATGGCTGGGATTCTTCTCAAGGAGGCGATCGAAACGATCGGTTGATGGCCGAACAAAGCTTCAAGAAAGGGGTCATTCTCGGTCTCGGACAAGACCAGCACGGACGGAAAGGATTGAAGATGAAACGGGTGATTCGACTTCGTGTCAATGGAGAGGAACGGGAAGTTCTCACGGAAAGCCATCGAACGCTGCTGGAGGTGTTGAGAGAGGACCTCGGCTTAACGGGGACGAAAAGGGGCTGCGATCTTGGAGCCTGTGGCGCCTGTACGGTCTTGATCGATGGGAAGCCGGCCCTTTCTTGCCTTACGCTGGCCGTCCGTGTCCAGGGCAAGGAAATCACCACGATCGAGGGCCTCGCCCCGGAGGGTCAGCTTCACCCTCTTCAAAAATCGTTTGTCGAAAAGGGTGCGGTTCAATGTGGTTTCTGTACGCCCGGGATGATTCTGACGGCTAAGGCCTTTCTCGACGAGCATCCGCATCCGGCGGAGCCCGAGGTGAAAAAGGCCATTTCAGGAAACCTCTGCCGCTGCACGGGTTATGTGAAGATCGTGGAGGCGATCCTTGCCGTGGCCGGGAAGTAGGAACGTTTCGCGCGTTAGAGAAAAGGAGCAAAAATGGGCGAACGATTCAGTGTGGTGGGTCAAAGGGAACCGATGCTCGATGCCTATGAAAAGGTGACGGGTCGGGCCCTGTACGCGGATGATCTGTCCATGCCGGGGATGCTTTACGGAAAGATCCTTCGAAGTCCTGTGGCTCATGGGAAGATTCTTCATGTGGATCTTTCGGAAGCCCAAAAGGTCCCGGGAGTCAAGGGAGCGATTTCGGGACGCGATATTCCGAGAAAGAAATACGGCATCGTACCCATGGCCAAGGACGAATATGCCCTGGCGATTGACAAGGTTCGCTACATTGGAGACGAGGTTGCGGCCGTGGTGGCGACCTCTCTCGAAGGGGCTGAAGAAGCCCTTTCAAAGATCCGAGTCGAGTATGAGGAACTGCCTGCGGTGTTCGATCCCCTTGAGGCGATGAAACCCGGAGCGCCGATCATCCATGACGAGGTCCCCAACAACGTGAGCGCCCAGATCCGAAAGGAGTTTGGGAACGTGGAGAAGGCCTTCGCGGAGTCGGATCTGATCTTTGAGGACGACTACGAAACCCAACCCGTCAACCATGCTCCCATGGAGCCCCACGGGGCTCTGGCCGTGGCGGATGGTTTGGGAAGGGTCATCCTTTATTCCTCGACACAGATCCCTTTCTTTCTTCGCCGGAATCTGGCCAACGCCCTCGACATCCCTGAAAGCCGGGTTCGAATCGTCAAGCCCAAGGTGGGAGGAGGGTTCGGTCAGAAGATCGATCTCTATGCGAAAGATTTCTGTGCCGCTTTCTTCGCCCTCCGGACGAAAAGGCCGGTCAAGTTCGTCTATGATCGGGAGGAAGTCTTTGTCTGCACGAGACAGCGCCATCCTATGAAGATCCATCTGAAAACCGGGGTGAGGAAGGACGGGACGATCCTGGCCCAGCAGTTCAGGGTCGTTGCAGACGGCGGAGCTTACAATAGCACAGCCCCTCTCATGATCACCTTGGCTTGCTACTTCATCATGCTTCCGTACCGCCTTGAAAACCTTCTTTTCGAGGGCTATCACGTTTACACGAACAAGCCTGTGGGAGGAGCGATGAGGGGCCATGGGATTCCTCAGGTTCGTTTCGCCGTGGAGGTCCAGCTTGACGAGGTTGCCGAGCGACTGGGGATCGATCCCCTCGATCTTCGCCTTAAGAATGCCTTTCACGCCGGCGAATACCATCCCGCCAAATTGATTGTTCAAAGCTGCGGCTTTTCGGATACCCTGGTCAAGGCGGCTGAGGGAATCGGGTGGAAGGAGAAGAGGGGAAAACTCCCCTTCGGGAGAGGAGTGGGTCTGGCTGGGGCGAGCTTTCCAAGCGGCGTGAGCAACATGAGCCACATCTCCTCAGGAGCCATTGTGAAGATCGAGCGGGATGGGGCGATCACGGTCCTTACGGGGGCTGCGGATATCGGTCAGGGTGCGGAAACCGTGATCTCCCAGATCGTGGCCGAAGAGATGGGAGTCACCCTCGAAGCGATTCGCATCACGGCAGCCGATACAGAGATTACGCCCCTCGATCCCGGCACCTTTGGTAGCGGTGTGACCCTCAGGGCAGGGAATGCGGCTCGAATGGCTGCCCGCTCTGCGAAAGAGAAGCTTTTCGAGGCCGTAGCCGAGAAACTGGAGACCCGGCCCGAAGGCCTGGAGGCCAAGGGAGGAAGGATCTACGTGAAAGAGAATCCTCAGATGGGAATGAGCCTTCAAGAGGCGATCAAGGTCTATCAATATTCCGATCGGCCCATGCCCATCATCGGCCGGGGTTCTTACATGCCTCCGGCCAAGGAACCGACCACCCTCCTCAAGGAAGACGGAAACTTTTCTCCTGCGTACTCGTTCATGACCCAGGCTGCAGAGGTGGAGGTCGATACGAAGACCGGCAGGATCAAGGTGCTGAAGGTGGTGGCCAGCCACGATTGCGGGAGGGCGATCAATCCGATGCTGGTCGAAGGGCAGCTCGAAGGATCGGTGGTCGGTGGGATGGGCCAGGCCCTTTACGAAAACGTGATCACGGAGAAAGGCCAGGTTCAAAACCCGTCTTTTCTCGATTACGGAATTCCTACGGCTATGGAAGTGCCTTCGATCACTTCGGTCGAGGTCGAGACCGACGATCCCGAGGGCCCCTTCGGCGCGAAGGAGTCTGGAGAGGGAACCCAACTGGCCCCCGCTCCAGCCATCATCAACGCCATTTACGATGCGATTGGCGTGCGATTCAAAAGCCTACCCGTGACCCCCGACAAAGTCCTCGAGGCGCTAACAAAAAAGAGGTAAAGGGGCGTTTTAACTTAGGGCGATACGAAAAAACCCTCCACCAGGTCTTCGCCCACGGGGTTTTGAAGCACGACGTTGTAAATGGCCGAAATGACTTTGGGCACGGTGAAGGCAACCTCTCCTTCTCCGGTACCCCCCTCAGGAGTGGTCGGCCAACTCAATACCTTACAGCTCTTCCGAACCTTTGTCATCGGGTTTTCGAGATAAACCTTTCCCTTTTTGGTTCCCAGAAATTTTCCTCTGATCTTGATCGTCTGGCCGATCCCCCCTTCCATGGAGCTCAATTCAAGGATCAGGGGTTTTTTCACCCCGAAGGCTCCGGATTCCAAGATCGGCGAAGCGCCCTTCGGCTCCTTTGGGTAGAGGATCACGTCGCAAAGGGCTCCGCCCGGGATTGGCTTCGTCAACTGGGCCTTGACGACGTTGCTTCCGCCCAGATTCCATTCGAGAACTTTGAGAGCATAGGATATCGTCCCGGCATGGAGAGCCACTTTCCCTTTTTTCGTGCCAAACCCGGGCCCGGAGAGCTCGAGGATTGTTCCGATCGTCCCTTCTTCAGGGCTTACAGTGAAGAAGACCCCCCGACCGGTCAGATCCACGGTAACAAGAGATTCATTCGGATCGTCTGAGACGATATCGAGGCTCGAGGTGAATTCACCCTGTGCCGCCTCGAAGTGGACCTGAATGATACATGTCTCGTTAGGTGCAAGGCTCTTTCCGGAGCAGCCGTCCGTGATGGAAAAAGGCGTGGCGGGAGCGGAGACCGAATCAATGAGAAGGCTGATTGCCCCACTATTTTTCACCTCGATCTCCTTTGTCAAGCTACTTCCTATCAGGACGTTTCCGAAATCAAGGGCCGAGGGCGTAACCAGAATATCGGGATTCAAAACCACTCCTTCCCGAACGGGCCATACAAAAAGCGGGGAGGTCTTGGGATAGGTATTTCCGGCAAAAACGTAGCCGTCAGAGATTCGAACATTGAAAGCATTTGCTGTGTTGAAGGAAGAGGTTGTGGAGGACCAATAGGGATCTGTTTGAACTCCGGTGAAAGGGTGCCCCGCCGGCAAAGCTGGATCAAACCGGGAATGATCGATCAGGCTATAAAGTTCCCTTCTGTTGGGCAATCGCCAGTCATCATGGCCAAGATAAGCGCTGGTATTCAAACAGGCCACATAGGCCAGCGCCGCCGTCCAATCTTTCGCACCGCCTGTACAGGTACCCACAGTTGGCGTACCAGCGTCAGGAGCCCAGATGAGGCCTGTAAGGTTGTCAGTAACGGTTGCGTCGGGGTTAGTCGAGAACCTCGGATCGGGCCAGGAAACCCCCTGACGAAGGGCGCCATCATCGGCTTGAGGGGTGTTTGCATCGTAGGTCACTGTCTGTCCTGTCTGCCATAATGGTGTCAGACCGGAGGACATTTCCCGAACAGGCCAGGTGTAACCATCGTATCCACCGATCTTGTCATCCGCATGAATGTGGCCTTCGTCCACAAAGACGACCCAGGCATAGCCTGGATAGTCGGGGTGCGCCCAGGTCGTCGAGGACCAGTAGAAACACGTGGCACAGGAAGCCACGTTGTTGAACCCTTGGCTCATGAGCCAGGACGCACTATTGGTCAAATCGGCATGGTTCAGGCTTTCGAGCTCGTTCACGTTTGGAAGACGCCAATCACCGTAGCCCAGATAATTATTCGCATTGAGGCAGGCAACATAGTCCAGGGCTTCCTGCCAACTCTTCGTTCCCCCTTCACAGGGGCCCACGGAGGGAGTTCCTGCATCAGGCGCCCATACAAGCCCCGTCAGGTTGTCCGTGACGGTCGTGTCGTCATTCACCACAAACCTTGGAGAAGGCCAGAGGATGCCCGCCCGGATATATCCATCGTCACCTTCGGCATAAGTCTTCTTCTGGCCGGTCCGGCCGAGATCGAGAGGAACACCAGCACCTCTTAAAGGGATGGTGAGTTCGGCCATATCGGGATCGTTTGAAGGGACCTTAACGTTTGCCGTCTTCGTCGCTTTGGATGTTGGCGAGAACACCACATCCATCGTGCAGGTGGAAAAAGGCTGCAGAGACTGGTTTGAACACCGATCGTTCTGAACGGAGAATTCCGCAGTGTCTCCTTCAAGATCGATCTTTGAGATGGTCAAATCAACCGTCCCATTGTTCGTGAAGGTGAAGGTCTGAGGGGGTGACGGGGTTCCAATGGCCACGGATCCAAAATCCTTGGAAGGAGGAGAGACCGATATATTGGGCGCCTCCTCGAGGGCCGATACTCCAAAGTAGTTGCCGTAGTCGACGTAATCGCTTACCCGGTTGCCTGTTCCGGCGGCGTTGGTTGTAGGATGAAAGGGACCTGAAGGGCTACCCCAGTAGTTGAACCGGGCGTTGACAAGAATGGAGGAGGTTATGTTCTCGACTCCGTAGTCCGAATTGTTATAGATGTCA
>Ga0315298_1001793_pt1 | contig 38231 bp, 40 predicted proteins | sample WHS_1_MG_FD_203077 | JGI IMG/M metagenome (GOLD analysis project Ga0315298, IMG submission 203077) | Extremophilic microbial mat communities from Washburn Hot Springs, YNP, Wyoming, USA - WHS_1_MG | ecosystem: Environmental > Aquatic > Thermal springs > Hot (42-90C) | place: USA: Wyoming...
CACATCTGTTTATGTCTAATACGAAAATAAATTCAGGTTGAGCTTTTGGTGTTCCTCTCATAGTTATTTCTTAGACGCAATCCTTTTTTCAGTGTTCAAATTCTAATCGGACTTTTTCAACAACCTGTTAACCATTATACACAATGCCGTGCTTAGGAGTAAAAAATTGGGGATAAACAGATTAAACAAATTACTGAAAATATTGAATTCGTAAAAGGAATCTATAAAAAATTAATAGCAATACCTCCGTCTTTTAGTATTGAAATGCCCTACAAAAATTTGGCAGGGCAATAAGGTGCAAAATGGCCTGCCATAACTTCAAAGGAGGTATGGAAAGTGGCCATTATGAAAAGACACCAGTAATGAGGCAACGTTTAAGGCTAAGGTGGCGCTGGAGGCGGTATAAGAGGAAGCTCTGGAACTGGCGCTAAATATGAGAGACGTGCCATTTAAAGCCCGGGGTCCAATAATCCAGTTGGTCTTCTGTTGAACTTTGGAAGCACAAAACTGGAATGGAAAAGGCTGGTTTTGACGCGTTCCATGCATGGTGGATCCATCTGTGTTCATTCGCGTTCATTCACGTTCGTTGGTTGATACTTTTACGGACCTATTCGCGGATACATTCTCTAGACTATTTTTTAAAATCTGATATTCTTTTGTTATGTCGAAATCGACAAAACAGAAACAGGGTATTGAATCTGAGCAACAGGACCTTTCATTTGAAGAAGCCATTAAGAGACTGGAAGAGATTGTGACTTCGATGGAGTCACAAGAGCTACCTCTGGAAACTTTGCTTGAAAAATTTGAGGAAGGTACCAAACTATGCAAGCTTTGCCAGAATAAGCTGGTCGAGGCCGAGCAAAAGATTCAAGTACTTATGAAGAATGCCAATGGCGAGTTTGAACTTAAGCCATTTGCGTTACAGTCGGAAAATGATAAAAAGGCCAACGCGCCCGGTAATGATGTATCAGGTGTTGAACAACCCAGATAGAAGTACATAAGTTATGAGCCGGTATCTAGACATGATTGATGACCCATCACATGTGAAAAAACTTACGATTGCCCAGCTTCAGGAACTGGCTGGGGAAATCAGGCATGAACTTATAACAAAGCTTGCCCCTCAAGGTGGGCATCTGGCATCTAATCTTGGCGTTGTAGAATTAACAATAGCTTTGCATTATGTATTTTCTACGCCGGTAGATAAGTTTATCTGGGACGTCAGCCATCAGACATACGTTCACAAGCTACTTACTGGGAGAAAAAATCGATTTGCTACTATAAGAACTACTGGTGGGCTATCTGGATTTGCTTGTCCGGCAGAAAGTCCGCACGACTGTTTTGGTTCAGGTCATGCCGGGACTGCATTATCGGCTGCGCTGGGTTTTGCTGCTGCACGTGATAAGCTCGGTACAAATGAGAATGTGATTGCTATCTTCGGTGACGCGGCCTTGACCAATGGTATTTCCTTCGAGGCCCTTAACAATATAGCTACCACCACTAAACGATTTATAGGTATCCTTAATGATAATGCTTACAGCATCGATAGAAACGTTGGTGCAATCGCCAGATATCTGAATAAGCTAATAACACATCCATCATTTAACCGACTGCAACGTGATCTGGAGCGGTTATTGAAACGAATGCCAAAGAGTGAAATTACACTCAAACTCCGACACAAAGCCGAAGAAGCCCTAAAAGGCGTCGTCTCCCAGGCATCGTTAAAACAGGCCCCGGAAGAACGTGAGGATGAATTCGACGGCAGAGCCGGTTACGGTAGTAGTTTGATCTTTGAGGAAATGGGCCTGCGCTATCTGGGCCCAATTGACGGTCATAATCTACCCCTGCTGATTGATACTTTTGAATTCGCTAAGTCCTGTGACCAACCCATAGTATTACATTTGGTTACTCAAAAAGGTAAAGGCTATGACGCTGCTATTCAATCGCCTGAAAAATTCCACGGTATCGGGCCTTATGATATCAAGACCGGTGACGCTATTAAGCCGGCCCCGGGGACGCCACCTACGTATCAGGAAATATTCGGTGAGACCGTGGTCAGACTTTGCGAACGCGATACTAAACTTGTCGGCATAACTGCAGCCATGCCGTCAGGCACCGGCCTTAAAGCCCTGGCGAAAAGGTTTCCGGATAAATACTACGACGTTGGGATTGCCGAAGAGCATGCTGTTATATTTGCCGCCGGGATGGCAGCCCGCGGTTTCCACCCGATTGTTGCTATTTACTCTACTTTCACGCAACGTGCATACGACTGCATTATTCATGATGTAGCCCTGCAGAAATTACCGGTTATCTTGTGTATGGATAGGGCCGGATTATCAGCTAGCGATGGGCCAACGCATCACGGACTGTTTGATGTGTCATTCTTGAGGTGTGTGCCGAATCTGATTTTTATGGCTCCTAAGGACGAAGACGAGTTTGTCGATATGCTCTTTACTGCTACCCAACAGAGTTTGCCGGTCTGTATCCGATATCCGCGTGGACCGGCTGAAGGCGTGAAAATAAAAGATAAACCGGAATTACTTCAAATCGGAAAAGCAGAGGTAATCAAGTCATGGACACCGACCACGCGCCGATTCCAGACTTCGGATAGTGCAAATAATGTCGGTGTTGTTTCTGATTCGCTAAAAGTCCTGTTGATCCCATTGGGTAACATGATGTCATTGGGCCGTAAAACTGCTAAGCTTTTGGAGGAACAGGGTTATGATACCGCTATCATCAACCCAAGATTTATTAAACCTTTAGATGCCGCTACTATCACTTATTACGCACAGTCGGCTGATGCAATAATAACGTTCGAAGATAATGTAATTACTGGCGGGTTCGGTTCCGCAGTCATGGAGTTGCTGTCAGAACAAAAAATCTTTACACCATTGATAAGAATCGGCTGGCCAGACCAATTCATTGAACATGCTGATTCTAACGAATATCTGAGACAGAAATATGGGATCACCCCGGAAGTGGCTTTTGAAAAGTTAAAAGATCTGTTTGCTCAGCCCGAATCAAAGCACAAGTTTCAGGTAGTCTGACTTTTTTCTCTTTTTTAATCTCAAAAAACAAATGAAAACACCGAATTCATCAAAATTAAACGGAGATAAAATTACTATTCAACACGGAAAACTTATAGTCCCGGACAATCCCATTATACCGTTTATTCGCGGTGATGGTACCGGACCGGATATCTGGGCTGCAGCTCAGCGGGTTATCGACGCAGCAGTCCAGAAGGCCTATGGCAATCATAGGAAAATCGTCTGGCTCGAGGTCTTCGCCGGACAGGCTGCAAAGGAAAAATTCGATACCTGGCTGCCCGATGAAACCGTCGAGGCATTTAAAGAATATCTGGTCGGTATCAAAGGCCCTCTTACTACACCTATAGGCGGCGGAATTCGCTCGCTCAATGTGGCCCTGCGCCAGCTCCTTGATCTTTATGTCTGCCTCAGACCAGTCCAGTATTTCATCGGTGTGCCGTCCCCGGTCAAAAATCCTGAAAAGGTTAATATGGTCATCTTCAGGGAAAATACTGAGGACATTTATGCCGGAATCGAGTATCCAGCCGGTTCGCCTCAGGCTAATCGTATACTGGAATTCCTTAAAACCGAGTTCCCGGCAGATTTCGAAAAGATCCGATTCGGTACGGCAGAAAAAATGGCCGAGTTCCTCAAACTAGAAGAGCCCGAAGCTGACGCCAGGTCACTGAAGATCGAGGTCGGCATCGGAATAAAGCCTGTATCCAGACTCGGAACCGCCAGACTCATCAGAGCCGCCATCGACTACGCAATCAAAAACAAACGCAAAAGCGTGACTATAGTCCATAAAGGTAATATCATGAAGTACACTGAGGGCGCGTTTCGCGACTGGGCGTATGCTGAGGCAGAACGCGTGTTCGGTAACAAGGTCTATACATGGGCACAATGGGAAAAAACTAAAGCCACTAAAGGTGAACAGGCCGCTAATCAGGAACAAAAACTTGCTCTGAATTCAGGCGCTATCCTTATAAAAGATGCTATTGCAGATATCACTTTACAGCAGGTCTTGACCCGACCAGAAGACTTTGACGTTATTGCCACGCTCAATCTTAACGGCGATTATCTCTCTGACGCTCTGGCCGCACAGGTCGGCGGTATCGGTATCGCCCCGGGCGGCAATATCAATTTTGTCACCGGCCACGCCGTGTTTGAAGCTACACACGGAACTGCACCTAAATACGCTAACCTTGATAAGGTAAACCCGGGCAGCGTCGTCCTTAGCGGTGAAATGATGCTCAGATATTTGGGCTGGACTGAGGCCGCTGACCTTATCATCAAAGGCCTGAATGGCGCCGTGGCATCTAAACGCGTTACCTACGATTTCGCTCGACTCATGCCCGGCGCAACCGAAATCAAATGCTCTGAATTCGGGGATAATATCATCCAGCACATGTCCATCCGCTAATGAACGCGAATGAATGCAAATGGACGCGGGTGATTAAAAATATCGGAAAGAGACGGCCGTTATAGTCCTGTTTATTTCTACGATTGCCACTGAGCGTTGCTGATATTGTTTGGGTGACCCGGCATAGCCGGGGTTCAATACGCAGATATCGGCTTCGGCCTGAAAAAAGGGCGTATGTGTATGGCCATAAATAATTAGTTTCTGGAAGTCCTGGGTTTTTGGATCGTGCAGGGCTTGTTGTTTTAATTCGGGGTAAAATTTATGCGTGAGCCAGATAGCCGTTTGTTCCATCTTGAGTTTTTCGAGGTCCTTTAGGTCGCTGTTCGAATCTGTATTTCCTCTGACGGCTAGAACCGGGGCTAATTCTTCGAGCTCGAGTAACAAAGACATCGGCCCTATATCGCCAGCATGCAAAATAAAGTCCAGTCCTTTAAAGATTTTTAATATTTCTGGTGCAATATGTCCGTGAGTATCTGAAATTACGCCTAAAGATAACATACGGCTATCAGGCCTGGGTTTCACCAGTATCAGCAGGGGCTGGCTCTGCTTCCTGGTCTGAGTCTTTTTCGGTTTCGGTTTCTTTTGCGTCCTGTTCAGACAGGGCTTCAGAAAGCTTCATTGATCCTGCAAAAATGCCTGTAAACAGTCCGCCACTTAATAATGTGTTTCTAAAGAATTCCCACGTTTGAGGCCAACCGGGTTTGCCAGTAGTCAAAGCCTGAATCCATCCAAAAATAGTGTTTTGATATTCAGGGTCGATTAACCAGGAAAAGGTGTTAGTCAGTAGATAGAAAACAAGCGCACCGAAGATTCCACCACCCAGAAGACTTAACAATGAGGCCTTTGGCGAAAACCAACGGCCCAGCATTATCAAAAACACATAACAAACATAGTTCCCAAGCATGAAGCCCGAGATCGGCTGAACTCCATAGGAAAGATTAATAAAGACGTCGGTAATGAACATTGTGGCCAAAGGCAGTGTGAAAGCTAGTTTCCTCGGAAAATAAATTCCGGCACAAAATAATAATGCATAAGCAGCACTAAAATTTGACGGCAAGAGTCCGGGAATCCTGCTCAGGGCAAAGACAATCATCAAAATGATCGGAAAAACCAGATTGTTCCGCATATCTATAGATAATATTCCCAATAGCCCCAATTGCAAGGTATAACTATTTATTGAAACGATAAGGCATCGTAAGCTTCCTGCAGACAAATACTCAGAAATTCTTCACCAGAAACTCAGGCTAAAAATGGATTTTGAGTTTTAATTTATGATTAAAACCGATAAATCCGGCCATAAAATAGTTTCATCTATAGGTTCATTTAAAATAATGATTGCATGAATTGAGGGATCCAGCCAACAATATAAACAGGCGAACTGATAATTTAAAAAACGAAATTGGCATATTTGCCTTTTTTTGGTGTCAAAATAAAACTATTGCGGATTATAATGATTGGCTTATTTTAATTAATGAATGAGGCGCAACGAATTAGATTATTTTCTGGAAACAATGTTATCAGCAAGTGATAACGTTTCCGATTTAAATTTCACCGTAGACAAGCCTTTGCAGGTGGAAGTTCTGGGCGAGTTAGTTCCTGTTGTGACCGATCCTCCGATTCATAAACTGACTCCGTTCCAGACTGAGATGATAGCCTTGAGCATTATCGGCGGGAACAAGCGGCTGTTGAATGATCTTATCAATACCGGTTCATGTGACTGTTCGTATGAATTAAAGGACAAGGCCCGGTTCAGGGTTAATGTGTTCTCTCAGCGTGGACATTACTCAGTTGTATTAAGGAAGCTGAATACGGTTATTCCCACTTTTGAAGACCTTGGCTTACCGGTGGTCTTGAAACAGGTTGCAAAGGAAAAAACCGGCCTCGTTATAGTGACAGGTGCCACTGGATCTGGTAAAACAACCACTCTGGCAGCAATTCTTAACGAGGTCAATAATACAAAGTCAGTACATGTCATTACTCTGGAAGACCCTGTAGAATTTGTGCATCCTCAGAAAAAAAGTACCTTTAACCAGCGCGAAATGGGTACTGACTTCGATACCTTTGCCAACGGCTTGCGCGCAGCATTGCGTCAGGCACCAAAGATTATTCTCGTCGGTGAAATGCGCGATCGGGAGACAGTGGAAATAGGTCTGAGCGCAGCCGAGACCGGACACCTGGTATTGACAACACTTCACACGATCGATGCCGGCCAGACAATCAACCGTATCCTGGGTATGTTCGACCTTGAGGAACAGAAACAAATCCGAATCAGATTGGCCGATACAATCCGCTGGATAATCAGCCAACGTCTGGCGCCCAAAATCGGCGGTGGCAGATATGCGTTGTTTGAGATTATGGGCACAAACCTGCGTGTTCAGGAGACTATCCTTCAGGGCGAATCTGAAGGTAAAACGTTTTATGAAATCATAGAAGCAAGCTACCCGTTTGGCTGGCGCACGTTCGATCAGGCATGCCTTGAGGCTTATGAACAAGGGTATATTACTGAGGAAAATGCCTTGCTTTACGCTTCCAAGCGCGGAGTTGTAAGCCGCGGTATTGATAATATCAAAAAGAAACGCGGCGAAATGGCATACCATACGCGACTCCATCTCAAGCCGGAAAGCACACAACAGCCGGGACCAACTATCCCGCCAAATTTAAAAATTAAAGGTTTATGAAAATCGATTACGAGTATATAAGTCCGACCGATAAACCGGCGCTAATAGCGATAACTACTCCACCGCTGATTGCTAAGGTAGAATCGGCATTAAGTGAGCTCGGCTATATCATCCATAGGGCGGTTACTCACGACGATTTTCTGGCCAGATTCGCCCGCGTACAATACCAGTTGGTTGTGATCGAAGATAAATTCGCTGCAATTACTATAAATGAAAACCATTCGCTTCGCGCATTCCAGCACTTACCGATGCAGCAGCGCCGCATGTCAATCAGTTTTCTAATAGGTGAAAAATTCCAGACATTGAACCCCTTGCAGGCCTTTCAGCAAAGTGTTCATGGGGTAATCAATATCGCCGATGCCGATAAACTGAAGGTTATAATCCCCCAGGTAGTAGCATATACCGAACAGATTCTGCGGCTGTATCTTCAAACATTGGAAGAACATTCTGCCTTTCATAGGTAGCAAAAAATTTTGACCGATGAAACCCCAGGGCGCTTCACAAGGGCTCAAACTCAGGGCCGATGTTGCTATGGTCCAGCGCGGACTTGCGCCCAGTCGAGAAAAAGCCCAAAGAGCAATCATGGCCGGTCTGGTCAGGATCAATGATCGGCCTTTGAACAAGCCCGGTGAAACCGTCAGGCCCGATGATGTCTTGACCATAACAGCCTCAGAAAAATATGTCAGCCGTGGCGGCTATAAACTCGAAGGCGCTATCCAGGACTTTAATCTACAGATCAAAGGCAAAGTCATCATTGATATCGGCTCATCAACCGGCGGTTTTACCGATTGTTTGCTCCAAAACGGAGCCGCTAAGGTCTTTGCCGTTGACGTCGGAGCCGGTCTCCTGGCATGGAAATTACGGAATGATCCGCGTGTAGTCGTCATGGAAAATACTAATGCCAGATACCTGACAGCCGAAAGCTTTCCACAACCATTCGAGTTGGCAGATATGGCCGTAATCGATTGTTCTTTCATTTCGATCAAAAAAATATTGCCCGTTGCCTTAAAACTGATCCGTAATCATGGCCAGATCCTTGGTCTGATTAAACCTCAGTTCGAAGCCGGACGCCACGAGGCAGACAGAGGAAAAGGAGTTATTAAAGATCCATTGGTCCATGAGCGAGTAATTGCCGAAATTAAAGAATTTGCAAATTCGTTAGACGGTGTATTATGGAACGGCTGTACACAATCAAAATTGATTGGCCCGGCCGGGAATAAAGAATTTTTCGTTTTGCTTGAAAAACAAAATTAACAAACTCAAAGCCATTGGCTTAACAGCAAATATCGATAAGCTCAAATGTAAGGCTTTAGTCGATAATGTCGCGCGTTTAGTCGTGGATTCTGGCTATTTATTGGTAAGTGATGAAGCAACCGCCGGGTTGATTACTTCTGTACCTGTTACCAGATGTGGCTCGTTAATAGATGTAGCTAAGGCATCAGATCTGTTCCTCATCATTGGCGGCGATGGCACAATGCTCAGAGTCGCCCGGGAAACAGCCGGCTCCAAAACACCATTACTGGGAATAAACGCCGGCGGCCTCGGATTCCTTACTGCTGTGCCCCACGACGCACTGAGCATGGCCTGGCAGAAAATTCTGGCAGGCGAATTTTCTGTTGAAGTCCGGCCCTTCATTCTGGCTACGGGTTCAAGCTTTAATCAGGACTTTTCTATGCTGGCTTTAAATGATTTTGTTGTCACCCGTGGCATAACCTCACGAATGATAGAATTAGAAGTGCATGTGGACGATCAGTTCCTGACCTCGTACCGGTGCGACGGTTTGATTGTCTGTACTCCTACTGGTTCAACCGCTTATTCATTATCGGCGGGCGGACCTATTATAAGTCCACAAGCCTCAGTCCTGGGTATTACCCCGATCTGTCCGCATACCTTGAATAACCGATGCGTCCTTGTTGGCATCGATTCCATAGTCTCAATCCGTGCCATTAGTGAAAGAGTCGAGGTTTTTTTAACCGCAGACGGACAGGTCCAGGCCCCGGTCCAGCCGCAAAGCATAGTTAAAATCCATAAAAGTCAATTAACAGCAGGGCTTGTACGGTTAAATGACGATTCATTTTTTAATACCTTAAGACAAAAGTTGCATTGGCGCGGATCTCATGTTTAAATAATGGAAAGGTAAACTCAGCTTTAATTGAGATTTAATAATTTCAAAATCAGGGGTTTATATGATACGGCTTAAAGATATTGCAGAACGCGCGGGCGTAACTGCTACAACTGTGTCAAAGGTTTTACGAGATGCTCCGGATATCTCGGCAGAAACTAAGGCACGTATCCGGCAGATAGCCGAGTCACTTGGCTATGTGCCAGATTCAGGCGCACAATCATTGCGCTCAAAAAAGACCCATATGCTGGGCGTACTGATATCTGCAGTAACTGACCCTTTTTCTTCCCGCGTGTTGCTGGGACTGGAAGAAAAGGCTTCAGAGTTCAAGTTCGACTTGCTCTTAGCTCAGACATTTAATGATCCTCAAAAAGAATTGGCCGCCATAGAACGATTCATGTCCAGACGCGTCGACGGCTTTATAATTTCACCTGTACACAGATTTGCCGAACGCGTGCCTGTATATGAGGAACTTTTGAGGCTGGAAATACCAACAGTGATTATCGGTCCCGTACCAAACTGGGCCAGCCGGTTCGTCAGTGTCGAGACAGATAATCTGGAGGCCTCGGAAAAGATCACCAAACACCTTATTTCATTGGGCCATAAGAAAATAGCATTTTTAGCCGGACCATCCTTTTCCCCGGCATATAAAGCCCGGTTAGACGGTTACCGGAAAGCGTTGCGCGATTCCGGGATCCAGTGCAATGATAGCCTTGTGGTGCTGGCCGGAACCACAATCGAAGAAGGATACCAGGCAATGACATCAGCTTACGCCGAGTTGAAAGATGTCACTGCAATCGCCGCTGTAAATGACTCGGTCGCCGTTGGTGCAGTTCAGTTCCTGATTAAAAATAAATTCCGGGTGCCTCAGGATGTTTCAGTGGTCGGGTTCGGAAATTATTTGATCAGCGAGTACGGACAGGTGCGGCTAACCACTGTACGCCAGCCTAAATACAGACTTGGTCTGGCAGCAATTGATATGATTAATCAGTTGTTGTCAAAGAAACAGGTGTCACCATTGGTTCTACCGTCAGAGTTGTTGATCCGTGAAAGCACTGCACCACCGCCGACCCAGACCATTCAGGTGCCGGTTTACCAGAATCAGTTCATGGCTCAGTCAATGCAACAACAGGCAACGCTGTGATCTGAAGTCACGGGCCTGAGAGTAGGCTTATTGTCTTTGCAGATATCGCATCTCCTGGAGCATGAATTGTAAAACTGGCAACCATGACCGGCAGGGATTTCAGGGCTTGTTTTTTTGTTCAGGAAAAAATGTTTGAACTTATTCACCTGGCCAGTGCCCGGATTAGTCAATAATAATAATTGCGTATACGGGTGTAACGGTTTTGATATAATTTCCTTAGTCTGGCCGTGTTCGACTATCTGACCGCGGTACATCACGGCGATCCGATGACTCAACGTCGAGACAAGAGCTATATCGTGAGAGATCAAAAGATACGAAATTCCGCGGGTTTGTTGCAGATTAATAAGCAGGCTGGCAATTTGGGCCTGAACGGATACATCAAGGGCACTTGTCGGTTCATCACAAATTACCAGTAACGGGCTCAGGATTAAGGCCCGGGCAATGCAAATCCTTTGACGTTGGCCGCCACTGAATTCATGCGGGTATCTGTCAATGACCGAATCATCAAGTCCTGCAGCGTTCAGGGTTTGTCTGACCATGTCGAGCCGATCATTTTTTGAATCGCCAATTTTATGTATGATTAATGGCTCGGTAAGAATCTCACCGATACGCATCCGTGGATTTAAAGCACCGTATGGGTCTTGAAATACTACCTGCATCTGTTTCCGAAATGGCTTGAACCCGGACTCGCTTAAGTGGGTTATATCAGTCCCATTGAAAAAGATCGAGCCTGAGCTCGGCGGAACTAGTTTAAGAATCGCTCGCGCCAGGGTCGTCTTTCCTGAACCGCTTTCACCAACAATGCCCAGCGTCTCAGCCCTTCCCATGGAGATGGATACATTATCGACCGCCCTGAAAGATCGCGTTTCGCCATGGGCGGCGGCCCTGAAACAAACAACGAGGTCCTGAGTTTTAAGTAAAGCAGTTGTGCACATAAACTATAAGCCCTGTTTCTTAAATAAATGACACCTGATGAACCATCCGCGGCTTACCTCTGTAAGCTCAGGCTCAATGTCACTACAACACTGGATTTTAAATGGGCATCTGGGATGGAACTTGCAGCCGGTTATAACCACGTCCGTGCCCGGCACCGATCCCGGAATGCTTTGCAAGGTTAACTGGCCGGCCCGTGGCATCGTTAGATACAACGCCTTCGAGTACGGGTGGCCTTGCCCGGAAAGGACCTTTTCAGCAGGACCGAACTCCACCGTCTGCCCGGCATATAACACGGCGATCCTGTGCGCCATATTTTCAGCGATAGCCAGATTATGTGTTATGAGCAATAACCCCATATCTGTCTGTTCGACCATCGATTCAAGCAGACCGAGGACCTCTGCCTGTATGGTCACATCCAGAGCAGTCGTCGGTTCGTCTGCAATCAATAATTGCGGCTTTGACGCAATTGCCATTGCTATGGCCACACGCTGTTTTAATCCGCCTGATAATTGATGCGGATATTGCTTTACCCTGAGCTCCGGCTCAGGGACACCAACCAGCGCCAGAAGCCTGAGGACCTCTGCTGTTGTGGCTTCCGATGGCCTGTGGATCTTGAGCATCTCCATTATCTGAGTCCCAATCCGCAGCACCGGATTCAACGTAGATCCCGGCTCCTGAAAAATATAACTGACAGTCCGGCCCCTGAGCTTTTTGACCTCCTGAATCGGCAGACTCAATATATCCATGCCGTTAATCAGTATCTTACCATGTGTAATCCTGAATTGGTTCTCCGGTAGTAATCTCGTTATAGCCAGAGCAGTTAACGATTTTCCACAACCACTTTCGCCTACCACACAGACGATTTCGCCCGAAGCAACCTCTAAAAACGAATCGGTCACCGGCTTAATTATTCTGCCAGGACTCAGGAGTTCTATGCCCAGATTTCTTATCTCTAGCAACTGCACAACGCCTCTATTTTGCATCTTCCGGAAAAACTAAAAAGCCCAAATTGCTACGATTGAATTTTTTAGAAAAATATTTCAAGGCTATTTTCTGAAGGGTCGGGTTAGACCCCGACCTATTGTTTTAACCCTGTTTTGGACGGCGTGAAACGCGTCTGTCCAGTTAGATTTGAAATTTTTTGTTAATTTAGCTCCGCATAGGAAGATTTCAGAATGATAAATCCACAGGCAATAGTGCCTGTGCTACATTTAGAAAAATTCCCGGGCAAGAATGGAATGCAAATAATTCACCAGGATTTCCGAGGCGTTCAAACATCGTAACGGTTCGGACTGAAAATTAAAAACATTTGATTGACTTGAGCCCTGACTGATTTAGGGTAAGATGAAAGTTAGTTTTTGGATATATATGAAAACGACAACATTAGGACCAAATCAGGCTTACCTTGTAGCAAATGGTGATTTACGACTCTCGGCTAATCAACAATGTTGGGCCGAACAAGCTAAAATGGAAGATGCACTGGCCAGGGCCTTTAAAGCAGAAGGCTGGACCCTGATCCGCGCTCATCAATACGATAAAACCAAACAACACGGATTTATAGATTCCCAAAAAATGGGAATCGAGGTGTTTAAGTCTTTAGATCCGTATGCGCCTCTTGTAGTTGCCGAAAGCGTCTGGCAGTACAGTCACCATCTGTTACCGGGGTTACTGCATCATAAAGGGCCAATCCTGACTGTGGCAAACTGGAGCGGTACCTGGCCCGGCCTGGTTGGTATGTTAAACCTTAATGCCTGCCTGACAAAAGCCGGAGTCAAATATAGCACTATCTGGAGCGAAAAATTTGACGATCCGTTCTTTAAGGCCGGGTTGCGTCAGTGGATCACTACCGGCGTTATAACCCATGACCAGAGCCATGTCCGGGATCTCGATCTCCTTAAACTGCCATTAACCGATGAACAAACAGGAAAAAGCGCTGCCCGTGAGTTCTTACACAATAAAGCTATCCTGGGCGTATTCGACGAAGGCTGTATGGGCATGTATAACGCTATCATCCCGGATGAATTGCTTCATCCGCTAGGCGTGTTTAAAGAGCGACTCAGCCAGTCTGCATTGTACGCAGAAACCAGAAACGTCTCGGATGAAGAAGCAAAGGCTGTATTTGAATGGCTCAAGAAAAAAGGTATGAAGTTTAAACTCGGAACTAATGAAGAAACTGAACTCACAGAAAATCAGGTCCTGCTCCAGTGTAAAACCTACATCGCTGCACTCCGGATTGCCGATTCATTCGGCTGCCATACCATAGGCATCCAGTACCAACAGGGACTAAAAGACCTGCTGCCTGCTAGTGACCTTACCGAAGGATTATTAAATAATGTCGACCGCCCGCCAGTTAAGTGCCCTGTGACTGGTAAGGTGCTGTATGAAGGCGAAGCCCTGCCGCATTTTAACGAAGTTGACGAATGCGCAGGACTCGACGGCCTGATCACTTACAGACTATGGCGGCAACTGGGATTTTCACCGGAAAACACGTTGCACGACGTCCGTTGGGGTCAGTCGTACAAGGGCAGTGGAGTCGATGACTTCGTCTGGGTCTTTGAAATCTCAGGGGCAGTGCCACCGGCTCACCTGATTGGCGGTTATAAAGGCGCTGTAAGTGAAAGACAACCACCCATGTACTTCAAGCTCGGCGGTGGTACCATCAAAGGTGTATCTAAACCTGGATCAATCGTATGGTCCCGGGTCTTTGTCATGGACGGAAAACTGCACTGTGATATTGGTGTCGGCAAAGTTGTCTCACTGCCACCAGAGGAAACCGAACGCAGGTGGAATGAAACCACCCCGCAATGGCCAATTATGCATGCCGTACTCAATGGTGTCACCAGAAATCAAATGATGGCCCGGCATAAATCGAATCATATCCAGGTCGTATATACACCTAGTGAGAAACAGGCTCACAGGGCCGCCAGAATTAAGGCCGCAATGATGGCTGAACTGGGCATCAAAGTCCACTTCTGTGGCAACGTTGAACTAGAGTAGAGTCCGCGAATATACTCACGAAAGTGTCCGCTAATGCACGCGAGTATTGATTATTCGCGTGCATTTGCATTTATTCGTGTCCATTCGTATGCATTCGTGGATTCATGCGCGTTCATTCGCGTTAATTAGTGGATTAATTCGCGGACACATTCGCGGATAAAAAAAATAAACAAAATGCTTGCATTTAGTCTCGAGTTTATAATAAATTTAATACATATTGAACGGATTAAAAAATGGGATGGATTCTGTAGGTTCGTGTCATAGCAAAGATACAGATGCGAACTGACGGGCGCGGAGCGCGCACTTCTAAAAACCATGCCCCCTAAAAATAATCATCATCGGGATTCCATTGCCCCTGGATTGCTCGAGTCAAATGTGTTCGCTAATGCACCCGGATGAACGCCAAAAATTAATTTTTGCATTTATTCGTGTCCATTCGTATGCATTCGTGGATTTATTCGTGTCCATTTGCGTTCATTAGCGTTAATTAGTGGATTAATTCGTGGACACATTCGCGGATAAAAAAAATAAACAAAATGCTTGCATTTAGTCTCGAGTTTATAATAAATTTAATACATATTGAACGGATTAAAAAATGGGAAAGATTCTGTAGGTTCGTGTCATAACAAAAATACAGATGCGAACTGACGGGCGCGGAGCGCGCACTTCTAAAAACCATGCCCCCTAAAAATAATCATCATCGGGATTCCATTGCCCCTGGATTGCTCGAGTCAAATGCACGACGGGAAATGATCGACCTGAGTGCACGGCTATGCCAGTTGTTCGGTATGCCAAAGTCGACCGGCCAGGTCTATGGCTTGCTGTATCTATCCAGTAAACCACTGTCGCTCGACGATATAGTCGAGCAACTTGGCATCAGCAAGGCCAGTGCAAGCCTTGCAACCAGACAATTACTGAACTGGGGCGCTATTCGGCAGGTCATGGTCCTTGGCCAGCGCCGCGATTTCTATGAAGTTGTGGCAAACATCAGTGAAGTGGCTGGTTTCATTATTAGCAATGTCATCCGCCCACGGGTAGAGCGTTCTGAGGATCGTATAACTCAACTGACAGATCTGCTTAATCAGGACCTTAAGGACGGATCAATTACATCCGATGAATTCAATGTTTTAGCAAAACGCGTTGAGACCCTGAAAAAACTCCAGACCCGGCTTCGGACATTATTGCCATACGCAGAAAGACTCCTTTAGTTGAACCCGCTCGATTCAATATCGAAACCAGCGTGAAGTAAAAAATCTAATATTTATGGAATTCATAGACCTTAAAACACAGTACCAGCGATATAAAGCTGAAATAGATAACAGGATCCAAAAGGTGCTTGAACATGCCCATTTTATAATGGGTCCAGAAATAACCGAACTTGAATCTGCGCTTGCTGCTTATGTTGGCGTTAGGCACGCAATTACTGTGGCTAGCGGCACAGATGCACTTGAAATTGCCTTGCGCGCATTAAATATCGGGCCGGGCGATGAAGTAATAACAGTTCCATTTACCTGGATTAGTACAGCCGAGGTGATCGGACTGGTTGGTGCAAAGCCTGTGTTTGTCGACATTGAGCCTGAGACATACAACATAAATATCGACCTGATTGAACCGGCGATCACCCCGCGTACCAAAGCGATCATTCCCGTCAGTCTCTTTGGTCAAATGCCAGATTACAATCGGATTAATGCTATTGCGTCGAAGTATAATCTTGCTGTGATAGAGGATGCCGCTCAAAGTTTTGGTGCGACCCAGAATAGTCGGCGCAGCTGTGGTGTTACATTGATAGGAAGTACAAGTTTCTTTCCGGCCAAGCCCCTTGGTTGTTACGGCGACGGTGGTGCTTTGTTCACTAACGACGACCAGCTTGCTGAAAAAATGCGCGCCATCCGCACTCACGGCGGTCTAAAACGTCATAATCACACGCTACTTGGGATGAACGGTAGATTTGATACTGTGCAGGCTGCAGTTTTACTGGCCAAGCTACCGCATTTTGAATGGGAGGTTGCGCAACGTGCGCGTATTGGAGCAAGGTACACTGAACTTTTGCGCGGTGTATGCGGTGTTCCGGAAGTTGCGAAAGGCAATACCCACGTCTATGCGCAATATACGATCCGGATCCAGAACCGCGATAAAGTAGCCGAATTTCTCAAGTCGCAAGGCATTCCAACTGCAGTTTATTATCCAAAATGCCTTCATGAACAACCAGTCTTTGCAGATCTGGGTTATCATTGGGGCGACTTCCCCGTGGCCGAAAAAGCCTCAAGAGAAGTCCTCAGCCTTCCAATGCACCCATTTTTAACTGAATCCGACCAGGACAGAATCGTTCAATCAATAAAATCCGCCATATCAATGTCTGAACAAAAAGATTTAAAAAAAACACAGATTAAGGGTTGTCCTTCATTTTCTATCATGTAAGCATTTGCTTTGCCTCTCGAAATGAATGGAAGAGGGAACTTTTTGAACTAAAAGACATAAAAATTTCACCATAACTACTTATCATTCCGACTTTAACATGTAATGCAAAAGAAAAGATTGTTCGCTTGCTAACTTCCGCAATCTGAACAAACGATGTAAATTAATTTGGCAATCTGTAATGCAAAAACGTAGAATTTTCATCAACGCCTTTATGTCTGTCCTCCAGATTATTCTGGTGGGCGGGGTTCTCTTCTTCTTATACAAATTCCTGCTAAAAACTATCGGCGTTGAGCAATTCGGTATCTGGTCGCTTGTCCTTTCAACAACATCAGTCATTCAGGCGGCAAATTTAGGGCTTTCGGGGAGCGTGGTCAAATTTGTGGCAAAATACGTTGCCCGCAACGAACTTGACAATGTCTCAGGGGTTATTCAGACGACGGCAATCTCGCTTGCCGTCGTCATCGGGGTTCTGCTCATTGCCGGTTACCCGCTCCTTAAAATCATCCTTCGCTACATAGTTCCACAAAACTCAATCCAGCTCGCCCTTGCCATATTGCCTTATGCTATGGTAAGTATCTGGTTATCAGTAATTACCGGTGTTTTCCAATCAGGCATTGACGGCTTTCAGAAGATTTACATCAGAAACATTCTTCTTATCACCGGTTCGGTCTTTTATGCAATATTATGCTTTCTGACCGCGCCAAGGTATGGCTTGTTTGGGCTTGCATACTCTCAGGTTATTAATCAAGGTGCGCTTTTCATAGGAAGTTGGTTCTTACTCAGAAAAATCTTACCTATCCTTCCTCTAATCCCCATTCAATGGAACAAAACAATCTTCATAGAAACCATAAATTATGGGATTAATTTTCAGGTGATGTCTATTGCAAGTCTATTTATTGCGCCAGTAACAAAGGCACTCATTAGCAAGTTCGGAACCTTATCAATGGTAGGTTATTATGAATTGTCACTTAGAATGATTCAACAGGTGAGTGAACTTGTTCTTTCAGCAAACCGGGTCCTTGTACCTGCGATTGCTGACCTGCAGGAGAAAAACCCGGAAAAAATCCGCTCTATCTACCTTACGAACTACAACCTTTTATTCTATCTTGCTTTGCCTATCCATACACTTCTTATAATCGGCGCCCCATTCATATCTCAAATCTGGATAGGACATTATGAAAAACAGTTTATTATTTTTACTATCCTTTTATCAGCAGGCTATTTTATAAGTACACTTTGTACACCTTCAATAATTTCATACCTTGGTATTGGCATCCTTAGATGGTTAGTAATTGCTACTTTATCTGTTGCATTATTTAATTTTTTATTTGGAATAATATTAGGCGTCTTATTTGGTGTTTATGGTGTCATTGTTGGATGGATACTATCATTATTAATTGCTGGTGCTATTATTTTTCTTTCTTATCATAAAATATATAAAATCCCTTATAAAAATTTATTACCAAAAGATAGCCGTATACTTTTATTTTTGTGTCTATTTATGCTAATTTTTGCATTACCAATTCAATTAAACCTACAATCGTTTAACAACTTTAACACTAACCTTTGTATTTTAGTATTATCATTATTGATTCTAACAATTCCATTTTATTTTCACCCAATGCGAAAACGACTCGTTGAATGGTTGAAAGAGTCCGCCTTAAAAAAATTAATATAAAGAGTGTTGCCATAAAATGATTTTATGTTGAATAATTGTACTATTGCTGGTGTTCAGGCTAAAATGAAATGTTCCCAAAAACTGGACATGGTAATAAGTTGCAAAACGGCCTGCCATAAGTTCAACGGAGGAATGGTAAAATGGCCATAATAAAACGCCACCAGTATGAGACAGCCTTTAAGGCCAAGGTGGCATTGGAGGCGGTCAAATGAGAAAAGACCATGGCCCAGATAGCCAGTGAATTGGGGTTCATGCCAACCAGGTTCGCAAGTGGAAAGATCATTTTCTGAGCATGATACCTGAGTTGTTTTCAGATCGGAGGAAGAAGCCGGAAGAGGGTAGGGGTGAGCTAGAGGCAGAGCTATTTCATCAGATTTGTCAACTGCGGGTAGAGGATGGGTGGCTCAAAGAAAAATTTCAGCAGCTACAGTAGCGAAGAAGAAGCCGTTGGTGCAGAGAGATAATCAGAAAACAGCAGTGGCAGGGTAGTGCGAGCTTCTTGGGCTATCCAGGTCCTCTTATTATTACAGTTCGACTTGTGATGATGAGTATAATCTTGAGCTGATGTGGCTTTTAGACGACCAGAATACGAAAGTACGTTTTTATGAAGTAAGAAGGCTGACGGCCTGGTTAAAGCTTCGTGGCTATGAACCCGAAGAGGGTCAGGGGGCTGATGCGCCGGATGGGACTTCAGGAAATTTATCCCTATAAGAGCAGTAGTTTCTTCTTACCCGGGTTTAATAAGAATGGTTATTTTTTTCAACAATGCGGAGATGCTACATCAGGGCCTGGGATACCACACGCCCTACGAGGAATATTTTGGATATACAGCCAGTAAAATATCTGTTGAGCTGGGGAATTTGAATGGTTGAAATAGCAAAACAGGCAGGTCAAAAATGAATCTTAAACAAGCCTCTGTACTGTCCAATGAATGGCCATCACTTCAGTAACGTTTTATTTAAAAAAGAGAGAGCTAAATAAAATATTTAAGGGACCACATTATGTTAAGGAGGTCATGATGAAAGTTGTTATTTTAGCAGGTGGTTTTGGAACAAGATTGAGTGAAGAAACGGATTTAAGACCAAAACCTATGATAGAGATAGGACAAAAACCTATACTCTGGCATATTATGAAAATCTACTCTCATTTTGGATTTAATGATTTTATTATTTGCCTTGGCTATAAAGGTTATATGATAAAAGAATATTTCGCTAATTATTTTATTCATAATAGTGATGTCACAATAGATTTAGAAAATAACCGTATTGATGTACATAATTCCAATTGTGAGCCATGGAAGGTGACACTTATTGACACAGGACTTAATACTCAGACAGGGGGAAGAATAAAAAAAGTCCAGAATTATATTGGAAATGAAAGATTTATGGTGACTTATGGAGATGGGGTAGGAGATATTAATATAAAAGAACTGTTGGAATTTCATAAAAAACATGGTAAATATGCTACTATTACTGCGGTTAAACCTCCCGGAAGATTTGGAGTCATAGATTTAGATGAGAGAGATAATATTATATCATTTGAGGAAAAACCAAGAGGGGATAAGGCTTGGATAAATGGGGGATTCTTTGTTTTAGAGCCTCCAATATTTGAGTATATAAAGGGAGACGATACTTTTTGGGAGAGAGAACCCTTGGTAAACTTAGCAAAAGATGGCCAGCTTGTAGCATATAGACATTATGGATTTTGGAAACCAATGGATACATTGAGAGATAAAAGAGAATTAGAAGAACTTTGGAATAGTGGTAAATCACCTTGGAGGATATGGACTGAATGAGAGTTCTTATTACAGGAGCTACAGGATTTATAGGGTCTCATTTAGTTGAGTATATTGTTAATAATACGAAGAATGAGATATTTATTTTGAAAAGAAGCTCTTCTGATATATGGAGGATAAAAGAGTATATAAATAAATTAAAAGCATTTGATATAGATAAAGAGGATATTTTAGATGTAATTAAAAAATCAAAACCCGATGTGATTATACATCTTGCGACATATTATAAGAAAAAGCATGATTATAATGATTTACCTATTATGATAAATTCCAATATAGAATTTCCTATGAGACTTTTGGAGGCTATGGCATCTGAAAATATCAAATATTTTATAAATACTGGGACATTTTTTGAATCTGTTTATTCATATTCAACTCAAAGATTTATAAGACCTTTCAATCTGTATGCATCTACCAAATTAGCTTTTGAAGAAATTATGAGATTTTATTTATATACTTATGATATAAAGGGAATTACCCTTAAACTTTTTTCCCCATATGGTTGTAAAGAAAACCCTAAAAAATTGATTCCCTATTTGATTAATAAAATACTTAAAGATGAGGAGATAGAAATGACTGAAGGAAACCAAACATTGGATTTCACTTATGTAAAAGACATTATTGATGCTTATATCAAAACCATAAAATACATATTTAATATGAAAGAAATATATCAAACTTTTGAGATAGGCACAGGCATTACCCATACTTTACGAGAGATAGTATCTATTTTAGAAAAAATCTCAGGAAAAGTTCTTAAAGTAAATTGGGGAAAGATCCCTTATGCTGAAAATGAGATTTTTTATAGTAAGGCTGATATAATGAATGCTATGAATTTCTTAAGGTGGAAACCTAAATACGATTTAGAAAAGGGATTAGAAGAAACTTTTGAATGGTATAAGATAAGAAGGTGAAAAATGAATTTTAGTGAAAAAGATTTTTTTAAATTAAAGGGGGTAAAAGGAAATTTCATTCAGGGCATTTTTATAAAGCACTTAGATAAAATTCCTGACGAAAGGGGAGCAATATACCATATGCTAAGGGCCGACGATCCAATTTTTGAGGGATTTGGAGAAATATACTTTTCTTTAGTATATCCAGGAGTTATTAAAGGCTGGCATCTCCATAAAAAAATGATATTAAATTATGCAGTAATTCAGGGGATGATAAAGCTTGTCTTGTATGATGATAGAGCAGACTCTTCTACAAGAGGTAACTTAATGGAGATCTTTATGGGGGAAGAGAACTACTTATTAGTTAAAATTCCTAAAATGATATGGAATGGTTTTAAAGGGATTGGAACGAAAACTGCTGTAGTTGCAAACTGCGCTTCTTTACCTCATGATCCTGAAGAAATAATTAGATTAGATCCTTTTTCTAATAAAATACCTTATGATTGGTCTTTAAAGCATGGATAATGTATCTTATCTTTCTGCCTATAAAGGCAAAAATATTCTTATAACGGGTCACACTGGTTTTAAGGGCTCGTGGCTTGCTCTGTGGTTAACTGAATTAGGGGCAAATGTTATAGGATATTCTTTAGATCCACCTACTAATCCTTCCTTATTTCAAGCTTTGAATCTTAAAGAAAGAATAACTCATATAATTGGGGATGTAAGGGATGAAGAGAAACTTAAGAAAGTATTTAAAATGTATAAGCCAGAGTTTGTATTTCACTTAGCTGCTCAGCCTTTAGTCAGGTACTCTTATATAGCGCCAAAATATACTTATGAAGTTAATGTAATAGGAACAGTAAATTTATTGGAGGCTGTTAGAGAAACAGATAGTGTGAAAGTAGTCATAGTTGTAACCAGTGATAAATGCTATGAGAATAAAGAATGGATTTATGGATATAGAGAAATTGATCCTATGGGAGGGTATGACCCCTATAGCTCAAGTAAAGGGTCTGTAGAGCTTATTGTTTCTGCTTATAGAAGAAGTTTTTTTGATGATTTAGAAATTGCTTTATCATCTGTAAGAGCTGGGAATGTAATAGGAGGTGGGGATTGGCAGGAAGATAGGCTTATTCCTGATTGTATAAGGGCCTTGTCTAAAGGAGAAATAATAAAAATACGCAATCCAAATTCAATAAGACCATGGCAATATGTATTAGAACCTCTTAGCGGCTATCTTCTTCTTGCCTTAAAAATGTCTGAGGATAGAATAAAATTTAGTGGAGCGTGGAATTTTGGCCCTTCTGATTATGATATTCTCACAGTAGAAGAGATTACCAAAAAAGCTATAGATTACTGGGGAAGTGGATGTTATGAAATAGAAAAAACTTCTGAGAATTTTCATGAGGCAAATTTATTAAAACTTGATTGCAGTAAAGCAAATTCTTTATTAAGTTGGCATTCAATATACAGTGTAGATGAAGCCATAAAAAATACAGTAGAGTGGTATAAAAAATATTATGAGGGTATTAAGGATAAGGAATTATACAATTTTACAGTAAGCCAGATTATAGAATATGCGCAAAAAGTTAGGTATTAATATTAAATATGAAAAAATTAGATGTTAAAATAGGGGATATTATTCAAGTAAAAGATTCTACAACAAGAGATTTCTCAGATAAACTTTTATTAATTTTGGATTCAAAAGGCACAGAGTTATTATGTTCTCTTATAGATAATGGAACTAACGGCATAGAAATTGCAAATGATGATGTAGAAGAAGGAGAATTAAGAGATAGAGGAATAGTAATGCTAGAAAAGTTATTTACTGTTTCTCCTACCGATTATCAAAAAGTAGCAAGTCTAAAAAAAGATTCCTTAAATAAGATACTTCGTGCTCTTACCAAGTATGCAAGTAGTTTATATTTTAAGGTTTTTCATAAAGAAAAGACTATGGATAAAATACCAGCATCAGGGAAAGTTCTTGATGAAGATGATTTATTTAATTTGATAGATGCTTCTTTAGATATGTGGCTTACGGCAGGAAGGTTTGCTGAAGAGTTCGAGAAAGAATTTCCAAAATTTTTAGGGAGAAAATATTGTGCTTTAGTAAATTCAGGTTCGTCAGCAAATTTAATAGCAATATCTGCTTTGACTTCTTATAAATTAGGAGAGAGCAGATTAAAACCAGGAGATGAAGTTATTACGGTAGCAGCAGGTTTTCCTACTACAATTGCTCCTATTATTCAGAATGGTCTTATACCTGTTTTCGTAGATGTAGAGTTTGGAACATATAACATAAATATTGAACAATTAGAAAATGCTATTTCAGAGAAGACAAAAGCAATATTTTTAGCACATACATTGGGTAATCCCTTTAATGTAGATAAAGTAACAGAAATAGCAAAGAAATATAATCTTTGGCTCATAGAGGATAATTGTGATGCATTAGGATCTAAATATAGAGGTAGATTTACAGGGACATTTGGGGATATTTCTACTTTCAGTTTTTACCCTGCCCATCATATGACTATGGGAGAAGGGGGAGCAGTGCTGACTGACGATCCTCTCTTATACAAAATAATGCTATCATTTAGAGACTGGGGTAGGGACTGCTGGTGCCCGCCCGGAAAAGACAATACTTGTGGCAAAAGGTATTGTTGGAAGCTTGGAGATATACCTTATGGATATGACCATAAATATATATATTCTCATTTAGGCTATAATTTAAAGGCAACAGATTTTCAAGCAGCATTAGGGCTATCTCAATTGAAGAAGCTTCCCAAGTTTATAGAAAAAAGGAAAGAGAATTTTGATATGTTGTATGAAGGATTTAAGAAAGATGGATTAGATAAATTTTTTATACTGCCTCAATGGCTCGAAGGGGCAGAGCCAAGTTGGTTTGGTTTTATTCTTACCTTAAGGGACGAGGCTCCTTTTGAAAGAAAAGAGCTTCTGGAATATTTAGAACAAAATGGTATTGGTACAAGGTTGCTATTTGCTGGTAATATGATAAGGCAGCCCGCCGTTACTAATAGCAATGTTATATATAGAGTTGTTGGTGATTTAAAAAATACCGATAAAATTATGAAGGATACTTTTTGGATAGGTGTTTGGCCAGGGATTTACGGAGAACAAATTGAATACGTGATAAAGAAATTTAAATATTTATAGGACCATAGCATGACGTATCCAAAAGTTAGTATATTTATTCCTACCTATAATAGGGCAAATTATCTACCACAAGCTATAGAAAGTGCTTTAGCACAAGACTATCCCAATTTAGAAGTAGTAGTTTCTGATAATGCATCTATGGATAATACCCAAGAAGTAATTAAGAAATATATGAATAATCCAAGATTTAAATATTTCAGAAATTTAGAAAATGTAGGTTTAGCAAAGAATTGGAGAAAAGCTCTTTATACCTATGCAACTGGTGATTGGGCTTTAATGTTAAGTGATGATGATTATTTATTAGATAATTCTTATATATCTAAGGCTATAGATTTGACTGAAAGTGATAAAGAGATTGTCTTGGTATTCGCGAATTATAAGATACATTACGATGATCGCAATGCATTTAAATGCACAAATATAAAGCTGCCAGTCATCATGGATGGTAAATGGGCATTCTGGAACTTTTGGAGAAGAAATTTTCCTGGTATAGGAAATTTAACCGCTCTTTTTGATAGAAAGAAAGCTCTTGAATTGGATGCATTTGGAAGAGATATAATTTCCCCTGACACAGAATTATGGTTTAAATTACTATTAATAGGAAAAATTGGTTTTCTCAAAGATGTGGTAGCGGTATATAGGTTACATGGGGATAATCAAATTTTGAAAGTTGATCTTGATAAGCGGTTCAAAGATATTGAAGGCATAACAGAAGGAGCTCGCTTTGCCATGACATTGGGCTTAAATAAACATAAAGTAGAAGCCTGGCAAAAAAGGTTAACAAAAAATTCACTTAAGAACACTTTACATCTAGTATTAAACGAAGGAACTCCTAAAGATTTGAAAAATTTCATTTTCTATATTTGTAACCAAAGTTCAAAATACTTATCAATATTCTTTGAACCAAGAATTTCCATTAAATTAATTCTTTTCCTTATTTATCCGCACTTTTTAAAAGGTGTACGAAATTTATATCAAAAAGTTAGTATGAGTAAGAGCGAAGACAAGTGAGCATTTATTTTATACAGGCATATTTTAATAAAAACCTCGGGGATGATCTCATGATTAAAATCCTTACGGATAAAATCGTGAAATCCGATAACAAATCATGTATTATTAAAATAAAAGGTGGGTACGATATATTTAGTAAAATAAAAACTAAGTATAATATACTTAAAATTCCTTTTTTTCTGATTTTTTTATAAGAATTGGAGGCTCGATGTATCAAGATTTCGGATATAACAGCAATATAAAAGACATCGAACGAACATTTTACTTATGCCGAGCTATAAAAGCTTGTAAAAGGCAAAAGGGGAAGATAGTTTTTATTAATAACTCCATAGGGCCAGTGACTAGAGACATTTATGAGAAAAAAATGTTAAAATTGCTCAAAACAGCTGATTATATTAGTGTAAGAGATAAATACTCTTATGAATATCTTCTTAGTAATAAAATTAATGCTGTATATTATCCAGATTCTGTTTTTGCTTTATATAATAATAGCTTTCAGAAAGAATCAAAAGTATCAAATGACATTTTCGGTATTTCATTACTGCCATTTCGGCAACTTTATTTTAGAGAAAGCTTTGGGCAGCATATTATCAATAAAAATATTGCAGATCTGATTCAAAAATTGCTTTTGAAAAATAAGTTTCGAGCCATATATTTTTTTGAATTTAGCTCTGGGACAGAGAATGATTTAGGTAATTTCGAAAAGATACTAAATATGATTGATTCAAAGCTCAAAGACAAAATAAAAATCGTTCGGTACAGAGAAGAGAATATTGAGGAATTTTTGGAATATATAGCACAGTGTTCATTTGTTCTTGCTAACTGGCTCCATTCGATAATATTGGCTTTAATTCTCAAGATACCGTTTATTGCAATAAATCATCATATAAAGGTACATAATTTTCTTAGAGACAATAATTTAGAAAAATTTAGCATTGAAGCTGATAAACTTTTAAAAGTAGATGCTGTGAATAAATTCATAGATATGATAGAGAGAGATAATCTCTTACCAAGATTTGACGATAAAACACTATTATATTTCAGGGAAGAATCTTTGAAAAATTTTGAATGGTTGTTACATAATCCTTAGGAAACATTAGGGAGAATTATTAGGGGGGCATATTTTAAAGTTGACCAAGCACATAGAGTATTTGGAATTTAATCTAAAAATTTTATATTGTGGGAAGGTGAAAAATTATGATTTTTAAGGATAACTTTGAGGTAATAAAAAAAATTCAAACAGTACTGCAATGGAACGTAGAATATTCAAAGAAAATACCAATTTTCATTTGAATTCCTTACTAGTAGAGAGATTAATGCAGTTTATGTTTCCGATATAGTGTTTATATTAAATGAAGATCTCCACAAATTTGGCGTTTTTAAAATATCACCCACTGAGAGAATTATTGTGTTAACCCTATTACCTTTTCAAAGCCTCTATTATGAGACGCTACTAAACAGAATCTGATTAATAGTATTTTCGCTAAATTTTTGTCTTTAATATTTAGTACCTATGAAGAGAATCAAGGACATTTTTATTGAATTATTTATGAACGGAGGTGGTGGCAAGAATTTTAATCATAATATTCAACAAAGACTTAGGAGACAAATCTTAATAATTAGTTATAATGAAGATATTAGCAATTTATTGAAAGAAATGTCTAAATTTAAATTGTTTATTTGTAATAGATTCCATTCTATTCTTTTATCGATTATCCTTGCAATATTATTTATTGCAGTAAACCCTCATCCAAAAGTTAAAAATTTTTTAAGGGATATAAGGTTAGAAGACTACGAAATAGATATTGAAAGGATTTTAGATATAAACTTCGTAGATGATTTAGTGAATTTTGTATTGAATAAACCAATGTTAAGGCTAAAACATTTGCAATACTTAGTAATAAAGCCTTAAATATTTTTCAATAGGTAGAACATGTGCAAAATTACAAGTTATCCTTATGAGGTATATATGCAACTACGAGGGGATAGGATAAATCCTAAGGTATCGATTATTCTCCCGAGCTTTAATCGGGCATATCTTTTACCTAGAGCTATTAAAAGCATTTTGAATCAAACTTTTCAAGACTTTGAATTAATTATAGTTGATGATGGCTCGTCTGATAATACGGAGGAAGTTTTAAATAGTTTTAAAGATAGAAGAATTATTTATATTCGTCATGACAGAAATAAAGGCGCAAGCGCAGCTAGAAATACTGGACTTAAAGTCGCTAGTGGAGATTATATAGCATTTCAAGATAGTGATGATGAGTGGATCCCAGACAAATTGGAAAAACAAATAAAAGTTTTTGAAGCTGCGCCTTCAGAGGTAGGAGTTGTTTATACATCTTTTTGGAAATATTTAAATAATAATGAAAAGATTTATATTCCTGATCCTCAAATTAAACTAAAAGAAAAATGCATATTTAAGGAACTTTTAAAGCACAATTTTATAGGACTTCCTACTGCTATTATAAGAAAAGAATGTTTTGAAAAAGTTGGAAAGTTTGATGAAGAACTTTCTTGCCTTGAAGACTGGGATTTGTTCATTAGAATTTCAAGATATTATCAATTTATGTTTATTGATGAACCCTTATTGCTCTCGTACTATACTCCAGGTAGTGTTAATGAACAAGAAGGTAATATTAAAGTTAATGCCTTAAGACTAATTTTACAAAAAAATTGGAGAGATTTGGTTATAGATGAATATCTATTAGCAAGACATTATTTTAACATTGGTAACTCATTATGTTTAGATAGAAAAGTTAAGGAAGGAAGAAAATTCTTTATAGAATCAGTTAAATTAGATCCTCTAAACATAAAATCATTATTAGCATTTGCTTTATCTTTTGGGGGTGGAGTCCTTTATAAAAAGACACAAAGAACTAAAAACTTGTTAAAAAGGAAGATAAGGTGGGTCCTAAAGCAACTATAATAATTTTGAACTGGAATAGCTGGAATGATACGGTAGAAGCGTGGAAAACTTTTTTGTCGATCTGAAACCGGAAGGATTTTGTGTTATAACCGCAAGATAAAAGTAGGGAAATATAAAAATTTGGAAGAAAAAATGATTTATCTTTTAAACAGCAAATATTTAATTCCTTTTCGTAACTTTTTTTATCGAGATATGTGTAATAAAGTTATGAAAACTACTTGGAAATTAGGAAATGATAAAAAATTTGATAATGAATTTTTGGAGGTCGGATGGCTGAGAGTTGGTTAATGTCGTTTATTATAGGAATGTTTATAGCGATTTTAGCGTTGTTTGCTCGAATGCACTTGCGGAATTGGTTTGCGCCCGGTGCTTTCTTTGCACTCATGTGGTCCTTTTTTATCCTTCTGTCTTTAATTTTAGCGCCAAGTTATCCAGTATCAGCAGTAGCAGTACTGTATATTCTTATGTCAGTCTTGGCAGTTTACTATGGTGGTTTAGTAGGTTGTGGAATATATCCAAACTTTCGTAGTATCCCTTCTACCCACCTTTATCTTCCTTTAATTAAACATGTTATTTGTATTTTCATTTTTCTGGGTTTTTGTTATGACATTGCCACTATATATTTAGTAGGGTATAGAACGAGTGTATTTCTGTCTATCGATGAACTTGCAAGTATGGGGAATGAGATTTCAGTTGCTCGCTATTCTGGATATGATATAGCGCCTTTCTGGTTGCAATTACTACTACCTTTTTTATATGTTTCTCCACTTGTTGGCGGCTTGTTGTTCATTAGTGAAACATCAAGGCTTGCTCGTCTTCTATCACTTTTATCTTTAGCGCCGGGGTTACTTTCTACTGTAATACGCACTACTCTTGCGAATATTCTCTTTGCATCTGCTTTTTGGGTTGCTAGTTATTTAGCGGGTTATGTTTTCCTTAAAAAGAGTAAAGCTCGTCTTTTTACCAAAGGGCGTCTTTTGACAATACTTTTACTTACGCTTCTTGGAATCCCTGCTATGATTATAATACATTTGCTTCGTATAGGACTTGCGCCGACTGACATATTACAAGAACTCCTTCGTGTACGTGCTTACCTTTTTGGATCTCTTAGCGGTTTTTCCCAGGTATTCCAGATGTTCCAATTTGTCCACAAATTACCGGAAGGGCTGTACTTTGATCTTGACGGTGGACTAGTAACAAACATTACTACTCTTTTCTTTTTTCTTATTCAAGATTTCAATTTCCTAGGTTCTATATTGATACTTTTTGCTATAGGTATATGTGCAGGCTGGGCTTATTATCAAGTACTAAGAGGACAAAAAAATTATATTCCAATTCTTGTAACTTTCTATGCTTTAACCTTGTGTAGTTTTATAACAAGTATTTTTAATTATAATAGCCTTATTATAAGTCTATTTATATTTGCTGTTTATATTTCGATTTCAAAAATTACTTCTAAAGAACAATGTGGAAATGGTTTAAACAAGTAAAACATAGTGAACTTCAAGGATGATAATTGATAAAATAATTGATTAAGCTTATGTATAGAGATCGAAGTGAAAAAGATGAAAATGAATGCAAAAATATAATGGAGACTCTATGCCATGAAAAATAAATATCAAAATATAGCTGTTGTTGTGTTAAATTATATGATAATTGACGAAACAAGAGACTTGTTAAAAACTCTTTATTCAATTTATCCAGAAATTAAAACTATAATAATTGATAATGGATCATCAGATATATTTGTTGAGGAATTAATTGAACTCGCAAAAAAGTATAACAATATAGAAGTTTATCATAATAAAACTAATTTGGGATTTGCAAGAGGGAATAATATAGGCATAGAGATCGCTAGATTAAAAGGCTATAAATACATTATTTGCAGCAATAGTGATATCTTGTTTAATGATCCTCTTCTATTAGAAAGACTTCGCTATATGATGGAAGAGAAGGATGCAGCTATCATAGGGCCAAGAGTAGTAAATTTAAAAGGCCAGAATCAAAATCCGCTATTGTTCTCAAGACCGGGCAGGATAGAAGTATCGAAGATATTATTTCTTAATTCGTTTTCAGGAATATTGTTGCGAAGAATTCTTTCTGATAAGGGCGTAGGTGCTGCTAGACAGATTGTCAAATATTTTAAAAAGAAGGTTGGCAAAGAGCTTGATAGATCAAACAGCCCAGGGTATGTTTATGCGCTGAGTGGAGCATTTCTGATGTTTGGACCTAAGTTTTTCGAATTTTATAATGGCTTTTATGATGGTACATTTCTTTATGGTGAAGAATTGATAATTGGTGAAATGTTGTATCAAAAGAATCTTAAAGCGTGGTATGAGCCATCAGTATATGTAGTTCACAAAGAAGATAGAACAAACATGGCAGTATTTAGGGGACAAGAGCGTTTAAAACCTTTGTTATATGCGAGACAATCTGTTAGGTTATGGTATAAATTGTGGAAACAAAATAATCATCAAAAATACAGAGAGGTTAGGAATTCATCATAAAATATATATGCTAAAGAGTACAAGAAAGGAAAATATGTTAATAGGTGGCAAATAATGAAAATTGCTATTATGGTAACCGGATACGTTGGGCTGACTACTGGAGTTGCTTTGGCTTCTTTAGGACACAAGGTGATCTGTATGGATAAAGATGAGATAAAAAAAACTTAAAAGAGGAATTGTTCCAATTTATGAGCCAGGGTTAGTTGATTTATTAAATGCTTATAAAACGAATATCGGGTTTACTTTTGAACTTTCTAAAGCAATCAAAGAAAACGAGGTTATTTTTATCTGTGTTGGTACTCCATCCAGAGAAGATGGTAGTATTGATATGATTTATTTTAAGGAAGCTGTAACCGAAATTGCCAAAACGATTAATGGATATAAAGTTATTGTAGATAAAAGTACTGTTACTGTAGGTAAAGCAGATTGGGTACGAGAAGAAATAAATAAGTATTATAAGGGTGAATTCTCAATTGTTTCTAATCCAGAATTTCTTAGAGAGGGTTCTCCTTTGGAAGATTTTTTAGAACCTGATAGAATAGTTATTGGAGTAGAAGATGAGATTGCTAAGAAGATAATGTCTGAAATATATTCTAAAATTAATGCTCCTAAGGTTATTACAGATATAAGAAGTGCAGAAATGATAAAATATGCTGCTAATGCTTTTTTAGCGATGAAGATTTCATTTATAAATGAAATTGCTAACATTTGTGAAAGGGTAGGAGCCGATGTTCAGCGGGTAGCGGAAGGTAAAGGCTTAGGTAAAAGAATTGGACCTTATTTTTTAATGCGGGAGCTGGTTATGGGGGGCCATGTTTCCCAAAAGATATTGATGGGTTGTTAATGATTGCTAATGAGCATAATTATGATTTTAAACTAAATGAATATCAGCAAGAGAGATTTGTAAAAAAAATTGTAGATACTCTGAGAAGTGAAAATGGAAATACTGTTGCTATTTGGGGATTTGCATTTAAACTAAATATGGATGACGTAAGAAATTCTTCTACATTGAAAGTTATGAGAATACTTGATGGAGAGGATTATATAATTAAGACATATGATCATAAGGATAAAGAAAGTGCTAAAAAAGATCTCCAATTATTGAATAATGAATATGTAAATAATATTTTTTTTATAACAATACCTACGAAACCGTTAAAAGAGTCGATGTCTTAGCTTTATTAACTGAGGGGTCTTTTTTTTAACTTGATATAATGAATAGAAAGAGATTGATGCGCAATCCTTATTTTTTAGGTGGTGTATTTGTACACGGAAGGATCAAAATTAGGTGGCCTGAAGGGAAAAAATTTGCTTTTACAGTCTTTGACGATACAGATCTATCAACATTAGGAAATGTTAGAGAAATTTATTCATTTCTAATGGATCATGGTTTTAGAACAACAAAATCAGTTTGGCCAATTCAAGGTGTGGAACACGCCCTATTTGGGTGACTAACATGTGAAGACCGGAACTACCTTAAGTGGTTGTATGCTCTAAAGGATGCTGGCTTTGAAATTGGGTATCATAATGCAACTTTTTGTAGTTCTCTACGTGACGAAACTATTAGGGGTATTGAAAGATTCAAAGAGTTCTTTGGCTATTATCCAAAGACAATAGCAAATCATTTTAAAATAGAGAAAACATATACTGGGGTGAATATAGAGTTACAGGAGTTAATAGACTTCTTTATAATTTACTTTCGAGAAATCGTTATAAAGGTTTTTTCAGGGACACATAGAAAATAGTAAATATTTCTGAGGCGATATTTGCAAAGAAAAAGTTAAATACGTTCGCGATTTTGTATTTTCTGATATAAATACCCTTAAAGCTTGCCCAATTATGCCCTATCACGATCCCGAGAGGCCATATGTCAATTATTGGTTTGCGTCTTCAGAAGGGGAAGATGTTGAGGCTTTTAATAAATGTATAGCAGAACAAGCACAAGATCGTCTCGAACAGGAAGGAGGAGCTTATATTATGTATACACTCTTTGCAAAGGATTTTATCAAAAAGGTGAAATTAGTCCTAGATTTAAATTTCTTATAGAGAGAATTAGCAAAAAAGATAGGTGGTTTGTACCTGTTCTTGATTATTTATTAAACCTGAACGGACACCATAATATTACAGATAAGGAAGAAGTTATCATGAAATAAAATGGTTATTACATAAAAAAAGTCGGCCGAACTTAAATTAAGACCAGAAAGTTTTTCTTGTTATATAGGAGGAGCAAAACTATGTTAGAAGAAACGATAAATTCAGAATTTTTTGACGCGAAAGAGTTGGAAGACGGAAGTCCTAAAGAATCAAATATTAAGATTTGGCTTATTAATCCGTTTGATTTTCTACCCGGGGAGTTTTTCAGACCAGGAAGGTATGCTACTCTTGTCGATATACTCATTAATAATGGTTTTAATGTGACCTGGTGGTCTTCGAATTTTTTACACGCGACAAAATCATATAGGAAACAACTATCTCAGCGGTCGGGATTAAGAATAGTTTTGATACCAACGCCGAGTTACACAAAAAACGTTGGTTTAAAAAGGGTTTGGAATCATTATGTTTTTGGAAGAAGATTTGAAAGTGTTTCTAGGAGAGTGAAAGAAAAACCAGACATTATCGTTGCAAGTTGTCCTCCACTATTCTCTGCTAAGATTTCTATTAAAATAGCAAAGAAACTTGGGGTTATATCAGTTATAGATGTACGAGATTTATGGCCAGAATCATTCGAAATGATATTACCATCCAAAATTGGAAAGGTATTTCTTTGGCCCCTGAGAAAATTCTCTGACTCTATTTATGATTCTTCAGATGCTTTAGTAGCAGTATCGCAAACTTATTTGGAAAGAGCTATCTCAGTTTGCAAAAATAAGTCTAAGCCATCTTTAGTGCTTCATTTAGGCATTGATCTTGCTCGTTTTGATAATTTTTATAGAAAAGGAAGCTCTACTCTTTTCAAAAAAGGGAAAGACGAATTTTGGGTTACTTATATTGGAACAATAGGCACAAGCTACGATATAGAAACTGTTCTTAACTGCGCTAAATTATTGAAAGACTCTCATCCGAACATTAGATTTTTTATAGCAGGTGAAGGCCCTAATTTATCAAAAATGAAGAAGATAGCTTTAGAAAATAATTTAAAAAATTGCGAGTTTACGGGCTGGTTGGATATAGATGCATTGGTCTCTTTATTAAAACAATCAGACGTAGGTTTAAATACTATTGTTTATAAATCCAAAATTTCCTTTCCAAACAAGGTTTTCGATTATATGGCAGCTGGTGTTCCTATCATAAATTCTATAAGGGGTGAGTTTGAGAATTTAATAACCTCTGAGAATATCGGCTTGCAATATTTTTCGCAAAACGATGATTCATTGAGAAAAGCTATTCTTCATTTGTACAACTATCCAGAGGAACGCAAGATAATGGGTATAAATGCTCGGAAGTTAGTTGTAGATAAATTCGATAGAAATAAGACTTACTTAGGATTTGTGAAATTTTTAAGAGATTTGATAAATGTTAATTAATGAACAAAATTTTAATATTGGCAACAAATGATCGATTTTTTAAAGAACTAGATGAATTAATATTTTAGGCCCACTATTTATAATTGTTAAAATTCTGATAAAATTAAATTCAAAATAACAAATTTTTTTTGCAAAAACTTTTATGTAGACCAAAGATTTTTGAAACATTTAAATTTAGGACATTAATTTAGGTGACGATTAAAAGAGGTTAAACAAGAAATGTTCATATGAATAACGAAAACCTTGGAAATGTTTCCCAAACACTATACAGGGCATTAGGTTGTAAAATGGCCTGCTATAACTTCAAAGAATGTATGTTAAAGTGGTCATTGTGATAAGATAAAAGTTTGATGCCTAAGGCTAGGTAATACCGGATGCGGTCAAAAGCGAGAAGACCGTTGCCCAGATAGCCAGTGAATTTGGGGTTCATCCCAACCAGGTTCGGAAGTGGAAAGATCAGTTGCTGAGCATGTTACCTGAGTTATTTTCGGATCGGAGGAAGAAGCGGGAAGAGGATCGGGATGAGCTGGAGGCAGAGCTATTTCGTCAGATCTGTCAACTGCGGGTAGAGAACGAGTGGCTTAAAAAAATTTCAGCAGCTTAAGTTGTGGAGAAGAAGCAGTTGGTGGAGAGAGATAACGATGCGATAGCAGTGGCTCGGCGGTGTGAGCTATCAAGGCTATCCAGGTCCTCTTATTATTATAGTTCGACTCGGGATGATGAGTATAACCTTAAGCTGATGCGGCCTTTAGACGAGCAGTATACGAAGGTGCCGTTTTATGGGGTAAGGAGGCTGACGGCCTGGTTGAGGGCTCGTGGCTATATAGTGAACCCGAAGCGGGTCAGGGTGCTGATGCGGCGGATGGGACTTCAGGCTATCTTTCCACATAAGAGGAGGAGCTTCCCCTTTCCCGGGTTTAATAAGCAAGGGTATTTTTTTCAACAACGCGGAGAGGCTACCTCAGGGCCTGGGATACCGCACACCCTACGAAGTATATTTTGGACATACCGCCAGCAAAAAGTTTGTTGAGCTGGGTAATTTAAATAGTTAAAATAGCAAGACAGGCAGGTCAAAAATGCACCTTAAACAAGCCTATTTATTGTCAAAAAAATAAAAAAATAGAGGCACCTAAAATATTTGTTTCTGTGACTACACTTATGAGGCTGTAAAAGATTCTTATGTATTAGCTATAGTAACAGAATGATCAGATTTTTTAAAACTAGATATGAAGGGAGTAAAGAATTTAATGGATAAGACTTATTTATTTGATGGCAGAAATATGTTTTGACCAGAAGAAATGAGAATTTGGGGTTTTAATATGAGGGAATTGGGAGAAGATAATAGTGTGGAAAAGTTACCGTTAGTTTCCGTTATTATCCCTTGTAGAAATGAAGAAAAATTTATTGGTAAATGCCTTGATTCTATTATTACCCAGGATTATCCAAAATAGAAGTTTTTTGATGGAATGAGTGAAGAGGGGATGAGAGGGTCAAAAAGAGTGACTGAAAAGGAATTATGAGATATCATGGTTTTTCCACAAGAGATTATTTGATTTTAGATAATATCCCTATTAGTAATGAAATGTCTGTGTTGGAAATTGGTGTTGGAACAGGAAGTACTGCTGAATTAATTATTGGTAAGGTTAAAAAATTTTATAGAGTAGATATAAGCAAAGAACTTATTGAATTATTAAGTGCTACTTATAGAAACAATAATAGTGTTAATTTTTATTGCTTAGATGTATGTAGCGATGCTTTTTTAGGCAAGAGGTTTGATGTTATTTATTCCGCAGATACTTTAGAACATGTGAAACAACCAAAAGGCTTTTTCAATTTTATCGTAAGGCATCTATCCTTCAACGGAGTTGCAGTTGTTACATTTCCCAATGAATCGCAAAAAAGCATCATGGTGTTACATGGTTTAATAGCAACCAGATTTTTTAACGCTAATAGACTGTATTGGACTGAGGGTTATTAGCTTTCATGAGGTAAGGGGAACTATGTGGCACAGAATTGTTAAAAAGCTCTTCTGGGATTTACCCAAATCGTTAGTATCTCGTCAAAATATGACAATACCACCAAAAACATTTGAGCAAACCGAAGCGTTTCAAATTATCAAGGATGGTGGTATCAAGGTTAAATTTTTTGCGTGCTATGCAAGAGCTATAGTAAAAATAGCAGCATTGTTTCCCCTATATAATTATTTTGAAGTTGATGAAGGAATTAATAATAAAAATTTAATTATAAACTTGAAACATAGGTTAGCTTATGAAAAAAGTTTCTGTCATTATCCCTTGCCGGAATGAAGAGAAGTTTATTGAGAAATGCTTAAGCTCAATTATTGCCAATGATTATCCAAAAGACAAATTAGAAATTTTAGTTATTGATGGAATGAGTGAGGATAATACAAGATGGATAGTGAAGGAATATAGTCAAAAATATCCATTCATCAAACTATTGGAAAACCCTAAGAGGATTACTCCGTGTGCCTTGAACATCGGAATCAAAAATGGTGCGGGTGAAATCATAATTAGAATGGATGCGCATGCTACTTATAGAGAAGACTACATTTCAAAAAGTGTGAAATATCTTCAAGAGTATAATGCTGATAACGTTGGCGGAATTTGGAAAATAATGCCAAGAGAAAACTCGCTGATTAATAAATCAATTTGTTTGGCATCTTCCTCTGTATTTGGGGCAGGAAATGCTTATTATCGAAGGGGATATGATAAAGGGATAAAAGAAGTTGATACAGTCTTTGGGGGATGTTATAAAAAAGAAATTTTTAAGAAAATTGGACTTTTTAACGAAAATTTAATAAGAAATCAAGATTTAGAATTTAATTTAAGATTAGTAAGATCTGGTGGTAAAATCCTTTTGGTTCCTAAAATTATAAGTTATTATTATCCTAAATCCAATTTTAAAGAATTTTTCGTTCATAATTTTAAAGATGGCTTTTGGGTAACTTATCCTATCAAATTTGGTATCAAAGCGTTTTCATGGAGGCATTTAATTCCTCTAATTTTTATTTTGGGATTAGTTGGGGCTGGAATATTGGGAATTTTTTTTCCGATTTTCCTTTGGTTATTTTTGTTTATAATTGGTTTGTATATTATGGCCAATTTCTATTTTTCATCTAAAATTGCCATTAAAGAAAAAAACTTGAAATATCTCTTTTTAATGCCGATTGCTTTTGGGAGCCGTCATTTTGGCTACGGTCTTGGTTCTCTTTGGGGATTTATAAAGTTAGTAGTCTCTAAGTTAAAAGGTAATAAAAATGTTTAAATTTACAGAAAGATTTGCAGAGTTGTATGGTAGATTAGGAGTAAAATTTGAGATTATGAATGGTATTCTATGGAGAGAATACCAAAGAATGGTTGTTCCACTGGGTCCTGCTATGTTTGATTATACTATTTCATAGGATGAGGCAAGGTCTTTATTATCTAAATTTCCTAAGGCTTTATTGGTTAGGTGGACGGATGGATTCAATCTAACCGATGACTATAAAGGTACAGAAAATAACTCCGAGGAAGGCTGGTATAGCGTAATATGTCTAAAGTTTAAAGACCTTGAGGAATATTCTTCAAGTGATAGAAATAAAATCAAGAAAGGTTTAAAAAATTGTGAAGTAAAAAGAGTTGAGGCAGATTTTTTAGGAAGAAATGGTTTCAATGTATTTATATCTGCGTTTGATCGAGATAAAGGAGTTAAAAGACCCTCTATAACAGAAAAGGAATTTAGAGAGAGGTTTCTTCAAATGAGAGATTTTGAAGATATTGTACATTTCTGGGGAGTTTTTCATAATAACACCTTAATTGCTTATTCAGAAAATTATATTTATGAAGATATAGAGGCTGGTTATTCGACGATAAAATTTCATCCTGATTATTTAAAGTTATATGCTTCAGAAGCTCTTACCTATGAATGTAATAGATATTATCTTAGAGATAATAAATACCAATATGTCAACGATGGT
>Ga0315298_1001794_pt1 | contig 38229 bp, 26 predicted proteins | sample WHS_1_MG_FD_203077 | JGI IMG/M metagenome (GOLD analysis project Ga0315298, IMG submission 203077) | Extremophilic microbial mat communities from Washburn Hot Springs, YNP, Wyoming, USA - WHS_1_MG | ecosystem: Environmental > Aquatic > Thermal springs > Hot (42-90C) | place: USA: Wyoming...
AAGTTTTTCGTAGTCGGCCACGCGCTGGCGCAGCACGGACTCGTCCACATCGCAAAGAGCCGCAACCTCGACGTTCTGCTGGGCCAGGTTGTGGAAAGCGCGCATCAGGTTCTGTCCCCGCCCGCGCAGGCCGATCACCGCCACGCGAATGCGATCGCCGGCGGCTAGGGAGCTGCGGCCGAAGGCGGGACCGCAGGCCGCCCGCCGCACGCAATCAGAAGACGAAACGCAGCGCCAACTGAAGAATACGCGCGCTGCGCGCCGAGCTCATCTGACCGAATAGCGGGTTGACCTGATTGCCCTGCGCGTCGAAGCGAGCCGTAGCGTTGACGCCGCTGAACTGCGTGTGGTTGAAGGCATTATAGGCTTCGCAGCGCCACTGCAAGCGCATGCTCTCGCGAAGCCGGAAATTCTTGATGGCCGAGATATCCCAGTTGTTGATTCCCGGGCCCCGGAATTGCGTCCGCGCAGCATTGCCCCAAGTGCCCACGGCCGGCAACTTGAATACCTCGGTGCGGAAGAAACGAGCGAAGGTTCGCTGGCTCTTGGGCAGCACGGGGTCGCCTGTCACGACCACCCGCGCCCCTTCGGTGGGCGAGCCCGTGATGTCAATGGCCGTGGTGGTGCTGAAGCCCACGCCCGTGGGGGCGCCGCTTTGGAAGGTGGTGATGCCGGTGAGTTGCCAGCCACGCAAGAGGGCGCTGGCGAGCGGATGGTCCCACTTGGGCGCCGGGAGGTCGTAAATCCAGTTGATCTTCACCACGTGCGTGCGATCATAACTTGCCAGACCGTAGTTCCAGACACGTATAGGAATGAAGGGGCTGACGCCGTTGCCATCTTCGTCGCCATAGTTCATGGTCTTCGACCAGGTCCAGGCAAAGCCGAACTGAAGCCCTTGCTGGAAGCGCCGGTTAGCGGAAACCTGCAACGAGTGGTAATTGGAGCTGGATGCGTGCTCGAGCTGGGTGATATTGTTCCAGCCGCGGACCGGCCGAAGGAAAGCCGCAGGATATGGCCGATTGGTGGTGGGATCTATCGCCTCCGGGCGGAAGTGGGTGCCGTAAGGGACGGCATTCAGCGCGCGGCTCCACAACAGATGGCGACCCACGTTGCCGGCGTAGCCCACGTCTACCACAGTGCCGAAACCCACGTTGCGCTGGATCGAGAAGCTGAAATTCATCGTGGTGGGTACGTGTCCCTCGGGATCCACCGAGGTGGCGTTGGTCGGAAACAGGAACCCCGCCGAAGACAGCAGCGTGGCGATCCGCCCGTAGTAAACCTGCGGCGTTTGAACCAGAGGAGGCTGGTTGACAAAAGGCGACCACTGATTCTGCGCCACCTGCTCGTAAAAGATGCCGAAGCCTCCCCGAATCGAAGTCTTGCCGGTGCCGAAAGGATCGAGGGCGAAGCCGATCCGGGGACCCCAATGCCAGCCGCGATTCTTCAGGAAGTACTTCGGCAGGCTGGCGTCAGTCCCGCCCAGCACCATGCCATTGAAAGGTTCACCCACCCCGGGCGCGATAGCTCCGATGAGCGCCTCCGGGTAGGTCTGGCCGGTTACCGGGTGCACGCCCACGCGCACGTTGCCGACCCGCGCCGGTGCGATCAGCGCCGGCGCCTTGGCGGGATCATAGCGGTGCAAGAAGAACGCCGAAACCCGGGTGTCGCGGTCATGAATGGGCACGAAGCGCGAAACGCGTATGCCGGCATCGAGCGTGAGCCGCTTGGTGAGGCGCCAGTTATCCTGCGCGAACCATTCCAGCCGGCTCGAGCGCACGTTGAAGTAAGGAATGGCCGAGGATTCGGTATAAGTATTGAACACGCCCAGAGCTGCGTTGGCATATGCCCAGCCGGTATCCAGCGGGTTGTTGACGTTCCGGCCAAAATTGAAAGCGCCGAACTGTGTGGCGTTGGGTCCCCGGCCGAGCATGTACCAGTCGTAAAGAAAGCCGAACTTGAGGGTGTGGGGGCCGCGCACCACAGAAAGCTTGTCCGTCCAGGTGAGCGAATGGTAGGGGTCGTCTATCGGAAAACGCCCGTTGATATTCAGCTCCGCCGCGCCAGGTACGCCGCCGAACGTCGCATTGGGAATCAAATTGTACTTGTTGTTTTGCGGGAAGAACTGGCCCGCCTTGAAGCCCACCGCCTCGCGGCTGTTCCGCCTGAGCTCCTCCGGGGGGCTTTGCATGGTTTCGGGGTTCGTGAACCAGCCGAAATGGAATTCGTTGCTCACGGTGGGCGAAACCACCTTCGTGTAACGCGCGGCGAGGCCTTTGTTTCCGGCTTTGAAGACGCGAAAGTACTGGGGCCAGGATTCCTGCCATCCCGGCATCTGCGTGAAGCCTTCGTTCTTCTCCGAGTAGGCTGCAAACGTGACGTACACGATGTCCATAGGGGTGAAGTTATAGTCCACTTTCAGGGTGTGCGCTGACTTGGGAGAGCTAGTCTCGGTGGTCCAAACATAGTTGTAGTTGCCGCCCGAAATATTGCGGTCGAAGAAATTCGGCTTCACGAAGAAGTTCAACAAAGCGGCCCCGTTGGGATCAACGCGGGCAGGGGGAATTACATTGCCGGGGAAGGGCTGGTTATTGGCAAAGGGATCGCGGATTACCACCAGCCGGTTGTTGACGTCGAGCGTCTGGGAAAAGTCGCCCCGGCGTTCCAGCTCGGTGGGCACCGTGAAGGTGCTGGTGAACGAGTCCTTGCGGGGCCAGAACTCCTGGGACCAGAAGAAGAACATCTTGTCGCGGTTGCGGTTGAACAGTCTCGGGATGGTTACCGGGCCTCCGAGGTTATAAGTCCAGGTGTTATAGCGGTAGCGGGGTTTGGGCACGCCCAGCCGGTTGTTGAAGAAGTTGTTGGCATTAAACTGTTCGTGACGCTTGAAATATGAGCCCAGCCCGTGGAACTCGCGGGTGCCGCTCTTGAGGACCATCTCCACCGTAGCGCCGGCGGCATTGCCGTACTCGGCCTGGTAATTGCTCAGCAGGATGCGCACCTCGGCCACCGAATCCACGCTCTGCTGAAGCTTGAATTCGAAGTTGTTTCCGTGGTCGGTTCCGGGCAGCCCGTCCACGGTGATCTGATTCTGCGTACGCCGGTTGCCGAGCGCGCTGAACGTGGTGCCCCGATCCAGTCCGGCGGCTTCGCTGATCATGACTACGCCGGGAAGCAGGCCGACCAGCGAGGGCACGTTGCGGCCCAGAATCTGAAGGTTTTCGAGCTGGGTTCCGGTGATTACGCCGGAGCGTTCAGCGCTGACCGTTTGCACGATGGCCCCGCGCTCGGCAGTCACGGTGACGCTTTCAGCGATTTGGCCGATCTCCAACGTGATCGTGCCGGCCGATAGCAGCATTCCCGCCGGCAGGACGATGCCTGTTCGCTCGACTTGTTTAAAACCTTGTTTCCTGACCGTCAGGCGATACTCACCGGGGTCCAGACCCGTGAGGGTAAACTCGCCTGTCATACCGGTCATCGTAGTCCGCTCCCGGCCGGTGGCCAAGTGCGTGACGCTGACCGATGCCTCCGGAATCGCCAGCCCACCGGGGTCTTCCACCCGGCCACTGATCGAACCGGTCATGATTTGCGAAAGCGCCGGTGCGGCCAGCACCGCCGCCAAGATGAGACTGCGCATTTGCTACCTCCCTGTCCGCCGGCCTCGAGCCAGGCGGCGCTGCTCCCGGAAGGGAAATTTCCTTCCTCGACAGCGCAAGCTTATGATCGGGAATTTCCACTTTGGAGTTCCCAACACGAGAAATATACACCTACCCCCCACGTGTCAAGCAACACATCATTGTTTGCGCACCTCCCCCTTCGGCACGGCCCCGGATCCATTGCCACGGCCTTGGCCCCCGCTATCCCGCCGGCGGCAGCAACGCCGGGGCGCCCTCTGGGCCCCGCCGCAGCATCGCCCCGAACAGCCGCCGCGTCAAGTGCCCCTCCGCCAGCAACAACCGTTAGTAGCGGGCGTGCTTGATCAGCGGCCCCCCGGTCTTCACCCACCGCGTTTACATCAATGCTGATTTCAGCAGTCGGCCGGTCGAGTTCCTTGGCCGCGGAGGCGACGTTTCGCCCCTCGCCGGCCGAATCGTCCGCTTGGCGTTGCGGATGCGCGGCGCGCGCCTCTACGGCATGCAGTTCGTGCCTGAGCCGGCCGCCTGCGACCGCGCTGCGATTGTAACAATCTCCCCAAGGCGCACCGGCGAAGTATACTTGTGGGGGATTGGCGCGCAAGAAGCTATGGGATCCTTATCACGCAGATCGTTGTTGGCGGCGGCTGCCGCCCACAGTTATTCCCGCATCTTGGGCGCGGGCGAGCGCCTGCGCATCGGCGTGATCGGCTGCGGCGGCATGGGTAGCGCCCACATGCGCGCGCTCATGAAAATGCGGGATACGGATAACCTGGACATCCTGGCCGTCTGCGACGTTTACCAGAAACGCCTCGAGCAGGCCGTCCAGCTCACCGGGGCCAAACCGCACCGGGATTACCGCCGCCTGCTCGAAGATCGCAACATTGACTATGTCGTCATCGCAACCCCTGAGCACTGGCATTATCAGATGAGCATGGACGCGGCCGAAGCCGGCAAGCACATTTACTGCGAAAAACCCATGACGCAAACAGCCGAGCAAGCCCGCAGGCTGGTGGCGCGGATCGAAAGGACCGGCGTCAAAATGCAAGTGGGCGTGCAGGGAATGTCGGATGACTCTTACGAAGCCGCGCAGAAATTCGTCAAGGCGGGCGTGCTGGGTGATGTGGTCATGGCCCAGATTGATTACTCGCGCAACTACCGCAACGACTTCTGGGTGGGTCGGCCTGACCCCGACGTGCGCCCGGGTGAGAACTTGGATTGGCGAGCCTGGCTGGGGCCGGCGCCCCGGCGTCCTTTCGATCCTGATCGCTTTCTGCACTGGCGGCGCTATTGGGATTATTCGGGAGGCATCGCTAGCGACCTGTTCATCCACCGCGTGACGCGCATTATTAAGGCGCTGGACTTGAGCTTTCCCGAGCGCGGCGTGGCTTGCGGGGGCAAATGGCATTTCCGCCACAGCTCGGCCGAGGTGCCCGATACCTTCAACATAATGCTGGACTACCCGGGCGGGCCAACGGTGCTGCTGATTTCTTCCATGGCCAATGACACGCCCGTGGATCACCTGTTGCGCGGTCACAAAGCCACTTTGCAGTTCACGCGCACCGGCTTTTTGATCCGCCCGCAGGAACTTTATGCGAAGGAAATCAAAGAAATCGCCCACAAGAAAACCGGCGGCGAGGACATCACTTTACACCATCGCAACCTGATCCGCGCCATACGGCTGGGCGAGCCGCTTAAGTGCGATTGTCGGCTCGGCTATTACGGCGTGGTGGCTTGCGCCATGGGCGTGGAGTCCTTCCGCCGGCAGAAATACATGCGCTGGGACAAGCAGCGTGAGCGCATTGTACCCGCCTGAGGGCGCGCCGGGCGCTGGCCCAGCAGCAGAAGGTGGCAACTGGCGGTGGTTCACATCGGCACCTCCGGCTGGCACTATCCGCACTGGCGCGGGGTCTTTTATCCCCCTACGCTGGCGCCCACCCACTACCTTGGCTATTACGCGCGCCACTTCGGCACGGTCGAAATCAACAATTCTTTCTACCAACTGCCTGGCGAAGCGGCCTTCCGGCAATGGCGTGAGGCTGTGCCAGGCGGCTTCGTGTTCGCCGTCAAGGCCAGCAGTTACATCACGCATCGCAAGAAGCTCCGCGACCCGGCCCGCACTACGCCGGCCTTCCTCGCGCGCGTGCGTTTGCTGGGCAACAAACTTGGGCCCGTGCTGTTCCAGTTGCCGCCGCGCTGGAGGGCGGATCCCGAGCGGCTGGCCTCTTTTTTGAGCGCCCTTCCCGCAGACCTTGCCTGCGCATTTGAACTGCGCGATCCGAGCTGGTTCAATCCCCGCGTAGAAGAAATCCTGCGGTCCCACCGGGCTGCTTTCTGCATTTACGAGTTCGACTGGCGGCTTTCGCCACTCAGCGTAACAGCGGACTTCGTCTACATTCGCTTGCACGGGCCGGAGGGCGCCTATCGGGGCCGCTACGGGCGTCGACGCTTGCGGCCGTGGGCCGAGCGTATCACGGGCTGGCGGCAGCAGGATTTGACGGTCTACTGCTATTTCGACAACGACGAGGCCGGCTACGCCGTGCGGGACGCGCTGGAGCTCAAAGATCTGCTTGGCTAGGAGCCGGCCGCCTCGGGCAGGATTCTTACCCGCCTGCCTTCGATGCGCCAGCGGCCGGAAAGCACAATGCGGATGGCCTCCGTATAAATGCGGTGCTCCTCTTTAAGAATGCGCGCGGAGAGAGTCTCGACGGTGTCGTCTTCCAGCACCGGCACGGCAGCCTGCACGATGATGGGCCCGTGATCCAGGTACTCGTCCACGAAATGCACAGTGCAGCCGCTGATCTTTACGCCGTGCTCCAAGGCCTGGGCTTGGGCATCCAGGCCGGGAAAGGCGGGCAGCAGCGAGGGATGAATGTTAAGAATGCGAAAAGGGAACTCGCGCACGAAGTACCCGCTCAGCAGGCGCATGAAACCCGCCAGGCAGACCAGGTCAACCCGGCAGCGGCGCAGCTCGGCCACCACCATGCGATCGTAGACCTCGCGATCCAGTCCCTTGGAAGGGATGCAAACCGCATGCAGGCCCCGCTGGCGCGCGATTTCCAGCCCGCGCGCCTCCGGACGATTAGAAATGACCACCGCAATTTCGGCGTTTAAACGCCCGGCGGCGATGTTGTCGGCTATGGCCTCGAAATTGGAACCCCGTCCTGACAACAGAATGCCTAGACGATTCATCGGTAAATGACCCGCGAACGCTGGCCGCGCGGTTGTGGCACCACGCGGCCGATTTGCCAATGCGGCTCCCGCATACTATCCAGCAAGCGGGCCGCTTCCCGGTAACGGCGAGGCGCAACGGCCACGATCAAGCCCACTCCCAGGTTAAACGTGCGCCGCCAGTCATCCTCAGGAATGTTTCCCAGCCGGCGCAGGAGTTCAAAGATAGGCGAAGGCTTCCAGGAACCGGTGTCAATCTCGGCCGCCAGGCCGTTCGGCAGAATGCGCGGGATGTTGTCGGTGATTCCGCCGCCGGTGATGTGAGCGGCGCCGCGCAGCAGACCCCGCTGGTGCAGCGCGCGTAGCACAGCCAGGTAGCTGCGGTGTACTTTCAGCAGCTCCTCGCCCACCGTGCAAGCCAGTTCGGGCAGGTAAGTCTCGACGCTATAGCCAGCCACCTCGAAAAGCAGCTTGCGCGCCAGCGAGTAGCCGTTGGTGTGGAGGCCGGTGGAGGGCAGCGCGATCAAATAATCGCCAGCTCGAATGCTGAGTCCGGTGACCAGACGCCGGCGCTCCACCGCGCCCACTATGAACCCCGCCAAATCGTACTCCCCCGGCGCATACATGCCGGGCATCTCCGCCGTTTCCCCGCCGATCAAGGCACAGCCGTTGTGCCGGCAGGCGCGGGCCAGGCCTTCTATCACCTGAGTGGCCACGCCCGCCTCCAGCTTGCCGGTGGCAAAGTAATCCAGGAAAAACAGCGGCTGCGCCCCTTGCACCGCGATGTCGTTCACGCAGTGGTTGACCAGATCCTCTCCCACGGTGTCGTGGCGACCCATCAAGCAGGCTACTTTCAGCTTGGTCCCCACCCCGTCGGCGGAAGCCACCAGCACCGGGTTGCGAAAGCCCGTCAGGTGAAAGGCGGCGCCGAAGCTCCCTATGCCTGCGAGCACCCCGCGCGCAAACGTAGCCTCGGCCAGCCGGCGCACCCGAGCCAGGGCACGCTCAGCCTCCTCTATGTCTACGCCCGCATCACGGTAGCACACCGCCTTGGCGGCCTGTTCGCCCTTCATCAAGTCACCATCAGTATAGCGAGGACGTCGCGCGGTTGGCGTCCCCGCGGCCCGAGCAAGTATAATCGAAGCACGTTCCCCGGGGGCAAGATTCGGGGACGCAAGGGAAGCATGTTATGAAGCGACGCGAATTCTTGCGCACAACTTTGATGACTGCCGGGGGGCTAGCTGTTACGGCTCTCGACCGGCGTTTGCAAGCAGCCCCTCCTCAGCGGGCCAACGATGTGGTGTTCTTGGGCCCGGATAAGATTCGGCTGGCCAGGATGGCCATCGGCACCGGAACCAAAGGAGGCAGCATTCAGCGTCAGCTCGGCATCCAGGGCCTGGCCGATTTGCTCCAGTTCGGCTACGATCAGGGGCTGTTCTTCTGGGATACGGCAGACGGCTACAAGACCCATCCGCACGTCCACGAGGCCCTGAAGCGGGTGCCCCGCGAGAAAGTCACCATCCTGACCAAGACCAGGGCCCGCACGGCCGAGCAGATGCGCGCCGACTTGGAGCGCTTCCGCCAGGAGCTGGGCACCGATTACCTCGATATCGTGCTCCTGCATGCAGTCAGTACGCCCGATTGGCCAGAACAACGTAAGGGCGCTATGGAAGTGCTGGCCGAAGCACGCCAGAAAGGGCTGGTGCGCACTTACGGAGTTTCCTGCCACTCGCTGGAAGCCCTCAAGGTGGCCGCGCAAAGTCCCTGGTTACGGGTGGCGCTGGTCCGCATCAACCCGGCCGGCATGTTGATGGACGCCGACCCGCCCACCGTGGTCAGCGTGATGCGGGAAATGAAAGCTGCGGGTAAGGGCGTTATCGGCATGAAAATCCTGGGCGAAGGCGGCTTGCGCGACCGCGTGGACGAAGCCCTGCGCTATGCGCTCTCGCTGGATTGCATGGACTGTTTCACCATCGGTCCTGCCAATCGCGATGAACTGGCAGATTTGATTCGCCGTATGCCCAAGGCGGCGGAAATGGCGCGCGCGGCCTGAGCTTCAGCGCGCTTCGCCTACCCCGCGAACCGAGACATTCCGGACGCCGAGGTATCCGAGTGCCTTTTCCAGGACCTCATCGCGGCCTTCCCGGATGCCTCGCAAGCTAGGTTTAACCGCTACGTCCGGTATCACTCCGACCCGCTGCAATTGCGCGCCGTCCGGCCAGCGAATTTCCTGGCCGGAGAAGCTGATCAGTGCGCCGCCGGGCACGCTGAAACGGGTGACGTCGCCGTTGGCGCCCGCGGTAGGGCTGCCCACGAAGCGGGTGCCGTTGGCCGCGCGCAGGAACATGGCCGCGTGTTCGGCCTGGCTCATTGCCCGCTCGTCAATGAGAGCCACGGTTTCGCCTTGGTATTTCCATAGCTCGGACTCGGGCAGGTACTGGAGGAAATCCCAACCCGCCCCCAGGGTCTCGACGTCGCCCATGCGAGCGGCCGGGAACAAAACCAAAGGGCGGCGAAAACGTGCCGCCGCGCGGGACCGCGTCGCGCTCAAGCGTGCCGCTACCAGCCAGCCGGTGCCGCGCGGATAGCCGCGCAGGTCAAACACGATGGCGCGGGTGTGCTGAAAAAGATCAAACATATGGTTCACTTGCTCAGGCGTCAAGCGCTCCAAATCTGCGTAGCCCACGTTACCCGGCAGCATTGCGAGCACCGGGCCGCTGCGCCAGGGCTTCTGCACAAAGGAGACGGCCCGCCGCAGTCGCCCTTCGCGGATCCGGCCTTCCCCATCGCGCAGTTTCAGAACCACCACGGAGCCGGGCCGGCCGTTCAGCCAACGTTGCATGACAAGTTGCGCCAGGGACTGCGGCGTGGAGGCAGACAGGTAGCGGCCCAGTCGCTCAATACGCGCCCCAGCGGGCTCCCCGTCAACTTCCAGAACCACGTCTCCCGCTGAGACGCCCGCTTTGCGTGCTTCGTAGGGATCTAGAAGCTGCGTGACCGCAGGCAGGCCTTCGATCATCCGTGTCCTTATGGGCGGCGAAGCCAGTCCGAAGTACTCCGCTAGCGCCGGGCTGGTAACCTCGGCGTGACTGTCGCCAAGGTGGGCGATCATGCGCGCCAGCGCCAGTGCGTAAGCGCGCGCGTCGGCGGCCTCGATCAAGGATGCCAAGGCTTCATCAAGCGCGCGATCCCAATCATGTTCCATCAGCTCTCGGTAAGCGAAAAAATAACGCACGGCGGCCCAGATCCGGAACGCGGCGAGCAAGCGCAGCTCCCGGCTGGGATAAAGGGCGTCGGCGTAGGCGCGATCGGCGGGCGGCGCGGCGCAAGCAGGCAGTTTGAGGCGCTGGCGAGGCGGCGCTTTGGCCGGCTCGCGGGCCAGCTCGATGGCGCTTTCAAGCGCCTGCTGCGAGCCCTCCCCCGGCAGGGTCAGCTCGGGCGCGAGTCCGGTGGAGCCGTCGGCGTAAACCAGTTCGCTAACCCGGATCGAAACGCGCAAACCGCCGGGAAGCTCGATGCGGCTTGTATCAACCAGGGACGCGTCGCTCAATCCTCCTTGGGCCACCAGGCGGGCACGGCCGGCGGCCAGAAGGGCAGCGGCGATGGGCGGCAACAGCGAGGACTCGTCCACGAGAAACACCACCGGCTTGGCCTCCGCACCCGCATGGGGTTCCAGAACTGTGCCGGCACGCACATAGCATGCATGGTGATAGAAGGCGCTGCCTCCGGGCGCGCCTGCCGGCAAACCGGAATAGATGCGCGAGCGCTGACCCGGCGCCTCCAGGCGCGCAAACTGCAACACTTGATTCAACCCACTGGCCTGAAAGGCCAAAGGCAGCACGGCGGGGTCCCTCTCGAGCCAGGGACCGTGACGGCGCAAATCAAACACCACCCCGCGGGCCCTGCGGACTTCCGGTATCACCTGGCGCAAGCGGGCGGCGGCCTGGTCCTGATCGCCTAAGGTGGCGGGGTTCAGCGTTAGCACGAGCAGGCCGTCTGTCACCTTGCGCGTCAAAGGCCCCGGGTTTGGGGGAGGCATGGTGCGGAGTAGCCGGGTGGCAGGGTCGCCCAAGCAAGCCAGCATTTGCTCGACGGCCGCGGCATAGTCCGCCGGGCTGCGCGCCTCGATCGCTTTCGGCAAAGAGCGAATCAGCGCTGCGTCCCAATCCAGCGGCTGCCACGCCAGCCACGGGTGGAAGTACTTGATGTTCGCCCAAAGCTTCCCCAGGGCGGCCACGCGCTCCAAGCAGGCAGGATCGTCAGCACAAGTGGGAGCCGGCAGCGCCGCCAGCACCGGCAAGCAAGCCAGCGCAGCCAACACGATCATCGCGCCTGAGCATCCTCGCTTGGGGTTTCCACGCGCACTTGCGCTCTCAAGTTGGCCACCCCGGCCGTATAGCGTGTATCGGTGACGGTAAAGGCCACAGCGTCTTCCAGCCAGTCATGCCAGACGCCGTCGGGATCGTGTGAGGCCGCTGTGAGGGTGTACTGCTGCGGGCAAAGGTGGCACGGGAAAGAAAATGTTACGCGGAGAATTTGCCCGGCCCGGCAGGGGCCCAGCTTTACTTTCTCAAGTTCCGTGTTGGTCCCGTAGACTTCAAAACCCACCCGGGTACGAATCATGATGCCGATAACGGGATCTTCCACAGGCTGCTCGTATCGCACCGTGACGCGCACGCTCACAGGCTCACCGCTTTGCCAGACCATGGTGGGGCGGCCCTCGGCCCCCAGCGTTTCCAAGCTTAGCAACCGTGCGCGTCCATTCCCGCGGCGCAGCGAGGGGGTCAAAGCAACAGTCACGCTTTCACCCCAGGCTCGCACGCGCGCTGCGACATGCCGCCGGTAGCGATCGAGCATTTCTTGGGGATCGCCGCGCGCAGCCAGCCGCCCTTCGTGTACCCACCAGATCTCGTCCGAGAGCGCTTCCAGCAAGCTCTCTTCATGGGAAGCCAGCAGGATGGCCGCCCCGTTACGCCGCAATGTTTCCAGCCCGATTGCGGCGCGCGTGCGGACTACCGCGTCATGGCAGGCCAACGCGTGATCGAGCAACAGGGCTTGCACCGGCGACAGGTTCAACGGGTCTAGCGGGCCGATGTAGCGGCGGGAAGCCGGCGCGATGATCTCGCCCCGCAGAGGCTTTTCCAGGCCTGCCGCCAGCCGCAACAGCAGCCGAACGCCCGCTGTGTCCTCGCCCACCAGCCCGATGATGGCGCCGGCGGGCGCAACCCCGTTGATCTCGTCCAAGGGCGGGCAAGTGACGTCACGGAAGACGATAGCCATCGAAGATAGGATGCCACGCCGCGCGGCTGCCTACTGGGCTGTTTCCGTCGTTCGGATCCGCGGGCGTGCGATCCCGCGCCCACAGCGGCGGATAAAGGCTACCAAATGGGCCGCTTCTTCGCCGGCGATCTCGGTCTCAATCCGCGCCAACGCTTGATCCAGCTTCAGACCGGAGCGATACAGGAGCCGGTAGGCCTTCTTCAGAGCGGAGATTTGCAGCGGTGAGAAGCCGGCCCGCTTCAAGCCCACCAGGTTCAACCCCTTCGGCTCCGCATAAAGGCCGGCGTAAAGGAAGAAAGGGGGACAGTCGCGGTTGACGCGCACGCCGCCGGCTACCATGGCCAGGCGGCCGATTTTGGAGAACTGGTGAATCTCCACCCCGCCCGAGATGAAGGCCTGGTCCTCGACCTCCACGTAGCCGGCCAGCAATGCGCAACTGCAAATTACCGTGTTATTGCCCACGCGGCAGTTGTGCGCAATGTGGCCCGCCGTCATGATGTAGTTACCGTCGCCGATTTCGGTGGCCGATTCGGGGCGAGTGCCGCGTGAAATCGTGAAGTGTTCGCGGATGCGGTTGCGATGGCCGATGCGCAGATAACTGCGCTCGCCTGTGAAAGCCTTATCCAGAGGATCCGTGCCGAGCACGGCGCCGGCTGAAATTTCGTTATAGTCGCCCAGTGTAGTCCAGCGCTTGATGTGCACGTACGGCTCCAGGCGACAGAAGGCCCCGATGCGCACATCGGCCTCAATCACCACGTACTCGCCGATGACTGTCTGCGGCCCGATCCAGGCATCCGGATGCACGCGCGCGGTGGGCGCGATTACAGCCGAAGGATCCACAGGCATAAACTTGTATGATACAAGCAGGCAGGAGGACTCGAGCCTTGCGCGTGCGTGAACTGGCGGAGTGGCTGGCCGCTACCTTCGAAGGCGACGGCGAGAAGGAATTGACCGGCGTGGCGGCGCTGGAAACGGCCGGCAGCACGGAGTTGGCCTTCGTCGGCAGCCGCAAGGCCGCGCAGCAGGCGCACCTTTCGGCCGCCGGCTGCCTTATCGTCCCACAAGATTTTCCCAATCCCGGCGGGCGCACCCTGATCCGCACCGCCGAACCGCGCACGGCTTTTGCCCGCGCTGTGGCTCGGTTTCACCCGCCACCGCCGCTGGTTCCGGGCGTGCACCCTAGCGCCGTCATCCATCCCAGCGCTGAGATCGCCGAAGAGGTTGAAATCGGCCCGCTTGCCGTGGTCGGCGAAGGTTCGCGGATCGGTGCGCACTGCCGCATTGGCGCGGGCTGCGTGATCGGCAAGCGGGTCAGCATCGGAGAAGGGTCGCTGCTGTACGCCAACGTGACCGTTTACGACGACGTGGACATAGGGCGCCGCGTGATCTTGCATTCCGGTTGCGTCATTGGGGCGGACGGTTTCGGCTTCGTGATGGCAGGCGATCATTACGAAAAATTCCCGCAAATCGGGCGCGTGGTGATCGAGGATGATGTCGAAATCGGGGCTAACTCCTGTGTGGATCGGGCCGCTCTGGGCGTGACCCGCATAGGGCAGGGCACCAAACTGGACAACCTGGTCCACGTGGCGCACAATTGCCGCATCGGCCGGCACGTGGTGGTAGCCGCGCAAACCGGCTTTTCAGGCGGCGTCACGGTGGAAGATTATGCGGTGATCGGGGGCCAGGTGGGCATAGGGGACAAGGCTCGCATTGAAACCCGGGCCGTGCTAGGCTCGGGCTGCGGGGTGCTGAGTTCAAAAATCGTGCGACGCGGGCAGGTGGTTTGGGGCACGCCGGCGCGGCCCTTGAAAGAATACTTAGAGCAGTTGGCGAACCTGGCGCGGTTGCCCGCAATGCGGCGACAAATAGCCGAACTGCGCGCACGTTTGGAAAAAATGGAGGCGCGCTAGCGGAGGACCGGCATGGTGCCCCTGAACATAATAAGAGCGGCCCTGGGGCTGCTTGCCATTTTCTTCGCGCATTTCTTGGGTCGCGCGCTGGTGTATTCTTTCGAGCGGCGCAGCCCGCGCGTGCGTTTGGGGCCGTGGCTGATCCGCTTCGCGCTGGCCTTGGGGGCCATCCTTTGGAGCGGCGGCTTGGATACCACGGCTGTGGTGACGTTGGTGCTGGCGACAGCGGCCGGCGGCTACGGTGCCTGGCGGCAAGCGCGTCCCCAGAAGACGGAAGACCTGGTAAGGCAGATGTTCCCCGAAGAGCCTGGAGACCGCCCCCCGCCTCAAGGCTCTTGACAACCGCCCCGCCCGAGGGTCATCCTGCATGCTGAGCGGCCATGTTAGTGATCATCAGCGACATCCATCTGACCGACAATGCGGCCAACAAGACCATACCTGCCCAGGCCTTCCGGGTCTTTCGCGAGCGCCTGCGTGATATGGCTTACGACGCCTCTTGGCGGGCCGACGGAACTTACCGGCCCATAGAGCAGCTCGATCTGGTGTTGCTCGGAGACATCCTGGATGTTATCCGTTCCGAACGTTGGCCGAACCTCGAGGAAAGGGATCCAGCCTGCGTCCGTCCCTGGTCGGATCCGGAAAGCTCCCTGTTCCGGAGCAAGCTGGACGAGATTATCCGGGCCATTCTCGATGCCAATGAACCCGCTCTGGAAGTGCTGCGCAGCCTGCGTTCGCCCGAGGTGATGACCCTGCCGCCGGCCACCGATCGGGGTGGCGTGGCACGCGTTTCCCGCGAGCCTGATTCGCCGCAGCGGGTTCCGGTACGGGTTCGCATCCATTATGTGGCCGGCAACCACGATTGGTTCTTAGGCCTGCCGGGCCCGGCCTTCGATCAAATCCGCCAGCAGATAATCGAGCGTATGGGATTGGACCAGCCCGCCGGGCAGCCTTTCCCATATCAGCCCGAGGATTCCCCAGTGCTGGCCAGGCTCTGCGAAGAGCACCGTGTTTACTTGCGCCACGGAGATTATTTCGACGTGCTCAACTTCCATGGCGACCGACGGAAATCATCCATCGGCGATGCTATCGTCATTGACCTGCTCAACCGCTTTTGCACCATCGTAGCCCGGCAACTGGGGCCCGAGTTGCCCGAGGAGTGCCTGGCCGGTTTCGAGCAAATTGACCACGTGCGGCCCTTGCTGCTCGCTCCCATGTGGGTGGACAGCTTGCTGCGTCGCACCTGCGTGGATCCGGAACTCTCCGAAAAGGTAAAGAAAATCTGGGACCAGGTGGCAGATCGCTTCTTGCAAATGCGTTTTGTCCGGGATTGTGCTCTGTACCTGCCTCCGCTCACCCTGGACAAGCTGGCGATTGCACTGAAGTTCTCCAAGGGTCTTTCGCTGCACGTGCTGGCCCAGCTTTTTTCCTGGTTCAGCGAGAACATGCCTTGCGCCAACGAACGGCCCACGGCCGAAGATGCCCTTAGTGAGCGCGCCTTCAAGAACCGGCGCGCGCACGCTATCATCTATGGCCACACCCACCAGCAAGAGCTGGTGCCCCTCAACACGTATCCCACTCCCACAGGCTACGTTCAGCAGATTTACGCCAACACGGGCACTTGGCGGGTTCTAAATCGGCGGGTGCTGCTCCAGCGCGATCCGCCTGATTTCATCAGCCACTGGGTAATGACCTACGTCGGTGTTTACCGGGGTGACGAGCGCGGCGGCCGGCCGTTTGAAACCTGGTCGGGATCGCTTGCCTTGCCCGCGTCGGGTTGAGCCGGGGCGGGGAGCTGGTTCCGATAAAATGAAGAGTTGATTCGCACGGTCATTTTTGATCTTGGCCAGGTCATCATTCCTTTTGATTTGAAGCGCGGTTACGAGGCGCTGGCGCCCTATTGCCCTCACCCGCCTGAGCGGATACCAGCGATTATAGCCGCTTCCGACCTGGTGCGCCCTTTCGAAGAGGGGCGCATCCCAGCGGAGGAGTTTGCGCGCGAGGTTTCGCGCCTGCTCGAGCTCAAAGTGAGTTACCGGCAGTTCTGCGAGCTGTGGAGCAGCATATTCCTGCCAGAGACACTGATTCCGGAAAGCCTGCTGGCCGGTTTGGCCCGTCGCTACCGCCTGCTCCTGCTTTCCAACACCAACGCCATACACTACACGATCCTCCGGGAGCGCTACCCTCTGCTGGCCCACTTCCACGATGAGGTGCTTTCTTATCAGGTGGGCGCCCTCAAGCCTGCCGACGCCATCTACCAGGAGGCGCTCCGCCGCGCTGAGTGCGCCCCGCAGGAATGCTTTTACACCGACGACGTTCCCGAGTACGTGCAGGCTGCCCGGCGCCACGGCATTGACGCGGTACGGTTTGAGTCTGCTGCGCGGCTCGAGCAGCAGTTACGAGCGCGAGGGGTAGACTGGTGATCCCGCCGGGCTGCAAGCGCGCTGCCCGGCTGCGTTATACTGTGCGGCGCGAGGAAACCTGATGCTGCGCACGTTATTGCTCGCCGCCCTCGTTCTGGCTAAGCTGGCGCTTGCCAATGATCTTTACTTGTGCCAGAAGCCCACTCTGAGCCGGACCGACATAGTTTTTGCTTTTGCGGGCGATCTCTGGCGAGTGCCCCGAGAAGGCGGTGAGGCGGTGCGGCTTACCGCCGGCCCCGGCCTCGAAACCAATCCCGTCTTTTCACCCGACGGCGCCATGATCGCTTTTACGGGAGAGTACGAAGGCAACCTGGACGTATATGTGGTGCCGGCTGGCGGGGGGACGCCGCGCCGGCTTACTTATCATCCGGCGCCGGATTATGTGCTGGCCTGGTCACCGGATTCGAAACGAATATTGTTCAGTTCAAACCGAACCAGTTACTCACGGTTTTCTGAGTTATTCACCGTTTCGGTGGAGGGCGGATTTCCAGAAAAGGTCCCCCTGCCCATGGGTTATGAGGCTGGTTACTCGCCCGACGGCAACCGCCTGGCCTATGTTCCTCTGCCCCGGGCCTTCGCCGTTTGGAAACGTTATCGCGGCGGCAGAACTACGCCTATCTGGATCGCCGAGTTGGCCACCAGCCGCATCCAGAAAGTGCCGCGCATCAATTCCAACGACTTCAATCCCATGTGGGTGGGAGATAGGATCTATTTTCTTTCTGACCGCAATGGGCCGGTGACGCTGTTTTCTTACGACCTGCGCACTGGCAAGGTCAGCCAGCTTATCGAGAACCGGGGCCTCGACATCAAGTCTGCTGCTGCCGGGCCGGACGCGATCGTTTACGAGCAATTCGGCTCCCTGCACCTTTATGATTACGCCACCGGGCGCACCAGGCGAGTCCCCGTCCGCATCGCAGGCGATTTCCCGGAAGTGCGGCCCCGCTTCGTCAATGTCAGCCGCCGCTTGCGCAATGCCCACATTTCGCCCACCGGGGCTCGGGCGGTCTTCGAAGCCCGCGGGGAAATAATCACGGTGCCGGCTGAAAAGGGCGATGCTCGCAATCTGACCGGAACGCCTGGTGTAATGGAGCGCGACCCGGCTTGGTCGCCCGACGGCAAGCGCATAGCTTACTTCTCGGACGAATCAGGCGAGTATCAGCTTCACGTCAAAGCCCAGGATGGCAGCGGCGAAACGCTGAAAGTGCCGCTGGGTGACAAACCAGCCTTTTACTTCTCGCCGCGCTGGTCGCCCGACGGCAAGAAAATCGCCTACATTGATTGCCATCTTGGTATCTGGTACGCCGATTTGGACAACAAAAAGTCCGTGCCGGTGGACAAAGGGATCTACTGGAGCGGATATCGCGACCAGGTGCCGGTCTGGTCCCCCGACAGCAAGTGGTTGGCTTATACCAAACGTCTCAAAAACTACCTGGGCGCGATTTTTCTTTATTCGCTGAGCGAAGGCAAGCCCATACAGCTTACCGACGGTATGAGCGACGCGCGCTATCCGGTCTTCGACAGGGACGGCAAGTATCTATACTTTACGGCTTCCACCGACTCCGGCCCTTCGCTTCAGCCCGACCTGCATTCTTTCGCGCGGCGCGTAACGCGTACCGTCTATCTGGCTGTGCTGGCCAAGGATCAGCCATCGCCGCTGGCGCCCGAAAGCGACGAAGAAAGGCCGGCGGCAGCCGGGAAAAAAGAGGCCGCGGCCAAGGCGGGCGAAGCGCCCGCGGTGAAGATAGATCTGGAAAACCTCAGCCAGCGGATCCTGGCCTTGCCCTTGCCGCCCCGCCTGTACACGGAACTGCAAGCGGGCAAGCCGGGCGTGCTGTACGCGGTGGAAGCCCCGCTGCCGGCTCCGGGAGTGGAACCATCCCTCACCGTGCACCGGTTCGATTTGAAATCGCGCAAGGCGGATGTAGCTATCTCGGGCGTGCGTTTCTTTGAGATTTCAGCCAACGGCGAAAAGATGCTTTACCGGCAGCAAGATCGCTGGTATATCGCTGCGCCGAGGCCGATGGTTACCGGCGCCGGCGCGCAGCCGCCTTCTGCGCAATCCGCCGCGCCCCCCGCAAATGCATTGCGTACCGAGAACCTGGAGGTGCGTTCCGAGCCGCGCCTGGAATGGCGCCAGATGTTTCGCGAGGCCTGGCGTATCGAGCGTGATTTCTTTTACGATCCCGGTCATCACGGGCTGGATCTGGCAGCGGCTGCTAGTCAATACGAGCCCTATTTGGAAAACATCGCATCGCGCGGCGATCTGAACTATCTTTTCGCGGAAATGCTGGGCCAAATCAGCGTGAGCCACCTTAACGTGGGAGGCGGCGACACGCCCGAAGTGCGGCGGGTGGAAACCGGCCTGCTGGGAGCTGATTTCAAGATCGAGAACGGCCGCTATCGCTTTGCCCGGGTGTACAGCGGCGAAAACTGGAACCCGCAGTTGCGCGCGCCGCTGACCGAGCCGGGCGTGAACGTGGTGGCGGGCGAGTACCTGCTTGCCGTGAATGGAAGGGAACTGCGGGCCACTGACAACGTTTACAGCTTTTTCGAAGGTACGGCCGGAAAACAGGTGGTCTTGCGGGTGGGACCGGATCCGAGCGGCGCCGGCGCACGGGAGGTGATCGTGGTCCCCATCGCCAGCGAAAGCGCGCTGAGGAACCTGGCTTGGATCGAAGACAACCGCCGTAAGGTCGAGCAGGCTACCGGCGGTCGCGTGGCGTACATTTACATGCCCGACACGGCTTACGGCGGGCTGGCCAGCTTCAATCGTTACTTTTTCGCGCAGGTGGGCAAAGAGGCAGCCATCATAGACGAGCGTTTCAACGCCGGGGGGATGCTGGCCACCGACATTATTGAGTACCTGAGCCGGCGCATGCTCAGCCTGGTCGCTACGCGCGACGGCTTGGACGAGGTGCAGCCGCAAGGCGCCATTTTCGGGCCGAAGGTAATGATTATCAACGAATTCGCCGGCTCGGGCGGCGACGCCATGCCCTGGTATTTCCGCCGCGCGGGTGTAGGCAAGCTCATCGGCAAGCGCACCTGGGGCGGGCTGGTGGGGCGCGCCGGAGCTCCCGAGTTGATGGACGGCGGCATCGTTACAGCTCCCTCCTCAGCCGTGTACAACCCCAACGGTGAGTGGGAGGTGGAAAACATCGGCATCGCTCCCGACATCGAGGTAGAGTTGGATCCGGAGGCGGTTCGCGCGGGCCGCGATCCCCAGCTCGAGAAAGCCATCGAGGTCGTGCTGGCCGAGCTGAAACGCAATCCGCCGCCTAAAGCCAAGCGGCCCCAGTATCCGAATTACCACGGACAGGCACAGAAGCCCGCCGGCAAGCTCAAGGGTTGAAGCGGCGGCCGAAGAAATGTTCAAATAAAAGATACAGGGCTGCACGCGGGAGGAATCCTCGGTTGAGCACAGCGATTCTCGCCCTGGAAGACGGGACGGTCTTCGAGGGTGAAAGTTTTGGTGCGCCCGTCGAACGCGCCGGTGAGGTGGTTTTCAACACTGCCATCACCGGCTACCAGGAAATTTTCACTGATCCCTCCTACGCCGGGCAGATCGTCGTACTTACCTATCCGCACATCGGCAACTATGGTGCTAACTCTGAAGACAGCGAGGCTGCGCGCCCCTACATTGAAGGGCTTGTAGTGCGCGAGTTCTCCCGCGTGGCGAGCAACTGGCGGGCCGAAGAACAAGCCAGAGAGTTCCTTTGCCGGCATGGCATCCCGGTGGCCACGGGCATTGACACGCGAGCTTTAGTGCGCAAGTTGCGGACCCGAGGCGTGATGCGCGGCGTGCTCTCGGCGCGGCCGGCTCAAGCTGAGCAGCTCATCCAGAAGGCGCGCAGCATTCCGCCCATGGCCGGCTTGGATTTGGCCACGGGGGTTTCCACCCAAGCCAGCTACAGTTGGGAGCGTGGCGTCACTGCCTGCTCGCCGTCCGAGCGGGTGGGCGAGCCTGCCCCGTTGCGTTTTCACGTGGTGGCCTACGATTTCGGCATCAAGCGCAATATCCTGCGTCGCTTGGTCCACGTGGGCTGCCGGGTGACGGTGGTGCCCTCGTTGACTCCCCCCGAAGACGTGCTGGCGCTCAAACCCGATGGGATCTTCCTGTCTAACGGGCCGGGCGATCCCGAGCCACTCCAGCGGCAAGTGGCCAACATACGCCGCTTGATCGGGCGCCGGCCCATCTTCGGCATTTGCCTGGGCCACCAATTGCTGGGCCTGGCGCTGGGCGGCAAAACGTACAAGCTTAAATTCGGCCATCGTGGCGCCAACCATCCTGTGCTTAACCGCGTCACCGGCCGCGTCGAAATTACTTCGCATAACCACGGTTTCGCCGTGGACCCGGACTCGCTCAATGCGGCCGATGTCGAGCTTACCCATTTCAACCTGAACGATGGAACGCTGGAAGGCTTCCGGCATCGCCGCGAGCCGCTTTTCTCGGTCCAGTACCATCCCGAGGCTGCTCCCGGGCCGCACGATTCGCTATATCTGTTCGAGGATTTCGTGCGTCTGATGAGCGAATTCGCCGGCGGCGCGCGCGAGGGTTGAGGATCTGGATGCCGCGGCGCAACGACATCCACCGCATCCTGATCATAGGCTCAGGGCCAATCGTCATAGGCCAGGCTTGCGAGTTCGACTATTCAGGCACGCAGGCCTGCAAGGCCCTGAAAGCCGACGGCTACCAGGTTATCCTAGTCAATTCCAACCCGGCCACCATAATGACCGATCCGGAGCTGGCCGACCGGACTTACATCGAGCCGTTGAGCCTGCCGTTTCTCGAAAAGATCATCGAGCGCGAGCGGCCGGACGCCTTGCTTTCTACCGTAGGCGGCCAGACGGGACTGAATCTGGCCGTGGAGCTGGCCGAGGCGGGCGTGCTCGAGCGCTATGGCGTGGAGCTGATCGGAGCCAAGCTGGAGGCGATCAAGAAGGCTGAAGACCGCCTTCTGTTCAAGGACGCCATGCGCAAGATCGGTCTGGAGGTGCCGCAGTCTCAGCTCGTCAATAACGTCGAAGACGGCCTGGAGTTCGCGGCGCGCGTGGGCTACCCGGTCATCTTGCGTCCCAGTTTCACCTTGGGCGGCACCGGCGGGGGCATCGCCTACCATCGCGAGGATCTCATCGAACTGCTCCAGCGCGGCCTCGACATTTCGCCCGTGCACGAGGTGCTGGTCGAGGAGAGCGTGCTGGGCTGGAAGGAATTCGAGCTGGAGGTGATGCGCGATCTGGCCGACAACGCCATCGTCATCTGCTCCATTGAAAACTTCGATCCCATGGGTGTGCATACCGGCGATTCCATCACTGTGGCGCCGGCGCAGACTCTGACCGACCGCGAATATCAAATGATGCGCGACGCCGCGCTGGCTTGCCTGCGTGAGATAGGGGTGGACACGGGAGGCTCCAACGTGCAGTTCGCCTTCCATCCGCGCACTGGGCGCATGGTCATTATCGAGATGAACCCGCGCGTCTCGCGCAGCTCGGCGCTGGCTTCGAAAGCCACCGGCTTTCCTATCGCCAAGATCGCCGCGAAGCTGGCGGTCGGCTACCGACTGGATGAGATTCCCAATGACATCACGCGCAAGACGCCTGCCTGCTTCGAACCCACCATTGACTACGTAGTGGTCAAGATTCCCCGCTGGCAGTTCGAGAAATTCCCCGGCGCTGAACCGGTCTTGGGCACGCAAATGAAATCGGTGGGTGAGGTGATGGCCATCGGGCGCACTTTTAAACAAGCCCTGGCCAAGGCCATGCGCAGTCTGGAAACCGGCCGGGCGGCTTCGGCGGAGGTTTATGAGGAGGAGTTGATTGCGCAGAAGCTGATCACGCCCAACCCGGACCGTCTGAATTACCTGCGCTTTGCCTTCCGCAAGGGCTACAGCGTCGAGCAAGTCCAGGAGATGACGGCCATCGATCCCTGGTTTCTCGAGCAAGTGCGGCAGGCGGTGGAGCTGGAAGTCGAGCTGGAGCGTGAAAGTCTGGAGACCATTTCATTGGAAAAGCTGCGCGAGGCCAAACGCAACGGCCTCAGCGATCGCGCCCTGGCGCGCATGTGGAACACCGACGAGCTGAGTGTGCGACGGCGCCGGCTGCAAGCCGGCATTCGCGCCGTGTTCAACCGTGTAGATACTTGCGCGGCGGAATTCGAGAGCTTCACGCCTTATCTTTATTCCAGTTACGAGGGCGAGTGTGAGGCTGAGCCGGGCCAGAGACGCAAGATCATGATCCTGGGCGCAGGCCCCAACCGCATCGGGCAGGGCATCGAATTCGACTACTGCTGCTGCCACGCTTCTTTCGCCCTGCGCGAGTTTGGTCTGGAGTCCATCATGGTCAACTGCAACCCGGAGACCGTTTCGACCGACTACGACACCAGCGACCGGTTGTACTTCGAGCCCCTCACCCTGGAAGAAGTGCTGAATATCTACGAGACGGAGCGTCCGCACGGGGTGATCGTGCAATTCGGTGGGCAAACTCCGCTGACGCTAGCCTTGCCGCTGAAGCGCGCCGGCGTGCCGATTATAGGCACGGATCCCGAGGCCATTGATTTGGCCGAGGATCGCAAACTGTTCGGCGCTTTGCTCGACCGCCTGGGCATTCCTTGCCCCCCCAACGGCTCGGCCACCAGCGTGGAAGAGGCTTGCGCCATCGCCCGCCGGCTGGGCTACCCGGTGCTGGTTCGCCCCAGCTATGTGCTGGGCGGGCGCGCCATGGTGATCGCCTACGACGAAGAAACCGTACGGCGCTACATGCGTGAGGCGGTCGTTTTCAGCCAGGAGCGTCCGGTGCTCGTTGACCGCTTCCTGGAGGACGCGCTGGAAGTGGACGTGGATGCGCTGTCGGATTCCGAGGACGTGCTCATCGCCGGGATCATGGAGCACATCGAGGAAGCGGGAGTGCATTCAGGCGACTCCTCCTGTGTGCTGCCCGCCATCTCCATAGGCAAGGAGCAACTGCGCACCATCGAGGACTACACCGTGCGACTGGCGCGCGCCCTGCGCGTAGTGGGCTTGATGAACGTGCAGTACGCGATCAAGAACGGGACCGTTTATGTGCTGGAGGTAAACCCGCGGGCCTCGCGCACCGTGCCTTATGTCAGCAAGGCCACCGGGGTGCCGCTGGCCAAGATCGCCGTGGGCCTGATGCTGGGCGGGCGGCTGAGAGACTTCGTGCATTTGACCGGAGGGCAAGCCTCCGGCGTGCTGCCGGTGCCCCAGTTCTTCGTGAAATCGCCGGTGTTTCCCTTTAGCAAGTTTCCCGGCGTGGATCCCGCGCTGGGCCCCGAAATGCGCTCTACCGGAGAGGTCATGGGTGTGGGGGAGAACTTTGGTGAGGCCTTCGCCAAGGCTCAATTGAGCGCCGGCACGCCTTTGCCCGACCGGGGGTGCGCTTTCATCAGCGTCAACGATCGCGACAAGCCCCAGGCTGTGGCAGTGGCGCGCACGCTAGCCGAGTTCGGTTTTTCGCTGGTGGCCACGCGGGGCACCGCCGCCGCTTTGCGCGCCGCCGGCTTGAGCTGCCGCACAATATTCAAGGTGAACGAGGGGCGCCCCAATGGTGTGGATTTGATGAAGGGCGGGGCCATCCAGCTTGTTATCTACACTCCCGCCGGTGCACACTCCTTCTCAGATGAGAAGGCCATCCGGCGCACCGCTCTGACCTATCGCATCCCCTGCATTACCACTATGAGCGCCGCGCGCGCGGCTGCCGAAGCGGTTGCTTCCCGCCGCCGTGATCCGATCCGCGTTTGGAGCTTGCAAGAGATACACGCCCCGCGCGAGAGCGTGGTCTGAGCCCGTTCGAGCTTGAGCTGGAGAACGGGTTGCGGGACAATATTCGCATGCGAACGACGTACGCTCGGCTAATGCTACTGGCGGCCGCTTCCCTTTGCTTGCCCGCTCAGCGACTGCCGGAGCTCAACGACGGTGAAGACCACGGTGACCCACCTTTCCTGCTCGAGGAAGGTTGGAGAGCGCTGTTTAACGGTCGTGATCTATCGGGATGGCATCCGCAGGACGACAAGGTCAAAAACGAATGGATCACCACGCGGGGCGTGCGCTGGGAGCGCTTGCTCGGCCCCACCCGATTGTTCGCCGTGCCCATCCCCGGCGACCGGCTGCTCAACGGCCCCAACGGCCGCACGGTCAACCTGGTCACCGACGAGAAGTTCGGCGATATCGAGCTTTACCTGGAGTTCATGCTTGCCAAGGGATCCAATTCGGGGGTGTACTTGCACGGGCTGTATGAAGTGCAGATTTTCGATAGCTGGGGCTCCTGGGAGCCGATGAAGACTTCCGATTGCGGCGCCATTTACCACCGCTGGATCAACGGCCAGGGCGTGGGCGGATCACCGCCCTCTCGCAATGCCAGCCGCCGGCCGGGTGAGTGGCAGTCTTTCCAAATCTGGTTCCGAGCGCCGCGCTTCGACGCTGCCGGCCGCAAAATCGAGAACGCCCGCTTCATTCGGGTCTTGCACAACGGGCTTTCCGTGCAGGAGAACGTCGAAGTGGAGGGCCCCACGCGCGCTCACATGCCGCTGGAGGAAGCGCCCATGAACCCCATAATGCTACAGGGCGATCACGGCCCCGTGGCTTTCCGCAATATTTACGTACGGCCGCTGCGGCCCATCATCAAGCGGTGAGCTGGGACCCCCGGCCCTGCGTTCCGACGGAGCTAATCACCGGCAGTCGCCACAAGTCCACGCGAAGCGAAGATTAGTCTGCTGCCGCCGGCTTTGCCCAGCTCGAGATCTGCAAGGCGCTGCAAGAGCGGGGCAATGAAGTACGACGTTCGGACTGCCGGCCGCCGGTCGGTTGCGCCCGGAGGGCTTCTTCGCAAATCCTGGAACAGAGGACTGAGAGGGTTCGCTTATGCGCGCGGCGAAGATTCTTCTTATGGCGGCACTGGCGTCTGCCGGCTGCGCCCAGACCGTATCTTTCTACCGTGTGCGGATCGAGTACTCGACCACCTCGGACTGGAGCACGCTGGAGATCGAGAATCCCGAGCACATCCTGAGCCTCCGGCGAATGGGTCTGCGGGGCAATCCCGCGCGGGCGTCGGCACAGCCCGAGCGGCTTTCCCTCAACCAGCCTCTGGCCGATGCCCAAGCGGGCCAGGAAGTGGGGATCACGGTGGACTACGCTCTCGAGCCCGCCGCGCTGGTTGAGCCTTGGCGGTTCGTGCTCAAGAAGGGCGCCCTCAAAGGCAGCGTGGTTCGCGTGCTTCACGGCAACCGGCTTATCAGAGAAGTCAACCACACGGGGGCGGTGCCGGGCGATCCGGGCTACAACACGCTGAGGTTCACGGTGGATCTAAGCGGCCTCCAAACGGCGGAGCCTTCTCGGCTAGACCTGCCGCGCCCGGCTAAGATGGTGTGGGCCTTCTACTATCCCTGGTACACCCTGAACTCTTGGACCAGCAGCCAGCTTCAGGACCGGCCGCTCACGCCGTACGCTTCAGATGATCCGAAGGCCATCGCTCGGCAGATAGAGCAAGCGCAGGCCGCGGGCATCGACGGGTTCATTTCTTCCTGGTGGGGTCCCGGCCATTATACCGACAGGAACCTGAAGCTTCTGTTGGAGGCTGCGCGGGTGGCCGGCTTCCGGGTGACGATCTACTTCGAAACTCTCCGTAGCGGCCAAGGTCGGGACCGGGATGAGATCTACAAGTGGCTCAGTTACTTCATACCTGAGTACCGTGATCATCCGGCGTTGATGAAGGTCAACGGCAAGCCGTTGATCGTGGTGTGGGCGTCGGAGTCTGTGCCACTGGCGACGTGGAGCGAGGTATTCGCCGCCCTGCGGAGCCGGGGGCTGGATGCAGTCTATCTGGCGATGGGCCGCAACGCAGCCAGTCTTGAGGTGTTCGACGGGCTGCACGAGTACGGGGTCTTCACCATTGCAGACTTGGCCTCGGCCATGAAACTCGCCTCGCGCGCCACGCGCCACTATCCGTTGCTGGAGGAGGCGCCGCGCCCGCGGATCTGGGCCTCGACCGTGCAACCCGGCTACGACGAACGGACCATTCCCGGGCGGAAAGGACTTTACCAGGATCGGCTCGATGGAGCCTTCTACCGCTCGACGTGGGAGGCCGCGCTGGGCAGTGATCCGGACTGGGTGTTCATTTGCACTTGGAACGAGTGGTGGGAGCACACGCACATCGAGCCGAGCGAGTTGTATCAGGATCAGTACCTTCAGATCACGCGCGAGTACGCTCGCCGTTGGAAGGGGCGGCCCCAACTGGCCCCAGGCGGAGTGGTGAACGCCGCCAGCTACGCCGCGGGCGCCGTTGCTCCCGGTGAAATTGTGGCTGTCTTCGGGACGGGTTTTTGCGGTGATGCGCGAGTCCTCTTCGACGGGCACGCGGCTACGGTGATCAGTGCGGGCCCCACTCAGATCAATGCCGTGGTGCCTTACTCGGTGGCGGACAGCACGAGCACCCTATTGCAGGTGGATTGCCGGGATGCGCGCTCGGAGGCCCTCACGCTGCCGGTCGCTGCTAGCGCTCCGGGTATATTCACCGCGGATAGCTCCGGGCGCGGCCAAGGCGCCATCCTCAACCAGGACGGCGGCTTGAACTCCGCGGCCAATCCCGCCGCGCGTGGTTCGGTAGTTCAGATCTTTGCCACCGGGGAAGGGGAGACCTACCCACCCGGCGTTGACGGCAAGCCTGCGGCCGAGCCGCTGCCCAAGCCCCTGCTGCCAGTTTCAGTTAGCATCGGCGGGCTGCACGCGGATGTACTTTACGCGGGCGGCGCGCCGGGGTTGATCGCGGGCGTTTTCCAAGTCAACGTGCGAGTGCCCGCAGCCCTCGCTGCGGGCCCCCAGCCGGTGGTGCTGACTGTGGGCGCCGCCTCGAGCCAGCCCGGCGTCACCGTGTCAGTAAAGTGAAAAGGCGGGGCAGTACACCCATTCGGCACTGCCTTCGCGCAAAGCATTCTCGCCCACCGGGGCGCTAAGCCGAAGCCGGCTGCGGTTTCAGAAAACCCACTTCAGGCCGAACTGGATACGCCGCGGCTGGTCGGCGGTGGTAATGCGTCCCGCGTTGGGCGTACCCACTGAGGTGTTGGGAACCCCAAAGTGCGGCGTGTTGGTGAAGTTGAAGGCTTCGAAGCGGAATTGCAAATACCGGCCCTCGCGCCCGAAGGGAAAATTCTTGGAAGCTATGAAATCCAGGTTGTTCAAGCCGGGGGCCACGATCAAGTTCCTGCCGGCGTTGCTCATCACCCCGGGCGGGCTGGCCCGCAGGAAACCAGTGTCAAACCAGCGGTCAATGTTGCGTTCTGAGGCCGGCAGTTCGGGATTGCGCACCCAATCTCCTCGCACGCGCCCGCCGTTGTTTTGGTTGTCTACGTTGAAAGTATGATCAACCGGCAGACCCGCTAGCAAGGAAACAATGGCGCCTACGTTCCAGCCGCCCAGGGCCCAAGAAGCCGGTCCCGCGGCCAGCCAGCGCCGGCCACGCCCCAGCGGAAGCTCCCAGACAAAGCTGGTCACCCAAGCCAGTCGCCTGTCGAGGCTGGAGCTGGCGCGGTCGCGCCAAAGCTCATAGGCTGAGGCACGGCCGGAACCGCCCTCAAACAAAGCCTCGTCCGCGTAGTCTATGCTGTGCGACCAGGTGAACGAGCTTAGCAAGGTGAGGCCGCGACTGTAGCGCTTCTCTACCTTGACGGTGAGCGAGTTGTAATTCGAGTTCAGAATATTTTCAAGCAGAGACACGTTTGTGAAGCGGGGCCGGATGCGCCGATCCTGCCAGCGTATGGTGGGATGAGGTGTAAGAGGCTGGTTGATGTTCAGGTCGGTAGGCAAGTGCGAGCTGGATTGCCCGTTGTAACCAATCGTCAAGAGAGCGTCCCAGGGAAGCTCCCGCTGCAAGTCAAAAAACCATTGCCCGGAATAGGGCATGGGTCGGAAATAGGGGGTAACGGTGACACTAACTCCATCGGGAATTACTCCAGTGTAGAAAGGCGGGAAACCATCCTTGACCCGGAGGGTTGGGTTCGTACGGGGCGGATTGACCACGATTTCATTGCTCTTGGGTGGCCCGGTGCGGAAGTTACCCGACTCGTTGCTCAGGTAGTCCTCGAACCCGTAGTAGAGACCGGCCCCGGCACGAATGACGGTGCGGCTACCCAAACGCCAGGCGATGCCCAGACGCGGCGCCAGGTTGTTCCAGTCAGTGCGGCCGCCCGTATCACGACCGTCTTTGGGGAAATCCATTCCCTCTTTTTCAGGAGGAATACCATTGACCTCAGGGATGAGCCAGCGGCCCACGGTCTGTTTTTCAGGATGTGGGAAGTGCGGGCGCTTGAATACTTCGTAGCGCAGGCCGAGGTTGATAGTCAGTGAAGGAGTAATCTTCCAGTCGTCCTGGGCAAAAAAGCCCCAGTAAGGCACAATTATGTTTTCTCCCTGCGCGTTGCCGTACTGGGCCGAGCTGGCCATGCCCAGCAGGAAATCGGCGATGCCATTGCCGGTGTTGGCCCGGCTGGTGGCCACCTCTGGTTTCTCCGCCGTGTAAACGCCGCTGAAGCCGAACTGGCCGCGGCGGAAGCGCTGGGCCTCGCGAAACACATTAATGCGGCGGTACTCCCCGCCCACCTTTATGCTGTGGTGTCCTTTCTGCCACAGCAGGCTGTCGGCGGCCGTCAGGGTGTCCACGTTGTTGACATTGGGCCAGAAACTACGAGCCCCGATCTCAGCGTAGCCGGAGGGAGAAAAGCGCGTCCAGCCGTGATCAAGCTTGTCGCCGAAGGTGTCGCCGGGCGCTCCCAAGATGCCTAGTTTCTTATTCAGATTTTCCTTATAAGGTATGTCGAGCCGGGTGGGAAAGTGGGTAAAGCCAAAACGCAATTCGTTGAACAGCCGCGGGCTGAATGTGCTGCCCAAATTAGCGCCTACATTGTCGCCGTCCAGGCGGGTGGTAGTCCACAGGCCGCCATCTGCGGGCAAAGGCAAGGGCCCGGGATCAACCTTGTTCTGATTCCGGACTGAATAGCGCGCATAGAACCGATGGGCATCGCTAAAATTGTGGTCCACCCGGAAGTCGTACTGGTCGGCATCGTCTTTCTGCGAGGCAGAAAAGAAGTAGTTATTGATGTCATTCTCGCGGCCGGCAATATTGGGTAAAGGGTACATCTGCACTATTGGCGCGGCCACAGGATCCCACAGGTTGCGAGGCACGACGTTACCGGGAAACGGCTGGCGCACCGCATCGGCTCCACTGCCGCGGATGGAATAAGGATCGAAAATGTTACGCCGGATGGCCGGCTGTTTGGAGGTATCGCCATTTCGAAGCTCCGTGCTGGGCACCGTGGAAACATTGCTCTCTCCCAGACGAATGCGTGTGCCCTGGTAACTGCCGAAATAGAATGTGCGATTGCGAATCAGAGGACCGCCCAAAGTGCCGCCAAACTGGTTCTGCCTGTACGGCGGTTTGGCGGCTCCCGCCCGATTGGCGAAGAAATTGGTGCCGTCCAACCGGTCATTGCGCAAGAAGTGGTAAAGAGAACCGTGCAGCTCGTTGGTGCCGGAGCGCGTGGTTACCAGCACCTTGGCTCCCGTGCGGTAACCAAATTCGGCCGAAGTGTTGTTAGTCACCACCTTGAATTCGGCCACGGCGTCTACCGCAGGCTTGACAGCCTGGGCCTCCCAACCCAACGCTCCGCCGGAAGTCACCGAGGTGTTATCCGTGCCGTCCAGCAGGATAGTGTTTTGCGCGCCGTGTGCACCCACGGCCGTGAAGCCGCCCTCCTGGCCGCCCCGGTAGCCGCGCCCAAGCTGGCGAGCGGGCAACACGCCCACTGTGAACTGAGCCAGTTCCAAATAGTTGCGGCCGTTCAGCGGCATTTCCACGATGCGCTTGTTGTCTATGACCTGACCTACCTCGGTCTTTTCGGACTGTAACAGCGTGGCGGCGGCAGAAATCTCCACCGTCTCAGCCACCGCGCCGACCGCCAGTTCGCAATCTATGCGCGCTACCAGGCCCACTTCCAGCCGCACCAAGGGATGCACCTTGGCGGCAAAACCAGGGCTGGAGCACTCCACCTTATAAGGCCCCGGGCTGAGCAGCGGTACACTGTAGAAGCCCACCTCGTTAGCGCGCACCGTTCTCTGCACTCCTCTGTCCAGGCTGGTTACTGTGACCGCAGCGCCTGGTATTACGGCGCCTGAGCTGTCGGTCACCACCCCTTGAATGGCAGCCGTCTCCTGAGCGCTGAGCGCTCCGAACAGCCCAGCAAGCAGCCAAATAAGCACCGCTCGCGTCACCAACGTCGCTCGCCAACCCATGATTGCGCCTCCCTAAAGCTGGGGCTCTGTCTGTGCGGCCCCAAGGTTTTCCTATATCATAGAGCGGATCCCTAGCTCAAATCAAACCGCGGAGCTTCGCGAACCCCCTTGTACAATAAAGGCAATGGCTGAACTGCGCATGTGCCCGCACTGCCGGGCATTCATTTCCCGTCGAGATCGCGTCTGCCCTTACTGCGAGAGCGAGGTGGGCCCGACAGCGGCTGAACGGAGCGGGCTTTCAAGCGCGCTCGGCGGGCGCATACCCCAGGCGCGCTTTACCACCACTGTGCTCCTGGTGATCAACTTCGGCCTTTACCTGGCCCTGACCCTCACTACCATCCGCGCCGGCAATCCCGACCCCTTTTCCATTGACGGGCGCACGCTGTTTGATTTCGGGGCCAAGTATCGTGACGCCATCGTATTCGGGCAATGGTGGCGGCTTGTAACGGCAGGCTTCTTGCACGGCGGCCTGTTGCACATACTGATGAATTCGTGGGTGCTGTTTGATCTGGGCGCTGTGGTTGAGCAGACCTACGGCGCGGCTCGCCTGATCGTGATTTACTTTATGGCTACGGTGGGAGGTTTTTTTGCCAGCACCTTCTGGTACCGCGGGCTTTCCGTGGGCGCCTCGGCGGGCATATTCGGGTTGATCGGCGCCATGATTGCGCTGGGTGTGCGCTGCCGTTCGCCGCTGGGCGTGGCCATCCGCAGCTTTTACTTCCGCTGGGCCATTTACGGATTGCTCTTGGGCTTGCTGCCTGGGCTGCGCGTGGACAACGCCGCCCACTTGGGCGGCTTGTTCGTGGGTCTCGGCGCCGGCTACATGGCCGGCTTGCCGGGACAAGGCGACCGCCTCGAGCGTTTCTGGCGCCTGGCGGCCGCGGCTGCGATCGTAGTGACAGCGCTTTGCTTCGCGCAAATGTACATGTGGCTGACGCGCCCCGGCCGTTAAACCGCCCTTAGCCTTACCTGCTGAGCGGCCCGCGGCGGAGAACCTCGATGGCCGCGCGACAGAAAGCCGGCAGGTCGTCGGGCATGCGCGAGGTTACCAGGTTGCGATCCACCACCACTTCGGCATCCTGGTAAAGGGCGCCCGCGTTGATCACGTCGTCCTTTATCGCAAAAAAGCAAGTGACCCGTCGGCCTTTGAGAACGCCCGCCGAAATCAGCACCCAGCCGGCATGGCAAATGGCCGCCACCAGCTTGCCCTGAGCGTCCATCTCGCGCACGAATTGGTTGGCTTTCGCATGGCGGCGGATGTGATCGGGCGCGTAACCCCCGGGGATCAAGACTCCGTCGAAATCGCTGGCGCTGACCTGCTCGTATGAACGATCGGCAACCAGCGGGTAACCGTACTTACCCGTGTAAGTTTCGCCCGCTTTGGCAGCCACCGTGACTACTTCGGCTCCGGCCTCACGCAAGCGGTAGTAGGGGTACCAGACCTCGAGGTCCTGGTAAATTTGATCCACCAAGATCGCAATGCGTTTTCCTGCGAGCTCCATAGCTGGCTATTTTATCCCGCAACCGGAGGCTTCGCGGCGGCCGGCTCGGCTTTGCTAGTATTTGCGGCATGAGGCGCAGAGAGCTGCTTACGCTTCCCGGCGCGCTGGGCCTGACGCTGCCCGAAGCCGCACAACAACCGGACTTCCCCGTCCCCGACCTGGCCAACCTGCACCCGCTGATGGAATGGCTCGCTCAGGAAAACCGCCCCCGCTTGTCGTTTCTCGAACCTCGCTGGCGTTCGCTGGAAGCCTGGAAGCGGGAAGCGCGGCCTCTTTTTTGCCAGCACCTTCGCTACGATCCTCCGGCCGAACCGCTGGCCGCTGAGCTGCTGAAGCGCGAAGAGCGCGAGGGCTTCACGGTGGAGACGCTTCGCATATCTGCTACCAAGTCCTATCAGATCCCCGCACGGTTACTGATTCCGAGCAAGCGCCCGGGGCGACTGCCGGGTGTTCTGGCCTTGCATTGCCACAGCGGCCGCTACGTATGGGGACACGAAAAAGTGCTTGGCAGCGCCGCAGATTCGGCTCCTTTGCTGGAGTTCCGCAATCGCGCTTACGGCCGGCCCTGGGCGGAGGCTCTGGTGCGCCGCGGTTTCGTGGTTCTGGTTATTGACGCTTTTTACTTCGGAGAGCGGCGCCTGCGCCCCGAGCAAATGGACGCGCGCACGGCGCCAGGCGATATGCGCGATTCGCTGCGCAAGCTGGCCAGCCTGGAACCAGGTAGCGCCGAATGGATCTCCGCCATTGACAGTTTGGCCAGCCGGTACGAGCACTTAACGGCGAAAACCATCTTTGCGGCCGGCGCTACCTGGCCTGGATTGCTAGTCTGGGATGACAGGCGGAGCCTTGATTATCTGGCAAGCCGGCCCGAGGTTGATCCGCGGCGGCTGGGCTGCTTGGGGTTGTCGTTGGGCGGCATGCGTACCGCATACCTGATTGCCGCCGACCCGCGTATCAAGGCCGCCTGCGTCACCGGTTGGATGACGCTGATCGGTGAGCAGCTCCGCAATCACCTGCGTAACCATACCTGGATGCTGTATGTGCCCGGCCTCTACCGGTGGCTGGATTACCCCGACGCCGCAGCACTCACGGCGCCGGGGGCGCTGCTGGTGCAACAGTGCGCCCGGGACACCCTGTTTCCGATGGCGGGCATGAAGGGCGCCGCCGAGAAGCTGGAAAAGATTTACGCCAAGGCCGGCCTGCGGGAGCGTTTCCGGGTCAGCTTTTACGACGTGCCACACTCGTTCAATCCCCAGATGCAGGAAGAGGCCTTCCAATGGCTGGAAAAATGGCTTTGAGGGGTTGCTCGGCGAACCCTTTCTAGCGGGGCCGCTTGCCGTTCCACCCTGTCGCGAGCTGCCCGCTTAAGTACAGCCCGAGAGGTGAGACCTATGAAGGCAGGCTCAATGCTATCGCGAAGGGAACTGATCAGCGCAATCGGTCTGAGTGGGCTCCGTGCTCGCGCGGGCCGGGCGCCATCGGCCAGCAGACCGGTCAACCTGGTGCTGATACTTACCGACAATCAGGGCGCCTGGACGTTAGGCTGTTACGGCAACGCAGACGTGCGCACGCCCAACATTGACAGGCTAGCGCGGGAAGGCATCCTGTTCACGCGGGCCTTCGCCGTGAACGCCGTTTGTTCGCCGACCCGGGCCAGTTTGCTGACGGGGCTCATGCCTTCTCAGCACGGAGTTCACTGCTATCTGTCGCGAAGCGCACAGGTAGGTCCCGGGGCCTATAACACGATAGGCGAGTTTGCCACCTTGCCAAGCATTCTCTCGGAGGCCGGCTATGTGGCTGGCCTCACAGGTAAGTGGCATTTGGGAGGCAACCTCCAGCCGCAATCAGGTTTTAGTTACTGGGTTACCATGCCTCACGGTCACAGCCCTGGCTTCTACGATCAGGAAATCATCGAGGGTGGCAAAATCCGCGTCGAAGCAACTTACCTCACCGATTTCTGGACTCAGCACGCCATCCGGTTCATCGAGCAGAACAGGGACAGACCCTTCTTTCTGCTGCTGGCTTATAACGGCCCTTATGGGCTGGGCTCCGCGATGAAAGAGCCGATCCGCAATCGCCATGCGGCCTTTTACGCCGACAAGGATCTGCCTTCGTTTCCCCGCGGTTATGTCCACCCGTGGAACTTCAGCTACCGTGACTGGATGAATGACATTTCGGTCCGGCGCAAGTACGCCGCGGAGGTGAGCGGGGTTGATGACGGCGTGGGGCGCATTTTGCAGGCGCTGGCCCGATTGGGGCTGGATCGCGACACGCTGGTCGTGTTCACTAGTGATCAGGGATTTGCGGGAGGCCAGAACGGTCTGTGGGGGATGGGGGACCATACCCGGCCGTTGACGGCGTTCGACTGGACTATGTGGGTCCCGTTGATATTCCGCCATCCTGGCCGCATTCCTCCGGGGCGGCGCAGCGACATCATGGTGGACACTTGTGACATCCTGCCGACCCTGCTCGACTATCTCGGACTTGGGTCGAAGCGGCCCAAGAGTCCCCCGCTGCCGGGCAATAGCTTTGCGGCGGTCCTCGAAGGACGATCTTTAGCTTGGGAAGATGTGGTGTACTTCGAGTTCGAGAATGTCCGAGCCATCCGCACGCCTGAATGGAAGTACATTGAGCGCATTCACCAGGCCCCCAACGAACTCTATGACCTGCGGAACGACCCGGGAGAGCGCCTGAACTTGTACGCCGATGAAAGGCTGGCGGGCATTAGAAGCGATCTGCGCCGGCGGCTTCAGCGATTCTTCGAGCGTTACGCGGATGCGAAATGGGATCTTTGGAAGGGCGGTAAGTCCAAGTCCGGCCTGCTGACCGCCGAGCTGTTCGGCTTGAACAAGAAGTGAGGGGACGCTGCCTGCTGTGATGTTCCCAAATAGATTCTGACCCAGCATCTGCTTGCGTGAGGGTGGATTGCCGGCTGGCAGATTTTTCCCTCACTGGCCGCGCAGCGATCTTCCGGGCGTAAAATGGGAGCGCAGAGGTAGAGGCTTCATGAATGCTACCTGCTCGGCTTCCTTGTCGCGCAGAAAGTTGCTCGCGACATGTGGCCGGGCTGCCGCCGGCGCTCTGGGGACTCGCGCGGCGAATCGGTGCGCTGCCGCCGGGGGAATACACCTTCACAGACCTTTTTCGCAAGGCTGGTTATGCTACTGCCATCGCAGGCAAGTGGCAACTGGACGGATCCTCCAACGCCAAAGGGGTGGCCCCGGCAGCAGCCGGCTTTGACACTTACTGCTCGTGGAATACGGGGTGAACAGGCCCGGAACGCTACTGGAAGCCCTCCATCGAGCGCGAGGGGGAACTGATCCAAGGCGGCGACAACGACTACGGTCCTGACTTGTTCACTTAGTTCCTGATCGAGCTTATCGAGAAGCACAGTGGGCGACCGTTCTTCGCCTACCACCCCATGGTGCTAACCCACGCGCCATACCATAACGTCGCGGCTCGGCGGCCGCCTGATCCGCGGCGATAAGGGCAGGCCCACCATGGCGGGTACCCGCGTCCCTCTGATCGTGGCGGGAGCCGGCATCAAAGGCAGACGGGTGGTGAACGAGCTGGTGGATTTCACTGATTTGCTTCCGACGTTGGCCGACGCCATCGGCGCGGGCTTGCCGGCCGGAATTCCTCTCGACGGGCGGAACTTCTGGCCGCAACTAATCGGCGCCAGGGGCAACCCCTGCGAGGCCATTTATAACTATTACTTTCCCCGCCCATATGCGAAGGAGTTGAGTACCCCCAATACGTATCCGGAAATCCGCTACGCGTTCGACCATCGCTATAAGCTTTACAGTGACGGTCGGCTGTTTGACTTGGTCGCGGATCCGGAGGAAAAGCGTCCGCTTTCGGGCCTCGACGCCGTCCGGCGCAAGCTGCAAGCCGTCATTGACCGCATGCCCCCGCAGGGGAGAAGGAAGTGCACGCCCGCTAATAAGAAGCGACTCTCCCCAGGCCTAACTTTCATCAGTTCCTATATGCTTTCCAAGAACATCGAGCGCAACAACTTTCTTATCCCAACCGGTTCAGCAACATCCGCGTTCCGACCAAGCCCATCTTTGATATGTGGCTGCACAAGCTGATCCGGTTCAGCGAACGGAGATATCTCGAGTATCGCTTTGAAACCTTCAACACTTTCAACTCGGTGATTTTCGCTTCTCCCAATAGTGCGTAACCTTCATGCTCGGCTCAGCGGTTGATCCACCGCTGAAAGTGCTCCGGGTACCGCTCACCGTGGATCGGGATTTGCGAACTGGCGAGGTCCAGCTCGCGAAGATCTTCCTCACCGAGGGCGAGGGAGGCTGCGGCCAGGTTCTCTTCGAGATGCTCGAGGCTGGTCGTCCCGGGAATCGGCACGATCCAGGGTTTTTGAGCCAGCACCCAGGCGAGGGCGATCTGGCCGGGGGTCGCGTTCCGCTTTTGGGCGAGCTTTGCGACTGGCTCCACCAAGGCGCGGTTCGCTTTGCGGTTTTCGGGCGTGAAGCGGGGAACGACGTTGCGGAAGTCCGTGCTGTGGAACGTCGTGTTCTCGTCAATTGTTCCCGTCAGAAAGCCCCTGCCGAGGGGGCTGAAGGCAACGAAGCCGATGCCAAGCTCCTCCAACTTGGGAAGGATCTCGGCCTCGGGCTCCCTCCACCATAGTGAGTACTCGCTTTGCAAGGCGGCCACAGGCTGAACGGCGTGTGCCCGCCGGATGACCTGAACGCCTGCTTCCGAGAGACCGAAATGTCTGACCTTGCCTTCATGGATGAGGTCTTTGACAGCGCCGGCGACGTCCTCAATAGGGACTGCGGGGTCCACGCGGTGCTGGTAGAACAGGTCAATCACATCCGTCCGCAGCCTGCGCAGCGATGCCTCAGCCACCTCCCTGATGTGTTCGGGCCTGCTATCCAGCCCGGCGACCCGCCCGCTCTGTGGGTCGAACTTGAACCCGAATTTCGTGGCGATGACGACCTGGTGTCGGAAAGGCGCGACGGCCTCGCCCACGAGCTCTTCGTTGGCGTACGGGCCGTAAGCTTCCGCGGTGTCGAAGAAGGTCACGCCACGCTCAAAGGCGCTCCGGATCAGAGCAATCATGGCGCGTCTTTCTCTGGCCGGGCCGTAACCAAAGCTCATGCCCATACAACCCAGGCCGATCGCCGACACTTCCAAAGAGCTTTTGCCGAGTTTCCGTTTCTCGATGCTCATCGGTACCCAATAAGGTAGCCGGCGTTCTGGCCCCCACGCAAGCCGGCCGTTGCGGGCGCCGATGGGCTGAAGCGACAGCCGCCCCTTGCCTGTGCCTTCCGACGGGTGCGGGACCCGTTTGACGCGGGCGCCGGCTTGCCGTAGAATGAAATTTCGGATGCTTGGCCCGCGGCTTGAGGTGTGGACCAGGCGCGGGGCGGGAGTAACTCAAGGGTAGAGTGACAGCCTTCCAAGCTGTTGGTTGCGGGTTCGAGTCCCGTCTCCCGCTCCAAGCCCTCGCGCTTAGAAGTGTTGGGCGCGCTGGCGTAGCTCAGTTGGTAGAGCATCTGATTTGTAATCAGAGGGTCGGGGGTTCAAATCCCTCCGCCAGCTCCAGTTCGCGCGCACCGAACCGCTGAAAGCGCACGAGCGAGCTCCCTTGGACGGGTGGCCGAGCGGTTAATGGCAGCAGACTGTAAATCTGCCGCCCCTTGTGGGCTACGGAGGTTCGAATCCTCCCCCGTCCACCACATGCCGCTTCAAGGTCAGGCCAGAGTTCGTGAGCCGATGTAGCTCAGGTGGTAGAGCACGTCCTTGGTAAGGACGGGGTCACCGGTTCGAGTCCGGTCATCGGCTCCAGAAGATTAACAACATCGGGACGGTTCAGACCATGGCCAAAGAGAAATTCGATCGCAGCAAGCCGCACGTGAACGTGGGCACCATAGGGCACATTGATCACGGCAAGACCACGTTGACGGCGGCCATGACGCTGGTGTTGTCCAAGCGCAATCCGCGGGTGAAGTTTCGCAGTTTTGATTCCATTGACAATGCGCCGGAGGAGAAGGCGCGGG
>Ga0315298_1001796_pt1 | contig 38211 bp, 34 predicted proteins | sample WHS_1_MG_FD_203077 | JGI IMG/M metagenome (GOLD analysis project Ga0315298, IMG submission 203077) | Extremophilic microbial mat communities from Washburn Hot Springs, YNP, Wyoming, USA - WHS_1_MG | ecosystem: Environmental > Aquatic > Thermal springs > Hot (42-90C) | place: USA: Wyoming...
ATTCTGATGATTTTTATGCTGATAGTTATGTGATTGAGGGTGTAGTAAGACAGTTGAAAGAGAAAAAGACCGATTCTTGTTATGGCGACCTGGTTTATGTTGATAGAAATGATACCTCTAAAATAGTCCGCTATTGGAGAGCGGGTGATTTTAAGAAAGAGAGATTCAAATTTGGCTGGATGCCGCCTCATCCGACATTTTTCTGTAAGAGAGAAATTTATGAAAAATATGGTTTATTGAATCTTGACTTTCCCCTGGCCTCAGATTATGAGCTAATGCTCAGGTTTCTTTATAAGTATGGGGTAAGCACAACTTACATTTCAAAAGTTCTGGTCAAAATGAGGACAGGCGGGACCAGTAAGCCGGGTAGTTATACCCTTGCTGCGATAAAGGAAAACTACCGGGCATGGAAAGTTAATAACTTGATATATCCTCCTACCATGCTTCTCAAGCCCTTATTAAAACTAACCCAAATCCGTTTACCCCTACGGGGGGTAGATTACACTTCGTAGGTGTAGCTGAGATGCCAAATGTTCGAATAGAGACATTTTTTGCTTTACTTCAAGCCGTGGCGAAGTTGATTTTGTGATTAAAAATCCTTTATAACAGCATTAAGAACTGATCAGCAGGTAGCTTATAGTGCTATAAGCCAGGCAGTATCGAGATTAAAAAAAGGGATGGCGGAAGACAAAGGACTAAAAAAGACTGCTGGTGAGTTTAGAAAAGGAATTTTTCCTTGGGATGTCGAACAATTCCGAAACTTTGCCTGTAAAATGGGGATATAACTGAAATGAGAAATGCATTAATCACTGGCATCACTGGCCAGGATGGAAGTTATCTGGCAGAATATCTCCTCTCAAAGGGCTATGAGGTTCACGGCCTAATCAGGCGAGCGAGCACATTCAATACTGGCCGCATAGACCATATCTACACGGATCCGCATAATCCGAATGCAAAACTTTTTCTCCACTATGGAGATCTTTCCGATGCAGGGCAGCTGACTAACTTGGTCTATAATATAAACCCGGAGGAGATATATCACTTAGGCGCTCAAAGCCATGTTCGTGTGAGCTTTGACATGCCCGAATACACCGGTGATATAACCGCACTGGGAACCACAAGGATTCTTGAGGCTATTCGCAGAAGCGGAATCAAGACCAGATTCTACCAGGCATCTTCTTCCGAGATGTTTGGAGCCTCTCCCCCTCCTCAGAATGAGAAGACGCCCTTCTGTCCAAAAAGCCCTTACGCTGCTGCCAAGGTGTACGCATACTGGATGACCGTAAACTACCGTGAGGCTTATGGCCTTTTTGCCTGTAATGGCATCCTTTTTAACCATGAATCTCCTCGCCGGGGGGAGACCTTTGTAACGAGAAAGATAACCAGAGCAGTTGCCAATATCCTTAAAGGTAGCCAGAGCAAACTCTATCTTGGTAATCTCAATGCAAAACGCGACTGGGGATTTGCCCCCGAGTATGTGGAGATGATGTGGCTTATGCTGGAGCAGAACGAGCCTGATGATTATGTAGTAGGAACGGGGGAAAGTCACTCGGTAAGAGAATTTCTGGAGAAAGCATTCTCCTATGCAGGTATTGAAATTGAATGGAGGGGTAATGGAATAGAAGAAAAAGGAATAATTTCTTCTATTATCAAACCTCGAACCTCGAACCTTGAACATAAAACCTTAAAACCCGGCAATGTTATTATCGAAATCGACCCGCGCTATTTCCGTCCCACCGAAGTAGTCCACCTTCAGGCAGATATTACAAAGGCAAAAGAAAAGCTAAACTGGCAGCCCCGCATAAGCTTTGAAGAACTTGTCAAAATAATGGTAGATTATGATATGAAGTTAACAGGTCTTGAGCCTCCCGGCGAAGGTATTAGGATCTGTCAGGATAAAGGCTTTTGCTATACGAATCACGAGCTTACCTTCTCAACATCCGAGGGCAGGGGTTAAGATGGAATATGGCAGTAAAATAGCGGTCTTAGGTGGTACGGGTCTTGTGGGAGGGGCGATCTTGAGGAGTCTCATATCAGCAGGTTACAAAGACCTAATCGCCACATACAATTCCACTCCGCCCCCCCGTTTAGCGGGCGTAACCTTTATAAAGGTAGACCTCACAAGACAGAACGATACGGAAAAATTCTTTCAAACATTTAAACCGGAATATGTCTTTCTTGCGGCAGCAAAAGTGGGCGGGATTCTTGCCAACGATACATATAGGGCCCAGTTCATTTATAAGAATATGGCCATTGCTTTAAATGTCATCGATACTGCATACCGGTACGGAGTAAAAAAGCTTCTTAATTTGGGTTCTTCCTGCATATACCCAAAATTCGCACCCCAACCGATGAAGGAGGAATATCTTCTCACCGGTCTACTTGAGCCCACAAATGAGCCCTATGCCGTAGCAAAGATCTCTGCCATAAAGCTATGCCGATACTACAACGAGCAGTATGGTACCAACTTCATCTCTGTTATGCCAACTAACCTGTACGGCCCAGGGGACAACTTTAACCTGGAAACAGCCCATGTTCTACCGGCATTGTTAAGGAAGTTTCACCTTGCACGACTGCTTGAAAAGCAGGATCTTGATAGCATTAAAAAAGACCTTCGAGGATACCCCATCGGTTTCGGGTTGGATAAAAGGATAGACATTAGTAATCCCGATACCATAATAAAAGCCCTCTCCGCAGTCGGGATCACCATTAAAAATAGTGCCTCATCCAGGACCGCGAACATAGAACATAGAGCCTCTGACCTGCAAGTGGCGATCTGGGGCACAGGTGAGGTCTACCGGGAATTCCTGTATGTGGATGATTTGGCAGAGGCATGTATTTTTCTCATGGAAAAGATTGATGCTCCCGCGATGCGGAGATTTTGTCCGGACTGCTTCGTCAATGTGGGCACAGGAAAAGACATCAAGGTCAAAGAGTTGGTCACCCTTATAAAAGAGATAGTCGGTTTCAAGGGTGAGGTTTTTTATGATAGGGCCAAGCCCGACGGCACGCCAAGAAAATTGTTAGATGTCAGTAAGATCAAGGAACTTGGCTGGCAGCCAAGGGTGGAACTGGAAGAAGGGATAAGAGAGGTCTATGAAGTTTATCTGAGGCAAGAATCTGGGGATGGAAAATAGGAGAAAATGGGATACCAAGCCAAAACTCCTTGCCTCGATAGAAAAGGCAGAAAAAATTGGTAAGCTATAAACCCATAGTGGACTTTGAAGAAGGTCTGAAGGCAGATATCGAATGGTTCAGGGCTAACTGGGATAAAATTGAGCTCCTTGCTGACTTCCCTCCCGGTATGAGCAGTGCTGTCCGAGGCTTTACCGCCTCTTGCACTTCGTAGGTGTAAAATAAGGCTATGAAAATTATCGATTCCCATACTCACTGGGGACCTTCCCTGAGGCTTTGGGGAGTAAATATTACCACTGAGGAGCTTTTAACCCAGGCAAAACAAAGTGGGGTTGAAAAAATTGTAATCTTCCCCTTCCCTTCTACTGCTATTGCTAATGCTGGAATAAATGATACTCTTATTGAAGAGGCTAAAAAAATTGAGCAATTTATCCCTTATTATTATCTTCCGGAAAACCTTAAACCTATTCCGAGAGAGAAGGGTTTTCGCGGTGGGAAATGGCATTGGGTGAGAGGCATCCAGGATTGCTCCTCAAACTATGAAGTTCTGGAGGATCCCCAGTTGGAGAGATTTATTGAAGCATCAGAGGAAATTGACCTTCCAATTGTCTTTGAAGAGGAGTTAGCCTTTACCGAAAGATTCATCCGACGCACTAACCGGCTAAAGGTGATAATCCCTCACCTGGGCATGCTGGGAGGTAGCCCCCTCGATTTCCTTGAAGCCTTTAAGGAACGAGAAAATGTATATTTCGACACTGCCCTGGCAAGTTCTGGTTTGATTGAAAAATTCATCGAAACCATCGGGCCGGAAAGGGTCCTTTTTGGTTCGGACATTCCTTTCGGAACAATGAAGGGGGAATTGGAAAAAATCCTTTCCTTAAAAATAAGTATTAAGGAAAAAGAGTTGTTACTGGGGGGAAATTTAGAAAGATTAATTAGCTAACTTTTTCCGCGCAAAAATAATTTTATAGTTATTCCTCTATGGAAATATCTTCGGCATGACCATTCTTTCTAAGCAAAAAATTAAACGGATTATCGCCCGAGTAATAAAAATAATCGGTTTCCCGGGCAACCAGGTCTTGCCGGTAATCTTAAATTATCATTCCATCCATCCGTTCCATAAATCTTCGATCCGACCAGAAGATTTCCTTAATCAGATGGAATATATTGCTTCGAATTTTAAAGTGGTAGTAATCAATGAGTTATTAAAAATCCGTTCATCCGCAATTCACCAGCGCAATAAGGTTGCAGTTATCACTCTCGATGATGGTTATGAGGATAATTACCTTTATGCTTTTCCTACCCTGAAAAAATTGGGATTAAATGCTACGGTCTTTTTGACTACTGGATTTATAAACGGAGAAGTGGATATTGCCAATAAATACCAGCTTTATAATGGACTTAAGCCTTTAACCTGGCAGCAAATTCTTACAATGCGCGACTCCGGGATAATCACCTTTGGTTCTCATACCCATACCCATCCTCTCCTTTCAAAATGCCCTTTAGAAGAAGTTAAATCGGAAATTTCCCGTTCGAAAAATATATTAGAAGATAAGCTAAGAGTGCAGATAGATGCCTTTGCCTACCCATTTGGACAATCCTATACTTTTAACCCCAAAATAATCGAGGTCCTGAAATTCTATGGATTTAAATCCGCCTGTTCCACTATCTGGGGGCGGGTCAAAAATGAGGCCGATTCCTTTGCCTTACCCCGAATCTGGATTGACCCTCAGGATACTATCGCTGATTTTAAAGATAAGGTAAATGGTAGATGGGATTTCATAAAATGGATAAAAGCAGTGAAGTCCATCGGGAAAGGCTAAGCAACTTAATTTTAGGGTTCAAAATGGCAATTTTTTCCTGGTCTTTACTATGTTCTCTGCCTTAATAAACTGGATTGTAGAAACCGTTGGTCAGCTCGGATATCCGGGAATAGTGGTGCTTATGTTTCTGGAGTCCTCCTTTTTCCCTTTCCCCAGTGAGGTGGTTATGCCTCCCGCCGGGTATCTCGCGGCAAAAGGTAAGATGTCCATTGGCTTAAGCATCTTTTGTGGGATATTGGGGAGTATCTTGGGTGCCCTCTTTAACTATCTGCTTGCGGCTAAGTGGGGAAGAGAATTATTAATTAAATATGGTCGGTATTTTTTTCTTAAAGAATCCGCCCTGGTCAAAGCGGAACGATTTTTTCAAAATCACGGACATATAAGCACCTTCATCGGAAGACTTCTCCCCGGGATAAGACAATACATTTCTTTGCCCGCTGGTCTTTTAAGAATGCCGGTTAGCCCCTTTATCATTTTTACTGGATTGGGCTCCGGAATCTGGGTTACCATATTAACTTATATCGGGTTTTTCTTCGGAAACAATCAGGCTTTAGTTAAAAAATACTTAAATGAAACTACCCTTATTTTAATTCTTTTTTGTGGTATAATAGTAGTTTGTTATTTAATTTACCTAAAAAAGAAAAAAACTTTCCCCGTGACTAAATGCTAAAGGAAAAATTTGAAGAACTTCAAATCCGGCTTCTTTCCGAAATTAAGTCTTATTATAAGAAACGACTGGTATCAGTAGTGATTTTCGGTTCGGTAGCCCGCGGAACATTTGGATTTGATTCCGATTTAGATATACTTATAATTGCCAAGAGACTTCCCCGGGGAAGGATGAGACGCGCAAAGGAATTTGAAATTGTAGAAAAAAAATTAGACCCTTTTTTAAAATCCTTGTCGGACGCTGGAATAAATACCTTTCTCTCTGTAGTTTTTAAAACTCCGGCCGAAGCTCAGAAAGGAAGTCCTTTATTTCTGGATATGGTAGAAGACGCTCGCATTCTTTTTGATCAAGAGGGTTTTTTCGCCAACATCCTTGAAACCTTAAGAGGTAAATTAAAAAAGCTGGGAGCAAAAAGGGTTTGGAAGGCAAATTCCTGGTACTGGATTTTAAATCCCAATCTTAAGCCAGGAGAAATTATTGAATTATGACCAGTAAAGATTTAGCGCAAAGTTACCTTATTAAAGCAGAAAAACGGCTTAAAATCCTTGAAATCCTATTACAAGAGGAGGACTATTCGGATGTAGTAAGAGAAGCTCAGGAAATAGTAGAACTTTCCCTTAAAGGAATGCTCCGCCTGGTGGGAATTGAGCCCCCAAAAATCCATGATGTGGGGGAACTTTTATTAGAGCATGAACTTTTGTTTCCTGCCAGTATTAGCCGATCTTTAAAACGGCTTGCTTCCATTTCTAAGCAACTAAGAAAAGAAAGAGAATTCGCTTTTTACGGAGAAGTAGATTTTATCCCTACGGAAGAATATAGTCTAAGGGATGCTAAGAAGGCAATAAAGGATGCTACTTATGTAGTAAAGATAGCCAAAAGCTTGATTAAATAAGTAGCCTTGCTTAAATTAAAAAAGGGAAGAAAAATGCTGATTCCTTCCTTTACCCGCCAGCGCAAAATTCTTTTTTTGGGTGACTTAGCCTTAATTTTAATTGCCACCCAGCTTGCCCCGCTGATCCGAGTGGGAAAGTTTTTCCCTATTTTTCAAGTCCATACTGGTGCCTGCACTTTTACTCTCCTGCTTTATGTGGTTATGTTTTATATTTTTGACCTTTACAACCTTCAGCGCATCTTTTTGCTAAAAGAAACCCTCCTCCGCACTGCCATTGCTATTGGATTTGCATTTGCCGGAGCTACTTTGATTTTTTATTCTTTTCCCAGCTGGAGATTTGGTCGGGGGATTTTTTTAATTCAGATGGTGCTGGTATGGCTTTTTATTTCTGGGTGGCGAATTTTATTTTCTTTTATTTTTCCTTTAGCTGCTGGCAAAAAAGAAGTTTTGGTGCTGGGAGCGGGTGACTCGGGCACAACCTTATGCCGTCTTTTGGAAAACCCACTTTCTCCTTATCGGGTGGTGGGAATATTAGATGATGACCCTTTAAAACAAGACCAACAAATTGGGGCAGCTAAAGTAATCGGTTATATCCATCAAATGGCTGAGCTTACTACCTCGCTGGGAGTAAAAACCGCAATTTTAGCAATTACTAAAAATCGGCCCGAGTCCCTGATAAAAAAACTCTTCGAATTACGGCTTAGAGGAATTAATTTGCTGGATATGCCAGCAGTATACGAACAACTTACCCGACGGATACCAGTAAACTATATCCGGGATGAATGGATCGCCTTTACCGGTGGTTTTTATCTGGTAGCTAATGAATATGTCCAGAAAATTAAGCGAATAATTGATTTAGGGGTTTCTTCTTTGCTTCTGCTAATCACCCTGCCGTTAATAGCTTTTGTAGCTCTGGCGATTCGACTCGACTCTCCTGGACCAATATTCTTTCGCCAGAAACGGGTGGGTAAAGACGATCAGGTATTTACCCTCTGGAAGTTTCGCTCTATGCAAGTAAATGCAGAAACCAATGGAGCAGTTTGGGCAAAAGAAAAAGACCCCCGAATTACCCGGGTAGGAAAATGGATCCGGTGGTTAAGGTTTGATGAACTACCTCAGTTAATTAATATCTTCCGGGGAGAAATGAGTCTTATTGGTCCTCGCCCGGAGCGGCCGGAATTTGTTGCTCAGCTAAAGGAAAACATCCCTTATTACCATCTTCGCCATCTGGTGCGGCCAGGAATTACCGGGTGGGCACAAGTAAATTATCGGTATGGCTCCTCATTAGAAGACGCCCGGATTAAACTCGAATATGACCTCTATTACATTAAAAATATGTCCCTTATCTTAGACTTGAAAATCATCCTCCGGACTATCGGGGTAGTATTTTTAGGCCAGGGAGCAAGGTAATAGGGTTTACCGGGTTTTTTGGGAGGTTAGCGGATTGATTGCGTTAATAGGTTTAAGGAGTTAAGGGCTTCTTTGTTTAGAAATATCGACAAGTAATTGGATTATGGTATCTATCCGTTGGTTTAGTTGTGCTCCCTGGGAATCTATTTTCTGGTTTAGCTGAGTTATCTGGGTGTCTATCTTCTGGTTTAGCTGAGTTATCTGGGTGTCTATCTTCTGGTTTAGCTGAGTGATCTGAGAGTCTATCTTCTGGTTTAATTGGGCTACTTCCTGCCTTAACTGTCCGATTTCCTGCCTTACCTGTCCAATTTCTTGCCTTACCTGACCGATTTCCTGCCTTACCTGACCAACCTGAGAGTCTATCTTCTGGTTTAGCTGAGTTATCTGAGAGTCTATCTTCTGGTTTAACTGAGTTATCTGGGTGTCTATCTTCTGGTTTAAAAATCTAAAATCATCTTCTTGCCGCTTTTTAAGTTCCGCCATCAGCTCAATTATCTCCTTAGTCCTTTCCTCTACTACCTCATAGATCACTTCTAAGGTCACTTTCTTCACTGCACTGGCTAACCATTCCCTTACCATTTAAATTACCTCTTTTCAAAATTTTCCCAGTTCTTTGGGGAACTTATCCAACCTATTAAAACCTTGCAAGAATCGTTTTTATTTTAATCCTTCGGATTGGAAATGTCAAGAAAATGCTTCTTTTTAGATGGTCTTTTACTGTCACTCTGAACCCGTTTCAGTGTCTCCCTTTTACTGTCATCCCGAACTCGTTTCGGGATCTCATGAAAACCCCAGCATAACCTAATATAGCCTCCATTGCTATTTGGACAACACGCCCTTTATAACATTGCCCATTTATAAATCGGTATCTCGGATAACATATGTTTTCGAAAAAAACACTGGCACGCAGGGAAAAAGGAAGGGGGTTGGTGGAAGGGATTTTTACCGCTTACCCTGCTCCTCAAAGCGAGGGGCAAAGCCCCGAACGAGGCGGCTAATTCAATATGGTGGAGGCGGGGGGAGTTGAACCCCCGTCCGAAAGCATTCGGCGCAGAGTCTCTCCATACTCAGTCTCGGTTTTTATCTTGCGCTTTTGCCCTCCCCGAGACCGGATGACAAAAGCGCACCTCCGGTTATTTTTCGCCCTTCATTAGCCGGAGCCTAATTTGGGGCTATCCTGCTTATTCGACGCCTCTTCTCACTCCACAGGAAAGAGCGAGAGAGACGGTGGCTGGCTTAAGCAGCCACAGCGTAATTATAATCGTTGGCGATTATTTTTTTAATTTCACCAGTTTAACGAGGCGGTGAAACCTCGGTATGCAACTCTGGCCTCAATTACCCCCGTCGAAACCGTTTCGCCCCCCTTTACTTAGTATAAACTTATTCCTTTAAAAGTCAACTTCTTCTTGCCTTTAACTCCTGGGCTGCTTCCCGTTTTAAATCCCGCTTACGAATCTCCTCCCGTCGGTCATAAAGCTTTTTCCCCCGGGCAAGCCCTATCTCCACTTTAACTTTTCCATTCCGGAAGTACATCTTAAGCGGGACTAAGGTATATCCTTGCTCCTTAGTTTTCCCTAAGAGGCGCTTTATTTCCTGCTTATGAAAAAGGAGTTTTCTTACTCGCAAAGGCTCATGTTGACTGTATCCGGCATGAGAATAAGGACTGATATGGACATCGTAAAGGAAAACTTCACCATTTTTAACTCGCGCATAACCATCTTTAAGATTTGCCTGCCCCTGACGGCAAGATTTTACTTCGCTGCCAGTAAGAACAATCCCAGCTTCGTAAGTCTCCTCAATCTGATAATTTAAATGGGCTTTTTTATTTTTGCAAATTATTGCCTCGTAACTCTTTTTTTCACCCATTATCTCCTCCTAACTGACCACAAGCGGCTAAAATATCACTTCCCCGACTCTCCCGGACTATAGCAGTATATCCTTTGCTCACCAGAGAGTCGCGAAACACAGTAACAGTTTCGGGCTGGGGACGTTTGAGATAATCAGCTCCGGGATGCTCATTAAACGGGATCAGATTAATCTTACATCGAAACCCTCGCAAAAGCTCGGCTAATTTTCCCGCGTCCTCAACTGAATCATTTACTCCAGCAATCAAAATATATTCAAAAGTAATCCGTTTGCGGTGGGGTAAGGGGTATTCTTTTAGTGCCTTCAATAAATCCGGAAGAGGATATTTTCGACTTATTGGCATAAGAAAACTCCGGGTATTTTGATCCGCAGCATTGAGCGAAACCGCCAGATTTATCGGGCTTTGTTTACCCAGAAGTTTTAATTCCGGAATCAAACCCGCAGTGGATAAAGTAACCCGACGATGAGAAAAGTTAAACCCTTGCGAATGGAGAATAATTTCCAGTGCTTTCCGGGTATTTTGATAATTGTCTAATGGTTCTCCCATTCCCATAAAAACAATATTCTTAAGCTCTCTCCTCCTTCCTCCCAGATCAATTAAAACTCCTCCAATCTGGTTAACTATTTCCGCGGTAGTTAAGTTCCGGAGCAAACCTTTTTTGCCCGTATAACAAAATCGGCACTTGAGCCTGCACCCTAACTGAGTGGAAACACAGAGAGTGAAATAACCCTCCTCAGGAATTAAAACACTTTCAATCACTCCGCCGGGTAAGGGGAAAAGATATTTCCGCGTTCCATCCTTGCTTACCAAAATCTCCCGAGGAGTAAAAAAGGAAATCTCTGCTACTTGCTTTAACTTCTCCCGAAAATCCAGAGAAAGGTTAGTCATCCCTTCAATTTCCTTAACCCCTTTTTGATAAAGCCAGGTCATTATCTGGCCAGCCCGATAGGGCTCTTGGCCTAATTTTATAACCAATTCTTTTAACTCATCCGGACTTAAATTTTTCAGGTCTATTTTTTCCATAGCTTAAGTTTAACCAAAATTAATCTTAATTTAAAGGTTTCGGGATTTTTACTTGACAATAAACTCCAAACCTAATAAAAATACTTTATATTTCAAGGGGAAATTTATATCAACTTTCCCCCCAATCCGAAAATAAGCCTGCTCTCGGCGTCAATGGAAAGAGGTAGTCTATGGCGAGTTTACATGAACTATTGAAAGAAATGGTAGAAAAAGGAGCCTCGGATCTCCATATCACTATTGGAAGCCCTCCTCAAATGAGAATCCATGGTAAATTAGTCCCCGTGGATAGTCCTCCTCTTACCGCAAATGATACTCGTCAGCTCTGCTACAGCATCCTTACCGATGCCCAGAAACACAAGTTTGAAGAGGAAAATGAGATTGACCTCTCCTTTGGAATAAAAGGACTTAGCCGCTTTCGGGCAAATATTTTTATGCAGCGGGGCGCACCAGCTGGTGCTTTTCGCCTTATTCCCTATAAAATAATGAGCTTTGAAGAACTGGGACTTCCTCCTATAGTAGAAGAATTAGTCCGCAAACCCCGGGGACTTATTTTAGTAACTGGTCCTACTGGAAGTGGAAAATCAACTACTTTAGCGGCGATGATTGATAAAATCAACTCCGAAAGGCATGAACATATCATCACCATTGAAGACCCCATTGAATACCTTCACCGCCATAAGAATTGCCTGGTAAATCAGCGGGAGGTAGGCTCGGACACTAAGAGCTTTAAAAATGCATTAAAATATATCCTTCGTCAGGACCCAGATGTGGTAATGATTGGTGAGATGAGAGACTTAGAGACCATTGAATCTGCTCTGCTTATTGCCGAAACCGGGCACTTAGCTTTTGCTACTCTTCATACCAACTCTTGTGTACAAACGATTAACCGAATTATTGATGTATTTCCCCCTCACCAGCAGCCCCAGGTGCGAGCTCAACTTTCCTTTGTGCTGGAAGGAGTCCTTTGTCAGGCTCTGATTCCCCGAATCAATGGTACCGGCAGGGTATTAGCCTTAGAAATTATGGTTCCTAACCCTGCCATCCGCAACCTGATTCGGGAAGATAAAATCCATCAAATCTATTCCCAAATGCAAGTGGGGCAGGCAAAATTTGGGATGCAAACAATGAATCAATCCTTAGCTTCGCTTTATTTAAGAAAATTGATTTCTTTGGAAGATGCCCTCGGTCGCAGTTCGGACCCGGATGAGCTCCGCCAAATAATTAGCCAGGGACAGGTTGGTCCCACTGCAGGTATGGCTACCCGGAAGCCAGGCCGGTAATAAAATTTTACCTAATTTTAGCCAGGGGAGGTTATATGCCACGGTTTCTTTGGGAAGGGAAAGACCCTATCGGAAGTTTAAAAAAAGGTGAATATGAAGCTCCTAATGAAGCAGCAGTCCGGGTTTTTCTTCGAGGAATGCGAATTACTCCCACTAAGATTACTCTTAAACCAACCAGCATTTTTGCCACTAAATTATTAGCTCCCCGCCAGCAAAAAATAAAAACCAAAGATGTAGTGGTTTTTACCCGGCAGTTCTCTACGATGATTGATGCCGGCTTACCCTTAGTCCAGGGGTTAGATATTTTAGCCAGCCAGCAAGTAAATAAATCCTTTAAGCGAGTGATTACGGATATCAAAGAAACAGTGGAAGGTGGTTCTACCTTAGCCGATGCCCTTAAAAAACATCCCCGAGTTTTTGATGAACTTTATGTAAATTTAGTCTCAGCCGGAGAAGTAGGAGGGATTCTCGATACTATCCTCCACCGACTGGCAATCCATATGGAGAAAATGGAAGCCCTGAAAAGAAAAGTAAAAGGAGCGATGCTTTATCCTATTATTGTGGTCTTAGTAGCAGTGGCAGTTATAGCTGCTTTACTGGTATTTGTTATCCCTACTTTTGAAAAGATGTTTGCCGATTTTGGCGAGCAACTTCCTGCATTTACCCAGATGGTAATCAATTTTAGCAAATGGGCAAGATACTGGGGCTGGCGAGTTATTCTGCCCGGAGTAATTGCCCTGGTTATTTTTTTCCACCGGTTTTATAAAACTACAAAGGGGAGATTAATTATCGATGCCTTTTTCTTAAAACTCCCTTTATTTGGCGATTTGATTAGAAAAATTGCTATTGCCCGGTTTACCCGGACCTTAGGAACAATGATCAGCAGTGGGGTCCCAATTCTGGATGGTCTGGAGATTGTGGGACGAACTGCGGGTAATAGAATAATCCAAAATGGGATCGAATCCACCCGAAAAAGTATTTCCGAGGGGAAAACTTTTGCTGAACCATTAGCTGCTACTGGCGTATTCCCTCCGATGGTAGTGCAAATGATTGCGGTAGGTGAGTCAACCGGCGCCTTAGATTCTATGTTAGCTAAAATTGCTGATTTTTATGAAGAAGAAGTGGATGCAGCAATTGAAGCCCTGACTTCCTTGATTGAGCCAATTTTGATTGTGTTTTTGGGAGGAGCGATTGGGGTTCTGCTTATTGCGATGTACTTGCCCATCTTTACTATGGCAAGCGCAATCAAATAAACCGGAAATCTTTCCCGGTAAAAATCATACTTTTTCTTGACTCTCACCAGGGATTGGAATATTAATAAGTATTTTTATTCTGAAAACTTTTCGTTTTTCCCTAAAACTTAGTTTAATTCCAATGAGTAACAAACTATTTCAACAACGACTAAATACTATTGAAGAATTAAGAAAATCCGGGGTTGAACCTTATCCCAATAAATTTCGGGTAGATACCACCACTGCCCAATTTCGGGAAAAATTCGGTGAACTCGACGCTCAAACTCTTACTCAGGAAAAAAACCAATATTCGCTGGCGGGGCGGATTATGGCGATCCGGAATTTTGGTAAAGCCGCGTTTTTCCATTTTCAGGACCGAACCGGAAAACTCCAGGCTTTTATTCAAAAAGATCCTGAGTGTGAAGATTATTTCAATCTTTTCAAGAAATTAGATATTGGCGATTTTGTTGGAATAAAAGGAAAGCCATTTCGCACCAAAACTAATGAGCTTACGGTGCTGGTGGAAAAAATCTGTCTTCTTGCCAAATCCCTTCAGCCCTTACCCGAAAAATGGCACGGACTTACTGATATTGAAGTTCGCTACCGGCAGCGGTATCTGGATCTGATTATGAATACTCGGACCCGACAAATTTTTGAACGAAGAAGTCTAATTATCCAATCTATCCGTAATTTTCTTCTCCGCCGGGATTTCTTTGAGGTGGAGACTCCGATGATGCACCCGATTGCCGGAGGAGCAACTGCCCGGCCGTTTAAAACTTACCATCAAGCTTTAAATATGGAGCTTTATTTAAGAATTGCTCCGGAGCTATACCTCAAACGCTTGATTATCGGAGGAATGGAAAGAGTATTCGAAATCAATCGGAGTTTTCGCAATGAAGGGATTTCTACCCAGCATAATCCCGAATTTACCATGCTGGAATTTTATCAGGCTTATGCCACCTACGAAGACTTAATGGCCCTAACCGAAGAAATGCTGGGGGAGATAGTAAAGTCGCTCTTCGGAAAACTCCAGATCGAATATCAGGGGGAGATTATCGACTTTACCCCTCCCTGGCGGCGGATCAGCTTGCTTGATTCCTTAGTTTCCGTTGGGGGGTTTGACTTAGAATTCTTGAGGGATGCGGTAGCAATGCGAAACTATTTAAAAAGCCATTCAATCCCAACTACGGGCAAAGAGACTCCGGGGAAATTGCAGGTAGAAATTTTTGAGGCATTAGTTGAACCTAAGCTGATTCAGCCTACTTTTGTGATTGATTATCCAGTAGAAGTATCCCCCCTTTCCCGACGGAAAGATGGAGATTCCTCGAAAGTGGAAAGATTTGAGCTATTTATTGCTGGTCGGGAAATTGCCAATGCTTTTTCTGAGCTCAATGACCCGATTGATCAGCGGCAACGATTCTTAAAACAACTGGAAGAAAGAGAACCGGATGATGACCTGCCGGCAAGAATTGACGAAGATTTTCTTCGCGCCCTGGAATACGGTATGCCTCCTACTGCGGGAGAAGGGATCGGGATTGATCGTCTGGTAATGATTTTAACTGATTCTCCTTCTATTCGGGAGGTAATTCTTTTTCCGCTTTTACGGCCAGAGGTAAAGGATTGAGGATTGAGCGATGAAATTCGAGTTATTTGTTGGCTTACGCTATCTTATGGCAAAGCGGAAGCAAGCCTTTTTTTCCGTAATCACTTTGATATCAATCATTAGTGTGACCATTGGGGTAATGACTTTGATTACTGTTTTAGGAGTGATGAGCGGATTCGAAAATGACCTGAAGGAAAAAATTCTTGGTACCAATGCCCATATCCGGGTTTTTAAGCTTACTGGAGGGATAGAAAACTACCCTGCCCTCTCTGCTCAGATTGAGAAAATTGCAGGAGTAAAAGCTACTACTCCTTTTATCTATTCTGAAGCCATGCTTTCTTCCGCCAGCACGGTTACCGGCATTGTGCTTATCGGAATCAACCCTGATACTGTAGATAAAGTAACTACTTTAAAACAGAATCTTATTCAGGGGTCCCTCCATAATCTTTCCTTCAACCGGGAGATTTCCGAATCTAAACCGGGAAAAGAAAACCTACCGGGAATCTTTATCGGAAAAGAATTGGCAAAAATTTTTGGGTTATTTTATCTTGATGAAGTAACGGTTATATCTCCCTGGGGAGAAGCTACCCCCATGGGGATGGTTCCGAAGATGAAAAAATTTCGGATTGTAGGAATTTTTGATTCGGGAATGTATGAATACGATACCAAATGGGCTTATATTTCTCTTCCGGTTGCCCAGCAATTTTTTCAGATGGGCAATGCTGTTACCGGAATTGAAGTGAAAGTGGATAATCCTTATAATGCCCATACGATTGCTCGGATGATTGAAAAAAAATTAGGATTTGCCTATCAGGCGCGGGACTGGATGGAGATGAATAAAAATTTGTTTTCTGCCCTCCGGATTGAAAAAATTATTATGTTTATCATTCTGGTGCTCATTATCTTAGTAGCTTCTTTTGGAATAATAAGCATTTTGATTATGGTGGTAATGGAAAAAACTGCAGATATTGCTATTATGAAAACTATGGGAGCAAAATCCCGCAGTATTATGCGGATATTTATGATCGATGGTCTGGTAGTAGGAATCATCGGAACACTTTTAGGAACAATTGCCGGAGTGGCTCTGGGGAAAAATATCCAAACCGTAGCTTACTGGCTGGAAAAGGGGTTAAACATTAAAGTATTCCCACCCGATATTTATTATATTGACAAAATTCCTTTTCAAATCAACTCCGGAGATATTACATTGATTATTTTAATTACTTTAGGTATAAGCTTTTTAGCAACTGTTTTTCCTTCCTGGCAAGCTGCCCGGTTGAACCCAGCGGAGGCACTCCGTTACGGTTAAAGGAAGAAAAAAACAATGACAGTGAAAGTTCCGGTGATTCGGGTTAAAGATTTATATAAAACTTATGGAAACGGTAGCAAACAGGTGGAAGCTTTAAAGGGGGTAAGTTTTGACATTTATGAGCAGGAATTCTTGTCCATAGTCGGAACCTCAGGAGCGGGTAAAAGCACCCTTCTCCATATCTTGGGCACTTTGGACCGTCCTTCCCGGGGAAAGGTCTTTTATCGGGAGAAAGACTTGTTTGCTGCCGATGATAATACGCTTACTGAATTTCGGAATCAAAAGATCGGGTTTGTATTTCAGTTGCACTATCTTCTTCCCGAGTTTTCCGCTCTGGAAAATACTATGATGCCAGCACTTATCCGGGGACTAAAAAAACGGGAAGCGAAAGAAAAAGCGGAAACCATTCTGGCTAAAATTGGTCTAAAAGAAAGATTGCACCATAAACCAGGAGAACTTTCGGGAGGAGAACAACAAAGGGTAGCTATTGCTCGGGCATTAATTCTGAAACCAGAAATTGTGTTAGCGGATGAGCCCACCGGAAACCTTGATTCGGAAACCGGAAAATTAATTTTTGAGCTGCTCTTTAAACTTAATGAGGAGGAAAAAATAGTAGTAGTCGTGGTTACCCATAATGAGGAATTAGCCCATCAAACTCCTCGTTCTATTATTTTAAAAGATGGAATTAAAATCGGGGATACCGCCAATTCAAAGGAGTGATATGAAAAAGATATTTATTGTTTTTTTAGTATGTTGCACTCTGGGGATTAATACCCGAACTTCGCTCAGCCAGGAGGAGAAAGAAAAAGTAACCGTGTTAGTTGCTCCATTTGTTATCCAAAGTCAGGAACCCATAGGTTATCTTGCTCAAGCCCTTCCCCGGATGCTTATTTCTCGTTTAGAAGCAGAAGAAAATTTAACTACCGTAGATGAAACCGTAGTAACTGCTACCCTCCGGAGATTAAATATTTCCACTTTAAATGAAGATACCGCGCGAAGATTAGGGATAGAAACCGGTGCTAACTGGGTGGTAATTGGCAGGGTTAGTAAAAGCGGTGATATAATTTCCTTAAATACCTGGCTTATCGATCCCACCGGACAAAAGCCGACCTTTTCCCAATCTTATCAAGAAAGTTCCCTAAAAAATTTAATCGATCGAATGAGTAACATCGCTCGCCAGTTAAGTGTTAAGGTATTTAATAAAGTTATGGTGACTGAGGTTAGAGTCCAGGGAAACCGGCTAATTGAAGATGCGGCAATCCTTGAACAAATAAAAACCAAAAAAGATGAAGTATTTTCTCCCGAAACACTTAATGAAGATATCCGGCGGATATATAATATGGGTTTCTTCAGTGATATAAAAGTAGATACCACGGACGAACCGCTCGGGAAAAAAGTTACTTTTATCGTTAAAGAAAATCCGGAAATTGTTCAGATAAAAATCGCGGGTAATAAAGATATAGATGCCACGGATATTGAAAAGCAAATCGACATTAAACCCCATACTATTCTGAATCTTAACAAAGTCAAAAGCAATGCTATTAAAATAAAGAAATTTTATGAAGGAAAAGGGTATAATAACGCGGTGGTAGATTATCGGACGGAAGAATTAAGTCCGGAACAGTCGGTTTTAGTTTTTCAGATCATCGAATATCATACCATGAAAATTAAAAAGATTGAACTCCCTGGTGCCAAAAAAATTAAAGCTAAAAACATCAAAAAAGTATTAGAAACGCGGGAAAAAAGCATTCTTTCTTTTATCACTAATGCTGGGACTTTTAAGGAAGAAGCACTGAAAGTCGATTGTGACCGGATTAGGGCTTATTACTATGATTACGGCTACTTAGATGTTAAGGTAGGTGAACCGGAGGTAAAGCATGACGAAAAATGGTTTTATATCACTATTCCGATTGAAGAAGGGGAACAGTACCGGCTGAGTGAGGTCAAATTAGGAGGAGACCTGATTGAAACTAAGGTGCCATTAGAAAAACAGATTAAAGTGACCAAAGGCGAAGTCTTCAGCCGCCAGAAGATTCAAACTGATATTACTGCCTTAACTGAAGCTTACGGCGAATATGGTTACGCCTTTGTTGACATTACTCCTTTAACCAAAATAAATGCGGATAACAAAACCGTAGAGCTTACCTATGATATTGCTAAGGGAGATAAAGTTTATTTTGAGAAAATCAAAATAACCGGCAACACCAAAACCCGGGACAAGGTCATCCGCCGGGAATTACGAATTCAGGAAGAGGAACTTTATAATAACAAGAAGCTTAAAAGAAGCCGGGAGCGGGTAAACAATTTAGGCTATTTTGAAGAAGTAAAGGTTAATACCAAAAAAGGAAGTGCTCCGAATAAAATGGAAGTTGAGGTAAATGTAAAAGAAAAACCGACCGGAATGATCAGCGCAGGCGCGGGTTATAGCTCAGTGGATAATATGGTAGGGATTTTCCAGATTTCCCAGCGAAATTTTTTAGGCAAAGGCTTACAGGCAGTATTAATGGCGCAGTTAGGGGGAAATAGCCGGTATCGACTTGCCCTTACCCAACCTTATCTCTTTGATAAGGATATTTCCGCTGGATTCGATATTTTTAGAATGGATATTGAGTATGAAGATTTTGATTCGGAAAACCAAGGACTCGGCTTAAATTTCGGTTTCCTTCCGTTTGGAAAGGATCGGGAAGAATATAACCTTTCCTTTCAGTATAAGTACTCGAGCGTAGATATTTCTAACCTCGACCGGTATGCTACCTATGATGATGAAGGCAATATTACCAAATATGTTTATAATGTTGATCGGGATATTTATGAAGCGGAGCAAAAAAGCCCGATTAAAGTAAGCTCGATAATTTCTACTTTATCCCGGGATACGATTGACGACCGATTCTATCCGATGCGGGGGTCAATCAATTCCCTTTCCCTCGAATTAGCGGGCTTAAGTGGAGAAAAATTTGCCAAAGCTATCATTGATTCCCGTTGGTATTTCCCTTTTAAATGGGGAACAGCTTTTATGACCCGGGGCTCAGTAGGTTATGTCCGGGGCTATGGAGGAGACGAAGTACCAGTGTTTGAGCGATTCTTCTTAGGTGGGCTGGATTCTCTCCGGGGGTTTAAATACCGTTCGGTTGGACCACGGGGGGCAAGAGAGACTGATCCAGTCGAATACATTAATGGTATCCCAGTTTATTTATCCGGAGATGCAGTAGTAGGGGGTGATAAGATGGCGCTTTGTAACTTTGAATACCTTTTTCCGCTAATTAAAGCGGCAAAAATTCGGGGGCTGGTGTTTTTTGATTTGGGTAGTTCTTGGGGTGGTCCAGCTGCGGATAGCAGTTTTGACTTAAGAAAAAGCACTGGCTTCGGGATTCGCTGGAACTCTCCCTTTGGTCCGTTGCGGGTAGAATGGGGACTAAATTTGAGTCCGAAGCATGATGAAAAACGGTCGCAATTTGAATTTTCCGCAGGAGCGGGATTTTAACCAATTGTGAACCCTTAAAATTAAATTTTGGTTAATAAAAAACCTGAATTTACAAAAGAAGGAGAAAAGCTTATGGGAAAAAATATAGTATTGATTGGATTAACCACATTGGCAATTGTTCTTTTAACTTCTTCAATCAATTTAGCTCAGCAACCGACTAAACCGTTTAAAATCGGTTCGGTTGATATCCAAAAGGCACTTAACAGTTGTGAAGCAGGTAAAGCGGCGGCAGCTAAGCTCAACAAAGCATTGGAGGACGCCAAAAGGAAGTATGAAGCTCAAGGTGAGGCTTTAAAAAAAGAACAAGAGGCCCTTGAACGTCAGGAATCAGTTTTAAATGAAGAAGTATTCAAAGAAAAAGTAAGGGAGTTTCAGGCTAAGGCGCGGGATTGGGAAAGGTTTCGTAAGGATGTAGAAACTGATATCCGGCAACAACATAACGAGATTGTCGATAAAATTTCGAAAGAACTGATTGAAATCACTGAGCAGGTAGGTAAAGAAGGGGGATTCACCCTGATTGTAGAACGGAGCTTGGTGCCTTATATTGACCCGACGCTGGATGTTACTGAGGAAGTGATCAAACGGCATAATCAGAAAAATGCGGCTAAAACTGGATCTCCTTCTCCGGCAAGGTAAAAAAGGAAACAGCGAAAATGGAAAAGACCCTGGCGGAATTAGCTGAACTGGTAGGAGGAAAAGTTGTTGGCGATGAAACAGTAAAAATTAAGCGCCTGGCCAGTTTAGCGGAGGCGCAACCAGGGGACATCAGTTTTCTTACTAACCCGAAATATCGCTCCCAGCTTTTAACAACTCGAGCCTCAGCTATTATTGCGGCGGAAGTAATTGAGGGGATAAACCTTCCCTTTCTTATCGTTCCTAATCCCTATCTTGCTTTTGCTCGCATCGCCCAGGTATTTTTTTCCTCTCCCCCTTCTCCTAAGGGGATAAGTAAGGAGGCAATCATCTCTCCTCACTCTCAGATTGGAAATGATGCCACTATTTTCCCCTTGGTTTATATCGGCGAAAATGTTGTTATCGGAGAGCGGGTTACCCTTTATCCCGGAGTATTTATCGGTGATGGGGTAAGAATTGGAAATGAAGTAACTATTTATCCCAATGTTACCATATATCCGGGAACGATAATTGGTAACCGGGTTATTCTCCATGCCGGAGTAGTTATCGGAGGAGATGGTTTTGGTTATGCCCGCGATAATCAGCGCTATGTAAAGATTCCCCAGTCCGGAATCGTTCAAATTGATGATGATGTCGAAATCGGAGCAAATTCTACGGTTGATCGAGCCACGCTGGGAAAAACCTGGATCAAATCCGGAGTGAAAATTGATAACCTGGTAATGGTTGCCCATAATGTGGTTATTGGAGAAAATACGGTTATTGTCGCTCAGTCCGGAGTTGCCGGCAGTTCAGAATTAGGAAACAATGTGATTCTTGCCGCCCAATCCGGAGTAGCCGGACACCTGAAAATAGGAGATAATGTAGTGGTAGGCGCACGGGGAGGAGTAAGCAAAGACATCCCCTCCCAGAGTCAGGTATCAGGTGCTCCGGCAATTCCTCATCGCGAATGGCTAAAGGCAGTAATTTTGTTCCAACATTTCCCGGAAATATATGAGGAGTTTCGGGAACTGAAAAAAAAGGTAATGGAGTTAGAAAATAAATTAAAGCACCTGGAGGGGATATGATTGATATAAAAACCATTTTGAATATACTTCCCCATCGTTACCCATTTATTTTAGTTGACCGAATATTGGAACTGGATCCGGGAAAACACATTGTGGGCATAAAGAATGTCACCATTAATGAGCCATTTTTCCCCGGCCACTTTCCCGGATTTCCCATAATGCCCGGAGTCCTTATTATTGAAGCAATGGCTCAAACCTGGGGAATTTGTGTCTTTGCCCTTCATCCGAAGGATGCGGAAAGTAAAAACTTATTTTTTTCGGGAATAGATAATGCTCGGTTTCGCAAACCCGTGGTTCCGGGTGACCAGTTGCGTCTTAGTCTGGATTTAATCAAGCACCGGGGAATCTTATGGAAGTTCCGGGGCATCGCTACCGTAGGAGAAGATTTAGTGGCTGAAGCTGAACTTTTGGCATCAGTAATCGACAAAGACTCTTCACCCAAAGTAATTGGAGGAATAAATTATTCGGAAACTGAGTAATCCATTAATCTTATCAAAGAGGAATTCAATGATTCATAAAACTGCTATTGTTGATCCTGGTGCGGAAATTGGGGAGGGGGTAGAAATTGGAGCTTACTCCATTATCGGTCCCAAAGTAAAAATCGGAGCCTACACCAAAATTTATCCTCATGTAGTTATCCAAGGACCAACTGAAATCGGTGAAAAATGCACTATTTTCCCCTTTGCTTCTTTAGGCGAGATTCCGCAGGATTTAAAATATAAAGGGGGAGAGACCAAATTAATTATCGGAAATAACAATGTAATCCGGGAATATGTTACGATTAACCGGGGAACAGAAGAAGGAGGAGGGAAAACAGTAATTGGAAATAATAACTTTTTTATGGCTTATTCCCATATCGCTCATGACTGCACTATCAAAGACTTTGTGATTATGGCTAATTCTGCTACTTTAGCCGGGCATATTACGATTGAGGAATATGCGGTGATTGGGGGTTTAGTAGCAATCCATCAGTTCGTAAAGATTGGTCGTAATGCCTTTATCGGTGGTTGTTCGGCAATTCCCCAGGATGTTCCCCCTTACTGCCTGGCGGTAGGTAATCGAGCCCGGCTTTATGGGTTAAACCTTACTGGGCTTAAACGGAATAACTTTTCTTCAGAGGCAATAAAAAACCTTAAAAATGCTTATCGGATTATTTTCCGTTCTGGTTTAACCCTGAACGAGGCTTTCCAAAAGATTGCGGAAACAATAACTGATTCCCCTGAGGTTGACCACCTTGTTGAATTCATTAAACAATCAAAACGAGGAATTCTCCGCTAATTATGGTTTTAATAAATTTGGGCTTATTGCCGGAACCGGCCGCTTCCCTTTACTTTTTGCCCAATCAGCAAAAAGTAAAGGAATTAAAGTGGTAGCAATTGCCCACAAAGGCCAAACTTCTCCGGAAATAGAGTCTTTGGCTGATAAAACTTATTGGATCAAGGTTGGGCAATTAGGTAAGCTCATCCGTTTATTAAAAGATGAAGGGATAAAAGATGTTGCCCTGGTAGGGGGGATAACCAAAACAATTATGTTTTCCGAAGTTGCTCCCGACCTTAGGGCTTTATCTCTGATTGCGAAAATGAGAACTCTAAACGATGACGCCCTCCTGCGAGCAGTAGCCGGAGAGATTGAAAAAGAAGGGATTACTATCCATAACTCTACTATTTTCTTAACTGATCTTTTAAGCCCTTCCGGATGCCTCACCCGGCGACAGCCGAATAAAAACGAAGCTCAAGATATTGCCTTTGGGTGGGAAATAGCCAAGGAAATTGGACGATTAGACATTGGGCAAACGGTGGTAGTTAAGGACCGGGTAGTGCTGGCAGTGGAAGCCATTGAAGGCACGGACGAAGCCATTCGGAGAGCAGGGGCACTGGGAAAAGGAAAAGGTTTAGTAGTAATTAAAGTAAGCAAGCCGCAGCAAGACTTGCGCTTTGATCTACCCGCAATCGGACCAAATACCATCACCACTATGAAAGAAGCCGGAGCACGGGTTTTAGCAATAGAAACCGGAAAAACCCTTCTTATTGATAAAGAAGAATTAATTAAAGCAGCAAATCAGGCAGGAATAACAATCGTTGCTCGATAGTTTTAAGGTTTAAAGCTTAGATCGCGAGATTATTATGAACAAATTAAATGTTGGGGTAGTGGGTGCGGGTTATTTTGGTAAGTTTCATGCGGAAAAATATACCCGGATCCCAGAAGTAAACTTAGTCGGGGTAGTAGATATTAACCCCGAACGGGCACGCGAAGTGGCGGAGAAAAATCATACCCAAGCATTTTTTAATCCCGCTGACTTATACGATAAAGTCGAGGCAGTAAGTATTGCGGTTCCTACTCCCCTCCATTATTCAGTGGCATCACAGTTTCTTAAAAGGGGGATCCATGTTCTTTTAGAAAAGCCAATAACCGCTAAAGTAAGTGAAGCGAAAAAATTGGTGGAGCTGGCGGAAGCTAAAAACCTTATTCTTCAGATCGGTCATCTCGAACGATTTAATCCCGCCCTTATTCCCTTACAATCGCGTCTGGTTGACCCACGATTCATTGAATCCCACCGCTTAAGGTCTTTTATTGAACGGGCAATTGATGTAGATGTAATTATGGATTTGATGATTCATGATATTGATATTATATTGAGCCTGGTAAAGTCTTCGGTAAAGGAAATCCGGGCTACCGGCGTTCCAGTAATCTCTGCCCATATTGATATTGCTAATGCTCGCTTGTCCTTTGAAAATGGGTGTGTAGCTAATGTTACTGCCAGTCGGGTATCACTTAAATCCTTAAGAAAAATTCGCATCTTCCAACCTGATGCTTACTTTTCTATTGACTTTGCTAATCGAATAGTTTCAATCCACCGAAAAGAACCAGCTCAGGAAGAAGGAGCTTTTCCCCGAATCGTCGAAGAGAAGTTTTCTCCTCCTGGTCATGATCCTCTCCAGGTTGAAATTGAGACATTTGTCAACTCGGTTCTCAATAATACCCCTCCATTAGTAACTGGATTAGATGGACTCAAAGCCTTAATGGTTGCCCAGGAGATTCGCAAGCAAATTGGAGAATAAAAATCTTTTGGGAAAAACAGGAGAAAAAAAAGTCTTGATCATCGCAGGAGAAACTTCCGGTGATCTCCATGGTGCCAGTCTGGTAAAAGAGATGCTCCACTTTAACCCCAATCTCCGATTTTATGGAGTGGGAGGAGAAAAAATGAGAGAGGTGGGGGTTAAGTTGGTGGCGGAAATTAGCGAATTGGCAGTAGTAGGGATAACCGAAGTATTTTTTCGACTTAAAAACATCTATAAAGTTTATTGTAAACTCAAAAGCCTGCTTAGGGAAAATAAGCCCGATTTAGTGATTCTTATTGACTATCCCGATTTTAATCTTTTTTTTGCCCGGAAAGTAAAAAGAGAGAATATCCCCATTATTTATTATATCAGCCCCCAGGTCTGGGCCTGGCGAAAAAGCCGAATTAAAAAAATAAGCCAATTGGTAAAAAAAATGATAGTAATTTTCCCGTTTGAAAAGGAACTCTACCAAAAAAGGGGAGTAGAAGTAGAATTTGTAGGCCATCCCCTCTTAGATTCCATCCCATCCCCATCCTCACGGAAAAAAATCAGCGATAAATTTTCTCTCAACCCGGAAATACCGACTATCGGGCTTTTACCGGGAAGCCGAAGCACTGAGATCCAAAGAAATTTTCCCCCAATGGTAAAAGCTATTCCGCTAATTAGGGAAAATATAAACCCCGTTCAGTTTATTATTCCGGTTGCTCCCGGAATTAAGGTGGAAGAAATTAAACGGTTCATCGATTACTCGGTTGAGAACCTTTTGATAATCAAAGATAATATTTATGAAGTGATGCAAGTTGCTGATTTGCTTATTGTTGCTTCCGGAACTGCCACCCTGGAAGCAACCATTATTGGGACTCCAATGATTATCGTTTATCGTGTTTCTCCTTTAACTTACCTTTTAGGGAAGATGTTGATAAAAGTAAAAAATATTGGTATGGTAAATATAATTGCAGGAAAAACTGTTGTTCCGGAACTTATCCAGAACGACCTGAAACCAGAAAAGATTGCCCGGTTAGCTTCGGAACTTCTTAATTCCCCTGAGCGCTTAAATGAAATCAAAAAGGAATTACACCGAGTAAAGGGAAAATTAGGAGAACCCGGAGCATCTTTGCGAGCGGCAAAAATTATTACCCAATTCCTTAACTCCTAAAGGTAGGCGGATGGAAAATTATAAACGTTTGCTTCAATATGTTAAACCTTACTGGCCGCAGCTGTTTTTAGCGATGATCTTTATGGGAATACTTTCAGCTGCTACTGGAGCCCTGGCTTATCTAACTAAACCAGCAATTGATGAGGTTTTTATTAAAAAAAATGAGACCTTGCTAAAGTTAATTCCGCTGGCAGTAATCGGGGTAGGAGTAATAAAGGGTTTAGCTGATTATCTCCAGTCTTACCTTATGACCTATGTCGGGTTAAGTGTAATTCGCGACATTCGGAACAAACTCTATTCTCATCTCCAAAACCTCTCCCTTTCCTTTTTCACTCAAACTCCTACTGGAACTTTAATCTCCCGGATTACCAATGATGTCAATCTGATTCAACACGCGGTTTCGGATACTATTACCAGCGTGCTAAAGGATTTTTTTACCCTGGTAGTTCTCGTTGGCTATGTATTTTACAATGACTGGCAATTAGCCACCTTGTCCCTTTTTGTCTTTCCCTGGGCAGTAATTCCGATGTATAAATTTGGAAAACGGGTGCGTAAACTCGCCTTTCGTGGTCAGATAAAAATGGCAGATATTTCGACTCATCTCCATGAAACCATTACTGGCAACAGGATTATTAAAGCGTTTGGCATGGAGCAGTATGAAACCAAGCGCTTTGAAAAAGAGAATTATAAATATTTCCGCTACCTCCTTAAAAGGATGGTAACCCGGGCCTTATCTTCACCGGTGATTGAAGCTTTTGGTATTATCGCTATCTCATTGTTTATTTTTTATGGAGGTTTTAGTGTAATCAAAGGTAAACTTACTGCGGGAGAATTTTTTTCTACTATGGTAGCCCTGGGGATGTGCTATGAACCAGTAAAAAAACTTAACAAATCTAATCAAACCATTCAGGAAGGTATGGCGGGAGCAGCCCGGATATTTGCCATCCTGGATACCACCCCGGAAATTGTCGATGCGCCGGACGGAGTAGAACTTAAAGAAATTAATACTGGGATTGAGTTTAAAAATGTCTGGTTCAAATACGACAAAGAAGGAGATTGGGCGCTTAAAAATATTAACTTTAAAGCTTCGGTGGGAGAGATTGTAGCTTTAGTTGGTCACAGTGGAGCGGGTAAAACTACCATTATTAACCTCATACCCCGCTTTTATGATGTCTTGAAAGGGGAAGTACTTATTGATGGCCAGAATATTAAGAAATTTACTCTAACTTCACTCCGCAGTAAAATTGCACTGGTTACCCAACAAACCATCCTCTTTAATGATACGATCAAATTTAATATCAGCTACGGTGACCCCAAAAAAGGGGAAGAAGAAATCATTGCTGCAGCTAAGGCAGCTAATGCCCACCATTTTATCGAAAAACTACCGCAAGGTTATGACACTATTATTGGGGAGCAAGGAATAAAACTTTCCGGCGGAGAAAAACAAAGAATAACTATTGCTCGAGCAATTTTAAAAAATGCTCCCATCCTTATTCTGGATGAAGCAACTTCTTCCCTCGATAGTGAATCTGAGGCTGAGGTTCAAGCTGCCTTAGAAAATTTAATGAAAAATCGGACTACGGTTGTAATTGCCCATCGTCTCTCCACTATTAAGAAGGCACACAAAATCATTGTGCTCACTAATGGGGAAATTGTCGGTGAGGGTAGCCATGAAGAATTAATCCGGAAAAATTTGACTTATAAGAAATTGTATGAGACTCAATTTTTGGGATACTTAACCCCAAAATCTTCGGAAACTTCTAATACCCCTCCATCCGCCGACCAAAAACAAACCGTTAAAACCATACCCGGATAATAGCTATTTCCCTGGGAACAAACTAAAATGCCTAAAAAAAGTATCAAACCTAAAATATATAAGGTAGAAGTTAAAGACTATATTCTTTATTTTTTTGAACGTATTTTTTTAGCGGTTTTTGTTTTTCTTACCCGTTTTATTCCGATTAAGTATTTCTATCCGCTGGCTACCTTGATCGGAAAAATTGGTTCCTTTATTTTCCCTCCTTATAAACGGAGGGTTTTAGGTAACTTAGAACTCGCTTTCGGACCGGAAAAAACTGCGAAAGAAAAAATAGCTATTTTTCGCGAAGCTGGTATTAATATGATAAAAAACTATTTTGAAATGTTAGCAGCGGTTAATCCGAAAAATCGCTCCTACCTTATTCAAACCATTCAAGTGGAAGGGAAAGAAAACTTAGAAGCTTCGCTTAAAAAAGGCAACGGAGTTATTGCGATTGGGGGTCATTTAGGAAGTTTTACTCTTATCGGGATTAAAATGCAAGCCGAGGGCTTTGACTTCCATACTATCGCTCGAGGAATCACCGACCCTTTAAGGAAAAATGTTTATGAAAAATATCGGCGCCAGCAGGGACAACCTTTTATTTATACCCGGACTTCCCGGGAGGCTTTTAATCTGACTTTACAAGCCCTTAAAAAAAATGGGATCGTTTTTCTTATCGTGGATGAAAATCGGCGTTATGGTGGGGTATTTGTAAATTTCTTTAACCGTCTGGCTTCTACCACTCCGGGGCCTGCTCTCCTCCATCTTCGAACTGGTGCGGACATCATTCCGCTTATTCTTCTTCGCAATCCCGATAATACCCACCGACTAATCATCGAACCTCCCCTTAACCCTATTGCAACTGAGGGCAATCAAGAGGAAAAGGTCCGTTCAATCACCCAACTTATCACCCACAAGATTGAAGAATATGTGCGGTGCTATCCTGCCCAATGGCTCTGGACTAATCGGCGCTGGCGCACCCGTCCTTCGGAAGAAAAAGCGAAAGGGAAAACCGACCCCGCTTATCGGTATTATTAATTGTATTATTAGTTATTTTTTTCAGATAATTTTTCCAGTACTGCCTGCATTCCTAAAAGATAGCTGGTGGGACCAAAACCCGAAATTACTCCAGTAGCAACTGCGGCAGTAAGAGATTGGTGCCGAAACTCCTCCCGCCGATAAATATTAGAAAGGTGAACCTCAATAATCGGAATTCCTAATTCCCCTAATACTGCCAGGGCATCCCGAATGGCAACACTGGTATGAGTATAAGCAGCGGGGTTAATAACTAACCCATCTATTTTCCGACGGGCTTCCTGAATTTTGGTCACTAAATCGCCTTCATGATTAGACTGGTAAATCTCCACCTCAATCTCATTTTGCTGGGCAAATTTTTTAATCCGTGCGTTTATCTCCTCCAAAGTAAGATTACCATAAATCTTATTTTCCCGTTCACCTAAAAGATTGAGATTAGGTCCATGAAGCACCAAAATTTTTTTCACTTTTTCCCCCTGCTGCTGATCTTTTTAAAAGTTTTTTAACCTTTCTAAATAGTGAGCATAATTCGAATAAACTTCCTGGAGGGAATCTCCCCCAAATTTTTCTAAAAATGCCCGGGCAACTTCAAAAGCTACTACTGCTTCCCCAATAACTGCCAATGAAGGAACTCGACAAACATCAGAACGCTCAACTGTGGCTTCCACTGCTTTTTTAGTTAAAAGGTCCACTGACTTAAGTGGTTGCATCAAAGTAGAAATGGGCTTCATTGCACATCTTACTACCAAAGGCTCGCCATTACTTATTCCTCCTTCAATTCCTCCGGCATTATTAGTCTTCCGAAAGAACCTCCAGAGTGGTGCTCCTTCTTTCTCGTGGGGGGAATAAAAAATTTCATCATGCACCTGGGAACCGAAACGAGCCGCACTTTCAAACCCTAAGCCGATTTCTACTCCTTTTACTGCTTGAATGCTCATAAGGGACTGAGCAATTCTTCCATCCAGTTTTCGGTCCCAATGGACATGACTACCTAATCCAGGAGGAACACCAGTTACTACAATTTCTACTACCCCCCCTACAGTATCCCCTTTTTGCCGCGCTTCATCAATCCGGGTTTTCATTCTGATCTCCGCCATCTCATCTGCACATCTTAACTCGGAATTTTCTGCTTTAGCCCCAATTTCTTTTAATGACATCCCGGAATAGTCCGCTTTGATACCTCCAATCGCAATAACATAAGAATAAAAATAAATATTAAATTCCCGAAGAAAAATCTTGCATACCGCTCCCACTGCTACCCGAGCGGCAGTCTCGCGGGCACTAGAACGTTCTAAAATATTGCGCACATCTTTTTGATCATACTTTAATGCGCCAGCTAAATCAGCATGACCAGGGCGGGGGCGAGTAACCCAGATTGATTGATCCTCATCTTCTTTATTAATCGACATTTTTTTCTGCCAGTTAACCCAATCTTTATTAGCAATAGAAAAACTAAGAGGGGAACCCATAGTTTTACCCCAACGCAATCCCGCAGTAAATTCAACCTCGTCGGATTCAATCGTCATCCGCGCTCCGCAACCATAACTTATTTGCCGGCGCTTAAGCTCCCGATTGATATCTTCTGGTCTTAATTCAATTCCGGCCGGAAGTCCCTCGATAATTACTGTAAGCATCTTCCCATGGGACTCTCCGGCAGTAAGAAACTTTAGCCTACCCATTAATTATTCCTTCTTTTTAAATCTAACTGGTACCTGATTAACTTACCCTTCTCTCCTCACCCTAACTTATCGGCGTAATTACTGCCTCGGCCGGCTTTTTCGGAAGTTGAACAATGGTGGGAGTAATAAAAACAATCATCTCGGTTTTTTCTCTTCTTTTGGTAGTACCCTTGAAAAAGAAGCTAAAAATCGGTAATCGTCCAAAAAAAGGAACACTGTTATAAATATCCCGATTAGTATCTTCGTAAATTCCCCCAATCACTACTGTATCTCCGCTGCGCACTAAAACCTTGGTTATCGCCTTCCGGGTATCAACTCCCGGCTGACCACCTGCGCCGGTCTGAGATGATACCTGATCTTTTTTCGCCTCAATTTCCATAATCACACTGCCATCGGGAGTAACGTGAGGGATAACCTTTAATGAAAGGGTTACTTTTTTGAATTCAGTAGTAGCTAAAGCAGTAGTTTGAGTAGATTGAGTATCCAATTTCAAATAAGGTACCTCTGTCCCCTGTTCGATTAAAGCTTCCTGATTATCAAGAGTAAGCACCCGCGGACTGGAAATTACCTCTAACTTTTCATCCTTTTCCATCGCCGCAATTTTTTGAAACACATCAAAATTACGCCGAAAATATCCCCAGGCAATCGAGGCTCCAGTTCCTATCCCTACCGAACTGGGAAGTAGATCAGTTACCGTGCCCTGAGTAGTTATACTACCAGTGCTACTGCGGCTTACATCACTACCAGCAACTGCTCCGGTTCCTCCCGAAGCAGTAGTTTGAAAATCCCCTCCCCATTTAATTCCCAGCTCTTTTGTATAGCTGGGGTTAATCTGGATAATTTTTGCTTCAATCAAAACTTGAGGGGTAGGAGTATCTAAGTTATCGATTATCTTTTTTACCTCCTCAATATTTTTTTCAATGTCAATCACGATCAAAGTATTAGTTCGTGGGTCAACTTCAATACTTCCCCGGGGAGAAAGAACCTTAGAATTTTGGATAACAGGACGAAGTTGACTTGCCTGAGCATAGCTGACAGGAATAATCCCTTTTTTAAGCGGCTCAAGTTTTGCTTCCATCTCCCGGGCAGCAAGCTCATCCCGCTTCTGTTTTTCGATTTTTTCAATTGGGGCAATCCGAATAATATTACCTTCCAAAGATTTCCCTAAATTGTTGCTTAAAAGAATAACATCCAGGGCTTGATCCCAGGGGACATCATTAAGCTTGATCGTCACTGTGCCCTGGACATCATCCCCCGCCACTATGTTTAAATTACTTACTTCCGCAATCAGGCGCAAGATATTTCTAATATCTGCATCCTTAAAATCAAGTGAGATTCGAGTGCCGGTATAACGCGGTGCTTCTGGTTTTACTTCCGGAGTAGTAGCTACTACCGACGGGGATCCCGGTATTTCTCCTGGGTTCGGAGGAGAAATTTGTTCGGTTAAAGGTTTTAATTGGTTCTTTTGAGGTCCAGTTGGATCAGAATTAGGTGAAGTAACTATTTTTGAGGTTACATCTGGTTTCTCTCTCCGAGCTGAAGGAGAAGCTGCTCCGGATGTGGTTTCCGGAGCCGAACCCACTGCACTTGCCTCCCTAATTACCGGAGGAGAAGAAGAACCCTTTAACATTACTTCAGCTTTTCTTTTCTCAAAACCCGAACCTAAAAATATTGTAGCTCCTTGCTCCGTGGGAATAACATCAAAATCAGGTAACTCGGCTAAAGGCGAATCTAAAACCAGGCGAAGATAATCCCCATGATTCCCCCAGCGCGCTTTTCTTAAAAAAGGACTGGTAGATTCCTTTTCTTTAATCCCAAGCACTGATTGAAGATGGTAAAAGTCAATCACCAGCCGAGTTGGATTGCGGAGATTAAAGGAGTTAAACTCAGCAATGGTCCCATCTCCGACAATATTTACGCAGACAAAATCTTTATTGCTCTCATCAATGCTAAAATCAAAAACATTTTCCGCGGCTTTAAGTGCGGGAGGAAGCTTGGGGAAATTGATTTCTAAATTATTTCCTGAAGGTAGGACCTCATAATGGGTTAAGGTATTTAGCACCACTTCAATTCTGGTCAGAGGCTTTCCCTCCTTATCCTGTTCCGCCGGGAAAATTTCTTTAACCACTCCTTTTTCTACCGGAATAGGTTCAGAAGGAAAAGCAAGCTTTGCGCCGGTAACTTCGACAATCAGGCGAGGGGGTGAATCAATTTCGCTCACTTCATAAATAAGCGGCTCAGAGCCACTAACAATAACCGTAAGAGTATCCGGCCGTTCTTCCGCGGAAATTCGAGAAATCAAAGTTGTAGACAATTGCGGTGGGTTAACAGCCAATTGCTGCCCCTCAGGAGAAGAAACCGGCTTAGGAGGAGCAGAGGAGGCACATCCTCCGCCTAAAAGTATTACTGATAAAAATAGCAGTAAACTTTTAAGAAAAATCCTTTGATAATTTTTTAACTTCATTTGACTTCCCTCTCTTCTTCTCCAATATGGAGCTTTATTTTGATTTCTCGTTTTGTGACCTCACCAAAAATATCAGGTGATTCTTCGATAACGATAATTTCTCCCGGTAAAATATCAGCTACTCTTCCCCCATTTTTTCCAATAAAGGTACCCCGGGTGACAATATATCCCTTGCCCGCCGCGTCCTCTATCAGTGCTCGGGGATTATCGATATTCCAGATGATTCCTACTAATTTTAACTGACTAAGTTCGTATCGTTGCAACGGTTGCAAAGATTTTTCCATTATCTCTTTGCTCCGTTTCGCCTCGAGAATAAATGGCTTAAACGGATCCGCCTTTCCAGTTGGATCATAAACAAAACTCATTGATTTTACCTTCTTACCCTCCTGGGGTAATTGACTAAGAAAAATCAGCCCCTTACCCTCACAGGTAGCAGTTAGAATATCCGGGAATAATTTGTCAGCACGGAAATTCCAAAAAAGACTATTCTTTTCAATTTGATCCGCATTGCTTTCCATAATTTTTCCCGGTAACACCAAGGTAAACTTTAAAGAAAAATCTCCTCCGCTCTTTGACTCTTTTAGTAATTGCTTTAATCTTCGGATGTCCCATTGAAAAGCCAAATTTCCATTTTTATCCGGGTAAAAACTAATATCTTCTTTTGCCAGAGCTTTGGTAGTAAGAAAATTGGTGATAGTATCGAAAGCTATCGTATAAGAAACGCGGAGCTGCTCCTCTTTCTCTTCAAAAATTACCTGCTCTACTTTTACCCCTTCTCCCTCGTATTGTGCCCGCAAATCGTTTTCCGTCAGGAAAACTCTTTCCCGGAGAGCGACATTTCCGGAACCGGGGGAAGAAAGTTCCTTCCTTAACTCTTGTCCAACCAAATAGCTAACCATTAACTGACCCGAACCATCACTTCTTACCACTAATTTATTTTCCGACTCCAAACAGCCGAGGCAAAAAAGGAAAGAGAAAATAAGTAAGCCATAAAAAGTTTTCAGTCTAACCGGTAAATTTTTATTAACCATTATTTCCCTGATAAAAAACTGGGTTTATTTTTTCTTTCGGGTTTTAACCTTCTTCTTGGGTTCTTCCTTTACTACCGGTGTTTCCAGAAACCTAAAGGTGGTAGCCAGACAAGAAGTAGTCAACATTATTTTTTCTCCCTGATCCTTAGGTTTTTCCATAATTACATTACTTATATTGACTATCCGATCGAGATTACCCACCTTAGCAAAAAAACTTGCTACCTCATGATAACTGCCTTCTACCTGAATTTCTACCGGGATTTCAGCGTAAAACTCTTTCAATACCTCCGGCTTAGGCCGAAAAAGTAAAAAATTTAATCCTGATTCTTTTCCTAAAGAGGAAATCGTAGTTAAAAGCTGAGGGATTTCTTGTTTATCCGGAAGTTGAGCCTTTTTTATTGCCAGCTCCTTTTTGATACTTTCTAACTTTGCTTCAAATATTTTCGGGTCCTGCGCCACCCGTTTTTTTTCATCAAGGTCATTAGCTAATTTAGTATACTCTTTATTTTTCTCTTCCAATCGGTGGTAAGCAGGTAAAATAAGGTACTGTCCAAAAAGAGCGATCAGGATTAAAATTAATAACCCCAATATTCCCAACTTCTGGGAAGTAGGTAGTTTCATTATATCTTCAAAAGTAACTGCCAAAACTTTCTCTCCTTACCTTTATTTTTTTGCCGGTGTTTTATCCGCTGAACTCGTTTGAACTTCCTCCAGGCTCTTGAAACTCTTTATTACCGAAGCCAGGGCAAATTTTTTAAGTAAATAGCCTTCAATTTTAGCTCCTTCCACTACTTTCAGTTCAACATTTTCAAATTCAGATGAATTTTCTAAGTTGGTCATAAATTGGGCAATGGTTTCGTTATCTGCCGCTATTCCCTCTAAACTTAAAACTGATCCCTGACAGCGTAAATTGGTTAGCCACATCCTCTCCGGAATACTGCTTGAAGCAATTTCAGCTAAAATTTTAACTGGTCCGCATTTGCTTTTTTCCAGTTGCTCAATAATTTTTACCTTTTGTTCTAAGATGCCGGTATTTTTTTTCAGTTCAGCGATTTTTTCTTCATTTTTTTTAAGCCGTTGAAGCTCCTTCTGGGTAATAGCGATTTTTTTATTTAGAGCTTCGATATTTTTCTGGAGGTACCACCATCCTCCAAGCAAAATTAATAGCACTCCCCCAATCACAACTACCCCAAAAACTCCCTGTTCAAAATAGGGGGATCTTTTTTTAACTTTTTTCCGGGGGAGAAGATTAATTCTCATTAATTTCTTTATCCTTCAATCTTGCAGTTTCCGGAGAGCTAAACCAACTCCAACTGCAGCAATTGGTTTTATCTCCTTTATGTATTCCGGATCAAACTGAGCTTCGTTAAATTTTATTTCGCGAAATGGATCCAAAAACTCCACTGGAATACCTACCCGCTCGTTAATCAATTCCTTAAACCCGAGAATTTGGGAAGTTCCACCCGTAAGATAAATCTTCTTAACTTCTTCCTTTTCACTGGAGGCAGCATATAAATCTAATGACCTTTGAATCTCTTTCGCTAAAGTCAATGAAATCTCCCGAACGATTTTATCCAGCTGTTCATAGTCAATCTGGTCTGACTCCCCACCCCGTTTTAATATCTCTGCTTCCTCTTCGCTTACTTTTAAATGTCTTTGGATTTCTTCACTCAGTTTGTTTCCACCCATAAAAATATCCCGCGAGAAACTACTTTTCCCCTCCTTCACTACATTAATATTTATTACCCCTGCCCCCATATCAATTAATGCTACTACCGGCATTTTTTCATCTGAGTAATTAAATTCATAAGCATTTTCCAGGGCAAAAGAATCAATATCAACAATTACTGGTTCTAAACCGGCATCCTGGATAACTTCCACGTATTCATTGATCAAAGATTTTTTAGCTGCAACTAAAAGGACCTCCATTTGTTCTGGGTTAGCTTCATTAACTCCCAAAATCTGGTAATCAATATTTACCTCTTCAATGTCAAAAGGAATGTACTGCTCGGCTTCAAACCGAATTGATTCTTCAAGTTCGGTCTCATCCACTACCGAAGTAATAATCTTTTTAATAATCACTGGATGACCGGAAATAGAAGTGGCAACATATTTAGTGCTGGGCTTTAGGCTACGGGCTAAATTCGTGATTGCGGTAATCAAAGCAGAAGGATTTTTTAAAACTCCATTTACAATCGTCTCTTTGGGAAGAGAGGAGTATCCGAAGTTTTTAAGCTGGTAGCCTTTTTTAGTTTCTACCAGTTCTACCATTTTTACCGAACTGGTTCCAATATCCAACCCCAGGACACCTTTTGATTTTTTTAAAAAAAACATCTATATCTTCCCCAGCTATTTAATCTTCGGTAAAAACTTTATCTTTTTCCGACAAGCTTAACCCTAAGGCAAGAAGAATTTTCCTTTTGGTGTCTACCCGACAGTTACTTCCCTTTTCGATTCGGCTAAGGGTCAGGGGAGAAATACCAGCCAAACGAGCCAGCTCTGCCTTACTCATCAGCCGTTCTTCTCTAAATTTTCGCACCTGATTTTTAGCCAATTTATTTACCTGATTTGCGTGCTACTATCTAAAGATAAATAAATATAATAAAAACATAATCTTGAATGGGAAGATATAAAATATTTTTTAATTTGTCAAGCTTTTTTTTTAATTTTATTCAACTTTTTAAAAAGTAAAATATTTTCAAATAATTAATGCATTAAAGAACAAAATTTATATCTAATTAACTATCTTTTTCTCTCTAATTAAATTAAAAATCATAAAAATCAGCAAACTTATTCCACAAAGGCCCACGCCTACATCCCCATAACGGGTATAAAAGGAAGGGAGAAAAGTTAGGGGAACTTTTCCGCGAAGAAAAGTTTGCACAAATAATGGAGTCTGGGCCTGGACATATCCAGTTGGCTCAATTATCCCTGAAATCCCGGAGTTTGCTACCCGAACCACTCCAGTGCGATTTTCTACTGCCCGAAATACCGCCATAGAAAAATGCTGGTAAGGAGCACTGGAAAATCCAAACCAAGCGTCATTGGTAATGGTGACTAAAAAATTTCCCCCCGATTCACAGTAGCGGCGGGAAAGTTCCGGGAAAATGATCTCATAACAAATAAGCACTCCAAATTGCGCTCCCGAAACCGAAAACAAGGGAAGTTTTTTCCCGGGAGAAAAGTCACCCACTCCTGCAACTAACTTCTCCACAAAAGGGAGAAAAGTTTTCAGAGGCACATATTCTCCGAAAGGAACTAAATGAACCTTATCGTAGCGGACAATTTCTTTGGTGCGGGGGGAAAGCAAAAAGGCACTATTGTAATATTTATCTTTTCCCTGTGCTGATTTTTCATAGGTTACACTTCCAAAAAGTAGCGGAGTATTAATCCCCTCACATAAATGCCGCAAAAAAGGTCCTGGCTCCTTTTCCGGGGAAAAATAGCAAGGCACCGCAGTTTCTGGCCAAATCACAAGATTTACTTTACTTCTTTTTATTGCCTGATAGGTAAGAGCACGGTATTTAAGAAGAGTGTATTTTAAGTAAGCGGGATCCCATTTTTGGGCTTGATCGATGTTGCCTTGAATAAGAGCTACCTGGAAGGAGGGTTTACCTTTGTTCTTTTCTTTTAGTTCGCTAATCCGAAAATTACCATAAAAAATTACTCCTCCCAGAATAATCACGGTAACAATTACTGAAAAAATAGGAAAGGGGTGATTCCGGAACCTTATCCATCGGGTGATAAGATAGAAAGTCCCATTAACCAGTACAATCAAAAAACTTATTCCATATACTCCAGTTAAATCGCTTATCTGGATAAGGTAGAGATGGAGAAATTGTGAATAACCTAAAATTCCCCACGGAAATCCAGAAAGAAGGTAAGTGCGGAGATATTCTAACAATACCCACACGACAGAAGGGATAAATATGGAATTATAAAAGTAACGACACCGGAAAAAACTGAGCACCCCCCCAAATATCCCAATATAAAGACCAAGATAAATAGAAAGCAAGGCTAAAATGGAAAGGCTAATTAATAGGGGAAGCCCACCATAGTTGGTCATCGAGACAGTTACCCAATAAAGAAGGGTAGAAAAATGGACTATCCCGGTAAGCCATCCGAAAAAAAATGCCTTTTTCGGAGGTTGATTCTCAATTGCAATAAAAAAAGGAAGAAAACCAACCCAAGCCAGAAATGAAAAGTTAATTTTCGGGAAGGACAAAGTCAATAGAATTCCCGAAATTACCGAAAGAAATAACGCTCCTCGAGACTGGGAAAGCATACTTCAATGGGGGAAAATTTGCCGCCGAAAAACAAAAAGGACAGAATTACCGGTAAATAGGTTAGCAATAACGATCCGGAAAATCTGCCCAAGAAAAAATTTAAAACTATTCTTCTGCCGGCACTTTGACTACTGAACTTACCTCTACCCAGGGCCGCTTGTCAGCACAGGACTTAACATAACCGGAAATAATTATCTTGTCTCCAGTTTTAAGATGAGGGATAATCCCCACTGCATCCTTCTGTTTCATAAAATACTGGAAGGTATTATCTCCCAGGGTGCGAA
>Ga0315298_1001798_pt1 | contig 38209 bp, 31 predicted proteins | sample WHS_1_MG_FD_203077 | JGI IMG/M metagenome (GOLD analysis project Ga0315298, IMG submission 203077) | Extremophilic microbial mat communities from Washburn Hot Springs, YNP, Wyoming, USA - WHS_1_MG | ecosystem: Environmental > Aquatic > Thermal springs > Hot (42-90C) | place: USA: Wyoming...
GACCCGAAAGGCAAACCGAGCGTTCCGTCTGGCTTCGACAGCGGAACGCGAAAGAGAGGGCCCTCTCCGTTCAGGAAAGAAAGCTTTTCCGCCATGTGCCACCTGCGCTGCCGAAGGAAAAACCATTCGATCGCGGAATTTGGGGGGATCGCGGGCCCTATCCCAGATAGCCGGATCCCCACCCCAGCTTCTCCCGGAGAAGGCCGAAAAATTGGCGCTTGGGGCTGAGGATGAGATTCACATGGTGGCGGGCGCTTCGAATGACAATCCGGTCCCCCGCCTGCATGGGGCTGCCCACCTGGCCGTCGCCGGTCATGTAGACCTGCTCCGATCCTTGGAGAAGAGTCACCTCGATTTCGGCCTTGCCGTCGACGATCAACGGACGCATGGTCAGCGTATGGGGGCAGAGGGGCGTCAGGATGATGCCGTTCATTCCAGGAACCAGGATGGGACCGCCCGCCGACAGGTTATAGGCCGTGGAGCCCGTGGGGGTGGCCACGATCAGGCCGTCGGAGCGCATGTCGGTGAGCCACGTGCCTCCCACCCCGACCCGGAGATGGATGATGCGAGCGAGCGCCGCCTTCGTCACGACCACATCGTTGAGGCACTGGTACCGCGCCAGAATCCGGTCCCCGCGAAGAAGGCGCACGCTGAGCAACATGCGCTTCTGGACGCTCGTCTTCCCCTCGAAATAGGCTTCGAGAGCTATGAACATCTCTTCCGTTCCGATTTCCGTGAGAAATCCAAGGGAGCCTAGATTGACGCCGAGGATGGGCACCTCGCGGTGATTGGCGTGCCGAGCCACCGAGAGCAGAGTGCCGTCGCCCCCCAGGACCACGAGAAGATCAGCTTGGCGCGCCAACTCCTCGCGGGAGAGAGAGGGCGGCCCCTGCGCCGCTGGTGCCATACGCGCCGCCTCGTGGTCCAATAGGAAAGAGATTTTCCGCTTCGCCAGCCAGTCCTCCAGCTCGTTCAGCAGCGGGAGAACCTGCTGCGGCAGGGGCTTGGCTGCGATACCAACAACCAGCGAGCGATTCGGGTTCACGGTTCCCCCGGGCGATGGGCCCGACGCAGGAAGAGGAAAAACTCCACGTTGCCCCTGGGGCCCTTAACGGGGCTCTCCAGGCTACCCTCTACAGTATAGCCCAACTCCCGGGCCGCCGCGGCTATAACTTGCACGGTGCGGGCCCGGACTTCGGGGTCTCGGACCACGCCCCCCTTGCCCACGTTGCCGCGGCCTGCTTCAAACTGGGGCTTGACGAGCGCCAGGATCTCGGCGTTCGGCGCGCTGCGGCGGACCGCTGGGAGGAGCAGGCGTAGGGAGATGAAGGAGGCGTCCACGACCACGAGCCGAATGGGTTCGGGAAAAAAATCCTCCGGCAGGAAGCGGGCGTTCACTCCCTCCCTGACGACCACCCTCGGGTCATTGCGAAGGGAGTAGTGGAGCTGGCCGTGACCCACGTCCACCGCGTAAATTTTGGCCGCACCCCGTTGCAGGAGGCAGTCGGTGAAGCCCCCGGTGGAGGCGCCGATGTCCGCGCAGACGGCGCCCTTTACGGGCGGCGAGAAGTGCTCCAAAGCCGCTTCCAATTTGAGTCCGCCACGGCTCACGTAGGGGCAGGGATTGCTCCGCCGCGTGAGGGGAGCATCCTCACTCAACAACTGGCCGGGCTTGTCGATTCTCGCCTCGCCGCTGTAGATGGCCCCGGCCATGATGAGCGCCCTGGCACGCTCCCTGGTCTCGGCCAGGGCGCGCTCGACGCACAGCCTGTCCGCTCTCATTTTCATCGGCTGCGGTTCACGATGAAATGGGCCAGCTCTCTCAGCTCCTGACTGTCGGGTCCTAGGGGAGCCAACGCTCTCAGCGCCTCGGACAGGAGCCGCTGGGCCTCTTGCTCGGACGCATCGAGGCCCCATAGGGCCGGAAAGGTCGCCTTGCCTTGAGCCGCGTCCTTTCCCGCGGTCTTTCCCAGCGCTTCCGAGGTGGCCGTGACGTCGAGGATGTCGTCCACGATCTGGAAGGCCAGTCCCATGGCGCGCCCGTAGGAGAGAAGGGCCCTTCGCTTCTGCGCCCCGGCCCCCGCCCAGAAGGCCCCCGCCTGGAGGGCTGCCTCGAGAAAGCGGCCGGTCTTAAGCCGGTGCACGCGAAGCAGGTCGTCGGCCGAGACTCCGCCGCCGCTTCCCGTCAAACGGAGGTCCAGCACCTGCCCGCCCACCATGCCTGTAGAACCCAAGGCGAGCGCCATTTCTCGACAGGCCCGGGCCCGCCGCGCAGACAGGCGGGCGCCCGCCGGGTGTGAGGCGAGGAGCTGGAAGGCCAGGGTCTGCAGAGCGTCCCCTGCCAGGATGGCGACCGCCTCGCCGAAGACCACGTGGCTGGAGGGGCGCCCCCGCCGCAGATCGTCATCATCCATGGACGGTAGGTCGTCGTGGATGAGGCTGTAGGTGTGGAAGAGCTCCAAGGCGGCGGCGGCGGGCAGGACGGACTCGGGGTCATCCCCACCGCAGGCCCGGTAGGCGCAAAGGGCCAGGACGGGCCTGAGGCGCTTGCCTCCCGCCAGGACGCTGTAACGCATGGCGCGATGGAGCTCCACCGGCTCCTGCTCCTCGGGAGGAAGGATGGCCTGTAGGGTCTTCTCGACCGCGGGGCCCCACCGTTCCAGCGCCGAGGGCGTCATGACGTGCCCTTCTCCTCGGGTGAGGCGACCTCGTCGAAGGGGACCTCCCTCTCCTCGGCCTCCAGCAGGCGTGTGACGCGCAGCGTGGCCTCCTGAAGGCTCTTTTGAAGATCCCGGCTCAGGCGCACCCCGCGCTCGAAGAGCTGGAGGCTCTCCTCCAGCGGCGTGGATCCATCCTCCAGCCGTTTCACGATCTCCTCGAGTTGCTGAAGCTGGCTTTCGAAGCCTCCTTTGGTGCTCTTTTTCATGGCGACTCCAGCGAAACCACGAAGGCGTTGGGAAAACCCTTTTTTATCAGAGAGCGACGCACCTCCTCCGCGGCCTCCCTGTTTGCGTAGCCAATGACCACCACCTTGAATCGTCCCTCGCGTTCCAGCACTTGCGCCGCATAGCCGCTCGCCCTCAAGGCGCCCACGGTGCTCCTGGCGTTGACCCGAGACGAGAAGGCGCCCACCTGAATGCCGAAGCCGGAGGGCTTCGGTGGCGGCGGGGTCTCTGGCCGCCCGGGCTTAGCCTCAAGGGAGGGTGCCGACGGGGGAGAGGAACCCGATGGCGGGCGGGGATGCTCTTCCTGCCCCTCAAGTGGCATGGGCTCGATCGGAGCGGAGGACTCGGCCCGAGGAGCGGGCGAGGCGGGAGCGGCGGCCCTCTCCGACCCGCCCGGAAGCGAGGGGGCCGTTTGGGGGCGGGCTGGCGCTGCCGGTTCCCCCTGGGTGGAGCTCACTGGGGGGACCGTGTTCCCCGGCGGCACAACCTCGCGCTGAAACCTCCCCGGTTGAACGGTCTCCTCCTGGATGGCAGGCCCCTCGGAGGCGCTCCCTCGGGGGCCCTGGGAGTGGGGCGAAAAGAGCCAGGATGCCGCCGCCACGAGAAAGGAGAGGCACACCACGCCGGCGGCCACCCACAGGATTTCCCGGAGTCCTGGCCGGAACCCGTCGCCGTCACTCATAAGGTCCCTCCAAACCGTGATAGTTGCGTTGTTGCACCAGGTAGGACCGGAACGCACGGGCCTCCTCGGCGGACAGCCTGGTGTCCACCAGGTGGGCCATCGCGTAGAGAACCTCCTCCAGAAAGGCTTGCAAGCGGGCCGCGCGCCCATCCTCCGATTGTGACCGGAGTGCCCAGAGAGCCTGATCGGGATCGAGGCGGCCGTACTGGGCCAGCCCCGCCTGCCCTTGAACCAGGTCGGGATAGGCGTCTCCCAGGCCCTGCAGGAGGGTGCGGATCTGCCCCTCGGCATCGGGAAGAGACCTGAGTTTCAGGTGCGCGAAGGTGTAGAGATCGTTGTAGCGCTCCAGCGCCGACTCCAGGTCCAGGGGCTCGGCTGACTGCTTTCCGCGGGCCTCCTCCTTTTCCATCAGGCCGAGGGTCAGAAAGATCCAGAGCGCCTTGTAGGTCTGGAAGGGAGGGAGGTAGCTGGCCTCCACGAGGAGGGAGACGGCCATTCCCTTCCGGCTGAGGCTGAGGAGGTGCTCCTGCTCTTGCGACAGCTCCAAGTCGCCCACGAAAGGGGGCATGCGGGCGGCCATCCGCACACGGGTGGAGGGCTCTCCCACCACCTCCCTGATTTGGCTCCAGGAATGGAGCCGCTCCATGCCGCGGAAAACCACCAGAGGCAGATCCACCGCCAGGGTGGTCATCTCCATCGTCGAAAAAGGGGCCAGCTCCAAACTATAGTTGCCGGTCCTTATCTCGAACAGGGAAAAGATAATGTCGTACAGCCGCTGGCTGATCCCCTCCAGCAGCTCCTCCGAGGTCAGTGCGCCCATGGTCACCAGCAATTCCCCCAGGCGCTGGCCGGCTGGGGCTTGAGCGGTGGCCTCAAAGAAGTGGTCGAGGGAGATGGCCCCCCGGCGCAGCAGACATTCGCCGAGCCCGTCGTCGGGATCCTCCGAGGAGGCGTATACGGCCTTGCCCTCCTCAATGAACAGCGACTTTCCGTAAAGTCCGTCGGTCAGGGTGAGGATCCCCGTCTCGCGGTCCCGGTAGAGCGACATGAGCAAGGTCGGAAGGCGGATCTCCGAGATCTTGCCGCTCAGCAGGATCTGATCGTTCATGGGTGCCTCTCCCCCCTGGCACGTTCTGGCCGCCCAGGACATGTTGGTTCCGGCGATGCGGGCGTGCGGCGGTCAGGGAAACCGCTTCAGCGGCTGCGCAACCTGGATGTCGTTCTTGGTCTGGCTCTTGATGCGATACATGGCTTCATCGGCCTTCTTGATGAGCTCCTCTTTGGTGATGGCGTGCGTGGGGTAGGAGGCCACTCCGAAGGAGCCGGTGATCTCGATGCCCCCCGTCTCCTCCAGAAGGAAGGGAGTGGCGGCGATCCTCTGGCGGATCCGCTCGGCCACCTCAAGGGCCCCCTTCCAATGGGTCTCCGGAAGGATGATACAGAATTCATCCCCGCCGTAGCGGACCACCTTGTCCATGGTCCGCACGGCGTTCATGATGCGGGCGGCCGCCTCCTGGAGGGTCCGGCTGCCCATGGCGTGGCCGAACCGGCTGTTGACCTCTCGGAGACCGTCCAGATCGAGGAAGATGAGCGAGACGGGGTTATTGTAACGGCGGGCCCGCTCGAGCTCCTCCACCAGGTACTCTTCGAAAAAGCGCCGGTTGTAGGAGAGGGTCAGGTCGTCCTTGGTGATGAGGTCGTTCATCCGGCGCACCGTCAGGGCGTTCTTCAGGGCGAAGCCGATGTCCGTGAGGACCGTTTCGAGGGCCGCGAAGGCCGTGGCGTTGAGGAGGCTGACCTCGCTCTTGGCGGCCGTGACGGCGATGAGGATCAATCCGGAGTAGTCGTAGACCAGCTGCAGGGGAAACATGGCCAACCTCGCCACGCTCTCGCCCTCCACCACCGGTCCGGGGGCCGACGAGGCGGGCCCCCCGAACTCCTTCATCTTGGGGATCATGTCCCGGATCAATCCCTCGATTTCCGTCTTAGTCAGCCCGAAGCGATCGGCTGAGTGCTTCTCCGGAGCGAACCCCACCCTGAACACCCGCTCCACGAATTGCCCCTGGTCCGTCAGAATGAGCAGCGTGGCGTAATCGGCTCGGAGGGAGCGCTTGAGAGACTTCAATATCTCTTCGGCCACGGTGTTGAGATCGAAAGAGCGAAAGGTGCGCGACAGATCTTTGTAGAGCGTGAGCTCGAAGGTTGCGGGCAATCGCCTCAAGCCGGATGCTTCCGAACTTCCACGCCCCTGTCGGGTCTCCGCCACGCTACGCCTCCGCTTTTCCTGTCCCGAACCTCTGGTGACTCCGCGACGCGCTCGGGCCCCGGTGATTATTCCTTCTTCTCATCCCCCGCCTTCGGCATGAAGGCCCTCAAAAACTCGATGGGAACGGGGAAGATGACGGTACTGCTGTTCTCCGCGCCGATCTGCGTCAACGTCTGGAGGTATCGCAATTGGATGGTCAACGGGTTTTGAGCGAGTACGGCCGCGGCGTTGGAGAGCGTCTGCGAGGCCTGGAACTCGCCGTCGGCATTGATGATCTTGGCTCTCTTCTCCCGCTCGGCCTGGGCCTGCAGGGCCATGGCCCGCTGCATATCCTGGGGCAGGTCCACGCCCTTGATCTCCACCAGCGCCACCTTGATCCCCCAGGGGTCGGTGTGCAGATCGAGCACGCTCTGGAGGTCCTTGTTCAGCTTCTCTCGCTCGGAGAGGAGCTCGTCGAGCTGCACCTGGCCCAGGATGGATCGCAGGGTCGTCTGGGCGAGCTGGGAGGTGGCGTAGATGTAGTTCTCCACCTGCAACACCGCGTTGAGGGGGTTGAACACCCGGAAGTAGACCACCGCGTTGACCTTCACGGAGACGTTGTCCTTGGTGATGATGTCCTGCGGAGGGACGTCCAGGACGATGGTCCTCAAGGCGATCCTGACCATGGTGTCGAAGGGCTTGAAGACGAAGATCAGGCCGGGCCCCTTCGGGTCGGGCAGCACCCGCCCCAGCCGGAAGATCACCCCCCGCTCGTACTCCTTCAGAATGTTGATGCAGGAGAAGAGCCAGCCGAAGAAAATGACCAGTACAGCCAGTATGGGAAAGCTAACCTGCGGCATCCTTACCTCCTCCGGAAAGGGGCGCCACGCGCAGGGTCATCCCGTCACGCCCTACCACCTTCACCGCGGCGCCCGCCTCGATGGGCTGGTCGCTGACGGCGTTCCAATATTCGCCGAAGACGAAGACCTTGCCGGGCTCCGGGGGATGGATGGCCTCCCGTACCTCTCCCTCTCGCCCCATCAACCCCTGCTCGCCGGTCACCACGGGGTTTCGAAAGGCCCGTGCCGCGAGGACCAGCAGGAACACCACGATGGCCGAGAAGGCCAGGACGACGGGCACCACAAGGGTGAGGGAGAGCCTCAACTCGGGAATGGGTCCTCCGCTGTAGAGCAACAGGCTTCCGATGAACAAGGAGATCACCCCTCCGACGGCCAGTATCCCATAGGATACCACCTTGACCTCCAGGATGAAGAAGACGAGGCCCAGGATGATGAGGAGCAGGCCCACCACGTTGATGGGCAGGAGCGGGATGGACATCACGTAGAGCAGGATGAAGATGCCCCCCATGACCCCGGGGAAAATGAGACCAGGGCTCTTGAATTCCACGAAGAGGCCGAGGATACCCAGTAGGAGAAGGAGGTAGGCGAGCGAAGGGTTGGCCAGGGCCGAGAGGAACCGCTCTCGCGCCGTCATGTCGATGGGCGTCACGACGGGGGAGGGGGGCAGGTCTACCTTCTGCTCCTCTCCGTTGAAACGGCGGATGGGGTGTGCCCGGAGGTAGGCGAAGATGTCTCCCTCGTTCTGCGCGATCAGCTCTATGAGCCCGTCCTTGAGAGCCTCCTGCTCGCTCAGGGAGATGCTCTCCCTCACCATCTGTTCGGCGATGGCCACGTTGCGGTGGCGATTCTCGGCGAGGCTCCGCATGTGAGCGGCCAGGTCGTTCACCACCTTCTGCATCTCCACGCCCCCCTCCTGGGAGGGCGAAGCAGGTTGGGGACCCTTCTCGGGAGACGGGGGTGCGGGGCTCTGCGGTGGAGTGGGGAGGGGAAGGGGGACGCCGCTCACGGGATGGGCCGCCCCGATGTTGGTCCCAGGGGCCATGGCGATGAGATCGCAGGCCATGGCCACGTAGGCCCCGCCGGAGGCCGCCCGGGCTCCCGCCGGTGCGACGTAGGCCACCACGGGTGCCCTGGAGGAGAGGATCGCCCTCTGGATCTGCTCCACCGAGCTCACGTAACCGCCGGGGGTGTCGATCTCCAGCAGGATCAGGCTGGCTCCCTTGTGGTTGGCCTCCCGGATGGCGTTCACGACGTACTCTTGCACGATGGGCTGTATGGGCTGGTCCATCTGGATGCGGAACACGCCCTGCCCCCGGGCGGAGGCCCCCGCAAGGACCGCCAGGACCAGGCAAATCCCCAAGAAAGGCTTGCGCATAGATGCTCCTAGGGCGAGTCCATTATGCGTTGCCGCGGAGGGGGGTGTCAAGGCAATGGCGATGGCTTGGATGCCGGACCTGAGGGGTTCTTCCGGAAGAGGTCCCACACCTTGGCGTACTTGAGGAAAACGCCGTAGGTTCCGATGAAAGCGGCCACCGCCCCCGGAATTCCGTCCAGGAAGCCGAGGCGGATCCAGTACTGCTTGATGAAGCGTCCCCAGGGCCTGAACACGACCTTGCCGAATCCGGCCCGCTTCCCGTCCAGGAAATCCTGCTCGGCCGCCCAGGTCGTGTACCGGTGGAGCTTGGCAAGGTACTGGTTCCAGTCTCTGAAAGTGTCGTGCTGGAGGCAGCTTTTCAGGAATCCCACGCTCCGGTAGCCGGTGATCTCCGCGTGTACGCGGAGATCCTCGTAGCGGCACTCGCGCCGGAAAAGGCGGACGACCTTGTCCGTCTGCCACCCGCCGTGCTTCATCAGGTGCCCCAGGAAGTGATTCCGGCGGTAGATCCAGTAGGCGTCGTGCTCGGGGGGGGCCTGCAGGAGCGCCAGAATCTCCTCCCGGAGGTCATCGGGCACCCGCTCGTCGGCATCCAGGAGGAAGACGTAGGGGTGGCTGGCCTGGGGAATGGCCCAGTTCTTCTGGGCCGCCGAATACCCATATTCGTGGATTTTCACGATCACCCTGGGATCGGCCGCCGCTGCCCTTTCCGCCGTTCCATCCGTGCTGGCCGCATCCACGATCACCAAAATCTCATCCGCCCAAAGGACCGATCGAATGGCCTCCTCGATCTGGTGGGCCTCATTGCCGGCCGGGATGATGGCGGTCACGGGGATTCGGGGCATCGGTTCCTCTGTCCTGGCCGCCCAGGCCGGGGACTCTCCCGCAGCGGGCCGTCCATCGGGACCGAAGTCCCGGCACCCCGATTATCCGCCATCGCGGCGGGCGAATCAAATGAAACCGGCCCTCTGCCGCACTCCTTTTCGCCGGGAGCGTGAAGGCCGGAGGGAACCCGCCAGGGGGAACGGGGAGGCGTTCAGGAATCGAGCGGAGGAAGGCTCACCGTGAGCGTGGGGGTGCGGATGGCCCCCACCAGGCGTTCCTGCCGGCCGACCGCGGCGCCGGGCAGGAGGAGGACCCTCCCGAGGTGAGCCCGCTCCTCCACGCGGACCCTCGGGCCGAGGACGAGGGGGCCGAGCACGGTGGCGTCCCTGGAGAGCCAGGCGCTGGCGTGGCGCAAGACGGGCCATCCATCCCTCGTTTCGATGGCGGATCCGTCGGGCACGGGGAAGCGGCCGGCGGCCGCCTCCTCCACATAGCGGAGGGAGGCCTCCAGGTAGCTCCTCGGTTCGCCCAGGTCCTCCCACGGGCCGCTGGTGAGGAGGCCGCGGATGGAGCCCGAGGGGAGAAGCGGCCTGAGCAGGTCGGGGACCAGGTCGCGGGGGCCCTCGCCGGGCAGGTGTTCCAGCAGCTCCGTCCGTGCAGCGTAGGCACCGGCGAACATGGCATCGCCTCGTCCGAAGCCCGTGATCTGTCCAGCCTGGGAAAGCTGCACGCCAGTATAGCGGGGGTTGCCGCGACGGAGCGCCAGGACAGCCAGGCAGTCCCGATGCCCCAGCAATTCGGTCTCTAGAGCCGAATAATCGGGGGTCTGGAACGTATCTCCGTTAACCACCAGAAAATAGGGGCCCTTCAGGAGGCCGCGGAGGGGGCCGAAGAGCCCGGCCGTTCCAAGAATTTGCGGTTCGTGTGAGAAGCGGAGCTGCAATCGGGCCGGCCTTCCGGCGGCGTCGCGCACGGCTTGCGGAAGGTGGTGGAGGTTCACGAAGGCCCTCTGCACCCCAGCCTCTTCGAGGCCGCCGAGGATCCACTGCAGGAGCGGCCGGTTCAGAAAGGGGAGGGCCGGTTTGGGGATCTCCAGGGTGAGGGGCCGCATGCGAAGGCCCAGCCCCGCGGCGAGAACGACGGCTTCACGAATGGGCATAGTCGGGCGGAAAGAGGATGTCCCCGAAGGGCTGACCCAGCTTGCGGCAGTGCTCGCCGTAGAGATCCGCGTAGGAGCGGCGGATGAAGGTTTCGGGGGCAAGATCCAGCTTCTGCGCCAAGTCCTCGATGCCTTGAGGGAATCCCTCCAGTTCGAGGAAGTTGCCGAAGGGCATCTCGTCCAGGCAGAGCAGGGCCCCCGGCGCCTGGAACTCCTCCCTGTACTTTTCGTAGCGGAAGAAGGCTTTCAGGCCGATGTTTTCCAGGATCGCCCTCATGCTTGGCCCGCTCTCGCATCGGGTCTCCACCTCGGGCCTGACCTTGAAGCGCTCGTCGTCCACCACCTTACCCTTGAAGGTGATCAGCGCCCCGTCGGCGGTCTCGCGGACCCTCAGGAGGCACCCCGCGTAGGAGAGCGACCGGTCGCGAAAGTCGAAGAGCGTGTTGGCCTCAAAGTGTCTGGGCCTCACCCGCTCGTATCCAAGCGCTTCGGCCTTCTGCACGATGGCGTGCAGGTCTTCCACCGGAACCTTCACTTCGATCTCCACGCCACGCCTCCTTTCCATGCCTCGCTCAGCTCCCTGAGGGCCGCCGAAAAGCGGCCGGCGCTCCCCAGCGGGACCCGGGCGGTGAAGGTGAGAAGCTCATCGTAAATCGCGCCGAGAAGCTCCACTCCCGCCGCTGCGGCGGCCCGGCGCAAGGCGCCCTGGGCCGCGTAGGGCAGGCTGACGAGCCAGTCTTCGCAGAGTGTCCTGGCCACTAGGTCCGTCGCTTCGATCGCCGCCACGGCAGCCCGTCGGTAGGCCCGCGCCAACCCACCCGTACCCAGCTTGACGCCTCCGAAGTAGCGTACCACCACCAGGCAGGCATCGGAAACCTCATGGTTTTCAAGGGCGGCCAGGATGGGTGCTCCCGCCGTCCGGCTCGGCTCTCCGTCGTCGCTGCAGCGGGATCGAAGCCCCTCATTCCAGCCTATGCGGTAGGCCCAGCAGTGGTGGGTGGCATCGTGGAACTCGCGCCTGACGGAGCGAAGAAAGAACGCGGCCTCATCCTCCGAGGCGGCGGGCGAGAGACAGCCGATGAAGAGCGAAGATTGCTCCCGAAACTCGGACCGAACGGGTACCGAAGGGCTCCAGTAGCTCCACGGGTCAGCCATGGAAGGCCCTGGAGGCCTCTTCCACGGTGGGGCAGATGGTGAAGAACGACGGCAGGCCCAACAGGTCGAAGACCTTGTAGATCTTCGGCGACATGCAGCACAGGATCATGTCCCCGCCGCCGTCCCGGAGGGGCTGGATGTGGGAGAGGATCACCTCAATTCCCGAGGAGCCGATGTAGGCGAGTTCCGAGAAGTCCACGATGAGACGCCGGTGACCCTTCTGAAGGTGCTCCTCTACGGCCTCCCGGAAGAGGCCGTGGTTGTGGGCGTCCAGGAAGCCCTTCAGGCGGATTACCCAGGCATCCCCCTTGGGTTCGGAGCGGATTTCCAGGTTCGTCATGCCTCCTCCCGCCAGTACCTGAAAAAATTGTACCACTGATCGGGATACTGCTCTAGGATCGCGCCGAGGAAATCCGCCACGCCCTGCATCAGCTCTCCGGCCGAGTCCGAACCCGCCGCCACGGCGGGAGGTCCCACGTGGGCGCTGTAACGGCCCTCCCCCTCCGCCATCACGGCCACGGGGACGACGGGGGCGCCGGTGAGAGCCGAAAGCAAAGCGGGGCTTCGCAGGAACAGGGCCGGCCGGCCGCGGAACCGGACCCGAACGCGGTCTCGATCCACCGATCGGTCGGCAAGGACCACGATGCTTCTTCCCTCCTCGAGGAGACGCCGCAGCGCGAACGGCGTGGAGAGGCCCTGGCGAGCGCGGATGGTCCGGTGGCCGGCGCCGCTGCGCTTGGTCTCCCGGAAGGCGTCCACACCGGGATCGCTCTCGGGGAAGCCTACCATGCAGTGGGGGCCGAGAATCCGGCCCAGGTAGAGCCCTCCCACCTCCCAATTCCCCATGTGGGCCGTGACCAGGATCCGCCCCCCGCGCGGGCCCGCCAGGTTCTCCGCGGCGCCTGGCCGCGCCGTGACCTCGGGCGGGTCCACCTCGGCCCGGAGGTAGTCCACCAGCCCCCGTCCGTAGTTGGCGAATGTGGAGTCCGTCAATGCGTCGAGGCGCGCGGGGGATAGGTGGGGAAAGGCTCCGGCTAGGTTGGCCCGGACCGCGGCCGAGACCTGCGGCCGAAACCCCTGGTACCAATCCATCAGGTTGGCGGCCAGGGCGTAGGAAATCCGAGAGGGGATCCCGCAGCAGCACCGCTCCGCAAGGCGGAAGATCCAGCCCCGGTTGAACCCGCTCACGTTCCAGTTCCGGTAAGGGCTATTCGGCGACATAGCGCAGCGCGGCCATGCAGATCCGGTAGGTGTCCGCCACGGGCCTGAAGTGGCTGCCCTGGCCGTCGTAGACGGCGCTGACGGGAACGGGCCTCCAACGGGCCCCCGCCCTGAGCGCCTTGAGCAGCATCTCGGTCTCCACCTCGAAGCCCTTGGATTCCAGCCTCATCCCTCGGAGGTAGTGGGCGCGAAGCGCGCGGAAGCCGCACTGGGTGTCCGGCACGGCGTGGCCGCTCATGAGCCTGAGGATGGTGCTCCCCACCCGGTTGGTGCGGAGGCGGTGGAGCGGGAAGTTCTCCGTCTCACCCATGCGGGAGCCGATCAAGAAATCCACCTCGCCTTCCATGGCCGACAGGAACCTGGGCACCTCCTCAGGCCTGTGCTGGCCGTCCGCGTCCATGAAGAGCACCCACTCGGGGGAGGAGTCGCCGAGGATGCGGGCCAGGCCGTGCCGAATGGCGGTTCCCTTTCCGGACCGGATGGGGAGCCGGAGCAGGCGGACCGGCCGGGAACGGACCCTGGAAGCGGTGTCATCCGTGGAGCCGTCGTCCACGACCCAAACGGTGAGGGGGAGGGCCGCCAGACCGTCGAGCACCCCCTCCAGGAAGGGTCCGCCGTTGTGGACGGGGATGAGGACCGCCACGGCGGGTGAGGCGGGAGCGCTCTCGGGCGGTTGGGTGGCGGGGCAGTCCGGCATGCCGTCAGTGGGTCGCCCGTCGGCGGGCCTGGGCTTGAAGCGCGGTGATGGCCACCACGCCGGCGATGTCCTCTGCGGTGCAGCCGCGGCTGAGGTCGTTGGCCGCGCCGTCCAGCCCCTGGAGGATGGGGCCGAGGGCCACGGCCCCGCCGAGGCGCTCGGTGAGCTTGTAGGCGATGTTCCCCGCATCGAGGTTGGGGAAAATCAGTACGTTGGCTTGGCCCGCCACGGGGCTGCCCGGAGCCTTGCTCGCGCCCACCGCCGGAACCAGGGCCGCGTCCCCCTGCAGCTCGCCGTCGGCCGCCACGTGGGGGGCTCGGGCCCGGAAGGTCTCCAGGGCCCTCACGATCTTGTCCACGTTCGGATCGCGAGCGGAGCCTTTTGTGGAAAAGGAGAGGAAGGCCACTTTGGGCTCGGTCCCGACGAGGAGCCGGAAGGAGTCGGCGGCGCACAGCGCGATCTCGGCGAGCTGGGCGCTGTCGGGATAGGGCACCAGACCGCAGTCTGAATAGACGAAGACCCCCTGCTCCCCGTATTCGGTGCGTGGGGTCACCATGAGAAAGAAGCTGCTCACGGTGCGGATGCCCGGCGCCGGGCCGAAACAGCGGAGGTAGGCGCGCACCGAATCGGCGGTCGTGTGGGTGGCCCCCGAAACCACCCCATCGGCCATGCCCATGCGCACGGCCAGGCAGGCGGCATAGAGCGGTTGCGCCGCCGTCTGCCGGGCCTGGGCCTCGTTGACGCCCCGGCTGCGCATGCGTTCGAGGAAGACTTGGGCCGCCTCCCGGTTGAATGACGGTTCCGTCGGGTCGAGGATCTCCACTCCCGCCAGAGAGACACCGGAAGCCTCGGCACGCCGCCTCACGTCGGAGGCTTCGCCCACCAGCAGCAGGTCCGCTGTCCCCGAGGCCTGGACCAGCGGGACGGCCCGGAGTGTCCGTGGGTCGGAGGTTTCAGGCAGGACGATGCGTTGGCGCTCCGCCGCCGCGCGGTGCCGGATGGAGTCCAGAAGAGACATGCCCGGCTCACCTCCCCGGCCCAAAGGGTACCAGAAAGGAGCAGAGAGACCCAAGCCCCCGTCCGGCTCGAATTGCGCGAGAACCGTGCCTCCCCGCTGCAGGAGCGGCGATCCGAGGCGAGCGAAAGGGGGCACGGACGATGCGATCCGCGTGAAGGCTCGGTCGCGCCTGGGGCGGCGCTCCAACAATGGTCGAGCCATCGCGAAATTTGAGTGGTGATGGCCGGAGGCTGAGTGCTGGGGTGTGAAGGGCCGGATCTCCTATCTTTCATCCATCATCCATCATCTATCATCGTCCTTGAACTGTTCTGACGGTAAGGGGGCGGCGGGTCCGAGGCTTGTTCGTATTCGGCCTCGTGGACCACAATGGGCCGAACGGCCATCGGGGGCTTGCGGAGGGTAGATGAAAAGAATCAGCGCCGAAGGCGGGCGGGCGGGTGAAAAGCTCGACCGGAACGTCTGGGTGGCGGGCTTCGTCAGCCTCTTCAACGACATCTCGTCGGAGATGGTCTATCCACTGCTCCCCCTCTTCCTGACGGGGGTGCTGAAGGCGTCGCGGACCTCGTTGGGGCTCGTGGAAGGGATCGCCGAAGCCACCGCCAGCCTGCTCAAGGTCTTCTCGGGCGTCCTTTCGGACCGGTTCCACAACCGCAAGCTCCCCATGTTCCTCGGCTACGGCCTCTCCCTCGCGGCCAGGCCCTTCATCGCGGCGGCCGGCTCATGGCCGGCGGTCCTGGGTGCGCGATTCGCGGACCGGGCGGGCAAGGGTATCCGCACGGCGCCGAGGGACGCGGTCATCGCCGACAGCGCGCCGGCGGCCCTGAGGGGAAAGGCCTTCGGCGTCCATCGCGGGATGGATACGGCAGGCGCGGCGCTCGGTCCGGCCCTGGCCATGCTCATGCTGGCCGCGGCGTTCGGCATGAGGACGGTGTTCTGGTGGAGCATCGTGCCCGGGCTGGTGGCCCTCCTCCTCATCACCTTCATCCGGGAAACGGGCGTCCGGACCCAGCCCGGCGGCCCCGCTCCCTCCGTCGGGGCGGCCTTTGGGCAGAAGGGCGCCTTCCGGGACTTTCTCTGGGTGACCGCCCTGTTCACCCTGGGGAACTCCTCCGACACCTTCCTGCTCCTCAAGGCCCGGTCGGTGGGCTTCTCGGTCGAAGCCGTCGCGGGGGTCTACCTGCTCTTCAACCTTTTCTACGCGGCGGTGGCCGGCCCCCTCGGGGCCATGGCCGACCGGTGGGGGCTGGGCCGCGTGGTGCTCCTCTCCTTTCCCTACTACGCCGCCGTCTATCTGGGATTCGCCCTCGCCGGGGGGGCCGCGGCGGTTGTCGTGCTCTTCCTGCTCTACGGGCCCTTCCAGGCGGTGGAGGAGGGGGTCAAGAAGGCCTACGTCTCCAAGCTCATCCCCGCGGGCTTCATGGGGTCGGGGATGGGGGCCTACAATGCAATGAAGGGGGTCATGCTCCTGCCGGCCTCCCTGCTCACAGGAATCCTGTGGGACCGCGTGGGCGCTACCGCGGCCTTCGGCGCGGATGCGGTCCTCGCCCTGGGCGCCGGCCTCCTCTTCGCTTTCTGTCTGGGCCGGCGCCGGGAGAGGCCCGATCTGGGGCGCGAATAGGCCGCCCGCTCGTCCAAGGCACGCTGTCTTGTACCCTAGCGAGGCGAGGCCTACCTTCTGGATGGGAAGGGGCCGGCGAGGAAATGGCCGGGGAGGGTTGTCCATGACCGGGAATCTCCGGCGACGCCAGATGGTGCGGGAGCAGCTCCTGCCGCGGGGCCTCCGCTCCAGGCGGGTGCTTGGCGCCGTGCTCCGCGTCGAGAGGGAGGCCTTCGTACCGGCGGCTGGCCGAGGGGCCGCCTACGAGGACCATCCCGTCTCCATCGGGGAGGGACAGACCATCAGCCAGCCCTACATGGCGGCGGTGATGCTCCAGCTTCTGGACGTTCACCGCGGGATGAAGGTGCTGGAGGTGGGAGCGGGCAGCGGTTACGTCCTCGCGTTGCTCTCGGCCATGGGGGCCAGGCCGTGGGGTGTGGAATGGCACCAGCGCCTCGCCGAGAGGATCGCCGCCAACCTCGCGGCGGCGGGGTTCGGCCCTGTGCCCGTGAGGGTGGGAGACGGCGGGTTGGGCTGGCCCGAGGAGGCGCCCTTCGACAGAATCCTGATCTCGGCCGCCTGTCCTGCCGTTCCGCCTCCGTTGCTGGAACAACTGGCGCCCGCTGGCCGGCTGGTAGCACCGGTGGACGAGGATTTCAGTCAGGTGCTCCTGCGCATAACCAGGAACGCCAATGGCTTCAGGGAGGAGACCTTCGACCGTTGCGTGTTCGTGCCCCTCCAGGGCCGCTTCGCCCGCAGGTGAAGCGTGAGCCGCGAAGGGTGTACCATCGGCCGAGGTGATCGCGATGAGCTTGTCTCAAAGGGTGCAGGAGATGGTGACGGCCCCTCAGCCCTTTTCCAGCCGAGGTCTTACCCGGTCGGCCCTTTTGGGGGCCCTGGCTTCTCACTCTTCGCTCCTCGGTTTCCTAAACCTTGTGCCGCTTCGCTGAGGTGGTCAGGCCATGCATTTCATCCACCTGACCTGGGTCCGGGCGAGGTGCACGCTGAACCGCTTCTGGCCGCCGAGCGCTTTGAAGGGGGGGCTGGGCGCCCTCTTTCTGCTCATGGGGGCCGCCTTCCTCGTGGGCGACTTCGCCTTTTTCCGCCGGATCTTCGGCAACCTCCTCTCCAACGAGGAGATCCCGACGATTCTGCTGGTGGCGGTCGCCTCCAAGCTCATCTCCCTCGTCCTCCTGACCACCCTCACGCTGCTGCTCTTCTCGGCGGCCGTGAGCGCCCTCTCCTACCTCTACCTGGACGAGGATCTCGCCCTCCTCCTGCCATTGCCCCTGGGCCGCTGGTCGCTCCGCCTCCACCGCAGCCTGGAGGCGGGGGTGAACGCGGGGTACATGGTGGCCCTGCTCCTGGTTCCCGTGGTGGCCGCCTACCTGAGCCTCTTTCCGGCGGACCCCCTCGCGCTGGCGGCCGGGTTCGCTGGCCTCCTCTTCTATCTGGCGATCCCCACCTCCCTCGGCGTTGGCCTGACGGTGCTTCTGGCCCGGTTCTTCCCGGCCCGCCGTCTGCACCAGGCCCTCACGATCCTGCTGGTGGTCATGGTGTGCCTGCTGGTGGTCCTCTTTCGCCTGGCCCGCCCCGAGAACCTTCTGAATCCTGCCTCCTCCCTGCAGGCCCTGACGGTTCTTCGCTCCATTCGCCTGCCCAGGGAGACGCTCCTGCCCTCCACCTGGCTGGCGGACGTGGTGGTGCGGGGGGCCGAGCGGCAGTGGGATGAGGTCTGGCCCGCGCTTGTGCGTTTGGCCCTGACCGCCCTGGCCGCCGTCGGCCTGCTGGCCCTCCTCCTGAGGGCCTTTCACTGGCGGGGATACGGCCGTGCGCAGGAGCAGGCTGGAATGCTCCAGAGGCGGGGGCGGAGCCGGCTGGGCGGCGGGCTCCTGACCCTGGCCCTGGCCGCCGCCCCGGCCGGCCGGAAGTCCCGGGCGCTCCTGCGGCGGGACCTCCTCCTCTTCTTCAGGGATCCCACGCAGTGGGGGCAGGTGATCATCCTGGGCGCGCTGGTGGTGATCTACCTCTTCAACGTCCGGTTCATGCCCACCGGCCTGGAGGTCTTCAAGGTGGCCGTCTCCTTCTGGAACCTCGCGACGCTCGGGCTCATCGTGGCTTCCGTGGCGGGCCGGTTCGCCTTCACAGCCGTGGGTTCGGAGGGGAAGGCCTATTTCGTCTCCAGGGTGCTGCCCATCGACATCTGGTCCTACCTGTGGGCCAAGTTCCTCTTCACCGCCATCCCCCTGTCGGCCCTGGCGGCCCTGACCCTGTACGGCTCCAACCGCTTCCTCGGCATCCGGGGAGAGGCTCTCGGGTACACGCTCTTTTTGGCCGTGGCCCAGTCGGTCACGCTGGCGGCGTTGGCCCTCTTCATGGGGACGCTGGAGCCGGTTTTCGACGCCCGCAATCCCGCCAAGGCCGTCATGAGCGCGTGGGGGCTGACCTACATGTTCGTATCGCTCGTCTACGTGGGGCTCGTGACGGTCCTGTCGGCCCGGCCCGTCTTCCACTACTACCAACACCTGTTGGGGCGAGGCCCCGCCGCCGATTACTGGCCCTCGGCGCTCCAAGTGGGGGCCTTCAGTTTCGCCATCCAGGTGATCAGCTTTCTGGCGGCCGGGCTTCGCCTTCAGAGGCTCGAAGGCACATAATGGGTTTGAATAGGACTCCGCGTTCGGCACGGGGTAACGATACAGGGGATGGCGAGGGAGAAGGAGGGAGGCGGCCGTGCGAAGTGCAATGAAGAGGATGCCCGGATTGGTTCTGCTCGCACTTGGCGGTCTGCTCTGGGCCTTCGCTTCCAGCGCGATGCCCGGCTCTGGTTCCATCCCCTATGCCCCGAGCGTGACGGTGACCTCCATCGCGCCCAATTCGGGGCCGGCCGCCGGAGGGACGCTGGTGACCATCGGCGGCACCGGGTTCGAGACCGGTGCGACGGTTGACCTGGGGGGGCAGCCGCGACCGGCGTCACGGTGGCTTCCTCGACACTGATCCAGGCCACGACGGGTCCCCATCCTGCGGGAACCGTTTCGGTGACCGTGACGAATCCCGACAGCACCGCCGGTTCCCTGCCGAACGGCTTCACCTACACGGGGGCCTCTCCCGCGCCCACCGTGACCGCGGTAAACCCGGCTTCGGGCAGCACGACAGGTGGCACGGCGGTAACCGTGACCGGGACCGCTTTCGTGGCGGGCGCGACGGTCACTTTCGGAGGGATCGCCGCATCCCTGGTCTCAGTCCTCAGCGCGTCGAGCCTGACCTGCCTCACGCCGGCCCACGCGGCGGGGGCGGTGGACGTCGTCGTGACCAATCCGGACCAGCAGGTTGGTACGCTGCCAGGAGGGTTTACTTATGTGGCGGCGCCCGCCCCGACGATCGTGTCCATCTCTCCCAATTCGGGGCCTAGCTCCGGCGGCACGGCGGTGACGATCAGCGGGGCCAATTTCGTATCGGGGGTGACGGTGACCTTCGGAGGCGCGGCGGCGACGGGGGTCACGGTGGTAAGCGCCAATTCCATCACGGCCAGCACGCCGGCTCACGCCGCGGGGGCGGTGGACGTGGCCGTCACCAACCCCGACAACCAGAGCGGCCTCCTCCCGGCGGGGTACACCTATCAGGCTCAGGGGTGCACGCTCTCGTGTTCAGCGTCGGTCTCGAATTGGGGACAGGTGGGAAGCAGCGTCTCCTTTCAGGCCAGCGCCGATACGGGGAGCTGCACAGGAGTGCCCTCCTATCAGTGGGATTTCGGAGACGGAGGGGTCTCCAATGAGGCCTCCGCCCTCCATGCCTACACCGCCCCCGGCACCTATTCGTGGGCGCTGACCGTTTCCTGGGAGGGGCAGACCTGCCAGCAGTTCGGCTCCATCCAGGTGGTCCTGCCGCCCATCATCACCTACGTGCAGAAGGCCAGCAGCCCATTCCGGCTGAAGGTGTACGGAACCAACTTCCATATGGGCTGCACCGTTCTCATCGACGGGGCTCAGGTTCCGTCCACGAAGTGGAAGAGCAACGGGCAGGTGATCGCGAAGAAGGGCGGCCCTTTGAAGGCCATGGTGCCCAAGGGGAGGGAGGTTCAGATCACCGTCCGCAACGAGGATGACCACGGGGTCTCGGCGCCTTTCGCGTTCAGCCGGTGAATGTGTGCCATTATGGCCGCTTTGTGTGACTCGCCACCAGCGGAATTCCGGTGGAGGCCTCCATAAGATGGCCGTTGATATTGGCTTATATTGGCATTGCACGAACTGGCCTGCCATAATGACAATGCCATAGTGGCAATGCCAAATAGGCCGGTCCCGCACAAGTGCCCCCCCGTTTTATTCGTAATATACTGAGAGCTGAAGAGATAGATGCACTGTGGCCGGCCTGGCAGGGGCCCCGTTGCAGGCAAGACAAGAATGCACTATTCTCTAGCCGTCAGTCTGGTGTCGCCCGGTGATGCGGCGAACGAATGCCGAGAGGAGCCCGACGCGTTGCATTCCTTTCGTGGCCCTGGAAAGGTGATCGGCAGGATCCAGCGGAGATTTTCCGGTCCCGCAGCGCACCGGTTCGGATCCAGCGACGGCGCGCCGAGGCCGGACGCGCATTCCATCACGACGGTCGTCGTTCCGCATGCCATTCACCACCGATCTCAACAATGGGTTTCGGCCGTCCAAGAGCTGTCGCGAGGCCGGCCTCCGCCGAGGCGGGGACTACCTGGGAAGCTCTCGGAGGACATAAGGAAGTTCATTCATTCAGCCATGGTCCATCGAGAAGGGAGAGATTCAGCCCGAGGGGAGCATCACAGGAGGCTATGAGATGAAGCAAGCGCTCAAATTGAGTGCCGTGCTCGTTGTGGCACTGGTTCTAAGCGGCCTGGGCATCTGGGCCCAGACCACGAGCGGTACCATTCAAGGGAGGGTTACGGACTCATCGGGCCAACCCGTCATCGGGGCGGTCGTCCATGTGTCGGGTCCATCGGTCCAGGGCTTTCTGGGTACCGCCACGGACGTGAATGGAAACTACACCGTTCCCTTCGTTCCCGCGGGGCACGGCTACGAAGTGAAGGTCACCGCCGCCGGCTTCAACACGGTGGTGCGCAAAAACATCGATGTTCCCCTGGGCTCCTCGGTGCAACTGCCGTTCGTCCTGAGCGCCGGTGAGACGCAGATCACCGTCACCAGCGCCGCCCCCATCATCAACCTGAAGAGCACCACCACCGGTGCCACGCTCTCCAGCGAGATGGTGGACGCCATCCCGATCCCCCGCGACTCCAACCAGATCGTCTTCCTGGCGCCGAGCGCCGTGAGTTCGGGCTCCTCCACGCCCGGCAACGCCTCCATCGGGGGCTCCACGGGCGCCGAGAACCAGTACATGATCAACGGCATGAACATCACCAACACGGACCTGGGCATCTCCTCGAACGGGTCGATAGGCAACGCCCCGAACACCAACGACACCATGCTCAACTTCGACTTCATCCAGGACATGCAGGTGCTCACGGGCGGCATCCCCCCCGAGTACGGCGGCGCCATGGGCGGCGTGGTGAACGCCATCACGCGGAGCGGCGGCAACGAGTACCACGGCTCCCTTTACGCTTACTACACCAACGCCAGCCTCTCAGCCAGGCAGACCACATACAGCTACAACAACCAGCTCCAAGGCAACGCGGGCCACACCCAGTATGACGTGGGCGGCGACCTGGGCGGCTACTTCATCAAGGACAAACTCTGGTTCTACTTGGGTTACGACTACAACCGTTTCAAGGAGTACACGGCCCTGCCGGCGACCCAGGATCCCTACCTTTGGATCAACGGCAGCGGCGCCCAGTCCGTCTTCAACGGCCAGGAGATCACCGACATCAACCAGATCAACCAGCAGTATGCCTTCAAGGTGACCTGGAACATCAACCCGAACCAGAAGCTGGCCGTCAGCACCTTCGGCAACGTGGACAAGGAGGGGCGGTACGCAGCCCTCGACACCTTCAACGCGGCCTCGGCTCCCTGGACCCTGAAGGACGAACCGAACAACCTCTCCCTTCAGTGGAACGCGACGTGGTCGCCCAGCTTTTTCAGCGAGGTGGTGCTGAGCTACCACCACGAACACCAGTGGCAGACCTTCAACAACGCCTCGGCGCAGAACAACTGGCAGTACAGCTACGCCCTGGCCACTGAAACCTACAACGGGTTCCACGTCTACCCCTTGAACCAGACAGACCCCTCCCAGTACACCTACAACCCCAGCACCGGCGTCACCGACCTGCTCAACAACAACTACGTCAACTCCCTGGGCGGCGGCGGTTACGGCGGCGTGGCCAAGGATGAGTCGGAACAGGCCAACGTGAAGCTGACCAACCTCTTCACCTGGCACGGCCAGCACGAGCTCTCCTACGGCGCCCAGTACGACCAGCGCTACTACACCCCCGTCTTTGGTCTGACCGGTCCCACCAACTTCATTTCGCCCGAGACCCACACGCCGGCCATCGGCGGCCTCTTCATTCAGTGGGCGCCGGCTGCCTACTACAATCTCCCCACGGGCCCCCAGGGACAGCAGTACGTCTACACGGCCCAGGACTACTTCACCCCCATGGACCGCCCCTCCCAGGAACGGACGGAGGCGCTCTGGATCAACGACAACTGGAGCCTGACGCAGTTCTTCACCGTGAAGGCCGGCGTCCGCTACAGCCAGCAGTACATCGCGGGGAGCCTGCCCGGTGCCGAGAACATCACTCTGAAGGGCAACTTCGACCCGCGCGTCGGCTTCACGTGGGACACAACCCACGACGGGAAGAGCAAGTTCTACGGCTTCTACGGCCGGTACACCCAGGACATGCCCACGGACCTGGCCGTCCGCAGCCTCAACAACGAGGTGAGCGGCATCGAGCAGTTCTATAACCCGAACCTGACCTCCTTCATCCCGACCAACTCCTACATCTTAGGCGCTTCGGGTGAGGACATTCAGGGCCAGACCCCCGGCATGCCCATCAGCACGCCCATCGAATCCCCCTCCACCGATGAGTACATCCTTGGGTACGAGTACCAGCTCGCCCCCACCTTCCGCGTGGGCAGCCGCATCGTCTACCGCAACCTGCACCAGGGCATCGAGGACTTCTCCTTCAACGGCGCCCGGACCTACATCATCGGCAACCCCAGCAGCTGGTCGGGCATTCCGGTGCCGGGCCTCGGCCCCGGGTTCTCCATCGACAAGAGCAAGACCTACTACTTCCCCCACATGACCCGCCGCTACACGGCCGTCGAACTCACGGCCGACAAGCGCTACAGCAACAACTGGCAGTTGCAGGCCTCCTACGTCTGGTCCCGGCTCAAGGGTAACTACGAGGGCCTGAGCTCCAACGACACCCTGACGGGCCAGCTCGACCCCGGTATCAACGCCACCTACGACCTGCCGCAGTTCCTCGTAAACGGCGACGGCTACCTGCCCAACGACCGGACCCACGTGGGGAAGATCTACGGCTCCTACACCTTCAGCAATATCCCCCTGGTGCTCTCGGCCAACTTCCAGATCCAGAGCGGCACGCCCATCAGCAAGTACGTCCTCGTGGACTGGTACGGCGGCGCCGCGGGCTTCTACAACCAGCGCGGTTCCGACGGCCGGACCCCGACCACCTGGACCCTCGACGCCGCCGCGCAGTACAACTTCAAGCTCTGGAAGACCAACCTGGGCCTGCGCCTCGACGTCTTCAACGTGACCAACGAGAACAAGCCAGTCGTGATCAACGAGTACTACGCCCACCAGGCGAGCCCGGGCGGACCCATCCAGGTTTTCAATCCGGCTACCAGTCTCTACGGCAAGCCCTGGCTCAGCCAGGCGCCGCGGTACGTCCGCTTCAGCATCCGCTGGACGTTCTAATTTAGCCGGAGGAAGTTCAGGAATTCCTCAGGGCCCCGGGGCAACCCGGGGCCCGTTTTTATTAGTGAGAGGTGAGGCAGGGAGGAAAATCGTCGTGTTTAACGTCGTGCGCCTCGCTTGCCCCGTCCCACCCTTGCCCGAGCCGGGGCGGGGTGGCATACTGCCCCACCGGGCCGAGGCCCGGCATCCGGAGGGGATTCATGACCAAGCACGATAAGAGCCATAAAGCTTCCATCGACACTCTCTGCATCCACGCCGGCCAGGCGCCCGACCCCGTCTTCGGCTCGGTGGCGCCGCCCATCTACCAGACCTCCACCTTCGCCTTCCGGTCCACCGACCAGGGGGCGGCGCGCTTCGCCGGAAGCGAGCCCGGCTACATCTACACACGAATGGGAAATCCCACCATCGCCATGCTCGAGGAGAACGTGGCGGCCCTGGAGGGAGGAGTGGCCGCCCTGGCTGCGGCCACGGGAATGGCGGCCGTCTCCACCGCCTTTTTCGCCCTGCTCTCTCAGGGCGACCACGTTGTCTGCAGCGCCTCCGTCTATGGGCCCTCGCGGGTCATCCTGGAGCGGGATTTCGTGCGGTTCGGCGTGAGCGCCTCCTTCGTGGATACCAGCGACTTGGTAGAACTGAAGAGGGCCTTCACGCCGAGGACCCGTCTCGTGTTTATCGAGACGCCGGCCAATCCCACCCTCGCCGTGACGGACCTCTCCGCCGCCGCCGAGCTGGCCCACGCCGCCGGCGCCCTGCTCGTGGTGGACAACACCTTCATGAGCCCCATCCTGCAGCGCCCCTTCCGCTTCGGCGCCGACGTCGTGCTCCACTCGGTGACCAAGTTCCTCAACGGTCACTCGGACGTGGTGGGGGGCATTCTCGTCTTTCGGGACGAAGCTCTTTTAAAGAGGGTTCGCCCCGTCCTCTTCTACCTGGGCGGAACCATGGACCCCCACCAGGCGTGGCTGGTCCTCAGGGGGATCAAAACCCTGGCCATGAGGGTCCGCGCGGCTCAGGAGAACGCCCGGGCCTGCGCGGCGCTCCTGGCCGGCCATCCCGCCGTGGCCGAAGTGCGCTACCCCGGGCTTCCGGGTCATCCGCAGGCGGCCGTCATGGCCCGCCAGATGGAGGGCCCCGGCTCGCTGATCTCCTTCGAGCTCAAGGGCGGGCTGCCAGCCGGCAAGCGCCTGCTGGAGGGATTGAAGCTGGCCGCCCTCGCCGTCAGCCTGGGCGGCGTGGAAACCCTCATCCAGCACCCGGCCTCCATGACGCACGCCGCCATGCGGCGCGAGGACCGGCTGGCCGCGGGGATCACCGACGGGCTTGTGCGGCTCTCCGTGGGTTGCGAGGGCAGGGAGGATCTGCTCGCCGACCTCAAGCAGGGGCTGGACGCGCTGCTGTAGAGGCGAGACGGGAGACGCCAGACGCTGGAGGCAAAGGCCTCGTAGGAAGCCTCTCCAGAGGCCGATGCGCCGAGAATCCGCGTGCAACGTGCTCTGGAGAGCGCTCCTACAAGCGAAGCGCACAGCAGACCTCTCCCGTGGTTCATGACGGGTCTCGGCTTCTGGGTGCCTTGATGTCTTGGTGGTAAGTCCCCTCCGGATGTTCCCCTACATCTGCCCTTCGTGCTTGAGAAGGGTCCCCTCGGCCATGAAGACCACGTCCTCGGCGAGGTTGGTGCAGAGGTCGGCGATGCGCTCGAACTCCTTGGCGGCGAACACCACAGCCACGGCCGACTCGCGCTGGCTGCGGTCGTGCCAGTCCTGCGTCAGGACCTCCCGGATGGAGCGGGCTAGGAGGTCATCCGCCTCGTCGTCCCTGGTGATGACGGCCTTGGCCAGGGCCGTGTCGCGGGCCACGAAGGCCGTGATAGCGTCGCTGAGCATACCGAGGGTCAGCTCGGTCATGCGGGCGAAGTGCTCCGCGAGGGCCGAGGTAGGGAAGGCCGAGAGGTCGGCGCTCCTCTCGGCGATGTTCAATGCGTGGTCTCCGATGCGCTCCAGGTCGTTGTTGATCTTGAGGGCCATGAAGACGGTGCGCAGGTCGTCAGCGGCGGGCTGGAACAGAGCGAGGATGCGGAGGCAGCGGGCGTCGTTGGCGTTCTCCATCCGGTCGATGGCCTCGTCCCGCTGGTAGAGGCCGGCGGCGCTGTTGGGATCGCAACTGGTGAAGGCCTGGGCGGCGGCGCGCAGGACGCGGCCCACCTCGTCCGCCATGGCCACGATGTTTTCCATGAGAGACCGGATCTCCTCTCTCTCTCTGCTCATCTATTCACTCCGCTGCCGAACGGGTCCGGCATTCAAGGGGATGGCCCAATCGCCGCCGCCCGCGCCATGGTATCAGCCGAACCGGCCGGTCAGGTAGTCTCTCGTTCTGGGCTCCCTGGGGTTGGTGAACATCTTCTCCGTCTCTCCGAACTCGATCAGCTCGCCCAGGTAGAGGAAGGCCGTGAAGGCCGAGATGCGCGCGGCCTGCTGCATGTTGTGGGTGACGATGACGATGGTGTAGTTGGCCTTGAGCTGGTCGATGAGCTCCTCGATGCGCGCCGTGGCGATGGGGTCGAGGGCCGAGGCCGGCTCATCCATGAGGATCACCTCGGGCTTCACGGCGATGGCCCTCGCGATGCACAGGCGCTGCTGCTGGCCGCCGGAGAGGCTCATGCCGTTGTGGTTGAGCTTGTCCTTGACCTCGTCCCAGAGGGCGGCGTCCCTCAGCGCGGTCTCCACCCGCTCGCGCAGGATCGACTTGGGCAGCTTTTCGTAAAGCCGTATGCCGAAGGCGATGTTCTCGTAGATGGACATGGGGAAGGGGGTGGGCTTTTGGAAGACCATGCCCACGCGGGCCCGGAGCTGGGTCACGTCCAGGTCCTTGGCGAGGATGTTCTGCCCGTCCAGCAAAACTTCCCCCGTGGCCCGCTGGCCGCGGTAGAGGTCGTACATCCGGTTGAAGACGCGGAGCAGGGTGGTCTTGCCGCAGCCCGAGGGTCCGATGAAGGCCGTCACCTCGTTGGTGTAGACGGGCAGGCTGATGTTCTTCAGCGCCTGGTTGGTGCCGTAATAGAAGTTCAGATCCCTCACCTGGATTCGGAGCTTGTGGAGCCGCTCGGACTGCTCGGCGTCTCCCTGTCCTCTCTCGGCAGGCGGGTTGGGCACTTCCGCGGTCATCGGATTCATCGCTAGCTCCCCAGGCGCTGGGTGCGGCTCACGGCGATCCGGGCCACGATGGTGGTCGCCAGAACGCCGAGCGTGATGAGAAGGGCCGCCCCCCATGCCTTCGTCCGCCAGTCGTCGTAGGGCGACATGGCGTAGTTGAAGATGGTGACGTTCAGGGTTCCCGTCGGTTCCAGCGGGTTGAAGTTCCAGTAGGGGTTGTTCAGGGAGGTGAAGAGGAGCGGAGCCGTCTCGCCCGCCACGCGGGCGATGGCCAGCAGAACGCCGGTGGTCATGCCTCCCAGCACCCGCCGGTAGCAGACCCTGAGGATCACCTTCCAGTAGGGCGCCCCCAGGGCCAGGGCTGCTTCCCTGAGCGCGTTGGGTACGAGACGCAGCATCTCCTCGGTGGTTCTCGTGACGACGGGGATCATGATGATAGCCAAGGCGAGAGCCCCTGCGAGCCCCGAGAAGCCCTTCATGGGCTGGACCAGGATGGCGTACACAAAGACGCCGATGACGATGGAGGGGGCGCTGGTGAGGATGTCGCTCACGAAGCGGACGGCGTGGGCCAGCGCGCTCTGGCGGCCGTACTCCGCCAGGTAGGTTCCGGCCAGGATGCCCACCGGCACGCCGATCAGGGTGGCCATCGCGGTGATCAGCAGGGTGCCCACGATGCCGTTGACCAGGCCTCCTCCGGCCATACCGGGAGGGGTGGGGAGCTTGGTGAAGAAGGCCACCGAGAAGGCGGGCAGGCCCTTGTGGATGAGGTCCTTCAGGATCCAGAACAGCCAGAAGAGGCCGAAGAGCGCGGAGACCGCGGAGAGGGCCATCATGACCGCGTTCACGGCCTTGCGAAGCCGGTGCCTGAGCCCGCCGTGGCGACTCATCGCACGCTCCCCACGACCTGCCGCTCGATGCGCCACAGGAGAAGCTTGGCCACCGATAGGATGACGGTCGTGATCAGAAAGAGGATGAGCCCCAGGGCGATGAGGCTGGAGACGTAAAGGTGGGAGGTGGCCTCCGTGAACTCGTTCGCCAAGGTCGAGGAGATCGTGTTGGAGGGGCTCAGCAGCGAGAGGGAGATGTCGTGGGCGTTCCCGATGACAAAGGTCACCGCCATGGTCTCGCCGAGGGCCCTCCCCAGGCCCAGGAAGATGGCGCCCACGATGCCTGTGCGGGTGTAAGGGATGACCACGTTTCGGACCACCTCCCAAGTCGTGGCGCCCAGGCCGTAAGCGGACTCTTTGGCCATGGCGGGAACCAGCGCGAAGACGTCGCGGGTGATGGAGGTGATGAAGGGGATGATCATGACTGCGAGGATGATGGCGGCCGTCATCATGCCGATGCCCATGGGAGGGCCTTGAAAAAGCGGCAGAAACCCGAGGTGGTGCTTGAGCCACGGCTCGACGTGCCGCGCCATGATCGGAGCGAAGGAGAAGAGCCCCCACATGCCATAAATGATGCTCGGCACGGCGGCGAGCATCTCCACGGCCAGCCCTACCGGCTTCTGGAGCCACGGCGGCGCCATCTCCGTGAGGAAGATCGCGATGCCCATGCTGACCGGCACGGCGATCAGGATGGCCAGGAAGGAGGAGACCAGGGTGCCGAAGATGGAGGGGAGGGCGCCGAAGGATTCCCTGACTGGATCCCACTCCTTGGTCCAGAGAAATTTCAGCCCGAAGTGTGAGAAGGCCAGGTGGGCCTCTGCGAAGAGGACCGTCCCGATGGCTAGGATGAGCAGGAGCACGAGCCCGGCGAAGCAGAGGGTCGTGGTCCTGAACAGGACGTCAAGCAGGTTGCCGGGGCGCGAGCGGCCCTGCGGGCGCTCCGGCTCCGCTGGCCGCTGAGGCGGCGCCCGGTGCGCGGCGATTTCGGCGGCCCCTCCTACTGGATGTCGCATCCGGCTCCCTCCCCGTACCCCTTCGTCTGCCCTCTCGCGCCTGCTTCCATGATCAACCACTCCCCGGGACAGCGCACTACCTGCCGGACCTGGCCGCCGGCTGGGCCACAGGCCAGACGGGCCGGCCTCCCGACCGGATCTCGGCCGCCCAGGCCGCTTCGATCTGGTGGACGATGGGTTCGGGAATGGGAACGTAATCGAGGTCATCCACGAAGCGCTTCCCGCCGTGAAAGCACCAGTCAAAGAAGGAAAGCAGGGCCTCGGCGCGTCTCGCATCGGGCTGATCACAGGCGATGAGAATGAAGGAGGCCCCCACGATGGGCCAAACTCCCTCCCCCGGCTGGTCCGTCAGACCCTTGAGAGAGCCGTCGGGCCCCTGCCGCTCCGCCTTGGCGGCCGCCGCGAGGAAGGAGGCCCTCCCCGGCAAGGGGAAGCCGCCGGCCCGGTTCTGCAAAAGGACCGTGGCCAGGCCGTTCTGCCGGGCGTAGGTGAACTCCACGTAACCGATGCTCCCCGTGGTCTGCTTCACGTAGGAGGAGACGCCCTCGTTCCCCTTCGAGGCCATCCCCACCGGCCATCGGACGGAAGGGCCGTTGCCGGCCTTCAGACGCCAGTCGGCCGAGACCTCGCCGAGGTACCGAGTGATCAGGTAGGTGCTCCCCGATCCATCGGCCCGCGTCACCACGGAGATTTCCAGGGGGGGCAGGCGCAGGTGCGGGTTGAGGGCCATGATGCGCGGGTCGCGCCAGGTGATGATGCGGCCGAGGAAGATGTCGGCCAGGAGGGGGCTGGTCAGCTTCAGCTCGTTTGAGGCGATGCCCGGGAGGTTGACCACCGGCACCACGCCGCCGATCACCATGGGAAACTGGATCAGACCCGAACGGCGCAGGGCAGCGGCGTCGAGCGGCGCCTCGGAGGCGCCGAAGTCGAAGATGTGGTGGCGCATCTGCTCGATGCCGGCCCCCGACCCGATGGACTGGTAGTTGAAGCGCTCTCCGGTGAGGCGAGCGTATTCGTAGGACCACTTGGCGTAGAGAGGGAAGGGGAAGGTCGCGCCGCCGCCGTGCAGCATCAGGTGCGCCTGGGCCCCCAGCGGAAGGGCCGCACCGAGGAGGACCAGCGGGGCCATCCACCGCGCTAGTTTACGCAATCGCCTCGCGATCATCGCGTTCCTCTCCCTATCCAGCCGATTCTACCCTACCAAGGGTATGTTGCGATCTCGTTTCGCTTCCGTTTCTTTTCGCTTCCCGCCCCTAACTCCCCCATAAAAAAGGACCCCGGCGAACCGGGGTCCTTGGTGAGGCCGAGTAAGGCGCGTCGCCTTACCAGGTGAATTTGAGTCCCGCCTGGACGGAGCGCGGCGCCTGGCGCGAGGTGGGCGTCCCGTAGTTGGGGTCGAGCTGCAGGTTACCGCTGGCGTACTGCTCCCACGTGTTGGGCTGCTTGTAGTAGGTCTCGTAGACGCTCAGCGGGTGCTGGACGTTGGTCAGGTTGAAGACGTTCGCCACCACGGAGGCGTTGAGGCGCCAAAGTTTGAAGGCGTACTCGGCGTGCAGGTCGACTTCGTACCAGCTCGGTAGCCGGGCGGAGCCGCGGGGAGCGACGAAGATGTTCTGCCCGCTCTCCAGCTCTTGGCTCGGGAAGGCGACGTACTTGTTGTAGGGGCGGCCTGAAGCCAGCTCGATGCTGGCGCCGAGGGTCAGACCGAAGTTGAAACGGTAGGCGCCCTGGAGCTTGAAATCCACGGGCACGTCCTGGGGCAAGAGGCCGTAGGTGTTCTGCTCCAGCGCCCGGAAGGGGGCCACGTAAGTGCCCGTGGCGTTGGGGCCGTAGTTGAAGGCGGTGGTGCCGTAGCCGTAGGCCGCACCCGTGTAGTTGCCCTCCAGCCGGGACCAGGTGACGCTGGCGTTCATGAACCAGTTGTTGGAGAAACGCTTGTCGGCCGTGAGGGTGAAGGCCCGGTAGAGGCGGATGGGCTTGGAGAAGGGGCTGAAGTCGTTGAAGGGATGGCCGCTGATGTCCTGGGCGTTGATCCAGTTGGCCATGTAGGAGGCGGGATAGCTCCCCATTCCCGGGTTCACGATGAGGAAGTCCAGGTTGCCCTGCTTGTCAAGGTAGCCGTAGGTGTCGATGGCGCGGGCCAGGTCGCGGTACTGAATGCGGGCGCCCACGGTGAAGCTGGGGGCGATCTCGTACTCGAAGCCGGCCAGCCACTCGCGGGAGTACTGGTCCTTCGGGTTCCCGTAAACCTTGAAGGGCACCGAGCCGCTGAGGAAGTGGGCTATCTGCCTACCGTAGTTGTAATAGTCGATGTACTGAGCGTGGCCCGGGGCCATGTTGTTGGCGAGCTGGACGGGCATGATCTCGCTGTACTCGCCGTAATTGATGTAGAGCTTGGACTTGCCGTCGTGAGCGAAGTCCCAGCTCAAGCCCACCCGGGGCGAGGTGGAGCGCACGCTGAAGCTGGGAGCCTGGCTGGGCTCCTGAAGGTTCTCCTCCCAGCGGACGCCGGCGGAGAGGTTGAGGTAGTTGGTGATGGACCACTTGTCCTGCAGGAATCCCGCGTAGTAACGACCCTTGCTGTCGCTGAGCGGGTTCTGCAGGGAGTACCGGACGTCATAGTAGTACTGGCTCATGTCGCTGCTCGGATAGCCGGCGGGGCCGTTGACCAAGATGTTGTAAGAGTTTCCGGGGTAGCCCAGGAAGCCGTAGAAGTGGATCCAGGTCATCTCGCCGCCGAACTTGATCTCGTGGTTGCCCAGGATCCAGGTCTCCTTGTTCATGAGCTGGGTGGAATTGCGCGTGTCGGAGTCGATCACGCCCATGCCGGGTCCCACCGAGAGACCGGGGGACCAGTCGTAGCTCACCTCGACAGGATAGCCCCACCCCGCGTTGGAGGAGGGGACGACCTGAAGGATGTCTTTAGCGCGGCCGAAGGAGGTCTCCGAGTAGAAGGTCGAGGTCCATGTGGCGTACCAGCGGGCGATCCAGTTGTAGCCGCCCTGGTTACGGGTCGTCTGGTCGGAAAGGGGATTGATCGTCGGGTACAAGCCGTCACTGGGGATGTGAGCCTTGTAGGGGTCGCCGTATGCCGTCAGCTCGAAGTTGTGCTTCTCGTTGAGGCGGAAGTTCAGCTTGAAGGACCAGAGCCAGCTCTTGCGGCTGTCGGTGTAGTTGTAGGGCAGGTTGAGGGTATGGAAGGGGCTTCCGGGCGGGTTTATATAGCTCGTCTCGTTGAAGACGCCCTGATAACGGGTGTCGCTGACCGTGGGGTTGTAGGCCACGAAGTACCAGAGGCGGTCCTTCAGGATGGGGCCGCCCACGTCGAATCCGTAGTCGTACCGGTCGAAGGAGCTCTCGGTGAGACCACCGCCGTAGACGGGCAGTCCCTTGGCCGTGGCGTTCTGGTTGGTGTAATAACCGAACAACTCGCCGTGGAACTCGTTGGAACCGCTCTTGGTCAGCACGTTGAAGAGGCCGCCCGTGGAGCCGCTGTATTCCGCCGGGATGCCGCCCGTGGTGACGTCGATCTCACGGACGAAGTTGTAGTTGAGGTTCGTGCCGAAGGTTCCCGTGACGATATCGGTGGTATTCAGGCCGTTGATCTGCCAGACGTTTTCGTTGGCCGATGCGCCGGCGATGCCGGGGTTGCCGCCCGCGCCCGCGTCCACCGCCGTGGGCGCGAGGAAGAGGGCGTCCTGGTAGCCGCGCCCCAGGGGCAGCATGTCGAGCTGCTCCTGCGTGATGTTGTCCGAAACCTGGGTGTTCTTGAGCGACACCATGGGCGGCCTCGCCGTCACGGTGACGGTCTGGCTCCCGCTCGTGAGAGCGACGTTCAACGTGGTGGTGGAGCCCAGCTGAACGCTGATATTGGATTGGACGACCTTGTTGAAGCCGACCGCCTCCACCTTGACCTGGTAGTCCGAGGCGGGAGGCAGGAAGGGCACGAGGAAAGCGCCGTCGAGGTCGGTCGCCGTGCCTCGGTCTCCCTGGAGGGCCTTCGAGCTGACCGTCACGCTCGCCCCGGGAATGGGCTGGCCCTTCTCATCCAGGACCTTCCCCGCAATCTGGCCCGTATTGGCCTGGGCCCACGTCATCACCGCCGCGGCCAACAGCAGGACCGCCAGCAACACACTCCTTGTCAACCGTCTCTTCATACCAAACCTCCTTTCGCGTTCTTTCCCTTCGTATGAGGCTAACTCCCATGTCGCTTGGATACGACAAAAAATGGCTATTCTCCCTGCTGCCTCGGCCTCTTTTTATTCCAAATTCCGCGATGAAATGGTCCTTCCTTCGCCGTCGCGAGTGGCTCACGGGGGAAGGCCTTCTCTCCTGAAGGGGAGGGCCCTCTTTTTCGCGTTCCGCTGGCGAAGCCAGAGGGAACGTTCGATTTGCCTTTCGGGTCCCTCCCCGCGCCAAACGCTTGGCTCGCCGGGCCCCCCCCACCCTTGACGCATTCTTCCCCCGGATCCGGTCCGGGGTCGAATGGCCCCAATCCCTTGGCAGGTGATTGCGCACTTGCGCCCTCACCAAGATCCATAGGGATTGGCACCGCCATTTCGCCTTCCATCGGGGGATCGGGGTTTACGTTGATTTCTGTTCCCCCCTCCTCAGCCTATCCTTATCCAACCTCCAGGCACACAAACCCCTCTCCGCAGAAGCAATCTGCATGCCGGTTTCGGGGCAATGGCATGGAAAACGTGCCTCTTCACCTGGTTAGAAACGGAAAAGAGGCCGGATGCCCCAATGGGCTGCGTCAAAAGGGGCCGGAGTCGGCCATTCTGACAGGCCGCGATGGCCATACGGGTCATATGGGCGCGCCAGAAAGGCGGCCGGGGCCATCGCGCCAAGAGGAATGAGGTGGCACCGGCGAGAGGGCACGGGCAAAAAGCCCGCGCCCTTGCCGGCGCTGCACCAGAACCACGGCCGCCGAGCCGTTTACTGGACCGTGAAGCTCCTCGATTCGCTGAAGCTCGTGGTCTTTTTTTGGATGATTTTCACGCGCCAGTAAAGCGTGACGCCGTTGAGCGCGTGCTTCTTGATCCACTTCCAGGCGCCGTTAGGGGGAACCCAGTAGGGAGGTTTGAAGCTGCTCCCCGACACCGTACCGAGGAACCTGCCTTTGTTTTTGGGAAAGTCCGCGCTCGTGGAGATTTGCACCTCGTACGTGGCCCCCGCCGTGGGCTTCCACATGAAGCTGGGAACGGTCAACTGGGATAGCGGCTGACCGTCACAGGGCTCCAGAAGGGTCGAGCCATCGCAGGGGGAGGGAGCCAGGCTCCAGAGCCCGCCTTCCGGGCTGGCCAGCAGGCGCGTCCCATCCGGCAGGACCGTGACACCGTAGGCGTAACCGGGCATCGAGAAAAGGGTGACCTGGGCGGGGACGAGAGGATCGGTCAGGTCGAACTCCTTGAGCCCTCCGAAGCCGTCGCACAGCAGCGCGCGGTTCCCTTCCAGGAAGAGACTGCTGGCGTAGGTGGTGGTAACGATCGTTTTTTTGGTGGGCTTAGCGGGATTCGAAATATCGATCGGCACCAATCCACCCGCTTCCGAACAGACATAAAGGATATTCGAATAAACATAGAGCTTGCCGTACATGCTGGCAGAGGCTTCCTTCCCGATGATCGTCGGAGTGGCAGGCGTGGAGACATTCAGCCCGGTGGCACCGTCGATGTTGTGGTCGGCCCAGACCGTTGTGGGCCCCGAGAAGGCCGCTCCGGAGACGAAGCCGGGCAGGTGTTTTTTGCCATATTGCCAGGTGGAAAGGGGTACGGGATTGGCGGGGTTGCTGACATCGGCGAGCAGCAGCCCCTGGGTGCCGGCGGCCACCGCCAAGAGATTTCCCTGGACGGCCACTTGGACCGCAGACCCCGTAACGGGGATGGTGGAGAGGAGCACGGGGGTCAAGGGGGCGGTGAGGTCGAAGACGGCTACGCCGGCCGCCTGGCAGGCCGCGAAAAGGAGATTCCCGGATAGGGTCATGTCGACTATCGGTTGGCCCACGGGGATGGAGGTCACCTTGACCGGCTGGGCTGGGTTGGAGCAGTCCCAGACCTCCAGGTGCGAATTGGAGCCCACGTAGGCTGTGCTACCCACGGAGACCACGGCGGTTTTGCCGGGCTCTCCTTCGAGTACCTGCTGGGCGGCGGGCTGGGCCGGGTTGCTCAGGTCGAGGGACCAGAGACCGTTGTCGCCGCAGATCAGATAGGAATGCGTGTTGGAGAGCGAAGTCCCGACGCAGGGGGAGGGGGCCGCCAGTGAGGTCAATACCGACGGGGCCGCCGGATTCGACACATCGATGATCTGGAATCCGCCCTCGCCCTCGGCGACGAGGAGCTTGGTGGGATCCTGCGGGAGGAAGGCGCAGCTCTGCCCCTGATTCGGTAAGGGCAACGTGGCCTCGACGGTGGGGGTGGTCCAGTTTGGGAAAGAGACCAAGACGAGACCCAAATTGCCGTCCAGCGCGGCCACGAGCCGCCCCTGCACCGCCAGGCTCGTGCAAGCCTTAAGGCTTTTTACTCGCTTGGCGCGGGAGGGGTCATCGGTGGTGGCCAAGGAATAAACGAAGATACCCTTCCCTCCGCCGGCCGCGAGCAGGGTTTGGCCCGCCACGACGAGGTCATAAAAGTTCGCGTTGGTAAAGAACTTGGAGGTTACGCGCTTGGGGGCTACCGGGTCCTTCACGTTCAAGACCGCGATCTGCTGATCGGCGCTCGCCACGTAAGCGAACTCTCCCCTTTCGTCGAGGGCCACGGCGTAGGCGCTTGTGAGCGAGTAGGATCCCGTCACATAGGGAGCAGCAAGGTTGCTCGTGTCGACGATGGCCACTCCGGCGCGCCCGTCCGCGACGTAGACGTAGTTTCCAGAGGCGGCCAAACCTTGAATCGGCTGCGGAAGGCCCACTTGGCCCACCACCGTTAAGGCCGCCGGGTTGCTTTCATCCACGATTTGCAGGAAAGGGCCCGCCGCCACGGCCCGGTAGGGGGCCGTCAGGGCGACCGTAGCCCTAATAGGCGTGGCTACCACGTTTCCCAAGACGGAATACCCCTCCACCGTCAAAGGCTGGCTTTGGGCGGCCGCCGCTACAGGGGCCAGAAGGAGAAGGGCGAGGGGAGCAACGAGGGCAGCGCATGGAAATCTTCTAAGCATCGGCGGATTCCTTTCCGGTACGGGGCTTCTGGCCCACGGTAGTGTAGCCGCCCGCGGTTGTGGGGTCAAGGACGGAGGAAGGCTATCGGAATTCCGAATGTGGAAAAAACGACCCGCCACCAAATCACCAAAGCACGCAGGGATCTAGGCCTTTTCTCCGGCGCCCCCTTTTCCCCTTCCTTCCGGCCCTTGTCCCCATGGCAGCCGTAGGAGCGCTCTCCGGAGTGCGATGGGTGGTGGCTGGAGAACGCGCCTTCGGAGAGGACTTCTACGGGGGCAGATCCTGGGGCAGATGGGGGCGAGGCACGGAATCCAGCACGGGGAACTCCTCGCGGAGGAGGGAGAGCATCCGGTGGTTGGGCGCGCACTCCTGCGCTTTTTCGAAGGCGAGGATGCCCTCCTCCGTCCGGCCGTCCCGCAGGTAGGCGCGTGCCAGCCAGGCGTAAAGGAAGCCATTAGGCGGCTGCCTATCGGCGGCTTTCTTGAAGCGCTCCGCCGCCTTTCCGAAGAGACCCTCGTGAAAGTAGTGGAGGCCCTGGTTGAAGAGGAAGAAGGGATCGTTCTTCGCTATTTTTGCTACCTTCGCTTCCAGCGCCCGGGCCAGTTCGGGCTGCCTGCTGCCGCGCGCAGCCTGGATGGCGTTGGTGTAGAGAGGTTCGTAGCCCGGGAAGCGCTGGATGCTGGATAGCAGGAAAGCCAAGGCGCCCGCGTAGTTCCCCTCCCTCATGAGCAGAACGCCCATGTTGTTGTACAGCTCTTTGACCTGGGGCCTGACGCGGATAAGGTACTGGAGAAGCTTTTGGGCATAGGCGGAGTCGCCCGCGATCATGTGGTCCACCGCGACGTTGTTGTAGTACAGGCACAGGGCCGTACCGTCGTCCACCGCCTCGAACATGGCCAATTTGTAGTCCGACGACTCCTCGGTGAAGTCCACGATTACGGTGTAGGGGTTGACCTCCTCGCTCTGCATCCTTCCGTCATAACCGAGGGCCATGTGCGAAGAGATAAAGAAGACGCCATCGCGCTCGTATAGGTTCCGGGCCTCGCTGACGTGGACGAAATACATGGGTATCTTCAGGTGCCTCGCGATGGCCAGGAAGAGGTTCGTGTAGGCCAGGCAGTCTCCCTTCCGCGCCTCGAAGGCCTGGTCGGCCGTGAGCGAGAGGTTGGCGGAGTACTCGAAGTGGATGTAATGGTTGTCGTTCAGGTACCGGATGATGCGGCGGATGCGCTCCAGCGGAGTGCCCGTGAACCCGATCTCCTTTCCGACCTTGGCCTTGATAGCGCCGCTCAGGGCAAAAGGGATCTCCAGCCTCAGCCCCTGCTGGTCTCCCTGGGCCACGATTTGGTCCACGGTCAGGGGCGGGGGGCCAACCACCTTTGGGGCGCACCCGAGCACCGTGGCCGCAAGGGCCGCGGCCAGCCACCCCACGCCGGTTAACGGCCTGCATCCACGGGGCGTTCCAACCATACGCCCACCCCTATGCGAGACGAAATATAGCTTCCTCCCCCGATGCCGCGCCATGGGAGCCCATCGGGCTCCTGCGCACTCCCTTTCTCCCCATACGCGTGGCTTCGCAGATAGTTTGAAGACCCGCCCCCAATTCCGCGATCGAACGGTTCTTCCTTCGGCGGCGCGGGTGGCACACGGGGAAGGGCTTTGTCTCCTGAACGGGGAGGGGCTTCTTTTTCGCGTTCCGCTGGCGGAGCCAGGCGGAACGCTCGGTTTGCCTTTCGGGGCCTTCCCCGCTCCAAGGGCTTGGCCCGCGGAGCCTCACCCCGCCCTTGGCCCATTCTTCCCCCCGATCCAGTCCGGGGTCGAATGGCCCCCATCCCTTGGCAGGTGATTGTCCAGTTAAGCCGGCCATGAAGATCCATGGGGATTTGCCTTGCCATTTCGCCTTCCATCGCGGATGGGGGACCCGCTGGCCGCCTTGACAGGGCCCTGGGTTCGGGCTATCATTTTTCTCCGCGCCGAAGTGGCGGAATTGGTAGACGCGCTGGGTTCAGGGTCCAGTGCTCTCACGGGCGTGGGGGTTCGAGTCCCCCCTTCGGCACCAAATTGGAGAAACCTTGGGGAGGGGCGACCCTCCCCGATGTGTTTCTCCCGTCATTGAAACCACAAGAAGGGGGACGAGAAGGGCGGGGGAACCTCCGTGGTTGACGAGGCGCAGGCGCCGGCTGCCCGGCGCCGAGCCGTAGGAAACCCGGAGGGGGGCCCGCCCCGGGAACCCGTAGGCGGCCTTGAAACGCAGCGCCCTCTGGGCGCGAGGCTTCTAGGCCGCGTAGGTTCGAGTCCCCCCTTCGGCACCAAATTGGAGAAACCTTGGGGAGGGGCGACCCTCCCCGATGTGTTTCTCCCGTCATTGAAACCACAAGAAGGG